>Ga0105249_10005071_pt1 | contig 11344 bp, 8 predicted proteins | sample KBSS44metaG_FD_81522 | JGI IMG/M metagenome (GOLD analysis project Ga0105249, IMG submission 81522) | Switchgrass rhizosphere microbial communities from Kellogg Biological Station, Michigan, USA - KBS S4-4 metaG | ecosystem: Host-associated > Plants > Roots > Rhizosphere > Soil | place...
GACGCCGCCGGTTGCCCCCCACGTTGCCTCCAGCGGCATGGCCGCATGGACGATCGCGCTCATCGCTTTGAGCTCGGCCGTCCGAAGCGGCGGGATCAGGCTGCGCGCCATTTCCTTCTGCGTCGGAGGCATCTCCTCGTCCGGGATCGTGTCTATACCCACGATGCTGAAGTCTTCGTCTGCAGTGAGCATCTGCTCTGGATCGAAGCCGAAGAATGAGGTCAGATAGGCACGCAGGTCAACAACGGGAGAGTTCGCGACGACGGCAGCCACGCGATCATCGACGGCCGTTGCGCGAAGCACGAAATAGCCGCCAAAGCTGATGCCGAGAAGCGCTACCCGGCTATGCTCGACGCCCACTCTATTCACGGCCATGTCGACCACGGACAGATCCATCGTTCGGTGTCCGGCACAAAGTGGGTTTGCGGATTCAGCCGCAGCGTGTCCATCGGTCCGTGTCCGGATATCAGCACCACCCGCCAACCGCGTTGCAAACCGGCGACGCCCACCTGCAGGTGGGTCTCCTCCAGCGTGCCGTCGAAGCCGCTCACGGCAAGCAGCACTCGGCCATCACGCGGTTGGTGCGGCGCCAAGCAGTAACCAGACAACCGCTGATCGTCGACGACGATCTCCAGCGGCTCGAATGACCAGTCGGATAATTGCATCGCGGCACGGAATGCATCCCGGCTGCGTAATTCGAGCTGGATATGGCGATGATCTTCGATTGGCGCGAAGTATTCCGCCGCCCGGTAGCTATTGCTGGCCATCAAATACAAGTCGTGTGCACTGCGCGTATGTCCGGATGCGGCACGTTGTTCCCCCTCCTGCTGCTGGTGATCGCCCAATGCCGCGAACACGTCAGGCCAGGATTCGACGCCCAAGTCGCGGATTTTGGCCGCAGCCCACAGCCCCTCGCCGACCGATGCGCCGCCGTAGTCCGCGCCATCCTCCACGACAAGTACGAGCGCAGCTATCCAGAACTGCCGGCGGCGCCTCGATCTGGTTCTACTACGGGGCTACGCATGGCGAGCCGCTACGTCGTCACGCCCAATTCCGCTCCGGCTAGAGACTTGAGGCGGTCGGAACTGTCAGGATCGGGGGGTGGGGGAGGTGCTGGCCTTGCAGCCAGAGGATCTGGCGATCCTGGATCTGGAATGCCCGACGATCGTCGGCCACACCTGCAAAGTGGTCCGGTTGGCGCCCGGGCCGGTCGACGTTGCGGCGCTGCGGCAACGGGTGGCGTCGCGAATCGGCGAGGTGCCGATTCTCACGCGCAGGCTCGGGGGCTCCGCAACCGCGCGAAGGTGGGTCGTCGACGAGTCCTTCGACATCGATCGGCACATAGGTCCGGCGGACGTTACCGGTCCGCTCGAGGATGACAGCCTGGCCGCTCTGGTCGCTGATCTGTTCGCACAGCACCTGCCGCGCGATCGCCCGCTGTGGCGAATGGACGTCGCCCCGCTGGTTGACGGCGGGGTCATCGTGGTCTGGCGCCTGCATCATGCGCTCGCCGACGGCACGACCGCGCTCCGGTGGGCGAAGGCCCTGATGTGGGACGAGGTCGCCGGCCCGGCCGCGCCGGCGCCGACACCGTCGACGCCGGTGGTGTCCGACATGAGCCACGACGAGGCCCGCCGACGATGGCAGCTTGCGGGCTTCTTGGCGAGGGAGTTCTCCGAGGGGGGACGGTCGCCCTTCGACGGGAACGTCGGCACCCGACGCGAGATCGGGTTCGCGACTATGCGGATCTCGGAGCTGCACGGCGCCGCCCACCGCGCTGGTGGGGCGACCGTCAACGACGCGTTGCTGTCGATCGTGACCGGCGCCGTTCGCCGCTGGGTCGAAGCTCAGCATGGGCGATTGCCCGATATCCGGGTCAGGGTGCCGGTCAGCCTGCATCATGAGGCCGACCAGGCTGGCAACCGGGACTCGTTCTTCTCGCTCAACCTGCCCTTGCATGAGACCGACCCCGTCACTCGGCTGCGCGAGATTCACGCGGCCACGCAGCGCCGCAAGCTGCACGGCGACGCCGAGCGCGAGGATCTGCTGCTGCGGGAGCTGACCCACGTTCGGTCACTAAGCCGCTTCGTCACCCGGCTGCAGGCCAGCCCCCGCCAATTTGCGCTATGCGTGTCCAACGTGCCCGGCCCACGCGGACCGGTATCGGTGCATGGGGTGCCAGTGCTGTCGTTGTCCGGCCTCGCCGAAATCGGCCAGCGGCATGCGCTGCGCGTAGCGGCAGTGTCCCTCGGCGACCAGATGAGCCTCGGCTTCTGTGCCGACCCCTCGATCGTCCCGCGCGTCCGGCTGATGGCAGCGGCGGCCGCAACCGAGGCGATGGATTTGATCTCAGCCAGTTGACGGCCGTGGCGGCAAGCGCCGTTTACACGCTGATGGCTTCGTCGGCCGCACCGATCGATCGATCCGAACGAAAGCGAATCGTCAAACTCCCCGCGTTCGCCATTGGGGAATGTGGGCGCTGGGTCAACGCGACCGCAAACCCGGCCACGCGCCAGCGGCGGATCGAGGTGAGTATCTCCAAGATGAGCAACGGCCAGGCGGCGGCCGTACAGCTTTTGACCTTTCCGCATGCACTGACCAGCGCTATCCAAGAAAAGCAAGTTTCGCGGCGCACGGTAATTCGCGGTTTCTGGCTGATCGCTCACCGTCGCGGTCATCACACGCGATAGGCGAACAGCCGCCCTGGACCGCGGATGGGCCGACAAGGGAATTGCCCAGTTCCCCCTGGCGCGGAGCGGTGGAACTCCTTAGCGTATGCCTGACACAGTCCCAGGGAGGCGGCAGTGAGTACGACCGACGACCGCAGTGGGAACGCAAGCGGGATTAAGGAGCAGCAGGTGCCAGGACTCGAGGGCAGCGATCTACGTGAGGGCTACGCCGAGGTTGGCGACCAACGACTGCATTACGTCGAGGCCGGGGATGGGCCGCTAATCGTTCTGCTGCACGGCTTTCCCGAGTTTTGGTACGGCTGGCGGCTGCAGATCCAGCCGCTCGCGGCAGCGGGATTCCGGGTTGTCGCACCTGACACGCGCGGCTATAACCTGTCATCGAAGCCGGACGGCGTCGCAGCGTACGACACCCGTCAGCTGGCCACCGACATCCGCGGCCTCATCCACGAACGGGGCGCCGAGTCCGCGCTGCTGGTTGGTCACGACTGGGGCGGAACCATCGCCTGGGCTACCGCGATGAACTTTCCCGAGGTCGTGGACCGGCTGGCCATCCTCAACGCGGCCCACCCGCGCAAGCTCTCGCAGGGACTGCACCACCCGGGCCAGCTCCGCAAGTCCTGGTACTTCTTCTTCTTCGACCTCCCGGAGCTGCCCGAATCCGTCGTGCGCGCCGACAACTGGCATTTCTTCCGGCACTTCCTGCGCGACGCCCACCCGGCTTATGCGCCGGAGGAGTTCGACCGCTACATCGAGGCATGGTCACAGCCCGGCGCGGCAACCGGGATGATCAACTACTACCGTTCCTCGGTGCGAACTCCGCCCAAGCGCGCTGACGAGCTGATACGGCCCATCAGCGCGCCCACCCTGGTCATCTGGGGGCAGGAAGATCAATATCTCGGCCCCGAACTAGCCGAGCCCGAGCACGACGATGTACCCAACCTCGACCGCGTCGAGCGGTTGCCCGACGCCTCCCATTGGGTCCATCACGACGAGGCTGACCGAGTCAACCAACTGCTCACCGAGTTTTTCGCCCCCGCGTTGCCAGCCCAGGCATAGGAGAGTGGCCATCCGCGATATGAAGCCGACGATCGTGCTTGTGCACGGCGCCTTCGCCGACGCGTCCAGCTGGAACGGCGTCATCGAGCGGCTGCAGCAGCAGGAGGGTTACACCGTCATCGCCCCGCCGAATCCGCTGCGTGGCGTGGCCGCCGATTCCGCCTACCTCGCAAGCCTCCTCAACCAGATCGACGGTCCGGTGCTGCTGACCGGTCACTCTTACGGCGGCGCCGTGATCACCAACGCTGCGACCAGCGCCCCGAACGTCGTCGGCCTGGTCTACGTGGCCGCCTTCGCCCCGGATGAGGGCGAAAACCTGGGAGATGTCGAAAACGGGTCGAAGGACAGCGTCCTGAACGCGGCCTTGGTCCAGTACACCTACCCGACCGGACACGACGGGGAGACATCGGTCGAGTTCGCGATCAACCCTGCGCGAATCCGGGAGGCTTTCGCCGCTGACCTGCCCGCGGAGACCACCGCGCTGATGGCCGCCACCCAGCGCCCCGTCGCCGCCGCGGCGTTCAGCGACGCGTCCGGACCACCCGCCTGGAGGAAGTTGCCGTCCTGGGCGGTGGTCGCCACCGGCGACAAAGCCGCGGGCGCCGATGTCGTCCGTGCGCACGCCCGGCGTGCAGGCGCAGATATGGTCGAGGTCGAGGGCTCGCACGTGATCATGATCTCCAAGCCGGAAGTCGTAAGCGAACACATCCTGAAAGCCGCCCGCGTCGTCGCTGGCACGCAGCGGTAGACGACGAGCGCGGCCCAAGGATGAGCACGGCAAAGGAGTCAATGACAAAGCCAGAAACAAATACCTCGTTCGGCGCGCTGAAGCAGATCAATGCCGGGGTATTGAGCGTTGGATATGCCGAAGCTGGCCCGGCCCGCGGCCCTGCCGTCATTTTGCTGCACGGATGGCCCTACGACATTCACAGCTTTGCCGATGTCACCCCAGTGCTGGCATCGCGAGGGTACCGGGTGATCGTCCCCTACCTGCGCGGCTATGGCACGACCCGCTTCCTTTCCGATGCGTCACCCCGCAACGGCCAGCAAGCCGCACTCGGCGTCGACACCATCGCACTCATGGATGCTCTCGGGATCGGTCAAGCAATCATCGGCGGATTCGACTGGGGGGCGCGGTCGGCCGACGTCGTCGCGGCACTCTGGCCAGACCGGTGCAAGGCGTTGGTCTCGGTGAGCGGGTACCTGATCGGCAGCCAAGCCGCCAACAAGGCGCCACTCGCACCGCGGGCCGAGTATGCCTGGTGGTATCAGTACTACTTCGCCACCGAGCGCGGCCGGGCCGGCTACGACACGTACCGGCGCGACTTCAGCAAGCTCATCTGGCAGCTCGCCTCACCCAAGTGGGCCTTCGACGACGCCACGTTCGCGCGCAGCGCGGTCGCCTTCGACAACCCCGATCACGTCGCGATCGTGATCCACAATTACCGCTGGCGGATCGCGCTGGCTCCGGGTGAGCCGCAATATGACGACCTGGAACGGCTGCTTGCTGGCGCCCCGGCCATCGCTGTGCCCACCATCTCCCTCGAAGGCGACGCTAATGGCGCGCCACACCCCAACCCCGACGCCTACGCGAGCAAGTTCTCCGGCAAATACGCGCACCGGACCATCTCGGGCGGCGTGGGGCACAACTTGCCGCAAGAGGCTCCCCAGGCCTTCGCCCAGGCGATCGTCGATGTCGACAGCTTCTGAGCGGTAGGGGCATGCCGCCCAGCGGTGCGACCGGCTGCCGCCATGGTCTGCATACCGCGGGCTAACCGGGCTCAGAGCGGCGGCGCCCCCGACGTCGTGATCTCGTGCGGCACAGCCCACCACTGGTCTGGGCGGTCGACGACCGGCGTGGCGGAGCCTTGTTCGAGCACGCGGGCCATCCGGAACAAGAACGCGGCGATGCCAGCGGACCCCTGCATCCACGACGTCCCCGGCGGCAGCAGAGGCTTCGCGATGCGGTATTCGACGAAGCGCCAACGCGCTCCGGCATCGTCCCGGTCTGCTCGCTCGACGAGCGCGTCGGCCATCTTTCGGGCCGCCCCGAGCAACCATCCGGCCTGGTCTTGGTCAGCAGCGTCCTGATAGGCATCGAGCAGCACGTCGCCGACGCCGGCGGTGCCGCAACACCGGCCGTCGTTGTCCCAGAAGCCCGGCCGCAGCCGCTGCGGAACTCCGGCATCGAGGATCGCTTGGAAGCAACGCTGCCGCAGCCACGCCGTGGGGTAGCCGTCGACCTCAGCGACGCCGGCTCGGGAGAGGGCGGCGAACAGCTGCGATGTCCCGGCTGGCCCGTGGCACCAGGTGTAGGTCACGGGCTCGACCTCCCGGCGCGAGGGCGGGATGGTGTGTGGCACGACGAAGCCGTGCTCGTCGAGCTGCCCGACGGACAGGAGATGCTCGGCACCACGGACGGCCGCCGCGACCAGGTCCGCCCGGCCCAGTGCCGTACCCGCAACCGCGAGTGCGGACGCAATGCCCGCAGTCCCGTGCGAGAAGTTCGGCCCCCGGGACAGGGCGTGCGGAACCATCCCCCAGTCCAGGCCCGCCGCCACCTCGTCCGCGTCGTCGAGCAACAGGTCGCAGCCGGCTGACACGATGTCTGCGGCACCACCGGCCCACAGCACCGTGAGCACGATGCCGGCGGTCCCGCCGATAATGTCGCTGAGCGCTGTGTCTTGGTACGGACCGGGTTCGGGTGAGGTCCATCCCGTCGGCTTGCGCAGCTCGCCGACCCGGCGCAGCGCGTCCCGTTCGGTCCCCGGCGCGAGATGACGCAGGGCGGTCACGAATCCGGCGAGTCCGTCGTAGAGCGACGCGGCGTCGGTGGCACGGGACTGGCGCCGGAGCCGTACGACCACGTCGTCGGCCAGGCGCTGCTCTCGCTCCGTCAGAGGCCGGTGCTGTACCACCTCGGCGAGGGCGAGTGCGGTTCCTGAGATGCCGACATACAGGCTGTCGCGGTCCCAGGCCGCCGCGGCTTGGGGCCCCTCCTCATCGACAGACTCGGGCAGCCACGGCCCGTCGTCGTCGCGCACCTGATCGAGTGTCCATGACCACGCCGCGTCCGCGAGTTCCCGGTACGTCGCAGCGTCCGACATGTCACTCCTTCACGTCGCACCGACCATCCTCCACCGGCCGCGGCTCCGGGCCGTAGCGCGTTTACCGAACTGGAGGCGGCTGCCCCGGGGCTAGGCCCAGAGGTCGTCCAGTGTCGGGAGGGCGAGTCTGGCTGCGGTTGGCTCGTGCTGCGGCCTGAGTGCGGCTGGCGCGGATTCGGTGATGTCGAGTGTGGTGAGGGCGGCGTCGGTCAGGAATCTAGTGGCGGGTGCGAGACTGTGTCGGTCGCTGGTGGTGTGCCGGTGGTGGGGCATGCGCAGCGGGATGTAGAGGGTGAGCTGGTCGCGGGCGCGGGTGAGCGCGACGTAGAACAGTCGCTGTTCCTCGGCGAGTCCGGCGTCCGTGCCCAGGGCCATGTCGGAGGGGAAGGCGCCGTCGATCAGGCCGATGACGTGGACGGTGTTCCATTCGAGGCCTTTGGCGGAGTGCACCGTGGAGAGGGTGAGGTAGTCCTCGTCGAGGTGTGGTGGGCCGGCTAGGTCGCTGGAAGAGGCCGGCGGGTCAAGGGTGAGGCTGGCGACGTAGTCAGCCAGGCTGGACTCGGTGGCAGCGGCCGCCGCGAGCCGGCTGAGGTCCTCGAGCCGGGTGTGGTGGTCGGGGTAGCGGCGGGTCAGTAGTGGTCGAAGCATTGCGACGATCGCCGCGACGCGATCGGCGGTAGTGCAGTGATCGCGTGCCGCGGCGAGTGCGGCGAGGGTGGCGGTGAGCTTGATCCGCGCGGTGGCAGGGGCCGCTGCGATCGCCTCGGGGTGCTGGTCTCGGTCTGGGGCATTGGCAGGTGCCAGCAGGGTCAACAGATTGCGCGCTCGCGCTGGACCGATGCCGTCGTGCAGGCGCAGAAGCCGGTACCACGCGATCTCGTCGGCGCGGTTGTCGAGGAGCCGTAGGCCGGCCAGGAAGTCCTTGACGTGCGCGGCTTCGAGAAATCGGAGGCCGCCGTACTTGCGGAACGGGATGTGACGTGCGGTCAGTTCGATTTCCAGCAGGTCGCTGTGGTGCCCGGCGCGCATGAGGACGGCCTGGTCCCGCAGCCGCGTGCCGTCCTCGACGTTCGCCAAGATCTCCTCGGCGACTTGGCGGGCTTCGGCGGGCGCGTCATAGCAGCGGATCAGCCGGGGCTTGGGTCCGTCCCGCCGATCGGAATACAGCTGCACGTGTAGGGCGGCCGTGCTGGTCGGCCGAACCATGTTGGCGAGGTCCAGCAGCGGTTGCCGGGAGCGAAAGTTGCGTTGCAGCCGCCGGATCGTCACGCCCGGCAGGGTGCCGGCCAGGTCGGCGAGGTGGGCCGGGTCGGCGCCCCGGAATCCGTAGATGGCCTGGGCGTCGTCGCCGACCACGGTGAGTCCGGTCCCGCCCGGGCACAGGCGCCGAACGATGTCGACCTGGACCTGGTTGACGTCCTGGTACTCGTCGACCAGCACGTGATCCCAGCGGCCGGCGATCATCGGGCCGAGGGTGGGATCGGTGAGCAACGACCGCCAGGCGAGCAGCAGGTCGTCGAAGTCGAGCAGCGTCGCGGCCCGTTTGCGGGCCACATAGGCGCGGAACAGGTCGAGGATCTTTTCCGTGTGCCGGTCACACCATGGGAACTCGGCGGCGAGCACCTCGCGGGCCGGGCGGCCGGTATTGACCGCCCGGGAGTAGGCGTCGACGAGCGTGTCCGCGCGCGGGAACCGGTCCGCTGTGCCGACCAGGCCATGGTCGTGCCGCAGCAGGTCCATCAGATCGGCGGCGTCGCCCTGATCGAGGACCGTCAACTCCGGCGCCAGACCGAGCGCGTCGCAATGCAGGGTGACCAGCCGGTGCGCGACCGCATGGAACGTGCCACTCCACAACCGTCCGGTCACGCGTCGGTCGCCACACAACATCGCAGCTCGGGCCAGCATGTCCGCCGCCGCTCGGCGGGTGAACGTCAGCAGCAGCACTCGCGCTGGGTCGGCGCCATGGGCCAGCAGCCGCGCGACCCGCGCGGTCAGCGTGCGGGTCTTGCCGGTGCCGGCGCCGGCCACGATCACCAGCGGCCCGCCGGAGTGCGCGACCGCGGCCAGCTGCGCGTCGGCGAGTCCGGCGTCCCACTCCGACTCGAACATGAGTGCGAGCCTAGGCCGAGCTGGAACCAGACCGCCGACCGGCGCGCCGGAAATTCGTCCGAGCCACGGATGAGGAGCCGTCCGAGCTAGCGCGTCGCCTTCCGTCTTCAGGCGCAGATGACGCCGGTCGCGGTCGCGCGGGCCACCGCCGCTAAATGCCTCGGTCGATTGTCCGCGTCGGGTGGCTTAAGGAAACATTCGAGTTCGGTCGACAAACGTCGACACGGGTTCCAGCTCTCACCGAGGGATAGCGTTCATGGAGATCAAAGCTGCGGTCCTTGGCGCCATGGGCGCTGTTCCGCCGTACGCGTCGTCGAAGCCCCTTGCGATCGAGACCCTCCGGCTTGATCCTCCTGGGCCGGGCGAGGTGCTGATACGGATGAAGGCCGCCGGACTGTGCCACTCTGACCTGTCGGTTATCAACGGTGATCGGCCTCGGCCTGTGCCTATGGCGTTAGGGCATGAGGCGGCCGGTGTGGTCGAGGAGGTTGGCCCGCTCGAGGGCGGACTGGGCGGCCCGGAGCTGAAGCCGGGCGACCATGTCGTGTTGGTGTTCGTCCCGTCGTGCGGCCATTGCGAACCGTGTGCGGAAGGCCGTCCGGCATTGTGTGAGCCGGGCGCCGTGGCGAATACCGCGGGTACGTTGCTTTCTGGTGCGTGTCGTTTGCACCGGGGCGATGGGACGGCAGTCAATCACCATCTCGGCGTCTCGGCGTTCGCTGACTACGCCACTGTCTCCCGTCGCTCGGTGGTCAAGGTCGATTCGGACCTGCCGTTCGAAGAGGCGGCCCTGTTCGGTTGCGCCGTGTTGACCGGGGTCGGTGCGGTGGTGAACACAGCCGGAGTCAAGGCCGGATCGGCCGTAGCCGTGGTCGGACTTGGCGGCGTCGGCCTGGCCGCGCTGCTGGGTGCCGTCGCAGCGGGAGCGCGCGAGCTCGTGGCGGTCGACCTGTCCGAAGACAGGTTGGCCTTCGCCGGAGAGATCGGCGCGACTATGACCGTGAACGCAAGCGACGCCGAGGCGGCCGACCGGATCCGCACTGCGACCGGCGGCGGAGTTGACTACGCATTCGAAATGGCCGGATCCACCACAGCCCTCGACCTGGCTTATCGCATCACTCGCCGTGGCGGCGTAACCGTCACGGCCGGCCTCCCCCCGCCGACCGCGACCATGCCGCTTGCGCCGGTCACTCTGGTCGGCGAAGAACGGACCCTCAAAGGCAGCTATATCGGAACGGCGGTGCCAGCCCGCGACATACCCAGCTACATCGCGCTCTACCGACGCGGACGGCTGCCGGTCGACCGGCTCAAAAGCGGCACGCTGCGGCTCGAGGAGATCAACGAGGGCTTCGACAGGCTGCACGAGGGGAAAGCCATCCGCCAGGTGGTAGTGCTGTGAGCAGGCTGGCCCGACCATCCCGGCGTCGTCGGAGGACCAATTCCGGCCGAGCGGCCGTCGCGTTTCGATATCTCGAACCTGGACCCCGAGCCGGATGATTGACGGGTGACCGATATCCCGCCTGGGGCCGTCGCCGATGAGACCGCGCGCAGAGACGACGTGCTCTCGAAGGCATGCGTCGACGAGTACGTTCGCCAGCCCGAGGTCGGGCCGGTCGAGGGCGCCGCGCCGCTTGACCATCCGTGCGTGGCCCAGGCCGAGCGCTGGTGGCCGAATCCGGGCGAGGACCCGGTGGCTTCCTTCGGGGGCGTGTCCGTCAGCTATAGCGGGGTGCCAGCGGTCGCCGATGTCTCGTTCCCGGTTCCGCGCGGCTCGATCGTCGCACTCATCGGCCCGTCCGGCTCCGGCAAGAGCACGCTGCTCCGTTGCCTGAACCGCCTGAACGACCTCGTGCCCGGCTGCCGCGTTGCGGGCGACGTGCGTTACCGGGGCATCGATCTCTATGGGCGGGATGTCGACCCGGTAGCGGTGCGCACGCGCATCGGCCTCGTCTTCCAGCGGCCCAACCCGTTCCCGAAGTCGATCTTCGACAACGTCGCGTTCGGCCCGCGCACGCTCGGGTTCCACGGCGACATCCATGACATCGTTGAGCGTGCGTTGCGGCGCGCGGCGCTGTGGGAGGAGGTGAAAGACCGCCTGCGCGAAAGCGCGCTGGCGCTCTCGGGCGGCCAGCAGCAGCGTCTCTGCATCGCCCGCGCACTTGCTGTCGATCCCGAAGTGCTCCTTCTCGATGAGCCTTGCTCCGCGCTCGATCCCATTGCAACTGCCAAGATTGAGGACCTTCTGTTCGTTCTGAAGAGTCAGTGCACCATTGTGATCGTGACTCATAATATGCAGCAGGCTGCTCGTGTTGCGGACGACACCGGGTTCTTTCTCCTGGGCAAGCTGATAGAGTTCGACAGGACGGAAAAGATGTTCCGCAA
>Ga0105249_10005075_pt1 | contig 11341 bp, 10 predicted proteins | sample KBSS44metaG_FD_81522 | JGI IMG/M metagenome (GOLD analysis project Ga0105249, IMG submission 81522) | Switchgrass rhizosphere microbial communities from Kellogg Biological Station, Michigan, USA - KBS S4-4 metaG | ecosystem: Host-associated > Plants > Roots > Rhizosphere > Soil | place...
CACTTCGTGGCGATAGCCGGAATCCTGACGCCGCGTACCCCGTAGTTCCCCCGGTAGGTAGAGGAAACGACCTCCGACGATCTCCGCGTACTCGGGCCACGCCGGCCATCCCGCCACCGAATGGTGCAGAAATACCAAACCGATGCCTGTGTCCAACAGTTCCTCGATGTTGCGCTTGAGGTCCGCCGGCGGTTCGAGGAAGTCGGGCGGGGCGTCGGTGCGGAAGCGGATGCCGGGCATGTCGTACAGCACGAACGCGTCGTAGGGTTGCGCCAACTTCGGCTCGAAGAAAACCTGCGCCGCCGGCTGTTCGACGTGCGTCCATTTGACGCCCGCAAGCGAGTCGAACATCTGGAAGAATGCGTCCCGCTGAAACGGATGCCCTTTGGTGATCAGCAGTATCTCTTTGTCGCGCACGATTTCTCCCCCTACAATCTTCCGGATATCAGCGGAGCCACCATGTCGCGCCCATTGCCGGCCTCGAATTCGAACCGAACCTGGCAACAGACGAAGAGTCAGAACACCCGCAACACGATTCTCGATGCGGCGATCCGCTGCTTCTATCGATTCGGCTACAACAATACCACCACCGAGAAGATTGCCAACGAGGCGGGAGTGTCTCGGGGCGCGATGCTTCACCACTTTCCATCACGCGCCGATCTGATCAAAGCCGCGGTGCTGCATCTCAACGAGAAGCGCCTTGACCTCTTCAAGCGCGAAGAAAGCACCGTGCAAAGCGACGCAATCCACAGTCGCGTCGAGGAAGGCATCGACACCTATTGGCGGCAGCTCAACACACCGTACTTCGTCGTGTTTCACGAACTGCAGATCGCGGCGCGCACGGATCCGGAACTGTACGCGGTGCTCATTCCCGCCATCGAAGAGCTCGACCGCGCGTGGGCCGTAACGGTGCGCGAGGTATTTCCCGACCTCGCGCTGTCGCCCGAGATCATCCGCGCCAACTGGCTGACGCTGCTGCTGCTCGAGGGGATGGCGGCCAATCTGCACACGCGCAAACTGACCAAGGTCTCGGAGGATCTGCTCGCGTGGTTGAAGGCGGAATTACGCCGTCTGTTCGGCGATGTACTGACTTCTGTCGATCGCGAATCGGCGAAAAAAGCCGCGCCGAAGCGGCCGAAAACGCGTGCGCGGCGGCGCGTCTCGAAAACATGACAGCCTGACTGTTTTGTGATGTACTCCGGCGTCGCGGCTATTCAGCCGAGACGCTCCGGAGATGCGATGTCCGCCGCAAAACAGGTTCCCATCGCAGAGGGACTCTTCACCTGGCCGTCCAACGACCCGCGCCTGCTCGGCAGCCGCTGCGGCGCGTGCGGCATCGTCACGTTTCCGGCTCAGAAGAGCTGTCCCGCGTGCTCGGGACAGAATGTCGAGACGATCGAACTCGAACGCCGCGGCACGCTGTGGACGTGGACGATTCAAGGTTTTCTGCCGAATCGTCCGCCGTACATCGGTCCGGAAACGGCGGAAAATTTCAGACCGTTCGGCGTCGGCTACGTCGAGTTGCCGAATCAGGTGCGGGTCGAGAGCCGCCTCAAATGCAAAGATCCATCCAACCTCCGCATCGGCATGGAGATGGAGCTGGTCGTGGAAAAATACGTCGAAGATGACGCCGGTCGCGAGGTGATGGCGTACTTCTTTCAACCGGTCGCTGAACGCTAAGAGGGAACGCACATGGTAGACGTGGCAATCATCGGCATCGGCATCCATCCGTTCGGCCGCACCGACGGCGTCACCGGACTCGAGCAAGGCGTGTTCGCCGCGCGTCAGGCGTTGCAGGACGCAGGGCTCGAGTGGTCCGACATGAATTTCGCTTACGGCGGCAGCGCGGCGGCCGGCGCAGCCGACACGATGGTGTCGAAGCTCGGTCTCACCGGCTTGCAGTTCATCAACGTAGCGAACGGGTGCGCAACCGGTGGCAGCGCTCTGCAGTCGGCATACATGGCCATCAAGTCCGGCATGTTCGACATCGGCATGGCGGTGGGTTTCGACAAACACCCGCGCGGCGCGTTCACCGTCGATACGCAGAGCGGCGGACTCGGCAAATGGTACGGCGACATCGGCATGGCGCTCACACCGCAGTTCTTCGGCATGAAGATCCAGCGCTACATGCACGACTACGGCATCACCGAAGACACGCTGGTGCGCGTTGCCGTGAAGAACTACCGCAACGGCGCCAGAAATCCGAACGCGTGGCGCAAAACGCCGCTCAGCTACGAAGAGGTCGCCACTTCGCAGATGGTGTGCCATCCGCTTCGCAAGTACATGTTCTGCTCTCCCGCCGAAGGGGGCTGCGCGATGATCCTGTGCCGCGCCGACAAAGCGAAAGAACTGGTTCAAAAGCCGGTATTCCTCAAAGCGGTCAGCGTGAAGACGCGGCCGTTCGGTTCGTTCGAAGTGTTCAGCCAGTCGCAGGCGCTCGAGCGCACAGATACCCCTCCCACCGTGCTCGCGTCGCGCGCCGCGTTCGAGATGGCCGGTATCGGTCCTAACGAGATCGATGTGGCGCAATTGCAGGACACCGAATCGGGCGCCGAGATCATGCACATGGCCGAGAACGGCTTCTGCAAAGACGGCGAGCAGGAACAATGGCTGCGGGACGGCGTCACCGAAATCACGGGTCGCCTGCCGGTGAACACCGACGGCGGATGCCTGGCCAACGGCGAGCCGATCGGTGCATCCGGTTTGCGTCAGGTCTACGAAATCTGCACGCAACTGCGCGGCGAAGGCCGCGAACGGCAAGTGCCGCGCGAACTGAAGACCGGTTACACGCACGTGTACGGCGCACCGGGACTGTCGGGCGTCACGATCCTCGCGCGCTGACGCTCTCGTGGCCACCACCCTTCTGGCGACGAGCCACGGCCGCATCGCCGTTACCGATTCAGGCGGACCCGCCGCGGCCGTGCTGCTGATCCACGGCAATTCGGCCTGCAAAGAGATTTTCGGCCGTCAGTTCGAGTCGCGTTTGACGCAGCGCTACCGTCTCGTCGCATTCGATCTGCCGGGGCACGGCGCGTCGGCCGACGCGATCGATCCACACCGTACGTATACCATCCCCGGCTATGCCGACGTCGCGCTGGAAATACTGCGGGACCTCGGTATCGATCACCTCGCGATCCTCGGCTGGTCCCTCGGCGGGCACATCGGCATCGAACTGCTCGCGCGCGACGTAGACATCGCGGGTCTCGCGATCACCGGCACGCCACCGATCGGCCACAACGCCGCGGATTTCGCGGCCGGCTTTCGCCCGCAGCAGCATATGGATCTGACCGGAAAGGAAATGTTCAGCGAAGCGGACATACAGGCGTTCGCGCGCGATACGGCCGGCGCGCCGGCGCCGTTCCTCGAAGCCGCGGTCCGACGCACCGATGGACGCGCGCGGCGCCTGATGATGGAAGCCGCGATGGCGGCGCGCGGCGCGGATCAGCGTCACGTGGTCTCGACCAGTCCTGTGCCGGTCGCCGTGATCACCGGAGCCGACGAACCATTCATCAACAACGATTACCTGCTGTCGTTTCCATATCGCAACCTGTGGGACCGCCAAGTGCACGTCATACCGCAAACGGGACACGCGCCGTTCTGGGAACGGCCGCAAACGTTCAACCCGCTGTTCGAGCGTTTCCTGACGGACGTGCTCAGCTGATGCGCGCGTTGCAACGGGTATCTGCACTCACCGAGGTCATCCGCACCGGCGGCGATCGCGCACAGGAGCTGCGTCGCCTCGCGCCGGAAACGGTCGACGCGCTGATCGACGCCGGCATGTTCCGGTTCACCCTACCGATCGAACTGGGGGGCGAGAACGCAAGCGTCGGCGAGACCATCGAAGTGCTCGAAGCGATTGCCAAAGTCGACGCGTCGGTCGGCTGGAACGTGATGCTCGGCTCCGAAATCAACGCAATGGCCGCGGGCGGCATGCCGCAGGATCTCGCGCGCGAGGTCTATCTCGACAACCCGCGCGTGATCATGTGCGGCGGCGGTGGTCCCGGTACGACGCCGTCGCGCGCCGTGCGACAGAAAGACGGCGGCTTCCGCGTGTGGGGTCAGACGACGTTCATCAGCGGCTGTCACAACGCCGAGTGGTGCTTCATGGGCGCACCGGTGATGGACGGCGACACAGCGGAGCTCGGCGCAAACGGACAACCGATCTTCAAGATGTGGTTCCTGCACAAATCGCAATACGAGATCGTCGATACCTGGGACGTCGCCGGTCTGCGCGGCTCCGGCAGCCACGACGTGAAGGCCGACGGCGCGGTGGTCAGCGAGAAATGGGCGCGCGTCGACCTGATGCTGTTGCCGGCGCTTTACGACAATCCGGTGTACCGCATCCCGGTGCCGCTGAGGCTCGCGTACAACAAGGCCGCGGTTGCGATCGGTGTGGCGCGCGGCGCACTTGACGAATTCGCCGAGCTCGCGCAGACGAAGTTGCCGTTGATGTCGGCGGTGACGTTGCGCGACAAGCCGATCGCGCAGTATCGCTACGGCGAGGCGGAAGCGACGTTGCGCGCTGCGCGCGCCTTTCTGTTCGAGGCGATGGCGGCGGTCGAGGAAGAACTGCGCCGCGGCCGGGAAGCGCCGTCAGGCAGAGTCACTCAAACAGCGCGTCTCGCATGCACGCACGCGGCCAACGCCTCGATGCACGTGGTGGACGTCGTGCACAACACCGCTGGCACCAGCGGCATGCGCATGCACAGCCCGCTGGAACGCAAACTGCGCGACGCACATGGCTGCGCGACGCACCGCTGGGTCGCGCATCCGCTGTACGCCGATCTCGGCAAGATCCTGCTCGGCCACGAACCGCCGCCGGAGTTCGCCGGCTGACGACTCGCTATTTGACGGTGACGGTGATCCGCGGCGACACCACCGGCGGGTCGTGCGGAATGTGCAGGTAGTTCGCGAACACCAGTTGCAGCGTGTGTTTCCCGGGCGGCAGCGTCACCTGCGTTTCCGTCTGCCCTTTGCCGAAATGCACGACATGTTCGTTCGCCGGCAACGGCAGCTTCATGTCCGGCGCGTCGGCGACATCGATCAGCAGGTGATGATGGCCGCTGTTCGGCTGATCGGTACCGGCCGGCGCGATGGCCATGCCTTTCAAGCCGAACTTCACCGTGAACGTCGAAGGCACGGTGGCGCCGTCGACCGGTTCAATGAAGAACACACTCGCGTCGGCGGGCGACGGCGACAACGGCAGATCGGCCGCCGCAGCCCCGCCGGCCGCGAACGACACGAACATCAGCGCGCTCATCAGCATCGTCTTCATCAGTCACTCCTTCGGTGTCTAGGCCAGTCGATATACGCGCGCGGCGGTGTCGTGAAACAACGCCGCCTTCTCGGCCTTCGACGCAGAGGCCGCGATCTTCTTGAACGAATTCCACAACGTGCGATACGAGCAACTGGCCTTGTCGACCGGGAAGTTGCTCTCGAACATGCAGCGCTCCGGTCCGAACACCTCGATCGCGTGCCGGTAGTAGTCGCCGCTTGCTGCCACCAGTTCGTCGGACGTCGCCGGACGATCGTTCTTCTGAAAGCCGAACCCGTTGATCGGCATCGCGATGCCACCGATCTTCGCAACCACGTTCTGACACTTTGCGAGATCCGCGAAGGACTGCTTCCATTGCGCAAAAACCTCGCGGCCCTTGCCTTCGTAGGGACCGATTCCGAGCGGGCCCGCGAAGTGGTCGACGATGATCGTCGTACCGGGGAAGGCGCGCGCCAGATCGGTCAGCTGCGGAATCTGCGGGTGATACAGCCACGCATCGAAACTCAAGCCGCGTTTGCCGAGTTCCGCAAAGCCTTTGCGGAACGTGGCATCGAGCAGCAGCCCCTCAGTGGGGTTGGTGTGCGAGTTGCGCACCTGATCCGAGGCGTCCCAGCCCGCCGCGTGGCGGATGCCCTTGAAGCGCGGACCGACCGCCATGTGCGCATCGAGCACTTCGCCCACGCGCGAGCCGAGCGTGAGGTCGGCCAGGCTGACGATGCCGGCCGCCGTACGAATCGGCCCGTAACGGCCGCTCGCCGACATCGCCGCAACACCGTTGACGAATTCGGTTTCGCCCACCGGCTTCATCGCTTCGGGTCCGTCGGCGCGATACATCGACGCGCACTCGACGAACACCGTCGAGACGACGTTGTGGCCCGAACCGGTATCGAGCAGCAGTTCGTCGAGCAGATAACGGCTGTTCGGGTGATCCCACAGATGGTGGTGCGGATCGCAGATCGGCAGATCCGGCTCGATCACGGGCTCATTCACTTGCGCAAGCCAGGCCGCCTGATCCATCGCTCCCCCTCTTCTTCGTCAGTAACTCAATAGCGCTCGATCACGTGCTTCGCAAAGTCGGAGTAGCACTCGCGCGCCGACGCCATCGGCGGCAGCAGCGTCACTTCCTTCAACCCGCCGCGTTCCTGTTCGCGAAGCATCGCGATGATCTCGTCGGGTTCTCCGACGAGACCGCCGGACGCACGGATCAGTTCGGGCGTGATGAACGTGCGTTCTTCCGGCACGAGGTACGTGCAGTGCCCGTCGTGCGCGCGCATGTGACGCTCCGCTTGCGGAATGCGATTGACGTGCGCGAGATAGCGGTCCCACACGTCGCGCACTTCCGGGCGGATGAACGCATCCGACCCGCTCGCCCGATACAGCTCCCACCAGAAGTGCAGACTCGCCGCCGCCATCGAGCCCACCTGATCGATCACGCGATCGGAGGTGAGTTTCTCGCCCGGTTTCAACACGCAGCTGAACGTCAACGCCGCGGTGTGGAAATCGTCGGAGAATTCGCGTCCGGCGGCTTCGGCGCCGGCGCGCACCTTCTTCAGATTGTTGGCGAATACCGCATTCGGCTCGCCGCCGGCCGATATCCGGCCGTCGCCGTACGCGCCGGCCGCCGCAAGCGCCAGCGGACCGTTCGCCGCCACGTAGATCGGCACCGGCTGCTCCACGTTGAAGAAACCCATGTCCTGATGCAGAAAACGGATCGGCTTCGTCACGCCGTTCAACGTATATTCGACTTCTTCACCGTGCAGCAGCGCGCGTACGACGCGCAGGTATTCTGCGAAGACTTTCGGCTTCACCGCATCCATGCCCATCACGCGCATGGCGGTGTGGCCGGTGCCGATTCCGAGAAATACCCGGCCCGGCGCGATCTGGTTGATCGTAGCGATCGAATGCGCCGTGACCGGCGCGATGCGCGTCCCGACGATCGCAACTCCGGTGCCGATCTTCATCCGCTTCGTGTGAGCCGCGACCAGCGCGAGCACCGCGTAGCAGTCGGACCAGATCATCTGCGAGTCCGGTACCCAGCCGTGGTCGAAGCCCATCTCTTCCGCATCGACGAGCAAACGCCAGTCGGCGATGCGCGTCGCGATCATCGCGCCGAATTTCATTTCCACCTCCCCCGCTTCGAAGCGCCGATCAGTACTGAACCACGGAGCGGATCGACTTGCCCTCGTGCATCAGATCGAACGCGTGATTGATGTCTTTGAGCGGCATCGTGTGCGTGATCAGGTCGTCGATGTTGATCTTGCCGTCCATGTACCAGTCGACGATCTTCGGCACGTCCGTGCGCCCTTTCGCACCGCCGAACGCGGTACCGCGCCACACCCGGCCCGTTACCAGCTGAAACGGCCGTGTGCTGATTTCCTTTCCGCTGCCTGCCACGCCGATGATGATGCTCTCGCCCCACCCCTTGTGGCAGCACTCGAGCGCCTGGCGCATCACGTCGACGTTGCCGATGCACTCGAACGAATAGTCGACGCCGCCGCCGGTCATCGCGACGATCGTGGCCACGAGATTGTCCACGTCCTTCGGGTTGACGAAGTCCGTCATGCCGAATTTTTCCGCGAGCGGTTTCTTCGCCGGATTCGTGTCGACGCCGATGATGCGATTCGCGCCGACCAGGCGCGCGCCCTGGATCACGTTGAGGCCGATACCGCCGAGGCCGAACACCGCCACGTTCGCGCCCGCCTCGACCTTCGCGGTGTTGATTACCGCGCCGATGCCGGTCGTCACGCCGCAGCCGATGTAGCAGACCTTGTCGAACGGCGCGTCTTCTCGAATCTTCGCCACCGCAATTTCCGGAAGCACCGTGAAGTTAGAGAACGTCGACGTACCCATATAGTGGTACAGCGGCTTGCGGTTGAACGAGAAGCGGCTGGTGCCGTCGGGCATCACGCCCTTGCCTTGCGTCTCGCGAATCGCCTGGCACAGATTGGTTTTTCCGGACGTACAGAATTTGCACTGGCGACACTCCGGCGTGTAGAGCGGAATCACGTGGTCGCCTTTCTTCACCGACGTCACGCCCGGACCGATGTCGACGACGATGCCCGCCCCTTCGTGACCCATGACGGACGGAAACAGTCCTTCCGGATCGTTGCCCGACAACGTGTACGCATCGGTGTGACAGATGCCGGTCGCCTTGATCTCTACCAGCACCTCGCCCGCTTTTGGCCCTTCGAGCTGAACGGTCTCGATCGTCAACGGCTCGCCGGCGGCAAACGCCACTGCAGCGCGAACGTCCATAGTGCGTCTCTTTAATGTTTGAGATGGTTCGCGCGAGGCTAACGCGGCGTCGCTAGAATGCAACCATCGCCGACCGAACCCGATCACCGATGAAGTTCGCGCTCTCCGTTCCCGATTGGGTTCCGCGCTGGCGCAGCTTCTTTCCGATCGTCGACGTGCTCGGGCGCTACAAGCGTCGCGATCTGAGTCACGACCTGTTTGCCGGACTGGTCGTCAGCGTCATCACCGTTCCGCAAGCGATCGCATACGCGTTTCTGGCGGGGCTCCCGCCGCAGGCGGGCCTGTATGCGAGCGTCGTTCCGCCGTTGCTTTATGCCGTGCTCGGCTCGTCGCCGAGTCTCGCGGTGGGTCCCGTCGCGGTGATCGCCATCATGGTCGCCGAAGCGGTGCGCGCGCACGCAGCGGCGTTCTCCGATGCATACCTCGGTGTCACCGCCGTGATCTGCCTGCAATCCGCGATCACGTTGTGGCTGCTGCGGCTGACGCAGATGGGCGGCATCGTGAACCTGTTGAGCCATCCGGTGATCTCCGGTTTCATCAACGCCGCCGCGATCATGATCATCCTGAGCCAACTCACCGCCCTCACCGGCATCCCGTCGGTGGACGGCAGCCCGTTTACGCAAGCGCGGCATCTCGTCGCCGATTTCTCGGCGGTGAATCCCGTTGTACTCGCGATCGGCTGCACGAGCATCGTGGTGTTGTGGCTGGTGCAGCGCTACGGTTTCTTTCTCGTGCTGCCGTTCCTGCGCCGCGTCGGGCGCAATCATCCGATCACGCGCACCGGGCCGATGCTGGTCGCAATTGCCGCGATCGCCGCGGTCGCCGCGTTCGGACTGGACCAGCGCTACGCCGTCGCAACGGTGGGGCCGATCGACGGAGGTCTGCCTGCGCTCGCGTGGCCGCCGTTCGACCTGGCGCTGTGGCTCGACCTGATGCCGGCGTCGGCGATGATCGCGCTGGTGGCCTACGTGCAGAGTTTCTCGATCGGCACGCAGCTCGCGCAGCGCAAACGCAAACGCCTCAATCCGAACCAGGAACTGATCGCGCTCGGCGCCGCCGATTTCGGCGCGGCGTTTACCGGCGGCATGCCGGTGGCCGGTAGCCTGTCGCGATCGACCGGCGGCGGACGCACGCCGCTGACCGGCGTGTTCTGTGCCCTGTTCGTGCTCGTCACGGTGCTGTGGCTGACGCCGTACTTCGCCGGGTTACCGCACGCGGCGCTCGCCGCGATCATCATCATGTCGGTGTCGGACTTCATCGACTTCTCGCCGGTATACCGCTACTGGAAGTTCTATCGACACGACAGCATCACCCACATCGTGTCGCTGTTGGGAGTGCTGCTGTTCGGCGTCGAACGCGGTCTGCTGATCGGCATTCTGGTCGCGGTCGCGCTGTTCGTGCGGCGGTCCAGTCGCCCGCACATCGCGATCGTCGGCCGGGTCGGCGACTCGGCGCACTTCCGCAGTGAGCTGCGCTACCAGGTGGCGACGCACCCGCACGTGATGGCCGTGCGGATCGACGAGAATCTGTACTTCGCCAATGCGAGCCTGGTCGAAACGCGCCTGCTGCGGCTCGTCTCTCGCAACCCGAAGATCCGCCATCTGCTGCTGGTGTGCAGCTCGATCAACTTCATCGACACGAGCGGCCCGGAAATGCTCGAGCGCATCGACCGGTCGCTGATCCGTAGCGACGTGAAGCTGCATCTGTCGGAGGTGAAGGGACCTGTGATGGATCAGCTCAACGCCTCCGATCTGCCGCGCGAACTGTCCGGTCAGATCTTCTTCACCACCGACGAGGCGATGCGCGAGTTGGAAACGGTCGCATAACCCCACCCGGCTTGTGCCGTCGAACGCGCTCTGCTATTTACAACCCGAGGGCTACGACAACCCGGGCACGAGAACGGGAGGACCGCGATGTATCCAGGACATTGGGCAAAGGTTTCGCCCGAAAAACCCGCTTTGATCAATGCCGCCACCGGCGACGTCGTCACGTTCCGCGAGTTGAACGACCGCTCGAACCGGCTGGCGCAGCTGATGTTTGCGAAGGGTCTCCGCCGCGGTGATCACATCGCAATCCTCATGGAAAACCACGCGCGCTATTTCGACGTCATCTGGGCAGCCATGCGTTCCGGCTTGTACCTGACGACGATCAATCGTTATTTGACCACCGACGAAGCGGCATACATCCTCGACAACTGCGAAGCGAAGGTGCTGGTCGCATCGCACTACCTCGCCGACATCGCCGCCGGGCTGCCCGCGGCATCCACCCGATGCGAGACCTGGCTGATGGTCGACGGCACCGCGCCCGGATTCGAGGATTACGAAACATCGATCGCGGCATATCCCACGCGCCCGCTCGACGACGAACCGTCGGGCGCCTTCATGTTGTACAGCTCGGGCACCACGGGCCGGCCCAAAGGCATTCTGCGTCCGCTGCCGCCAACGAAGATCAGCGACGACGCCGGTCCGCTCGGCGGATTGCAGAAACAGCTGTGGAATTTCGGTTCCGACACCGTCTACCTGTCGCCGGCGCCCATGTATCACTCGGCGCCGCTCGGGTTCTCGACCGGCGCGCAGTCGCTCGGCGGCACCGTGGTGATGATGCCGAAGTTCGATCCGCTGCTCGCATTGCAGGCGATCCAGGACTATCGAGTCACCGCGAGCCAATGGGTGCCGACGATGTTCTCGCGAATGTTGAAAGTGCCCGAGGCGGAACGCGTCGGTTACGACCTGTCGTCGCACAAGGTGGCAATCCACGCAGCGGCGCCGTGCCCGAAGCAGGTGAAGCAGCAGATGTTCGAATGGTGGGGAC
>Ga0105249_10005076_pt1 | contig 11339 bp, 9 predicted proteins | sample KBSS44metaG_FD_81522 | JGI IMG/M metagenome (GOLD analysis project Ga0105249, IMG submission 81522) | Switchgrass rhizosphere microbial communities from Kellogg Biological Station, Michigan, USA - KBS S4-4 metaG | ecosystem: Host-associated > Plants > Roots > Rhizosphere > Soil | place...
ATCGGGAGCCGAGAGTGGAATTCTCATTTCCATGGGTCAGGCGCTAGCCTCCAACACACGGGCCCGCTTGATCAGGAGCTCCTCGCCTAAAGGCACGGACGCGAGCACAGCGACGATTCTCTCCGATGCCCGGCCATCTCCATACAGGTTCTCCATGCCCTCCAGCGAGCGCCGGAATCCCTCGCCTCTTGCCGTTCGGATCCGGTCGAGAATGGACGCGACGGTCGCCTCTGCATCGAGCACATTGCGGCCGCGCTCGCGCCCCCGCTGTCGAATTCCGACATCCACCACCGGCAGGGCAAAGGAGGCCGCCTCAATGATCCCGCTGCTGGAATTCCCGACCAATAGATCCACGAACTGCAACAAGCTCCAGTAAACGATCGGATCCAGATTGACGATGACCTTGCCGTCGCCGCGCTCGCGCAAGCATAATTCCATTCGCTCGATCAGCGCCCTGCTTCCGGCATCCGCGTTCGGATAGCAGCACAGCAGCTGCCCCGGCATGGACTGAATCGCGGAGAACATGGCGTCCGCCTCGCGAATAGTATCGCGAGCGATGGTCGTCGGATGATACGTAATCAGCGCGGTCGGTCGTCCGAGGTCGACTGAAAGGCGCGTCTCCAGTTGTTCGCGGCTTAAAAGCGCACTGCGCCGCAGGTGATCCAAAGCCGCGGCTCCGGTGCGGTGGACGCGCCAATCTTCTTCGCCCATAGCGATCACTCGCGCGCGCGCCAAGTCTGTGGACGTGAAGTGGACGTGGCTGAGCTTGGTCAGAGCGTTGCGAACCGCGTCATCGATGGCCCCTTCACTAATTTCCCCTCCTTCAATATGTGCAACCGGAATCCGCAGGGCCAAGGCGACCGAGGCGGGCGCGAGCATCTCGTAGCGGTCGGCGGTCAAAACAATCAGGTCGGGACGCATTTGTCCGAGACAGTCCGCCAGACTCAGGGTCGCTACCCCGATGGTCTTCGCCATGCCGACGTCGCTGTCCGAACTCATCAGGCACTCGATCCGCGCGTCGACGTGGAACCCGTCTTTTTCAATCTCCTGGACCGTGCAGCCGAATTCCGGAGACAGGTGCGGCCCCAACGCGACAATCTTCAGATCCACATCCGGATGCGAGGCCAAGTCATGCAAGGGCCAGTACAGAAGGCTATAATCAGCGCGCGAGGTGGTGACGACGGCGATCTTTCGTTTCATCATCAAACTCCTACGGCGCCGGCCATCGCGTTCAACACGAGCTTGCTGGGCACATATTCCGGAACGACCGAAGTCAGCGCTCGGATGAGTCCGCGATGATCGCGGCGCTCGATGCGGGCGGACAATTGTTCTACGATATCTTCCAATTCTGCGTGCTCAAGCCTGCGAGTGCTGACAACCTTAAGAGGGCCCTCGACCAATCCATCCTCAATCTCGGCCTCGTACGTGAGTTCTTCCGTGAGCTTATCTCCCGGACGCAGGCCCGTAAACTGGATCGGGATTTCCTTGCCGGCAGCGCGGATCAGGAACCCGGCCAACTCTGCGATCCGCACGGGCCCGCCAACCTCCGGCAGAAGAATTTTGCCTTCGCAGGCGGCAGCGCCGCAGGCCACAACCGCCTCGACCGTCTGGCCTAGCGAAAGAAACCAACGTCTCGCTTCTGCGTGCGTGACCGTAACGGACGTGCCCTCCGCAATCTGATTCAAGAAAACCGGTACCACGCTACCGCCTGATCCGATGACGTTAACCAGCCGGATCGCATTCATCCGGCATGCGCTCCCGCTGAGCACCACTATCGCCAACTCCGCAATTCGCTTGGAAACACCCATCACGCTATGGGGATTCACCGCTTTGTCGGTGGAGATCAGAACAAACCTCGACGCTCCATGGCGGATGGCTGCTTGCGCCAGGGTCCATGTGCCGATCGCATTGTTTTGCACCGCCGCGATAGGGTTGAGCTCCAACAGGGGCACGTGCTTGAAAGCCGCCGCGTGATAGACGATCTCAGGGCGAAATCGGCAGAAAATATCGTCGAGCAAGTCGCTGTCATTCACGGATCCCAGGAAAGCTTCGCGAGGCACATGTGCCCAAACCTGCTCCAGATTCCGCTGGATTTCGAATAAGTTGTATTCGGAGGAGTCGAGAAGAACAAGGCAACCAGCGTCGGCGCCGGCAATCGCATTGGCCAATGCGGACCCGATATAACCGCCGGCACCAGTTATAAGAACACGCCGTCCGGAGTGGGCGGATGCGAACGGCATGCTATCAGTCCGATCGTTCGGCTGTGGAAGGAAGCGGCCCCATGCACGCGTTTCGGAACCGGACATCTCTCAAGACTACTTGTCCGGATATCAGGTTGCAATCATTGGAATCTCAATGGAAAGTTCTAAGAGGAGCACATTGAAGCACGACGGGAGCCGCGCTGGATCGGTAAACACTGCGCGACGGATCCGGCGGAATCGGTCGGTAAGGATATTAAGATGACCAGGCGCAAAGCATTCCCAGCTCTTCTACGACTACGGGATCGTAGGTACAGAAAACCGATTGAGTAAGTGCAGGGGAATGCCCTTAGGGCTTCGCGGACGGCGGCTGCCAAAGCTCAATCTTATTCCCATCCAGGTCATAGATCCACGCGAAGCGACCGTAGGATTCATTCATTCGTTTGGCGTCAATCTTTACTCCCTCTTGTTTTAAACGGTCGAGCAAGGTATCCAGATCGTCCACGATGTAGTTGATCATGAACGGTTGCGTGGCTGGGATATAGTCGGTGGAAGTGGGGAAAACGGTCCAAACTGTAACGTGTTCCTTTTGCGGGTCGTCGTGTTCGCGCCACGGAAGCGTCGCGCCTTGGCCTTTGTCAGCGAGTCCAAGATGCTTCGAATACCATTCGCGCATCTGATCGCGATTAGCGGATTTGAAGAAGACACCGCCGATTCCAAGGATGCGTCCGCGCTGCTCCGTTTTGACGGGCGGCTTCGACTTTTCAGGTTGCGGAGATGGCACTTCCTGTCCTCCTTTTGAGCAAACCGAGACAAGCAACAGCGAGCAAAGCGCAATTGTGCTCCAGGGTATTCCTTGCATGTGTGGATTGTACACGAGTTTCGATCCAACGGAGAAAACGGTTCGCTCAAGGTTCGCCCAGATTTACCGTTTTGGATCGCGCATTAGGTCTCGAGCTGAACGTGCTGGCCCGCGCGACTCCCGTGGTCAGGCCGCAGGGAATTCATCGCCACCCTGCCTGGAAATCAAGCCCCGGGCCTACTTCGCGACGGCCTTGGCTTCGTTTGAGTTTTCCGGCCGGGCTGGAACCGCCGCAACGGGGATCCCCTTCGCTTGCATTAGGGATTCGAGCAGTGTCACGGTTTTCGGGAACGCATCCGCACCGCCGCGAACACCGCCGGCGCCGCGTGCGACATCCAGGGGAGTGCGGCCATTTGCATCTTTGGTGCTCAGGTCGGCGCCGTGGGCGACGAGGAATTCGATGAACTTGTCGAAGCCGTGTTCGGCGGCGCCATGCAAAGCGGTCTGGTTCGGAACAGCGTTCGCGCTCGGCATTTGACTGCCGCGACGGAAGGCCAGCGCGATGTTCGCGGAGGCGCTATACCCCGCAGTGCCAGGAGCAGCCGGAGCCGCAGCTGCCGGAGGAGCGCCACCGCCGCCTCGACCGCCACGACCACCACCCGCTGCGCGATCCACGACCGAGCGGGCGTTCACGTTAGCACCAGCTTTGATAAGGAGATCCATGCTGGCGAGCACGCCTTCGTCGGTACGATTGCGTCCACGTGTGGCGCGTGTGCCGAAGTCGACGCCGGCAGCAGCCATCAGCGGCGTGATACCTTCCTTGCTCGGCAAATCGACCAGCGCTTTGTATTCGAGCAGCAGCGCGATGAACTTGTCATCGCCGCCGCGGGCCGCACGCAAGAGAGGCGTGGCGCCTTGGGCGAGCATACCGTCGCCGCCGCGATCCTGCGGAACATCGCGATACGGCGGACGCCGCTTTAACTGAATATTCGGATTCGCGCCGCGCTCGAGCATCATGCGCCCAACATCGACGGCCGTAAGTTTGTCCGGACTCGGGAGGACGGCCACCGCGCCGTTCCCCTTCATCGGAAGCGTGCTGACGTCGGCCGCCATGTAGACTGGCGAGCGGCCGAAGAGGTCCCACTTATCGAGATCGGCTCCGCCTTTCACCAAAACGGCGGCCGTATCGAAATGCAGATTCTCCAGCGCGAGAAGCAGGGGCGTCTCACGGTCCGGATCTTCGGAATCGGGATCGGCATGGGCGTCCAGCAGATTCTGAACGCATGCCACGCAACCTTCGCGCGCGGCATAGTGCAGCGGGGTGAAGCCGCGCTTGTTCATGTCCTTAGGACGAGGTTCCTGGATGACCTTACGCTCCCACTGATTGATCTTGCCGTGATCGTTCAGGTTCGCGTCCTTCGAGGCGAGGAACTTCACCATATCAGCTTGGCCTTGCGCGGCGGCCCACATGATCGCGCTTTGGCCGCCCCAGGTTTCTTTAGCATTGATGTCGGCGCCCGCGGCAAGCAGCGTCTTGGCCGCGTCTACCTTGCCGCTGCGCGCCGCTGCCATCAGCGGAGTTTCGCCATCGGGAGTCTTGAAATTAGGATCGGCGCCGGCCTTAAGGAGCGCGTCGATGATCGGCGCCGAGCCGATGATCGCGCCTTCGGTGAGGGCCGACGTCCCGAACTGGTTCTTCAGCTTGACGTTGGCGCCCGCTTTGATCAGCGCACGGACAAGTTCCAGATCGCCGTTCGCCGCGGCATACATGATGGCGGTGCTGCCATCCGCTGCGGTGGCATTAACATTTGCGCCCTTCGAGCCCGCCAGACTCATGGCGGCGGCGTGGTCGCCGGATTCCGCCGCGTCCAGCAGCGTCGTCGTCGAATCAGCGGCCGACAGCATTGATACGCCGCCCAGCAGCGCGAATATTGCGACTGCGAACTTGCGCATGCCTAAACCTCCGAGAGCCCGTTGACGCTGTCGCCGATGGCTTTCACCGGGATGTCATTGCGCTGCAGGAGCGTTAGCAGCAGGTCGCCATGGCGCGAATCCTGGGGATACTTCAGGTGCTGGCCGCCTTTGATCTTCCCGTTCGCGTGTCCCAGAATCACCGACGGCAGCGGATCGTTGTTGTGGCGGTCGCTGTTGCTCATGTCGCTGCCGAAGAGAATCGTGGAATGATCGAGCACCGTGCCGTCGCCTTCTTTCGTAGCCTCGATCTTCTTGATGAACGCGGCGAACACTTCCGCGTGATACTTCTGAATCTGCACCAGCTTGTCCATCTTTTGAGGATTGTTGCCGTGATGCGACAGCGGATGGAACCCCTCGGCAATACCAAGGTTGGTGTACGTGCGCATGCTGGCTTCGCGATCCATGGAGAACGTAATCACGCGCGTGATATCAGCCTGGAACGCCAGGGACATCAGGTCGAACATCAGCTTGAAATACTCGGTGATATCGTTGGGCGTGCCGATCGGCGCATCCGGAATACTTAGCGCTCGGTCGTCCGGCTTCGATGCCATCTGCACGCGGCGCTCGATCTCGCGAACGGAATCGAGATAGTCGCTGACGACCACGCGGTCCGACACGCCGAGACTGGCCTGCAGGCGCTTCGCCTGTCCGGTCACGCGATCCAGGATACTGCCGGTTTCCGCGAGGATCTGGGCGCGTTCCTTATCCGTGTCGCCCTCCCCAAAGAGTTTTTGGAAAACCGCGCGCGGGTTGCCTTCCTGGGGCAACGACTGGGTCGGCGTGCGCCATGCGAGGCGGGCGCTGCCCTGCGCGGCGGTCAGTTCGAGCGACGGGAGACGGGTGTCTTGTCCCACGTAGCGGACAGCCATCTGATCGCAGCTCACGCCGGAGTTGGGATCGGCCTTACCGAAGTCCGAGGGCTTCACGCAGGTCAACCAGCCTTGCTCGATGTAGGCGTGGGGCTCGGGTGTTTCCGCAGGCTTGTTGCGCAAGCCCGAGACGATAGTCAGATGCTTGCGGAAAGGCTCCAGCGGCTGCAGGATCGGCGACATGGTGAAGCTCGTGCCGGTTTCCGCCGGCGACCAGCGATCCATGATCGCGCCGTGCGGGAAGCCCACGAAGGCAAAGCGTTTCGGGGTTTTCCCAGCAGGAGTGTCCGCCCACGCGGTGGAGGCCGGAACCATGGCCCCCAGAAGCGGCAGTCCGATGGAGGCTCCGATTCCCTTCAAGACCGTACGGCGTGGAACGTGCTTTTTCTCTATGAACATGATGTCGTCTCCTTCACCCTATCTGCTGGCACTCTGCACCGGCTGCGGGGCGCGGCGCATCTTGAACTGATCGCTATTAACCACCGCCTGGACGATGGCCGAAACCTTGTAATCCTTGGCCGCCGCGTCGTGCACGATCTTGCGGACGGTCGGCATGTCGTAGTATTCGCGAGTGCGGCCCATCGCGTAGGTCAAAAGGTTTTCCGCAAACGACTGGACGAACTGCTCGGGACGCCGCAGCAGCGCCTTGCGGAGATCGTCGGGTCCGTTGATCTTGGTGCCGTCCGGCAATTCACCGGCGGAATCGATGACCACGCCGGCGAAGCGGTCCTTGTCCCTCCACATTCCCGTGGCGTCGAAGTTCTCGAGCGCGAAGCCGAGCGGGTCCATAACTGCGTGGCACGACGAGCACGTCGGGCTGGCGCGGTGCTTCGCCATCATCTCGCGGACGGTGAGCGCTTTGGTGGTGCCGATGTCCTTGTCATTCAAGGTCGGCACGTTGGGTGGAGGATTGGCCGGCGGGACACCCAGAATGTTGGCCAGGATGAACTTTCCACGCAGCACGGGGGACGTGCGGTTCGGATAGGCAGCCGCCATCAGGATGGCGCCCTTGCCCAGCAAGCCCCAGCGCGCCGAGTCTTTCAGTTCCACCCGGCGGAACTCATCGCCTTTCACGTCGGTGATGCCATACTGCAGCGCCAGACGCTCATTCAAGTAGGTATGGCTCGCCCGCAGTAAATCCACCACGTTGCGGTCTTCACGGAAGATACTGTCGGAAAACAGTGTGAGCTCGGTGCGGAAATCCTGACGTGGGTCCATGCGGCCGGAGGCGTACGGGAAGACGTCGAGATCCGGAACCACCGCGTCGAGCCGCGTCATGTCCAGCCACTGGAACACGAAATTGCTGGCCAGGGTCTTCGATCGCGGATCGGCCAGCATGCGCACGACCTGCTTGTCGAGTGTGGCCGTATCGTTGAGTTTGTTCTTGATGGCCAGATCCAGCAGCTCATCGTCGGGAATCGAGTTCCACAGGAAGAATGAAAGCTTCGACGCGAGTTCCAGGTCCGTGATGGCGTACTTCGCGCCCGGCTTCAATCCCGCGGGGACGCGCTCGCCGCGATACAGGAAGAACGGGCTCGCCAGCGTTCCGGTGATACCTTCGCGAATGCCGGTCTCGAAACCGCCCTGCTTTACGCCATCGGCGTAGTACTGCATCAGTTCGGCGATGTCGTCGTTGTTTACAGGACGACGATAAGCCCGCCTCGCCAAGGTCGAGAAAATTTCCTTCGCGCAGGCTTCGGGCGTCTTGGTTTTGTCTTTCGCGGGGTTGCAGGTGAAGATGCGGTCGCGGCTGGGCGTGGAACTGAGGCCTTTCACATCGAAGGGGCCCAGAAGTTGGAACGAGCTCACGCGGTAGGAACGGTCCTGGCCGCCGCCGAGCGAATTAATCTGCAACTGATCGTCGGATTCGGCAAAACTCTGGCGCCGGAACGTGACGCCGATCTTGTGCGGTCCGGCCGTCGCCTCGAATTTGATGTTCTTCAGGCGGACATTGACGCGATCCAGGGCGCCGTTCTGCACCTGATCGTAAAGCTTCATGTCTTCTTCGCCGCCGATTACCGTTTGATAGACGATTTTGTTGTCGAGCGTCACCACCAGCGGATTCTCGTATTCCATGCCGTTGCCCCAGATATGGGTGGCCATGTCGGGGATGTTGATGCGGTATTCGCCGTCGGCCGGGAGGTCCACTTTTGCGAGAACGCCGCCCCGTGTGCCCAGAGGCAACCCGGGCACGTGAGTGAGCTGGTTGCCGGCAGTCGCCCGGAACGTCCAGCCCGACGGGCGAGCATCGCCCTTGCCCAGCGCCTTGACCGCGACGTTACGGGCGGCGCTTACGTATTGCTCAATAAAGGAAGGTGAAACCTGCAGCGCGGACGCGATGTTGTCGAAGCCCTGCGCGACGTCATCCTGCGGCAGCAATTCCGCGCCGTTGACCTCGACCAATAGGAGATCGCGGACGGCGTTTGCGTACTCCTGACGATTCAACCGGTGCAGCACAACTTGATCGGTGACGTAGGCCTGGGTGGGAACCTTGTCGAGCGAATCTTCGAGCCACGCGACCAGCGAGTCGACAGCCTTGCCGTCCGGCTGCTTCGCTCCAGGAGGCGGCATGACGCGGCCGCGCAGCTTGCGCACCGCTTTCTCGAAACGCTCGGGATCCTGGGCGATGGTTGCGGCCGAGATGCCTTCAAAGCTGACGCCGCCGGTTTTGGCTTTGTCGCTGTGGCATCCCACGCAGTATTGCTTCATGGTGGCCAGCTGTGCGTCACCCGGAGCCGGGGCTTGACTGCGAGACGGAAGATTAAAGACGCCAATCAAGCCGACAGCGGCAACCACAGGAATCGAGTTTTTAATATGTCGCATCGTCATTAAGCGTCCGGTGAATTATAGGCCCACAGGCTTTCGAAAGAGCGGCGAATGAATTCGTCTGGGTTACCCATCTTGGCTTCGAAATCCTTGGCCACTTTAGCCTCGACGGCTTCCGATGGGCTGCGCCCTTTGTTCAGCATCTGATTCAAACGATCGTAGATCGTGCCGTACATGTCGACCTGCGCCGTGATATCGGCCAAGCTGAGCGCCGGGCCAACGGCGGGAACGATCTTCGTCTCCTTGTTCGCGACAGTCTGGATGCGCTGAAGTCCGCCGACGATACCGCCAATCCAGCCTCCGGTCCACCAATCGACCACAGGCCAGCCTTGCCCGTAGGCGGCATCGCCGACAGCAAGGACGTTTTGCTGCGGGAAATAGACGTAGAGATCGCCGTCCGTGTGCGCCGCGTCGGAGATGTATCCGTAGCGGATTTCAGACGCGCCGGAGCCGAGGGTGGCCTTGTCGTAGAAGGTTTTGTTGGGTTGGGCGATCTTGGCCAGCTTCTTGAATTTCTGTCCGTTCCAGGGCCAGGTGATGTTTTGCTGCAGCCAGAGCCGCGTGTTTTCCTGGGCGATAATCGTGGCGCCGGCCGTGCCAAGTTTTTCGTTGGAACCGGTCTGTTCGGGGTGCCAGTGCGTGTTGAACAGCGTCTTGACCGGACCGCTACTGGGTAGCGCGGCCACCGCCTGTGCCAGCGCACCAGCGTTTTGAGCGAGCCCGCCGTCTACCATCACGACTGAATCGGCGCCCGTGCGCGCGATTACGTTACCCCCTGCGCCGCTCAACAGGTACAGGCTGTCGCCTAGCTGCGAAGTCTCGATTTTCGGGGCTTGTCCGGGGGATTGCCCGAAGGCGAACGGCACGGCGAGCCCCACCGAGGTAGCCTTCAGAAACGTCCTACGCGTTGAAACGAACATGGTTATAGCGTTTACAGTATACTCCCGCGACGCCCCGAAAACATCCCCCCATCCCGAGGGGCTTAGCAGTGCGGAGCTGCCCCGGGGGACGGTGGCGAGTTTAACCCACAAACGGGTCGACGACGCTTACGCCGGCATTTACGAAATCGGCACGGTTCCGCGTGGCGATCGCGAGCTTATGAACGGCCGCGGTCGCTGCGATGAGGCTATCTTTGACCGGCATCGCTTTCCCGGTGGTCCGAAGCCGCGCCAGCAATTCCGCCCATTTCAGACCTGTGTCCGCATCCCAAGCTAGGCAGTGGAGACGCCCAACTCCTGCGTCGAACCAGCGTTCCAGTGCAGCTCGCTTTCTTCCCCTGGGAAGGATGAGAATTCCGAATCGAAGTTCGCCGAGAATCACGGGATCCACGCGCTCATTTGCGCGAAGCCACTCTATTCCCGAACGGGCACGAAGAAGCCCTTGCGTGGACAGGAGAGCAGCCAATCGATGACGCCCTCGTTGGGCGCAGCTGCACGCCGGACCAGGCGATAGACCCCAGGGTCAAGACGCTCTACGTCAAACTCCTGGCCTAGCTCGACACGGTCGAGCTGCCGGAACTTCGCCGGGAGGACGATCTGACCCTTGGACGAGACGATGGTCTTCATGCTATCGCTGCTGCAACTCAGTGGCCGCTCCCGGAGCCGGCGGCTGAGTCTTCGCGGCTTGAACGGGCGGGGGTGCCGCTGCCGGCATCTCCGCCTTGCCGTCCAGCGCGAACACGAACATCATCGGCGGGTTGTCGATCTTCGCATCATTCGGGCCCACCGTCGTCGCTGGACGCCCCAGGCCACCCTGGAACGCCACATATTGCTTGCCGTCCGCCTCGTACGTGATCGGCGGAGCCATGCCCGTGCGGCCCGTTTGGATCTCGAACAGGATCTCGCCCTTGTCGGCCGTCACCGCGCGGAAGCGCCCGTCGTTGATCACCTGGAACACCAGGTTTCCCGCCGTAGTCACGGTGCCGCCGCCGATCCCTCCACCGCCGTCGATCCGCCAGGAGAGCTTCTGGTTCACCGGGTCCCAGGCCTGCAGGGCTCCGCGCATTCCTTCAGCCGTAGGCGGCCCGATCACCGGACCCCCGATCGGCTTGGGCGGCCCGCCGCCGCGCCCGTAGCCGGTAGAGCCCGGCTGGAGCTCTTTGGTCGCCGCATACGTGAACGGCATCAGAGACACCGAGATATAGACGTAGCCGGTGGCGGGGTTATAGGACATGGGCGACCAGTTGTGCGCTCCACCGCCCGTCGGGAACAGCGAGATCGGATCGAGATCGTAGTAAGCTTCTGGATTCACGATGGGGCGGCCCTTGGCATCCAGCCCGCTGGCCCAATTCGTCTTGACGTAAGGCGCTCCGGAGATGAACTCGCCGGTGATACGATCCAGTACCCAGAAGAAGCCGTTCTTGGACGCCTGCGTGATCACTTTACGCTGCTTGCCCTTGATGTTCAGGTCCAGCAGCATCAACTGCTGCACGCTGTCGAAATCCCAGTTGTCGTTCGGCGTGGTTTGGAAATGCCACTTGAGGAGGCCCGTGGTCAGGTCCACCGCCAGGATCGAACATGTGTACAGATTGTCCACGCCCTGCGCGCCGCGGAATTTCTGCACCCACGGTTCGGCGTTGCCCGTGCCGACGTACACCAGGTTCGCATCGGGATCGTAGGCGAAGCCGTCCCATACCGCTCCACCGCCGCCCTTGGTCCAGAAGTCGCCACC
>Ga0105249_10005077_pt1 | contig 11339 bp, 11 predicted proteins | sample KBSS44metaG_FD_81522 | JGI IMG/M metagenome (GOLD analysis project Ga0105249, IMG submission 81522) | Switchgrass rhizosphere microbial communities from Kellogg Biological Station, Michigan, USA - KBS S4-4 metaG | ecosystem: Host-associated > Plants > Roots > Rhizosphere > Soil | place...
GGATGTGCCCACGCGAAGACTCGACAATGTAGTTGGAGCCCAGGTAGCCAGCTATTTTGCGCGCCTTGGTAGGCGACTCGACTATGACGAGCCGCCGCACGTTTCCGTTGCGACCGGTGCCGCGGTCCCCGTCAGCCACCTCTACTTACGCTCCAATTCTCGTGTTGCCACCCGAATGCCGGATGTATACCTCGCCGGTTGATCCGGACCCGCTGGCAACTGACAATTTCGCACCCCGCGCCAGCCGACGCAAACTGACCCCCCGGTTGCGGCCCCTTAAATACGGGGCCACTGTTCAAACGCCTCGACGCTTCCCGGAGGTTCCCCCACGTTCTCTACCAGGCGCGATAGCCGTCGCCGACCGCTGATCCGAAGCGCCGGGTGCGACCCTCTTGTGCCAATCAAGGTGGGGGCGATCCCGACCCGCATCATCGCCGATGCCAGCGCCGCATGGGTGTCAGGGGCGTGCGGATCCAGGCCCAGCAAGTACCGGTCGGCTTCGGGGGTGCCCGCCGCCAGCGTCCAGGCCCGTAATTCGCGGGGTCCGGGCAGCCATTGCGGCGGCACGGTCTTGACGGCGCCGAGCGTCCAATCGCGGGCAATGGCCATTAACCGTGGGTCCGCGCCGGTGCGCACCAACGGCGTGTTTTCGTCGGTGCGCGCGATCTCGGCTTCCAGCCCCGCCTCGGTGATCATCTCCGCAAGGCCTTCGGCGCGCCACAGCCGGTCCACCACAATTGAGAGACGTGCGGCTCGTTCTGTTCCACCACCGACCAGGACCACCTGGCCCGGCGCGGCAAGAATTCCCGTCAGATCGGCAACCGCGGGCGGCACCGACTCTGCCGAGAAGAACGACAGCTGGCTCACGTAACCGACAGTAGGCCAGGGGTGCGGCACAGATGCGTCGCCGGGCCGCTCGGTCGCCCAAAACGAAAACACCCCGCGCCCTCCGATAAAGGATGACGCGGGGAGTTATTCAGTTTCGCTTGCTCAGACGGCCCGAACACCCGTGGCCTGCGGCCCCTTGGGGCTCTGGCCAACCTCGAACTCAACCTTCTGGTTCTCCTCCAGGGTGCGGAATCCGCTGCCCTGAATCTCCGTGTAGTGAACGAACACGTCCGCAGAGCCGTCCTCCGGGGCGATAAAGCCGAAGCCCTTCTCCGCGTTGAACCACTTCACAGTTCCCTGTGGCATTTCCTTGATCTTTCCTTTTCTTTTTTCCGGGTGCGGTCCACCGTGTTTCGGTACACCGGGCCCGTTCCGACCGCTTACCTTCGCGGAGTAATCGGAACTTGACCCGACCTACATTCCTCGCAGGAACCGCGATCGCAACGACGATCCTGCGAGTGCTGATACACGAACACAGAAGCTGCGACCGCGCTTAGTCAATCATGTTCGGCGCTGGTGCGACAGTCTCGGCGGGATCAAGTGGGGAACAATTCACTTACATACGTGTTTCAGGAGGCAGGCAGTGTCAATTTCGGGGTCGGATTTCGGCCGCGCACTGCTTTCCTGTGCGATCGAAGGCACGGATCCCGATGAGCACCCGTTGCGGCACGTCGCCGACTTGCCTGCACGTCAGGGCAGGCCGCAAGCGTGGCCGCGATGGGCGGACCCAGATGTGGTGCGGGCGTTCGTTGATCGGGGTATCGAGGAAATGTGGTCGCATCAACTCGCGGCTGCCAATCTCGCGCGCGACGGACGCCACGTCGTGCTCAGCACGGGAACCGCTTCGGGAAAGTCATTGGCCTACCAGTTGCCGATATTGACGGCCCTGAAAGCGAATCCGCGGGCGCGGGCGCTTTATCTGTCTCCTACCAAAGCCCTCGGCCATGACCAATTGCGCTCCGCGGTGGCACTCACCGAAGCCGTGCCGGGGTTGTCCAGTGTCGCGCCGAGTTCGTATGACGGCGACAGTCCGAGCGAGGTGCGCCGTTTCGCGCGGGAGCGGTCGCGCTGGATCTTCTCCAACCCGGACATGATTCACCTGTCGCTGCTGCGCAACCACGCGCGCTGGGCGGTGTTCCTGCGCAACCTGCAGTTCATCGTGATCGATGAATGTCATTACTACCGAGGCATTTTCGGGTCGAATGTGGCCATGGTGCTGCGCCGGCTGCTGCGGCTGTGCACACGCTACACCTCGGCGCCGACGGTGATCTTCGCAAGCGCCACCACCGCACAGCCCGCGGCCACCGCGTCCGAGCTGATCGGGCAGACCGTCGAAGAGGTCACCGACGACGGCTCGCCTCACGGCGCGCGCACGGTCGCATTGTGGGAGCCGGCGCTGCGCGACGACATCCTCGGTGAAAACGGCGCTCCGGTAAGGCGTTCGGCCGGTGCTGAGGCCGCGCGGGTGATGGCCGACCTCATCGCCGAGGGTGCGCGGACGCTGACGTTCGTGCGGTCGCGCCGCGGTGCGGAGTTGACCGCGTTGGGTGCGCGGGCCCGTCTGGAGGACACCGCACCGGAGCTTGCCGAGCGGGTGGCGTCCTATCGAGCCGGCTATCTCGCGGAGGACCGCCGGGCGCTGGAACGCGCTCTGGCCGAAGGTGAATTGCGCGGCATGGCCACCACTAACGCGCTCGAGTTGGGAGTGGACATCGCTGGCCTTGACGCGGTGGTGCTGGCGGGATTTCCTGGCACGGTCACGTCGTTCTGGCAGCAGGCGGGCCGCTCCGGGCGTCGCGGGCAGAGTGCGCTGATTGTGCTGATCGCGCGCGACGACCCGCTGGACACCTACCTCGTGCACCACCCCGCCGCGCTGCTGGACAAGCCCATCGAGCGCGTGGTGATCGATCCCGGCAACCCGTATGTGCTTGGCCCACAGTTACTCTGCGCGGCGACCGAACTTCCGCTGACCGACGCGGAGGTTCGGATGTGGAACGCCGAGGCGGTGGCGGAGACGCTTGTCGACGATGGGTTGTTGCGCCGACGGGCCAGCGGTTACTTCCCTACGCCGGGCGTCGATCCGCATCCGGCGGTGGACATTCGCGGGTCGTCGGGCGGGCAGATCGCGATCCTGGAGGCCGACACCGGCCGACTGCTCGGTAGCGCCGGTGCGGGCCAGGCGCCCGCGTCGATTCACCCTGGCGCGGTGTATTTACATCAGGGTGAGAGTTATGTCGTCGACTCGCTGGATTTCGAGGACGGCATCGCGTTCGTGCGTGCGGAGGATCCGGGCTACACGACCTTCGCTCGCGAGCTCACCGACATCGTGGTCACCGGTGATGGAGAACGAAACACGTACGGCGCGGTTACTGTTGGCGTGGTGCCGGTGTCGGTGACCAATACCGTCACCGGCTACTTGCGGCGCCGACTGGATGGAGAGGTGATCGACTTCGTCGAGCTCGATATGCCCACCCGCACGCTGGACACGATCGCGGTGATGTGCACGATCACACCGGAAGCGTTGCAGCACAACGGAATCGATTTGCTACGGGTGCCGGGCGCGTTACACGCCGCAGAACACGCCGCGATCGGGCTGCTGCCGTTGGTCGCCAGCTGCGATCGCGGCGACATCGGCGGAATGTCGACGGCCGTCGGTCCGGTTGCAGGTCTGCCGACGATCTTCGTCTATGACGGCTATCCCGGTGGGGCCGGCTTCGCCGACCGCGGCTTCCGCAAGATCACCACCTGGTGGGCGGCGACGGCAGCGGCGATCGAGGCGTGTGAGTGCCCGATGGGCTGCCCATCCTGCGTTCAGTCGCCGAAGTGTGGCAGCGGCAATGATCCGCTCGACAAGGAGGGTGCGGTGCTGGTGCTGCGGCTGGTGCTTGACGCAGTGGCGGGAACCCGTGGTTAGCCGACCATGGGGGCGACCCACCCCTCGACGGTCGCCCCCATGGACCCGTGGCCGGTGTGCTGATGCACACAGCGAACACACAGAAGGTTGCGGTTGAACGGTCGGACAACGCGATCCGTTCCCAATCCCAGATGATGGGCGCAGTCGCAAAATACCTCGTCGGAGGGGCCATGGCAACTTAGGGATGCTTTACCGAAACCGCCCTGAGACCTCCTAGCCGCACAGATCTGCGGAATTCGTAGGAGCCTCAGCTGACGGGCGAGTATTAGCCCGACGGTAAAATGCCGCCTATGACCCACGACTGGCTGCTCGTGGAAACACTGGGCAGCGAGCCCGCCGTGGTCGCACAAGGTCCTCGAACCAAGAATCTCGTTCCAATCAGCGCGTTCTTGAGGCGAAATCCACACCTGATGGCGATCCAGAGTGCCATCGGCGAGACAGTGCGCGCCGGTGTCGGCCTGAGCAGCATCACCCCGAAGCACGACCGCGTAATCCGTACCGAAATCGTCAAGATGTCCGACGGGTTAATACACGGTGTACATCTGTGGATCGGCCCGCCGGACCTCGAACCACCCGACCGACCCATCCCCGGACCGTTGCTCTGGGACCTGACGAACGGCACCGCGACCGACACCCCGGAGTCGTTGTGGAACAGCGGATGGGACCCCGAGAAGGCGCCGACCCATGGCAGGGCGTTCGCCGACGATCTGCCGCGCCGCGACCTCAATCCAAGCGAAGCCAAAGTGTTGTCCATGGCGATCAAACCCGAAGTGGGCACCACGTTCTCCAGCACCTGGGACATCACGGATTACAAGGGCGAACCCGTCACCATCGGCTTTGTGTCGCGGGTGCGACAGGAGACCCAGGACGACGGCAGTGAACGGCTGATCTGCCGCGCGATGAATTGGCGCAGCGTGCGCGAGGAACCCGCCGTCCCGCGTGACCACCTGGCGCAGCGGATCCTCGACAGTCTTTCGCGACCGGGCGTGTATCGATGCATGGTCGATCTGAGCAACTGGACGCTGTTGAAGTGGCTTGACGACCCCGTGCCGTTCTTCGACTGGCGTGCCAGCATGACAGGAGACCACGCGGTTCACCCCGCCGATCGTCGCCAGATGTCAAAGATGGCAAGCGAATTCGCGCCGACGGGCACGGCGTCGGGTGTGCTGCGAATGGTGGCCAACGGCGGCGGGTGGACCCCGGTGCACGTCACCGTCAATCGGGTGCAGCTCGAAGACGACATCTACGCGGGGTTGGCGACGCTGCGCGTCCCGAACGACGCGGAGGTCGCGGCCGCCGGACTCGACGACATCGACGAAGCCGCCACCCGCTAACCGGCCTCGACCGGTCCGGCTCTCGCCGTAGCGCGCGCGGGTCCAACACCGAATCTCCCGAGAGCGACAGACGCATCGACGGTGACGATCACGTCGAGCTCATCGACGTCGCACTGCGTGAGCCCTGTGTGCATTTTGCGGGCCAACGCAGCCGCGCGCACGCAGGCGCTGCCCTCGGGAACGTGCGCCGCAGCGGTTAGTGCGGCCAGGTCGGCGGCGGCCTGCGCCCGATGACGCGCGATCACCGCCGACCCGAGGTACACGCCACCGGCGGTGAGTGCCACCAACACCGCGATCATCGCGACGGCCAGCATCGTGGCCGAGCCGCGCTCAGCGCGGACCAGGCTCGGCCGCGGCGACGGCCTCTGCCGCGATGGTGACGCCCGGCAATAGCGGCGACCGCGCGGTGACTGTCGCGACGACCAGCTCGCCATCACGCCGCAGCTCGACGGCCGCTCCGTCGGGTGCAACGCGTTGCGCCGCAACGGCAGCCGAACCGTCATCACCACGTGCGGCGAGCCGGGCAGCTTCGCGGGCGGCATCGACGCAACGCACCTGCATCGACACCGCGGTGAGGCCCGCCACGCACAGCAGGAGAACAACGACCAGGGCGGCGATCGCGAAGGCCGCCTCAACTGTGGCTCCCCCGGCCTCATCGGCTAGACGTTGGTGTTCAACGCCCGGTTGATGATGTTTGTCAACGCGCTGACGATGGAGTCGCCGGTGACGACCGTATACAGGATCGCCCCGAACGCCGCTGCGGCGATGGTGCCGATCGCGTACTCGACCGTCGACATGCCGGCGTCGTCGGTGGCCAACAACGTCAGCCGCGCCCACCACATTCGAATCTTGTTGCCTACCAACATGTTTTCCCCTCATTTCTCCTCGGCCGTCACAGAATGCCCGACCCCAGTACGTCGCCGGCCAACCCGGCGACCACGGGCACGATGCCCAGACACACGAATGCGGGCAGATAGCACAGGCCCAGCGGCCCTGCGATCAACACAGAGGCACGCTCGGCGGCGGCGGTCGCGGTATCGGCCGCGTCATGGCGCGACTGGCCGGCCAGCTCCGCAACTCCTTGGGCCATCGCCGCTCCGGAGGACGCCGACCGCCTGGCAAGCCGCAATAATGCATCGACGGTCCTGTCGGCCGGCCCCGCGGCGCTTGTCCACGCCGCCACCGGGTCAGCGCCCAGCGCCAACAGATCGGCGGCACGGCCCAGCACCGCCGCCAGTGGGTCCGGCGCAGACGGCGCGGTCGCCGACGCAGCCGTCGACACCGCCATCCCCGACCGCAGGCACGCCGCGAGGACGTCGAGACTGGATGCCGCGGCCAGCGGGTCATCGGTACGTGCCGTACTTGGCGGGCGCGCCACGATTGCCAGTCCGGCCCGCACCCTCGGTCGCGAATCGGTACCGAGTATCAGCGCAGTGGCCAAAAGCAACGCGGCCCAACTCATACCGACGCTCGCGTGGTGATCCGATCCGACCACAGCATGCCGGTGCAGCCCAGCCCGACGCCGATGACCAACAGCCAGCCGTTCGACAGCAGGAAGCTCAGCGGCGCCGCCCCGATCAACTCGCCGAGCCCGATACCGAGCAGCGGCAGCCCCGCGAGCACGACGCCGGTGGTGCGCGCACCGGCCATCCCGGCGTCGACCCTGGCCGAGAAGCGCTCACGCTCGATGACGTCCTGTTGCGCGGTCTGCATCAGCGGCGCGATCGAAAGACCCTGATCCTGGGCGAGCTGCCAGCAGACGCCGAGCCGTTCCCAATGCGCGGGCAACGTCGAGTTGGCGGACTGACTGCGCAGGCCTGCCGCGACGTCGGCGCCTAGCCGCGCCCGCGCGGCGACTGCCCGTAAGGACTCCGCGACCGGGCCGTCGACCTCGGTGGCGGCGGCACTGAACGCAGCGACCGGATGTGCGCCGACCCGTAATTCGCCGACCAGGACTTCCAACGCGCCTTGCAGCGCCGCGGATTCGGCCGCGCGACGCTTCTTCCGGATGTGCCGCCGCCTGCGGATCCACCACGTGACGCCGATGATCGCGCACGCCGTGACGACACCGACGGGCAGCACGACCGCCAACACCGCCGCCACCGCAGCCGCGCACGGCAACACCGGTGGCCGGCGTCGTCGCGGCACAAAGCCGAGTGCCTGCAGCCTGCGGCGCGATGACGCAGGTAACAACACAAGCGCCGATACCAGCGCCAGGAGCGCGACGCTCATAGCACACCCCGGCTGCGAAACATCGTCGTCAAAGCGTCTCTGCCGCAGCCGAATCCGGTGCTGATATGCCAGGCGGTGACGACCCGGACACGGCCATCGGCGATGCGATCAAGCACGGCGATCTCGGTCAGCCGTCTCGCGCCGGTTCGGTCACGACCGACGTGCAGCACCACCTGCACCGCCGCGGCCAACTGGCTGTGCAGTGCGGCGCGGTCAAGCCCGCCGAGAGCAGCAAGCGCCTCGAGCCTGGCAGGCACCTCGGCGGGATTGTTGGCGTGCACGGTGCCCGCGCCTCCGTCGTGGCCGGTGTTGAGGGCGGCGAGTAGATCCACCACCTCGGCGCCGCGAACTTCGCCGACCACGATCCGGTCGGGTCGCATTCGCAGCGCCTGCCTGACCAGATCGCGGACGGTCACCTCACCGACGCCTTCGACGTTGGCGCAACGCGCGACCAGCTTGACCAGATGCGGATGAGCGGGCGCGAGTTCGGCCGCGTCCTCCACGCAAATGATGCGCTCGTCGGCCGCGACCGCGCCCAGCACCGCGGACAACAGCGTCGTCTTGCCTGCGCCCGTTCCTCCGGAGATGAGGAAGGCCAGCCGCGCCTCGATGATGTTCCTGAGCAACCCCGACGCGTCCGGCGCGATCGCACCGGATTGCGCCAGCGTGGCCAGATCCTGCGTCGCGGGGCGCAGCACGCGCAACGACAAGCACGTGCCGCCGTCGGCGATCGGCGGCAACACGGCGTGCAGTCGGATGGTCAGCTGGCCGGTGCCGGTCATTTGGCCATCTACCCACGGTTGCGCCTCGTCGAGGCGACGGCCGGCCGACAACGCGAGGCGCTGCGCCAGCCGTCGCACCGCCGCCTCGTCCTCGAATCGAATTGAGCTGCGGCGCAATCCGTTTCCATCGTCGACCCATACCGCGTCGGGCGCGGTGACGAGCACGTCGGTGGTGTCGGCCGCGCACAACAGCGGCTCCAGGATGCCCGCTCCGGTGAGTTCGGTCTGAAGCACCCGCAAGCTGCTCAGCACCTCGGTGTCGCCCAGCACACCCCCCGACTCGGCGCGGATCGCGGCGGCCACCACGTTGGGCCGCAATGGCCCGGACTCGGTTGCCAGTCGCTCACGCACTCGGTCGATCAAGGACGCGCTCATGCGGCTGCCTGCCGTCGCTGATGCACCATCCCGAGCACACGCCGCGCTGCGGCCGCCAGTGGCGATCGTCGTCGCACCGACAACCCGCCGCGTTCGAGCGCGTCGGCCACCCCCGGCTGCGCACGCATTGCGGCCAGCAGCGGCAGTCCGACGATCCGCGCCACGTCGGCCGAACGCAGTCCGCCCGGCGACGGCCCGCGCACCACCACGCCCGCGTTGGGATTGGTCGCCGAAACCCACGGTGCGAGCGCCGCCGCGGCAGCACAGGACCGCACGTCGGCGGGAGCGACCACGACGACCAGGTCGGCCGCGTCGAGCACCGTCTCGACCGCGCCGGTCGACCGCCGAGGCAGGTCACAGATCACCGTCGCTCCGCCGCGACTGCCTGCCTCGATCACGGCGCCCAGCGGCGCGGCCTCGATGTCGCTGCCGATGCGACTGCCCGAAAGCACGCAGACTCCTTGACGTTGCGGCAATGCCTCCCGCAACGCCGGGTAACTCAGCCGACCGCCCTGCAACGCGAGGTCCGGCCAGCGCAGGCCGGACTGGCCTTCACAGCCGACAACGAGGTCCAGGCCCCCTCCCCACGGATCCGCGTCGATGAGCAGCGCATCAGAAATCCCCGTCGCGGACTGCGCCAATGCGGCCGCAAAAACCGAGGCGCCTGCGCCGCCGCGACCCGCGATCACACCGACCACCGGACCGTTTCGGTTCTCGTCGCGGCACACGTCTGCGGCGTCGGACAGTTCGCTCATCAACTCGCCGTCGTGCGCGGGCAGCATCACGACCCGCTGTGCGCCCACCGCGATCGCGGCCTCGAAGTCGGTCGAGGCGGGTTCGGAACCGACGACCAGAAACACTCGGCCGCGGCGCGGCAGCGCGCGGGCGGCGCAGCGTCGGGCGGCATCTGCATCGACGAGAACCGCCGCAGCGCCCGTCCATGCGTTGCGGCCGGACGGCTCAGAGGTGTGGACGACGGGCAGCCCGACGGCTGCCGCGACGCGCTCGACATCGTCTCGGAGTGCGGGGTCGCCGACCAACGCCAACACCCCGGTGGTTGTGCCCATGACCTGAGCGTGCAGCGCGCCAGCGACATCCGGCCAGCGTCGCGACGGCATCTGTGGATGAATTCGAATCTGGGGACAGACCAAACAAACCGTTTGGTATGTCCATAGTGAAAATCGCGTTCCGCAACTACCAGGGTGCGAACTACCTGTCCCCGATGCGAAAGAAACCCCCAAAAAAGGGACGACCCCCGCCAGGGGGGGAGGAGGCGGAGGTCGTCGTGTATCAGCCCCGGGGGGTCGGGCTGATGCACACCCGGCATAAGCCGAGTAATGCTTACTATACACACGCCATAGCGGATGGGCGCAAGTGCTGCTTGCCAGAGAAAGCACCCGATAGCAGGAAAGATTGCAGTCACCGGCACCTGTCGTGAACTGCCAATTTGTACACTCTGTCGGCATTTGTCACGCACCGGCCCCTATGCTGGGCGTGTGACCGCATCGGAGCCGGCGGCCGGCGAGTCGATTGCGCCGCAAACATCGATAATGGCTGGCAAACCTGTTCGGACCGCCGCGTTCTTCGATCTCGATAAGACAGTCATAGCCAAATCGAGCACATTGGCTTTCAGCAAACCTTTCTTCGATCAAGGGCTAATCAATCGACGCGCGGTTCTCAAGTCGACCTATGCGCAGTTCCTGTTCTTGATGTCGGGGGCCGATCACGACCAAATGGACCGAATGCGGTCTTACGTGACCAACATGTGCACCGGCTGGGACGTCGAGCAGGTGAAGTCGATTGTGGGCGAGACGCTGCACGATATCGTCGACCCGCTGGTGTTCGCGGAAGCCGCTGACCTGATCGCCGACCACAAGATCTGCGGCCGCGACGTCGTCGTGGTTTCGGCGTCTGGCGAGGAGATCGTCGCGCCGATCGCGCGGGCGCTGGGCGCTACTCACGCGATGGCCACCAGGATGGTCGTCGAGGACGGCCGCTACACCGGCGAGATCGCGTTCTACTGCTACGGCGAGGGCAAGGTGGAGGCGATTCGTCAGCTCGCCGCCCGCGAGGGCTACGCCCTCGAGCATTGCTACGCCTACTCCGATTCGATCACCGACCTGCCCATGCTCGGCACCGTCGGACACCCCACTGTGGTGAACCCGGATCGTGCGCTGCGCAAAGAAGCTGCGGCTCGAGACTGGCCCGTGCTCACCTTCTCCAAGCCGGTGTCGCTGCGCGACCGCATCCCTGCGCCGTCCGGCGCTGCCGTCGCGACCACCGCTGCCGTCGGAGTCAGCGCCCTTGCAGCGGGTGCGCTGACGTATTCATTGCTGCGCCGTTTCGCTTTCTAACCGCTACTTCGTGTAGTAGCTGGCGTAGGCGTGTAACGATCGCGAGTCACCGGCGATTGGGCCTTGATGTGACGAGGGTCACGGAGTACAAAGGAAGCACGGAAGCCTGGGGAGGCCAAGACCGAGCCGGAAGAGAAGGCTCGATCTCCCAAACCAGACTTTCCAGCACGGATCCCGGCACCCACGCGGAGCACATACCGCGGAATAGGTAAAAGTGTTGCGGGCCTGCGTAATTGCGAAGAGCGAACGACCACGACGACCCTTTGGGTGGGGTTGCAGTCGCGGCGCATCGCAAGGACGCCGAGGTCAACCCACGCAACCCACAAAGCACGCATGGTAACCGGAGTCCGTGCTAGCGGGCGGCGAGCCGAATCAGTTCGGAGCGTCGCCCGCTTCACGTTGCTGGGGGACCCCCGACGAGGCGGCCTGCGCGATGGACAACGCCTCGCGCGCGCCGGCA
>Ga0105249_10005078_pt1 | contig 11338 bp, 8 predicted proteins | sample KBSS44metaG_FD_81522 | JGI IMG/M metagenome (GOLD analysis project Ga0105249, IMG submission 81522) | Switchgrass rhizosphere microbial communities from Kellogg Biological Station, Michigan, USA - KBS S4-4 metaG | ecosystem: Host-associated > Plants > Roots > Rhizosphere > Soil | place...
CAGGGGCGCTAGGGGTGCCAACTACGCCGATGCCGGAGATCGTCTACCCGCCGGCGCCGGTCTACACGGAACCGCCGGCACCCGGCGGGCTGTTCGGGGCGAAGCAGAAGCACGCCACTGCCATCCAACGGGCAAAGGCCGAGCACGACCGGGCGTGCCGACGCTGGGAGCAGAACGCGGCGAAGGTCCGTGAGGACCACGCAGCCGAAGCCGCACGCCGCGCGCGAGTTGAGAAGCAGCGCCAGCAAAGCCTCGCGGCGGCGGAGGCCGCATACCAGGTCGAGTGTCGGCAACGGGCGGCCGAGGCTATGACGCGGAACACTGAGCTGGCCAGGCTGATCAACGAGTTGGCCTTCGATGTTGAGTCGGCGATCTGTGAGTATGTCGGCATCGTGCTGTCGAACTCCGTGTATCCGGACGTCTTTCCGGTCAGCCACGAGTACGCCTTCGACCTGGAGACCCGTGAGCTGCGCTTGACCGTTACCGTCCCGGCGGCGCCGTCGGCGATTCCGACCGTCAAGCAGTACAGATACGACAGGACGAAAGACGAGATCACCTCAACGCCGCTCTCAGTGAAGGCGCAGAGGGACCGCTATGGGAGCGCCGTCTTCCAGGTTGCGATACGCACCCTATACGAGATCTTCCGCGCCGACCGAGGCGGTAAGATTAACACGATTGCGCTGACCGTCGGCGCCGACCGGAAGTCGCCTGCGACTGGATATCCAGAGAATGTGCCGTTCGTGATCGCCGCCGCAGAGCATGAGGCGTTTCGTAAGTTCCGCCTGACCGAGGAGGGAGTCGTTCCACAGCAGACCCTCGAATATCTCGGTGCTGCGCTGTCCAAGTCCCCGTTCGATTTCAAGCGCGCTGACACATCCCGCGGCGTGCGGGTCCGTGGACAGTGACGATGCGGTTCAACCCACCGCCGGGCTGGCCCACCCCACCGGAAGGTTGGAGTCCCCCCACCGGGTGGACGCCGCCTCCGGCTTGGCCCGCCGCGCCCGAGGGCTGGCAGCTCTGGCTCCCCGATGAATCCGTAGCGGCCCCAGCTGCTATGGGCCAGCGCCGATCGCCCGACACGGCCGTACCCGAGACGCCAGTCCCAGCGAGAGTCGCAGGTCCCGCTGCTCAGCCCGGTCCCGGGCCTACTGACAGCGCGGCGCTACTTGCACGTATCGCTGAACTCGAGAACGCGTTAGCCACGGCCCAGGCGAGCACAAGCCACGTCATCGAGCTCAGCGACCAGCGCGCTTCAGGACGTCGGAATCTACCGCTACCATCACCCGCTCGAGAACGCCGCCGACTACCGGGAACGCCTCACGCAGCTCAACGCCCGCATCGACGAAGTCGTCAGGTCTCGCAGGGCGATCCTTGCCTCAGATCTGTTCACTTTCAACGGGTCGCTCGCCAAGGGCCGCAAGATGGTCGCCGATCTGGCCAAGCTGATGTTGCTCGCCTATAACTCCGAGGCGGACAACTGCGTTCGGTCCCTACGCAACGGCAACGTCAGCACCGCCAAGAAGCGCCTAGAGCGAACGGTGCTGTCAATTGAAAAACTAGGCGCGATCATGGAAATGCGAGTCAACCCTGATTACCATGCCCTGCGCGTCGCCGAACTCGAACTCACAGCAGACCACCAGATGAAGCTTCAGGAGGAAAGGCAGAAAGCCCGTGAGCAGCGGGCGCTGCTGGCCGAGCAGCGTAAAGCTGAGCAAGAACTCGCCGCCGAGAGGGAACGCCTTCAGAAGGAACGTGACCATTACGCTGGCGTCCTCGATGCCCTGCGCGCCAAGGGCGACGACATCGCCGCCGACGAACTCGCCGGCCGGCTCGCTGACATCGACAGGGCCATCGCGGAGAACGACTACCGGATCGCGAATATCCGTGCCGGTTACGTATATGTAATATCCAATGTCGGCGCCTTCGGGCGCGGCATCGTAAAGATCGGCCTCACTCGCCGACTCGACCCCATGGACCGGGTCCGCGAACTCGGCGATGCCTCTGTGCCGTTCCGCTACGACGTTCACGCCCTGCACTTTTCCGACGACGCCGTCACCCTTGAGAGCGAGCTCCATAAGGCTTTCTCGGACCGCCGCGTCAATGCTGTCAACGAGCGCCGCGAGTTCTTCTTCGCTACCCCCGCCGAAGTTCGGGATGTGCTCCTCGGGAAATCTGGCGGACTGCTCCAATTCACGGAGGAGCCTGCGGCTCCGGAGTATTTCCAGAGCCTCGGCCGCTGGCCCCATCACGCCAGGCAGGGAGGGCCATCGACAGCATGACCACAGCCCTGCCCACGTCGGAGGGCACCGCTACGAGCTTACGCAGGCCGTCGGAGCAACAGAAGGGACCTGATGTTCGGCCGCCTATCTACCGCCCAGTCGATGACCGTCCCGCAGGTCGTCCTTCGACGCGGTAGATGATTTTGCCCTCGTGGATGGTGTAGCCCTGGGCGGCGTAGAAGTGGCGTGCGGATTCGTTGTCGATCTCGGTGGTCCACTCGATGCGACTACAGCCGGCCTCGGCGGCGATGGTGTGAAGGCGTTGCATGAGCAGCCCACCGACGCCTCGGCGCCGGGCTGTTTCGCGGACGTAGAGCTCTTTGAGGAATAGCGACTGTGTCACTCCGGCGGCGGGCCAGAGGAAAGAGTAGGAGGCCATGCCGACGAGTTCGTCGCCATCGCGGGCCAGGATCACGGCGGGCGACGGGTGACCTGTGAGGACGAGTCGTCGGATCGTGTCGACCCGCTGCTGGCGGGGCTCGGTCGGTGGCGCGCCGTAAAAGGCGTCGAGTTCCTCCATGAGGTCTGCCACGGCTTCGGCGTCGTCCTGGACCGCCCGCTCCACGATGATCTTCACTAGCGGAACTCTAGGGCTATGAGGTCACCGGTGCGAGCAACTCGTGCAGGTCTCGGACCGCAGGATGGGCCTGGTTGCCGGGGCGGATGTGCCGCGCGGCGTCGCGGGCGCGGCCGAGGATGATGCCGTCGCGTCGTTCCGCGGGCAGCTCCTGGAGGACGCGTGCGGCCAGGCTGGCGCCCTCGGGCACCTCGCCCTCCTGGACGAGGCACACGGCGCGGTCCAGATGCACGAGCGCGCGGTCGAGGTAGTCGCTATCGGGGTAGAGCTCCAGCGCGCGCCGCTGGGCTCCCTCCGCGCGCTCGGTTTCGCCGAGGTGGGTAAGGGCGTTGCCCTGGTGGAAACGCAGCTGAGCCTCGTTGTAGCCGAAGGCCGACGCGATGGCGTCGCTGGCCGGCAGGGCGTCGAGCGCGGTCTCGGCGCGCGCGAGGGCGATCTCAGCTTGATCGCGTTGGCGCAGAAGGGCGTGGGCGCGGGCTTCCAGCGCGGCGGCGAGCGCGACACCGGCGCAAGGGGTGCGGCCGGCGACTGCTTGCGCTTCCTTCGCGGTCGCGACCGCGTGCGGGATGTCGCCGGCGTAGAAGATCGTGTAGGCGTCCTGCGCGCGGGCCCAGGAGCCGAGCGCCGAGTCTCCAGCCTGATCCGCGGCCAGGCGTGCGGTGCGGCCCCAGGCGCGTGCGGCGGCGGGTTCGCCGAGCTTGATCAGGGTGAGGTTGAGTAGCCCGGCGAGCTGTGCGGCCGTGCGTGTGAGGCGGCGGCCGGCGTCGGGGGGCAGGCGGCGGTCCAGCATTTCGGTGACGTGCGCGAAGTCGGCGATGAGTTCGTCGAGCAGGAGGCGGGCCGGCTGGTGACGGGTTGCCCTCCCGTGCGCGGCCACGGCTTGGTCCCAGTCGTCGAGGCTCGTGGCGCTCAGTCCGTATGTGAGGCCGGCGGTGGCCCGTCGTCTGAGTTGTTCCAGTGCGACCAGCCGGCCGGGATCAAGTCCGCCGGGCGCTCCCCTCGCCGTCGTCGCGAGTGACCGTGCGTCGGCCGCGGCCGCGGGCCGGCCACGCGTTGTGGAGGCCTTCGCGTGGCCGGTTGGCGTCGACGAGGCTGACAGCGTGACGAGCAGCCCGTCTGCTCCCAGGACGTCGTCAAGAGCGGTGGCGATCTGCTTGCTCGGGGTTCGCTGGCCTCGTTCCAGATCGGAGACGTGGGACTTTCCGCAGTGAGCGAGTAGCGCGAGTTCCCGGATCGACATCGGTCCGCGCAGCCGTCGCAGCGCCTGCCCGAAGGTCTCCATCTGGTCATCATCGACCCGGCTGAGGCGGGCTCGCGTCGGGTTGTCCGCTCTGCCCTGTGTCCGCTGTCCGCAGTCGGTTGCGGACACCAGCTGCGGACAGCGCGAGTGTTCCGAGGCCGGGCCTATGCCGGGACGATGCAACCCAGGCGCAACAAGAAGTCGCAGTCGAATCACCAGCAGTTGGCACCCCGCGGCGCGGAGAGGGAGACATGAGTACATCGCGTGACGGCAACGGTCTGACAGGCGTCGAGGCCGGCGAGGCAGACGCCCTGCGGACGGCGATGGTCGCGCGGCTGCGGGAGCTCGGCGCCATACGCGACAGCGCGGTCGCGGAGGCGTTCGCGACGGTGCCGCGGCACCTGTTCGCACCGGGAGCGGACCTGGCGGCGGCGTACGCGCCGGAAAACACGGTGCTCGTGCGACGAGACGCAAGCGGCTCGCTGGTGAGCACCGTGTCGGCGCCGCATATCCAGGCGATGATGTTGGAGCAGGCGCAGGTCCGGCCTGGGATGCGGGTCCTGGAGGTGGGCTCTGGCGGCTACAACGCGGCGTTGCTCGCCGAGCTGGTCGGCCCGGCCGGCGAGGTGACGACGGTCGACATCGACCCGGAAGTCGTCGACCGGGCGCGTGGCTGCCTGGCCGCCGCGGGCTACGACCGGGTTCATGTGGTGCTCGCGGACGCCGACAGTGGCGTGCCACAGCGAGCGCCCTTCGATGTCGTGCTGGTCACGACCGGGATGTTCGACATCCCGCCCGCGTGGACGGCTCAGATCGCGCCGGGCGGACGGCTGGTCGTGCCGCTGCGGCTGCGCGGCCTGACCCGTTCGGTGGTCCTCGAGGCCGACGGTGATCGGCTGGTGAGCCGGAGCTACGAGGTGTGTAGCTTCGTCCCGGTCCGGGGTGCCGGCGCCCACCGCGACCAGGTGATCCCGCTCGACGGCGACGACGCGGCGATCCGGCTGGAGAACGCGGCGAACATTGATCCGACGCTGGTGCGTCAGGCGGTGTCCTGGCCCCGTGTCGAGGTCTGGTCGGGGGTTCGCGTCGACGAGGGCGGGCTGTTCGAGGGCCTGCTGTTGTGGCTGGCGACCGGGCTGGATCCGTTCGGGCTGCTTATGGCCCGGCCGGCGGCGGTCGAACGCGGTGTCGTCGGCCATGCCTGGTCGCTGGGAATCCCGACGGTCGTCGGGAAGGGCAGCTTCGCCTATCTGGCGCTGAGCCCGAAGACGCCCGGGCAGAAGTCGCGAGAATTCGGGGTGTACGCGCACGGCCCGGATGCCGAGGCGCTCGCCGAGCAGATGGTCGCCCGGATTCGCGGCTGGGACGGCGCGAGCCTCACCGCCAGGATCGAGGCCTTCCCCGCGGGCACTCCGGACGACGAACTGCCTGAGGGCGGCATCGTTCTCGACCGGGCGCACCGGCGGCTGGTCATCTCCTGGCCGGCCGCCGCCAATCTTCCGAGCTGAGCCTCGGGAGTTCCACCCATTTCTCTTCGCGAAGGAGTTACTTCCATGACCCCGCCCGCCAGTCCGGCCGCACCGACCGCTGAGACGGACTTCGACCTCGACGTGAGCATCGTCGAGTCCGGCCCGCTGCTCGACGAGCTGATGCGGCTCACCGACGACAACTGCGGCACGACCTGCCAGAGCGCCTGCAGCACCACCTGCTCCTAGCCGACACGATCCGGCACCGTCAGCACCGCCTCCCCCGGCCCGGTCGGCGTTCCGCCGTCGACCGGGCCGGCTCGTCACCCAGGCAAGGGCGCGACCCATGCAAACCTTCCTCGACGACACCCCTACCGATGGCTCGGCGCCACCGCCAGCGCGGTCCGCGTCCGGATCACCGGACAGAGGGCGACGGCCGAGCACCCCGGAGATCCAGATCGAACAGCCCGTCGGGCACCCCATGCCCGTCGCTGCAGTCACTGCGGACAACGGCCTCTACCGGCCGGTCGACGCAGCCGTCATCCGTGTTGCCGCATCGATTCCCGAGCTCGGCCGTCTTGCGTTGCCGGACCTCGCTGAGGGAGCCCGTCAAGCCGAGGCGTGGCGCGAATGGCTGCGCGCGGCGTGGGCGTGTGAGCGGTTCGCGGCGGCCGTCGCGCTGGCCAGCCCGTCGCTTGCCAGTCAAGTCGAGCGGATCTGCACGGACGACGACGTGCCGCCCCGGCAGGTGCGCCGGGCGGTGTTCTCGGTCCTGCGCTATCTGCTGCGCGGGACCAGCAGGGCGACCCCGTTCGGCCTGTTCGCCGGGGTCGCACCCATCCGCTTCGGGCGGACGGCCGCGTTCGACGGTGGCGGCCCAGGCCGCGCGCTCGGGAGGGTCGACGCGGCCTGGCTCGACGGTGTTCTCACGCGGCTGGAACGGTGCGAGGGGCTGTTCCCGCGACTGCCTGTCGTCGTGAACAACCTCGCGTTCGTCGTCGATGGGCGGCTGACGCTGGACCACCGGCGACCGGCCACCGGAGCTGCCCCCGGCACCGCGGCAGAGGTGTCCGTCCGACTCACCCGGCCGGTCGAGAACGTCCTGAAGACAGCGGCGAGACCCACCCCCATGACCGATCTGCTATCCACGCTGGCGGAGCAGTTCCCTGCGACGCCGGCCACGGTGATCAGCCAGATGGTCTCCGAACTGATGGGACGCGGCCTCCTCCGGTCTGGGCTGCGTCCTCCGGCGACCGTCACCGACCCGCTCGGTCACGTCGTCGCCGTGCTGGACGCCGCCGGAGCTGGCACGGTGCCCGAGGCGGCAACGCTGCTCGCCGAGTTGCGCACGCTGCACCGCGACCTGGCCAAGTACGGCCCCGACGTCTCTACCTCCTCCGGGCCAGCCCGTCGCACGGCGACCGCGGCGACGAGGCCGGACCTGCCCGCCCTACGCCGGCTGTCGGTCGACCTGCACGCGCACTGCGTGGTTGAGTTACCGGTCACCGTCGCCCGCGAGGCGGCAGCGGCGGCCGGGCTGCTGGCCCGGCTCTGCCCGGAGCCAGGAGGGCCTCCCGCCTGGCGCGATTACCATGCCCGGTTCGTCGAAAAGTACGGCGTCGGCGGGCTGGTGCCGCTCAAGGAGCTGGTCTACGCCGAGTCCGGACTCGGGTTCCCAGCCGGGTATCGCGGAACACGGCTGGCGCCACCGCCGGCGCGGGGCCTGTCGCCACGTGACGAGCTCTTGCTCGACCTCGCGCAGACAGTCGCCGCGACCGGCAGCCGAGAGATCGTCCTCGACGGCACGCTGCTCGCCGACCTGAGCGCCGACGTGCACATGGTGCAGCCGCACACGGAGCTGCGCTTCCGGCTGCACGCCCGCTCCCTGGCTGCGGCGGACGGCGGCGAGTTCCGCCTAGCGGTCGCCGGAGTGTCCCGAGCGGCCGGCACCACCTCCGGACGCTTTCTCGACCTGTTCGACGACGCCGACCGGGACCGCATGCTCGCCGCCCACCAGCATCTGCCGACGCTGACCGAAGGCGCGATCGTCGCGCAGCTCTCCGGCGGCACGCTGTCCACGGCAGCAGAGAACGTCTCGCGGACGCCCCGCATCCTGCGACATCTGATCGCGCTCGGCGAGCATCACCCGCCCGGCGACGAGGGGCTCATCGACCTAGCGGACCTGGCGGTCACCGGCGACGCCGACCACCTGTGGCTGGTCTCCCTGTCCCACGGCCGACCGGTGGAACCTATCGCCTGCCACGCTGTGGAGCTCACCCGCTCAGCACACCCGCTTCTCCGCTTCCTCAGCGAGATCGCGACCGCGCGGGCCGCCACCTGCGCACCGTTCTCCTGGGGAGCAGCCAGCCGACTTCCCTACCTCCCTCGACTCCGCCACGGCCGCACGATCCTCACCCCCGCCCGCTGGCTCCTCCCCGCCGCCGCCCTGCCAGCAGCACACGCCGACTTCCCCACCTGGACGGCAGGTCTGGCCACCTGGCGGGAGCGGTGCGGCATCCCGGACGTCGTGTTCGTGGGCGAGGACGACCGCCGCCTGCGCCTCGACCTCACCGAACCCGCCCACCAGCACCTGCTGCGCGCCGACCTCGACCAGGCCGGCCGCGCCACGCTGCGGGAAGCCCCGCCGGACGACGGGGCGGGCTGGTGCGACGGCCGCATCACGGAGATCGTCGTCCCGCTCGTCGCGACCAACCCAGCCCGCCAGCCACGTCCGCGCGTTACGGCCGGCGGACTTGCACGGATCGAGGACGGCCATCTGCCCGGACAGGGCGACTGGCTGTACGCGAAGCTCTACGCCCAGCCCGACCGACAAACCGCGATCCTGTCCCGCCACCTGCCCGACCTGTTCAGCCGATGGCCAGCGGAGCCGCAGTGGTGGTTCCTGCGCTACCAGGACCCCGACCCTCATCTGCGACTGAGGATCCGCCTTCCCTATCCGACCTACTTCGCCGCCGCGGCAGCCAACGTCGGCGGATGGGCACGGCGCCTGCGCGACGTCGGCCTGCTCGACACGGTCCAGTTCGACACCTACCTGCCCGAGACCGGCCGGTTCGGCCCCGGCGCGGCGATGACCGCCGCCGAGGCGGTGTTCGCCGCCGACTCCGCGGCCGCGATCGCCCAGCTGGCAGCGACGGGCCGTAGTGGCACGCGCTTACGCGCCCTTGCGGCCGTTTCCTACCTGGACATCGCGGCCGGCTGCCTGCCCGACCTGGCCGCGGCGGCCCGCTGGCTCGCCGACCGCCTCCCCCGTGCCAGTGGCCCGGCGCTGGACCGGGAGCTGCGCGCCGAGGCGATCCGCCTTGCCCGGCCCGGCGACGACTGGCCCGGAATGTGGGCACTGCCCGGTTGCGAGCAGGTCGTCGACGCCTGGGAACGCCGCCGCACCGCTCTCGCCGCCTACAAAGCCACGCTCGCCACCGCCAACCACGCACCGCCGGCCGCGATGCTCCCGGCTCTGCTGCACCTGCACCAAGCCCGCCTGACCGGGACCAACCCCGACATCGAGGCCCAGTGCGCCCGGCTCGCCCGCGCCGTCGCCCTTAGCATCCTTCACCGCACCGGGCGAAACCCATGACCGCTCTCGCCGAGCGGGCACTCGCCATGGCTGATGCCATCGCCGACCAGCTCACCGACCCGGGCGCGGTCCCCGCCGGGACGGCTCGGCTCCGCGGCCAGTCACTCGCCGGCGGCGCGGCGGGCATCGCGCTCCTGCACATCGAACGCGCCCGTGCAGGCCGCGGCGACTGGGCGGTCGCGAACGCCTGGCTGCGCGCAGCCGCCGCCGAACCGATCAGCGCCGGCCCCAACGCCACCCTGTTCTTCGGCGCCCCCGCGCTGGCCTTCCTCACCCACACCGCCGTCGAGCAGACCGGGCGGCTCAACCGGGCACTCGCCGCTCTCGATAAGGCGACGATCTCCGTCACTCGTCGACGGCTCGACGCCGCTCACGCCCGCCGCGCGGCCGGCCGCCGACCGCCGCTCGCCGAGTTCGACCTCATCCGCGGCCTCGCCGGCCTCGGCAGCTACCACCTCCGCCGAGGCCACCCCATCCTCATCGACATCCTGACCTACCTCGTCCGACTCACCGAACCCCAATCCGACGGGCTGCCCGGCTGGTGGACCGACCTTGACCCCTCCGGTTCGCCCTCCCCGAGCTATCCCGACGGGCACGGGAACGCGGGCATGTCCCATGGCATCGCCGCCCCGCTCGCCCTCCTCGCCACCGCACACCGCCATGGCTTCGAGGTGGCGGGGCAGCACGAGGCGATCGACCGGATCTGCTCCTGGCTCGACAGCCACCAGCGACCAGGACCCGGCGGACCCCGCTGGCAAGGCATCGTCACCCAGCCACCCAGCGGCCGCGCGCCGGCTCCGCTGCTGGGCCGACCGCGCCCGTCATGGTGCTACGGCACGCCCGGCATCGCCCGCGCCTACCAACTCGCCGCCCTCGCCACCGGCGACGCCACCCGCCAACACACCGCCGAATCCGCCCTGCTCGCCTGCCTACAGACCCCCGACGAACTCGACCAGATAAGCGAACCCGGGCTCTGCCACGGCCTGGCCGGTCTGGTCGTGACCACCTTCCGCGCCGCCTCCGACGCCACCACGCACGATCTCGCGGCCACGCTCCCCGCCCTCGTCGAACGCCTGCTCGCCCAGCTACCCACCCCGGACGGCGACCCCGAACTGTTCGACGGCCTCGCCGGCGCCGCACTCGCCCTGCACACCGCCGCCACCGCACCCGCCGCCGGCTGGGACGCCACCCTCCTGCTCCTCTGAAAGCGACCCCATGACCGCCAGCCCTACGCCGACGCTGTACTCGGCCACCACCGACCCCACGACCGGCGCCCGCGTGGCCAAACCTGCCTGGCGCCAGGCAGCCGTGCGGTTCGCCGACTACGAGACCGCCGAGGCCGTTGCCAGCCCGCTCGCGGACGTCATGACCAGCGCCGAGAACGACGGCCTGATCACGTCCTGGTGGTTCATCCGCAAGGCACCCAGCTGGCGCCTCCGATTCCGGCTCGCCACCGATGCCAAAGAGCGCGGCGCCACTGCGGCGGCTGTCTTCGCCCGCCTCGACGCGTTACGCGACACCGGCGCGATCACCAGCTGGACCGAGACCATCTACGAACCCGAGACCCACGCCTTCGGCGGCCTCACCGGCATGAATCTTGCCCACCGCCTCTTCCACCACGACAGCCGCCACATCGTCACCCACCTCGCCACCCTCACCGGCCTCGGCGACCTGCGCCGCGAGCTGTCGATCATGCTCTGCGCCGCGATGATGCGCGCCGCCGGCCAGGACTGGTACGAGCAGGGCGACATCTGGGCACGCGTCGCCACCCTCCGATCCCAGCCATCAGACGCCAACGCGCCGGCCGGCCGACTCGACTCCCGGATGCGCCGACTCCTGACCACCGACACCGCCCCAGGCACCCCACTGACCAGCACCGACGGCCCGCTGGCCACCTTCACAAACTGGGCCGACGAGTTCACCCACACCGGCCGCGACCTACATCACCTCGCAGCCGACGGAACCCTGGAACGCGGTCTTCGCGGAGTCCTCGCCCACCACGTGATCTTCCACTGGAACCGCCTCGGCCTGCATTACCCGACGCAGGCCCTCCTCGCCCACACAGCCAAAGCAGTGATCTTCGCGTGACCACCGCCCCCGGACCAAGCCTCACGCGGCCGATCAGCAGCTGGTGGCCCCTCGTGCCGCGGCCCCGTCCACCGGCCGTAGCCTTCGCAACCC
>Ga0105249_10005082_pt1 | contig 11336 bp, 7 predicted proteins | sample KBSS44metaG_FD_81522 | JGI IMG/M metagenome (GOLD analysis project Ga0105249, IMG submission 81522) | Switchgrass rhizosphere microbial communities from Kellogg Biological Station, Michigan, USA - KBS S4-4 metaG | ecosystem: Host-associated > Plants > Roots > Rhizosphere > Soil | place...
CGCCATGATCGCGCTAGGGCGACTACCGGCGCATCGGCTCGCGCTGCTTTCACCAGGACATCGTGACAGCTGGTATTCCGCCTCGCTTGCCTATGCCCACGCTTTGCACCGGTCCGTACTACCGGCGGTGCGCAATGTTGTCGGAGTCGGGCCGGCTCCGGTTCTCGCCGGCGTGAGCCTCGGAGCGCTGGCGGCGCTGTACGCCACCACGATGTTTCCGGGGACGTGGGCCGCCCTTTTCCTGCAGTCCGGGAGCTTCTTCCGCCGCGAGTCCGATGAGCATGAGAACAGTTTTGCGGGATTCGACGCCATCACGCGGTACGTGCAATCGCTGGACGATGCCCCTCCGCCCACACAACGCTTGGATATCGGCATGACGGTTGGTCTGGCTGAGGAGAATCTGACCAACAATCGCGTGATGGCCGCGACGTTGACGCGCCTCGGACACCGAGTGACGCTCGTCGAGGTGCCCGACGCACATACGTTCGTCGGCTGGCGCGACGCGTTCGACCCTCACTTGACCAACCTCTTGGCCCGTACGTGGAGGGAGCATCGCGGTGCGTCGTGACGTGTACGACCTCTACTCGCCGGCAATCGGGGCGAGCGGCAGCGTCATCGCTTACGGCCACTGGGGCCGACCACTCCTCGTCTTCCCGTCCGAGCAGGGCCGGGCCGTCGACTACGAGAACAACGGCATGGTCGGCGCAGTCTCCTGGCTGATCGACGCCGGCCGGGTAAAGCTGTACTGCGTCGACTCATTCGACAGAGAAACCTGGTCGCGCGAGGACCTGCCGGTCGAGGAACGCGCGGCTCGTCACGGCGCCTACGAGTCGTGGATCCTCGATCAGGTCGTGCCCTTCGTGTATGACGACTGCGGCGGCCCGCTCGAGATCATGACTACCGGATGCAGCCTCGGCGCATATCAGGCGGTCAACCTCGCACTACGCCGAGCCGACCTTTTTCCACTCGCTATCGGCCAGTCCGGAAACTATGACCCGGCAACATGGAACGCTTGGGGAGCACGCGGTGACGCGGTCTACTTCCAGAATCCGTGCGACTACGTGCCCAACCTCGGTGGTGACCACCTCGACTGGCTGCGGTCCCGAGTATCCCTCGCCCTCGTGGTAGGGCAGGGGGCCTGGGAGACGCACCCTACCGGCGCGCTGCCATCCACCCGCTATCTGGCCGAGCAGCTGTGGCTAAAAGGCATTCGGTGCGAACTAGATCTCTGGGGTTTCGACGTCGCTCACGACTGGCCTTGGTGGCAACGCCAACTGGCGCATCATCTGCCGAGATTCTGCTGAGAGGAGCCTGCGCGTGAACTCAGAGGTTCGCCACCTGGTTGGCTTGTTGCTCGGTACGGAAGAGGACTGGCCCCGAGCCTTTCAGTCGTTTCTCGGTTTGGTCGGGCCGGTCGACGATGCGCGCGGCCGTCGTCATGTGTTCGACACGGAGCGCCTGACGATCGAACCGTTCTCGTTACGGGCAAAGCCACGGACGGACCTCGTTATCGATCGGCTCGCCTACTGGTACTACCACCCCAGAGAGTGGTTGAAGAAGATCGCCTTGATGAACGACGTGTACTTGCTCAACTCGCCGTTCACCTTCCAGGCCATGGAGAAGCACGCCGCCTACTGCGCGATGATCCGGCTCGGCCTGCGGATACCCGAAACCGTGCTCGTTCCGTACAAGAATCCGCCCGACAACGCGAGGTACGCCTACACAGCTGCGCGGTACAACCGGCCGTTCGATCTCGACGGGGTTGCGGACGAGATCGGCTATCCGCTCTACATGAAGCCGTACGACGGGGGAGCGTGGCGCGGTGTCTCGCGGATCCGTGACGCCACCGAGCTGCACGACGCCTATGACCAGTCGGGCGAGATGCTCATGCACCTGCAGGCAGCGGTCGACGGCTACGACGTGTTCGCCCGTGCGCTGTCCATCGGGGCCGAGACGCTGGTCATGCGCTTCGAACCGAATGCGCCTATGCACGAGCGCTATCGAGTCCAACACGACTTTCTGTCACCACCCGTGGGAAATGAAGTCGTGACGATATCGCGTTTGATCAACGCGTTCTTCCGCTGGGAGTTCAACTCCTGCGAGGTGCTCGTCAAGGACGGTGTGGTCTACCCGATCGACTATGCCAACGCGTGCCCGGATGTCGCGGTGACGTCGTTGCATTACTACTTCCCGTGGGCGATCAAGGCTCTCGTGCGGTGGACCGTCTTCTGCTGCGTTACCGGACGGCGCCCGCGCATCGATCTGGACACGCGCTCCTATTTCGACATCGGAGACCGGGACGAGCTCTCCTACGGAGAGAAACTGGCGGCTTACCGCGAGCTGGCGGACGTCTACTTCGACACCGACCATTACGAGGAGTTCTGCGCGGAGCACTTGGCCGAGCTCGACGAGCGAGTTCTCGAATGGATCAAGAGCGCACACTTCGAGCGTCTGCTGTTCGATACCGTCCGGATGGGTTACCCGCCCCATGAGCACGACCAGTTCCTGGGGCATTTTCATGGGCTCATCGACCTATGGGTCCGGGACGAGAGCGCTCGGCTGGAGAATGCTGCCCGCTGACCAGCACCAGCGCTCAGGAACGCGTACCGGAGCGAGCAAGCGGATCGTTATGGCCACAACAGCTGGCGGGTCAGGCGATCCATGACTGCTTCCTCGTCAGCCGGCACCGTCAAAACCCGGATGCCACGGGCGGCCAACTGGTCGGACGCCAATGTCGAGGGCGATCTGGCATCCGCCGTGGCTCCGGGAAGGCTCAACAATCGCGCGCAGATTTCCTCGCGGATTTGACCCGAATGCTCGCCGATTCCTCCCGTGAACACCAGTGCATCCCACTGTTCGAGTGCGGTGGCGCACGACGCAATCGCCATCGCCACCGACCGCGTGAACGCGCGAATAGCAAGATCCGTCCGAGGGTCGGCCCGAGCCGACAGCAGGTCGCGCATGTCGACGATGCCTCGCGAGAACGCGGCGATCCCGCTGCGGTGGTTGAGCATGTTCCGGACGGCCTCGGCATCCCACTCGGGATGCGCCAGCACGAACAGCACGATCTCCGGGTCGAGATCGCCGCTGCGAGTCGCTGACATGGTCCCGCCCGTCGGTGTCAGCGACATTGTCGTGTGACGTGACTGGCCGTCGGCCACGGCCGTAACGCTGCAGCCGCTGCCGAGGTGGGCAATGACCGCCGAGCCCAGATCGGGGACGGTGTCCACGACCGACTGCACGGCAATCCCATGGAAGCCGTAGCGCCGCACGCCCATGGCTGCCACTTCGTCGGCCACCGGAAGGCAACGCGCCTCGTCCGGCAAGCCGTGATGGAAGGCGGTGTCGAAGCAGGCAACCTGCGGTACTTGTGGCCAGGTGCCCCGGGCCAGTTCGATGGTCTCAATCGCCCCAGGCAGATGGAGCGGGGCGAGCGGAACGATCTCTTGTAGGTAGCTCACCAACTTGTTGTCGATGACCGTGGGTCGATCGTGAACCGGACCGCCGTGGACCACCCGGTGCGCGACGGCCTGCGGCTCGATGGCGTTCCGCTCGACAATCGACCGGACCCAGGTGACGGCCTGGCCGAGGTCACCCGACACCGGTATCGACGTCGGCGTCCGCTCAGGTACCGAGATGGTCGCCTGGGCCTGGTCTGTTCCCAACCGCTCGACGTGCACGGTTAGGCGCAAGGTTGGGTCGCGCACCGCTGCTTTCAGTGATGACGATCCGGGATTCAGCGCAAGGACGGCTCTTGCCTCTGAGGTCATTCGCCCGACCAGGTCCAGTTCCGAACCTCAGGCATGTCCTCGAAATGCTCTCGGACGTAGGTGTAATGGCGCTCGAGCATGCTCTGGCACAGCCGGGCGAGCTCGGGCCCGGTCTCCGCGGCCCGGCGGGACCTCCGCAACGCTTCCAGCACCAGGTGATATCGACTCATCCGATTCAGGACGACCATGTCGAACGGTGTCGTCGTCGTGCCTTGTTCGGAGAAGCCGCGCACGTGGAACCGCGTTGGATTCTCTCGGCCATGCAGAAGTTGGTGAACCGCGCGGGGGTATCCGTGGAATGCGAACACGACATCAGCGTCATGGGTGAACAACTCCGCGAACCGGTCGTCGGAGAATCCGTGCGGGTGTTCGTCGCGAGGCAGCAACGCCATCAGGTCGACGATGTTCACGACCCGGACGCGCAGGTACGGGGTGTGCTGGCGCAACAGCTCGGCCGCAGCGAGAATCTCCATTGTGGGCACATCGCCCGCCGCCGCCAGCACGATGTCGGGTTCATCCGGAGCACCCGGCGACGCCAGCTCGGTGCCGGCCCAATCCCAGACCGAGGCGCCGGCGGCGCAATGTGCTTTGGCCTCCTCGAGGTTCAGGTACTGCAGGTGCTCCTGCTTGTCGACCACGATGAGGTTGACATGGTCGTGACTGCGCAAGCAGTGGTCCGCAATCGACAACGTGCAGTTCGCGTCCGGCGGTAGCCATACCCGAACCACGTCTGGCGCCAACGGGATCATCGAATCGATGAGGCCAGGCCCCTGGTGCGAGAACCCGTTGTGGTCGTTGCGCCAGCACGTGCTGGTCAGTAGCACATTCAGGGAGGCCACCGGCGCGCGCCACGGCAGCTCGAGCGCGTGTTGCAGCCATTTCGTGTGCTGGACGAGCATCGAGGTGGCTACCATCGCGAACGCCTCGTAGGTTGCGAAGACGCCGTGCCGCCCGGTCAGTACGTAACCTTCGAGCCACCCTTCGCAAAGATGCTCCGACAGCACCTCCATGACCCGGCCGTCCGGAGAGAGGTGATCGTCCGAGGGAAGCACCGGTGCCTGCAGGCACCGGTCGGTGGCCTCGAACACCGCCTGCAGGCGATTACTCGCCGTTTCGTCGGGGCAGAACAACCGGAAGGTGCCGCCACCTTCGTCGGTCGTCGTCGCTTTGTAGATGTCTCGCATCAGCTCGCCGAACGGCCGAGTCGTCTCGTGGGAGACCGAGCCCGGGCTGGGCAGCCGCAGCGCGTACGACTCGAGCGAGGGGATCGGCAACGCGCGAGTAAGGCGGCCGCCGTTGCCGTAGGGACACGCCGACATTCGCTTGTCGCCGGCGGGCGCCAGTGCGGCGAGCTCAGGTATCAGCCGGCCGGACTCGTCGAACAACTCTTCGGGCCGGTACGAGCGCATCCAGCGGTCGAGAATCGCCAGGTGTTCTGGATTCTCCCGAACGTTCGCGAGCGGGACCTGGTGCGCGCGGAACGTACCCTCGACCAGCACGCCATCCACCTCGTGCGGCCCGGTCCACCCCTTCGGGGTGCGCAGCACGATGGCAGGCCAGCCCGGGCGCAGCGCGCCGCTGCCCGTGGAGCGAGCCTCCGTCTGCACCTCGGTCATGCGGTCCAGCGACCGGGACAGTGCGTCGTAGAGGTCGGGGAAGACGCGGTCGGGCTTGTCCCCCGCGACGACGATCGGATCCCACCCTTGGCTGCGAAGCAGCTGGCTCACGCGCTCGTCGTCGGCCCGCCCGAGTGTCGTCGGGCCGGAGATCTTGTAGCCGTTGAGGTGCAGGATCGGTAAGACCGCGCCGTCACGCCTGGCCCGCAGGAAGTCGGGCAACTTCCAGGACGCTGCGAGAGGGCCGGTCTCCGCTTCGCCGTCGCCGATGACGCAGGCGACGAACAGGTTCGGGTGATCGAAGGCGGCGCCGGCGGCGTGCGCCAAGGCGTACCCGAGCTCCCCGCCTTCGTGGATGCTCCCGGGGGTCTGCACGCTCACGTGACTGGGAATGCCGCCCGGGGTCGAGAACTGGCGGACGAGATGAAGCAGGCCGGCGAGGTCCGGGCTGACCTTGGGGTAGACCTCGCTGTAGGTGCCCTCCAGGTAGCAGTTGGCCACGAGGGCCGGTCCGCCGTGTCCGGGTCCGGTGACGTAGATCCAGTCGGTATCGGTCGCGCGGATCACGCGATTGAGCAGGGTGTAGATCATCGACAGCCCGGGGCTGGTGCCCCAGTGGCCCAGCAGTCGAGGCTTGATGTGTTCGCGGCGCAACGGCTCCCGCAGGAGCGGGTTGGCCTGCAGGTAGATCTGCCCGACGGTCAGGAAGTTGGCGGCCGCCCACCATCGCAAGTCGAGGTCGAGGTCCGCGTCGGTATACCGGGCCAGGCTGGTCATTGTCACGATTGCTCCTCGGCGTCAAGCGGTCATCGTGTCCATCGCATCACGCCCAGGTGATCACGAATCGACTACCCTGCGTCGGGCGAGTGAACCGAGCCGGCCACGCTCGGGGTAGAAAGTGCAGATGTACTCCTCTTCGGGAGGTGACGAGATGGACGTCGAATCGGAACGCCGCGCCCCCGCTTGTGTATTGGTGATATTCGGTGCGTCCGGCGACCTCACCGAACGCAAGCTGCTGCCCGCGGTCGAACGGCTGTGTGCGTATAACCGGCTGCCCCGGGAATTCGGCCTCGTCGGCGTCGGCCGTACGCCGATGACGGACGGCGAGTTCGCGGAACGGCTGCTGCGGGCCACGCGCAAGGACGGCAGCGACCAATGGGCCGAGCTCGTGGCGTCGGTCCGGTACGTCAGTGGGGGTTACGACGACCCAGCCACATATGCGCAGTTGGCCGACGTGCTCGACGATTTCGATCGCACGCGCGGCACCGCCGGCGGCCGGGTCTTCTACCTGGCCACCCCGCCGCAACTGTTCGGCGACGTCGCTTCCAGCCTGGGCAAGTCGGGGCTCAGCGACGTCCGCGGCGACGGGTTCGTCCGCATCGTCATCGAGAAGCCGTTCGGATGGGACGAGGACAGCGCGCGCGCCATCTACGCCCAGGTGACGACCGCGTTCGAGGAGTCGCAGGTCTTTCGCATTGATCACTACCTCGCCAAAGACACCGTGCAGAATCTGCTGGCGCTGCGCTTCGCCAACTCGATCTTCGAGCCGATCTGGAACCGCACGTGGATCGACAATGTCCAGATCACAGTCGCCGAGACGATCGGCGTGGAGGATCGCGGCGGGTTCTACGAGACGGCGGGTGCGGTTCGCGACATTGTGCAGAATCACGTGCTCCAAGTGCTTTCGCTCTTCCTCATGGAGCCGCCGACGTCCTTTCATCCCGAGGCCATCCGGGACGAGAAGGTCAAGCTGCTGCGCGCGATTCGCCCGATCGAGGACCCGGCCGAGATCGCCCTCCGGGCAGTTCGCGGGCAATACACCCGAGGCGGAACGCGCGCTCACCTGATGGCGGGTTATCGCGAGGAAGCGGGCGTCGATCCACTCAGCTCGACCGAGACCTTCGTTGCGCTCCAACTGGACATCAACAACTGGCGATGGGCCGGCGTACCGGTCTACGTGCGTACCGGCAAGCGATTGCCCAAACGGATCACCGAAGTCGCGGTCGAATTCCAGCGGCCGCCACAACTGCCGTTGTTCCCCTCGACTGGTTCGAATCTGGAGCCCGACGCCCTGATCGTGCGCGTCCAGCCGGACGAGGGTCTGAGCCTGCGGTTCGGGGCAAAGGTCCCGGGCCACGAGTTCCGCGTGCGCAAAGCATCCATGGACTTCTCCTACGCGGCCGGTTACGACGAGGAACAACCGGAGGCCTACGAGCGAGTCATCCTGGACGCTCTCGTCGGCGATCCGACGCTGTTCATTCGCGCCGACGAGGTCGGTCGGTCATGGAAGATCGTGGATCCGCTGCTGCGGTTCTGGGCGGCGGAGACCGGGCCCATCCCTCAGTACCAGGCGGCGACTTGGGGGCCACGGGAGGCGCAGGAACTCATCGAGCGCGACGGCCGGCGCTGGCGAGAGGTCTGACCGCAACGGAGGAGACGACGCTAGATCTAGACATGGGCTCGATGATCGTGATATGTAAACGCTTGCAGGCCCTCGCGATGACTCACCTAGCTCTCGCTGAGGGCCTGCGGGTAAGCCCGACGGCAGTGCTATTCGAACGCGCCCACAACGATTGCGCGGTAGACCCGGTTCAGACCGACACATCGCAAGCCGTAGCCGCGCATCTCCTCGATCAAGGATTCTTCGGTGTAGTGCGTGATGTGCTCGTCGGCGTATCCCTTGGGTTGGGCTGCGGCATAGAGCTTCTCAACGATCGGCCACATCGGAGTCCCGTAATCGGGCGTGCTCAGCACGAGCCGTCCGCCGGGGCGTAACACTCGGACGAGTTCGGCGATTGGCGAAGGGTCGCGAGGAACATGTTCGACGACCTCGCAGCAGAGAACGCAGTCGAAGGTGTCGTCCGGAAACGGCAAGTGAAACACGCTTGCCGTCACGGCCGGGTTGACGTTGTACCGGCGCATGTACCGGAGCTTGGCGTGCACGATGTCGACTGAGATCGAACCCGGCAGGTCCAGCGACAACCGGCCTGAACCGGCTCCAACGTTGAGAATCCGCTGGTTCACGAACGGTGCGACCAGCTCGTAGGTCTTTTCATGTCTTTGACGCTGCCAGGACCGCTGAGGAGGCAGGCGACTGTTGAACGCGCGCATGTCGTAGTCCGCCGAATCGATGCCGTTACGTCGCGCCCAGTGATGGAACAGTGCAGCCGCCGTCGGTCGCCGCGGCGCCAGCGGTTGTTCGGTGTGCAACGGCCAGAACGGCTTCTGCACCTCCCGCGTCGTCCAGCCGTGAATCGCGGTTCGGACACAGACATCGACCGGATCGTCGAGGTTGGCCCCCTGAGCCACGAGGTCTCTCAGAGTGTCGCGCCGGACAAGCTGAAAGCTGCTCCTCACGTCGTTGGTGTCGAGTGTCAGGATGCGCGCGAGAAACCGATCGACATATCGCTCGGCCTCTCGGCGCAGCTCCTTGGGCCGGGTCCCGCGGTCATTCGAGTAGCGCGAGGAAATGAGCAGGTCGGCCGTGTCTCGTTGCGCCCAGAGCTCCTTGATCCGCTCGTTAACGTCGGGTACCGAATCGTCCACGAAGATCACGAACTCGCTATCCATACCAGACGCGATTTTTCCGATGTCGATGCCGGCTTCCGCCACCTCGAGTGCGACACAGATATCGAGATCGCGGGCTGCCTGCCTCGCCGCTTCTACGATCGTTGACCGCGCGGTGAAGGCCGTTCGGCTGCGCACAATCACCGCGAGGTCAGCACGACCCGCTGTGCGCGCGCCACCGCCGGGACGATCCATAGGCCACGATCCCTTACAGATTCACGGTACAGAGGTTCACGTCGGCAACGGGGCGGACGACGCAATCACCTATCCGGCCTACTTCGGCCGAGACCTGATCAAAATTCGGCATCTCTCGGGTAACGACGATCACCGAGACCCGATAGTCCCGCAACGACTGCTGCGCCGCGACGACCTCTTGGTCGGTGAGGTGCGCTCCGTTGGTCGACACCCGGCCGAGCAGCGACCAGGCGCGCGGAAGAGGCGGGAAGAAGGTGCTACGACCACCATTCTTGAAAACGCTGTATCCGCCCACCATGTTGAATCGCATATGCGAGCGGATCTGCCACTGCATGGCATCAACGCGGGGAAACCGAGCCACGGGAAGCACCATCGCCGTGGCGTGAGCGGGAATGGCATTAACTGCGGAGGTCGTGAAGAACCGCGGCGTATCGGCAACTCGGCCAGATCGGAAGGGCACATTGGGCCATAGGGGGATCATCGCCGCGGTGAGCGCGACAGCCGTAACCAGTTGCCAGCGCAGTTCCAGCCCGCCCAACGTATGTGCGATGAGAAAACCGATCATCAACGCTGTGATCACGGAGAACCGGACTACTTGGGTGCTATTCAGGAAGGGCACGATCCGGTAGACGTTCCACGGTCCGTGGCCGATTGCGTGGCCGTTCACTTGCATGATCGTGCCGAAGCTCAAGGAAACGACGGCGGCGGTCGAAAGCAGCCACCATACGCCGAAGCGGTCCCGGTGGATGACGAGCCAGGCACACAAGACCAAGCACGCGATGATCAACGGCCAGCCGAGAAAGGCGGTGTTCTCAGCGCCATTGGCTGGGAAGTGGAGATTGGCTCTTCTATCGGCCAGCGATGCGAAATGCTGCAACAGGCTCGGGCGTACGAGGCTCGCGATATCGGCCTTCGATTGCGAGCTCGTCACGCCGTTGGTCAGGGCGACAGGCCCGAACAGCTGGTAGCCGAGCGGTACGCTGGTCAGTACCAAAGCCACGAGCGCACCGATGCCCAATGCCGTCGCCGCGTGCCGGATTCGACCGCGCACGGCACCCGGATTGAGCGCGGCCAGGAAAACGACCATGGGAATGGCAGCGGCGATCGAAAGGACAACGAGTTCTTCGCTGAGCAGAAACTGCAGACCGACGAGTAATCCGAGAACGATTCCGGTCTGAATGGGCGATCGGGTCTGAGTCACAAAAAGGTTGTGGCAGACGAGCAGCAACAATGGCAGAGCAGGCGCCAGTATCAGATTGAGGTGGCCCCAATGCCCGATGAAGAACGGTGAGAAACCGAATAAGGCAGCCCCGAGCGCGGATCCGATCACTCCGCCGGTTATCCGCCGGAACACGAAATATGCCGACGTCGCTGACAAGAATGGCGCGAGAGTGAACATGATGCCGACGGTGACGAACGGGCCAATTACCGCGACCACTGGAAAGGCGAGAAACCCCAAGAGGATGATGGATGTGTTCCACATGAGGTTGACGCCCGTCGGGGCGTTCAAGGCCGCGCTCACGAACGGGTTGTGCCCGTGGATGATGGCTTGCTGAACCCACTCCAGATACCACGCGTAGGCGACGCCATCGGCGCCCCCGATGAGCGCATGCCGAGGATTACCCAAGAAATGGGAGTAGTTGTAGGCCGCCGCGAGCAAGAACAACAAGGGCGGAACCAGGCGGGCCGTCCACAAGGTCCAGCCCCTGGACGAGTGAGTAGTGCTGGGCACTTCACTCCCGGCGGCTGAGACTTCCGCGCCTACCTGCACGTTCGGCAGTTTAGCTAGCGCCGTCCTCCGGCTCCCTCAAACAGTTCATCAAATCTACATCTTCGCGAAGGGACAATCCGACCCACAACCATCAATCTCGGCGGCACTTCAGGGACCGGTCAGTCTCGTCGGCACAGCGACTCACGCTCGCGGGACATTAGGTGTTGGGCGGGTAGCCATAGTGCCGGTGGACGTCGAATTCGTAGATGAGCCGTCGCTCCTCGGCCATTCTCGCGAGGAATCCCGGCTGATCGAGTTGCTCGCCGTACCAGGTCAGTCGACCGGTAGGCCGGTTCTGCATCACGCGGAACAGTGCAGGTTCCGCATCCGGCCCTCCCGGGCCCTCGAGAACCGAAAAATGGTCCTCGAGGGCAGGCACCCCGAACCCGCCTTCTCCGAAGACAAACCCCCTGCAGC
>Ga0105249_10005094_pt1 | contig 11324 bp, 15 predicted proteins | sample KBSS44metaG_FD_81522 | JGI IMG/M metagenome (GOLD analysis project Ga0105249, IMG submission 81522) | Switchgrass rhizosphere microbial communities from Kellogg Biological Station, Michigan, USA - KBS S4-4 metaG | ecosystem: Host-associated > Plants > Roots > Rhizosphere > Soil | place...
TCCCATATATATACTTGACACCACAAGCCCTATATGCTGTACTTCATCCATAGGGAGTCGAGCCATGCCCGAACCTGAAAGAATTGAATACGAAGCCATAGGATCAGAAGTCTTCGCCGCATCCCAGCTGGGGTACTTGGTAATTGAGATTGCCACGGACCAGGGGGCAAAGATCGCCCTTCGTATGCGGCGCTCAACATTCGATGATCTAGCCGCGCGCATAGCAAAGGCTCGATCCTACTAAGAAAAGCGTGTTCGCGTTCAGTAAGTCTCTCAACGCCATTTGGAAAGTATTCTGCCATGTCTGCTCTCGCTGCTCCGCACTTCAATAACGAGGAAGCCGCCCGCAAGCTCCTAGAGAGCCTTCGCTGGGACGGTGAGCCCGTATGCCCGCACTGTGGCAGCTTGAAGTCATACGCCACGAAGCGGACGGGTGTGTATCGTTGTGGCGAGCCTGAGTGCCGCAAGGATTATTCAGTCACAACTGCAAGCGTGATGGAGCGCAGCCATATCAAACTGCACAAGTGGCTTGCCGCTTTCTATCTCATGGTGTCGAGCAAGAAAGGTATCTCGGCTCACCAGTTACATCGCACTTTGAAAATCACCTACAAGTCAGCATGGTTCCTCGCCATGCGTATTCGTGAGGCCATGCGCGAAGGTGGCTTGGTGCCTCCGCTCGGTGGTTCTGGCGGCATTGTCGAAGCTGACGAAACTTATTTTGGTCAGGTGGAGAGAGCTAACCGCCGCACTAAAACTACAAGCGGTCGCCCCTTCACTAAGTCTGGCAAGCCCGGACCATCAAATAAGCGCGCGGTTCTATCGCTTGTTGAGCGTGGCGGCAAGGTACGTTCGTTCTATGTGCCGACCGCAGACAAGATCAATGTGCAGAAGATTGTGCGCGAGAATATCTCGGCAGAGAGCCGCCTTCATACCGATGAAAGCCGCCTGTATTTCGGTTCCGATGAACACTTTGCAGACCATGAAACGGTTGTTCATTCGCGCAAGGAATATGTGCGCGGTGATGTGCATACCAACTCGGTTGAGGGCTTCTTTTCAATCTTCAAACGCGGAATGAAGGGCGTCTATCAGCATTGCAGCGAGAAACACTTGCATCGGTATCTCGCAGAATTTGATTTCCGTTATAACCATCGTATCGCTCTCGGTACGAACGATGGGGAACGTGCAGACCTTGCGATCAGGGGTATCGTCGGCAAGCGTCTGACGTACCGCCAACCTCACCAAGCCTGATTATCGGTTTGAAGCTGCGAGATTCATGCGCTGGCGGGCTAAACTCCCGCCGCGCAAGATTAGACGTATTTGGATACCCTAAAACACTGGACTTCTTAGGCGAAGATGCCGATGCTCGCCTACGAGAAGGAAACGCCATGATAAAAATGATTGCTATAGCGCTATCCTACGGCGCCGCACTTTCGCTCGCCGTCGCCATTGTTGATACCAGGCCATTCGAAGGTCCGGGATTTCAGACAGCGCAAGCTGGCCGTACCAATACTTGTCCAAAGGGAAAAAGATGGATCGCTCGTACACATGAATGTGTACCTGAGTGAAAAATTAATACTGCTTTTAGATTTCAAACTGAGCCCCGGCATAGACGGGGCTTTTTCTTATTGGGCCGTAGTTATTTTTGCTTCTTGGGACTCGGGTTCTTTAGCGAACGGCTCTTTCCAGCGTTTTGTCCACATGGCAAAGCGCGCAATTATATTCAGTCGTGACTGTTCGTTTGCTGACGTTGATCGACCTGACGACCATAGAATTCCCGCACTTGGGACACCGGCTGTTGCCTTCTTCAAATCTCGTAGCCATAGCGGACGCTAGGCCCTATTGGGGGCCGAGTCTCGGACTCATTTCCGGGGCTTACGGGTCTTCTTTTTTGGCTTAGCCTTCGGTTTTGTTTTGCCGAATGCGCCGCGTAAGGCCGCGATGAAGCGGCTTTCAGATTCTTTTTTCCCGTATTGGTCAGATTTATCTTTTCTCATAGGAGAACCCCAAATGACTTGGGCAGTTTACAACGAAAAGCAACGAAAGGCCGTCGAAGAAATAGTTAAAACCGGGTCCGACAGAATTATCGCTATCGTGGGCGGGGCCCTTCTAGACGATACCCTCCGCTGGACCATTTGTGAGCGCCTTAAGAACGACGCTGATACCGCGAACAAACTGTTTAGAGTGAACGGCGCACTAGGAAATGCCGATCCTAAGGTAGACCTCCTATGGCTTCTAAATGGAGTCGAAAGAACCGTGCGCAATACACTCTACCGTTTAATCGCCGTTCGTAATGGCTTTGCCCATGCCCTCGATGCGTCATTCGATTCTCCGAATCCAAAGATGGCGGATGGGCTTGCGCTCCTGAAGCTCCAGGAGGGCAAAAAATACTACCCGCACCATCTCTATAATCAGGATTCAAAAAACGAGATCGAGACAGTCAAAAGTAATCGCGATAGGTTCGTTGTGAATTTGAAACTTTGCCTTATCGCGCTAATGCGCGACCGCGTTAGCCATGAGGCTTGGTCACACACCCCTTTGTCGGAGGATGACCTTCGGAAGCAAATGGAGCAGCAGCGTGCATAGCACTGTAAACTTCCTTCGCCCAATATTCCTCAGGGGCGAACGGCGTTTCCATTCGGTAGAGAACCGACGCGCCCGCGCGCACCATCTCAGGTGTAATTTCGAGTACCGGCCTGTCGGGTGGATACTGCATATAGATCCTGTGGTGTAAAGTATATATATGGGAATATAGTCCTATACTCAAATATGTCAAGGACGGTCTGTCCATTTCCTTCGCAGTCGTTGAATGCCACCATGAACCGCGCTAATGTCTGCGTTATGAGTTCTGCCCGCCATCGCACTTTTGTTTTTTTGCTTGCCCTCGCCCTCGCGGCTAGCGGTATCGGACGTGCAATGAGCGTTGAGCACCCTTGCGCGCCAGCGGCCGAGCACGCCGTAATGCATTCGGGTGCCCACGCTGATCACCACCTACACCACAGCGATGATGACAAGAACTCCACTAAGTCAGGGGCGAAATGCTGCGGCATGTGCATCGTGGCCGCGACCGGTATTTTGCCCGCTCCCCACGACATGACGGCTTCGACCGTTTCGTCCGTCTACTACCCGGTAGGCAGCCATAGTCTTTACGGCCGCTGGGTTCTACTCGATCCCGGAATACCCAAAACTCTCTCCTAACCATTGATCGCGACGCGATTGCGCTGTGACTGATCGCACTTGTTCCGCCATTTGCGGGACGAGCTTTGCGTGACGTTACGGTTATCCAGGAGAAGAGATGATGCTTGCCTTGAAAAATCTGTTCTTGCGATCAACTGCGGTCGCATGTGCCTTTCTTGCCGCTTTCGCATTGAGTGGTTCGCGGGCGCAGGAAACGAAAGACATGAAAGGAATGGATCATGGGATCCACGGACAACACGGACCCAAAGAAGAATCCAAAGACATGAAGGGAATGGATCATGGTGCGCATGGAGGGCACGGAGCTAAGGAAGAATCTAGGAAGGCGACGAAGAAGGACAAAGCCGACAAGAAACCGGAACAAGCCAAGCATTCCCATCACGCGGACATTCAAAAAAAGAAAATGCCCGGAATGAAGCACGCCGGCCATGCGGGCGCGCAACATGGCGCTCAAAGTAAGAGCGACATGAAAGGCATGGCGCATGGACACGAAATGATTGGGTTCCTCGGACCTTATTCGATGACGCGCGAAGGCTCGGGTACGAGTTGGCTGCCCGATGCAACACCGCACGAAGGGGTCCATTCGACATTTGGCGACTGGATGTTGATGGGTCACGCGTTGATCAATGGTGTCTATGACCACCAGGGCGGGCCGCGCGGCGGCAGCAAGACTTTCGTGCCCGGCATGCTCATGGGCATGGCGCAAAAACAGATGGGTGACAGCACGATTGGCTTCCGCGCCATGCTTTCGCCCGACCCCTTCATGGGCTCAAACGGCTATCCGTTGCTGCTCGCGACGGGAGAGACCGCCGACGGCAGAACGCATCTCGTCGACCGTCAGCATCCGCACGATCTCTTCATGGAGTTAGCGGCAACCTACAGCTACAAGTTCTCGGCCAATTCCAGTTTTTTCCTGTACGCCGGTCTTCCCGGCGAACCCGCGCTCGGGCCGTCGGCGTTCATGCACCGCACGAGCGGCATGGACATTCCCGAAGCGCCGATCACGCATCACTGGCTCGACAGCACGCATATCACTTGGGGTGTCGTAACTGCGGGCGTGGTCCTCAACAATGTGAAGTTGGAAGCATCTGCATTTCGCGGGCGCGAGTCGGATCAGTACCGCTACGACATCGAACAGCCGAAACTCGACAGCTATTCCGCGCGCGCCACCTGGAACCCTACACGCGAGCTTTCAATGCAGGTTTCCTGGGGACATATCGCTTCGCCAGAGCAACTTGCACCAAACGTGAATGAAAGCCGACTCACGGCATCGGCGACTTATACGACACCGTTCACAACCCCATTTGGGAACGACAATATCTGGAGCAGCACGTTGGCGTGGGGACGAAAGATGCTTCAGCCAGGGGACACGCTCGATGGCTTCATGTTCGAAAGCGCCGTAATTTTTCAGAAAACGGTGACGCTATTCATGCGCGCGGAGCGCGTGAAAGAGAACGAGCTGCTTGAAGATGTGCCCGTATTTGCGACGCCGCCGGTTTTCTATGTGAACAAGATTTCGGTTGGAGGAATTTACGATTTTCCGCTTGCCCCGCACCTTAAATTCGGCATCGGCGGGCTCGTCAGCAAATATGGCATTCCAGACGTAGCGAAGCCTTTCTATGGCAGCGACCCGACAAGCTACCTGGTGTTCTTCCGGTTGAAAGTGTCTTGATCAACTTCAGTAGAGAGGGAATTCGCATGAGAATTTCACAGGTCGCCCTTTCCGGTTTCGGCAGAATTTTCTTATTGCTCGTAGTCGGCGCGTTTATGGCTGTGCCGACCCTTAGCCAGGAAAAGAAGCACACTCATAGCCATACATTTACCGCGGGTGAGCCTGGGGACCCCAAAAAACCGGCACGCATCATCGAAGTTCTTATGGGAAGGCAAGAACCCAAGATGTTTTTTAAGCCGGATGTCGTTGAAGTTCGGCGCGGCGAGCAGATTCGTTTTGTTCTTAAAAATATCGACCCATTGAAAGACCACGAATTCGTTCTTGCGACACGCGAAGAAAATCAAAAACATGCAGAAGAGATGAAAGCTTCTCCAAATATGAAACATGACGATCCGAACGGCAAAACCTTAAGTTCGAGCGAGCACAAGGAATTGATCTGGCGTTTCACTCGCACAGGGGAATTCGAGTTTTCATGCAATCTGCCCGGTCATCGTGAAGCCGGGATGGTCGGTAAGGTAATTGTGAAGTGAGTTGAGCGAAGCGATCTCAGCCCATGCCGCAGCCCGGATTCTTCGAAGGAACCGAAATGCCCGATGCGGGCTGGTGGGAGGCTCTATGGCCCAACCCGGCAGGCGTGCTTGCGACGGCTGGACTGGTTCCCGGAATGGATGTGATCGACCTGTGCAGCGGTGACGGCTGGTTCACTCTCCAGATCGCAAAAGTTTCGAAACAAGTTTTCGCAGTCGATATTGATGCGAATTTATTGGATGTGGCGCGGAAGCGCCTTGCCGAGAGCGACGTGACTAACTGCGAATTTATTGAAGGCGATGCCTACGATGTGGCCAAGCTGGTTTCTCGCCCTGTTGATTTTGTTTTCTTGGCGAATGCCTTCCACGGTGTGCCTGAACGTACCCGGCTCGCGCGCTCGGTGGAGGTGGCTCTAAAACCGGCGGGTTTATTCGCCATAGTGAATTGGCATCGCCGTCGGCGCGAAGAAACAAAGATTTTGGGCGAGCCTCGCGGTCCGAAAACTGAATTGCGAATGCAACCGGAGCAAGTGATGGCGGACGTTGAACCGTCGGGCTTGAAACAGCTCAAGATTGTTGAAATCCCGCCGTATCATTACGCCGCTGTATTCAAGAAACTGTGAGACTAGTTCTAGTGGCGCGGGCGTATAGTGCAGTAGACCCGCTGAATGGGGAACAGTATGCGAATACTTCTTATATTCAGCTTCATCGTTCTCAGCGCATCCGCATTGGTTGCTGAAGAGGGTAACGCGCAACGCGGTCGCCGTGCATTCGGAACTTGTGCCGCGTGCCACTCACTAGAGCCAAATAAGAACATGACGGGACCGAGTCTCGCTGATCTCTGGAACCGACAAGCGGGTGGTCTGAAAAATTTTTCGCGATATTCAGAAGCACTAAAATCGTCCGGAATTATTTGGGACGAGCATAGCCTTGATCCGTGGCTCGCCAATCCGCACGCCTTTATTCCAGACAACGATATGACGTTCCGGGGAATAGCCGACGCGCAGGTGCGCAAGGATTTACTGGCATTTCTAAAAGAAGCGACCAAGCCGGGGCAAACGCAGACAGCGCAAGGACAAGAAAGCGGTATGGGCGGAATGATGGGCCGCGGCGCTCCAAATTTGAAAAAGCTCGATCCCGAAACGAGCGTGCAGAAGATCACATATTGCCGCGACACCTATCGCGTCACGACTGCGAACGGAAAAACACGAGCCTTCTGGGAGCGCAATTTGAGGTTCAAAACAGATTCCAGCGATGATGGTCCTGCGAAAGGCGCTCCAGCAATCGTGAACGCGGGCATGATGGGTGATCGGGCTTCCGTGGTATTCTCCGCACCGGAAGAATGGGGGCAGTTCGTAAGACGAGAATGCTGAAGAGGAAAGCGTTTATGCGCATTGGCGTCATAATTATATTCATTCTAGCACTGGCCCTTCCTGCTGCCGCGCAGGACACACGGAAACAGGCCACGCTTTACAAGTCGCCCGATTGCACCTGCTGCGAGGGACATGCGCGATACCTGAAGCGGAACGGCATTTCCGTAACCGTAATAGAGTCGCCGGACTTGTCGGCTCTCAAAAAGGAACATGGTGTGCCCGCAGAGCTTGAGGGTTGCCATACCATTCTCTTAGAGGGTTACGTTCTCGAAGGTCATATCCCGATTAAAACAATCCGAAAGCTTCTAGGTGAGCGCCCCGCGATCAAAGGCATTTCGCTGCCCGGAATGCCGCTTGGCGCTCCGGGAATGTACGGCGCAAAGGAAGCGCCATTCGTGATGTATGAAATCACTGACGGGGAAAAACGAATTTATTCGACCGAATAGTTGCCAGGCGAGCCGGACAATAGTGAAGTCAGTCTTGCAGGTCGGCTGCGGCGATCAGCTCTTCGCCGAAGGCTTTTGCTGGCCGAGCGTCTTCCAGGGATTCTGCTGGCTCATCATTTCGCGCAGTTGCGCGACATTGGCGCGAGCTTCATCGGGCGGCAGATCGCCGGAAGCAATGCGTTCCGCTTCGTCAAACTTGCCTTGTAGGCCGAGCACAAGCGCAAGATTCTGCCGCACTTTTTGCTCCGCTCCGGGCAGCTGTGCAGCCCGCTTTAAAGTCGTCTCCGCGCGCGGCAAATCCTTCGAGAGCGCGTAGGAAAGGCCGAGGTTCGAGAGAATCGCGGGCTCATTGGGCGCGGCCTTGAGCGCCGTCTCGTAGTAACGCCGCGCGTCGGCATGATTGCCCATCTGATCGAACACGGTACCCTGCGCATTCAGAATGCGCCAATCGGGCCGGTCGGGCGTATGGGCCTTGGCGAGTACGTCGAGCGCCTGAGAGAACTGTCCATTGTCGGCGAGCGCACGCCCGTAGGCACCGAGCACTGTCGAGTTTTGCGGATTGCGGATCGAAGCCTGCTGTAGAACGGCCACAGCCTGAGCGTGCTGTCCGGTCGCGCGCAACGCTTGTGCGTAGCCGACCGCGATTTCAGGATCGTTGGGGCGGGCCTTGTATTTTTCGCCATAAGCCTCGACGCGTTTCCGCCATTCGCTGTCCGCCATTTTCGAAGAAGGCGAGGCCGAGATCGACCCGGTCACATCGCCGCGGTTCGCGGCGCAGCCGCCAACACTCACGGCCAATGCGATCGCAAAAAGGGAAGGACGGATCAGGCTTCGCCTGGCGCAACGCTCGATCAAACTCATGACAAACTCCCAGCCGCACACGGTACTTTTGGCCTCCGGGTAATAGACGATTAACCCTAATGTCTGGTTAAACAGGGCTGATCTGATTTGGCGGGCCTTTCGGCCCTGATTGAACGAGGGCCGGTCTTGAGCAACCAATTTCATCCGAGTTTTGCCGAGGCAAAAGCCAGATCCGGCGCGAAGCCCATCTGGTGTGTCGATGCCGACTCCTGGGCGTCGGTGAGCGGTTCCTTGCCCAAGGCTGCAAGGGCCTTCGCCGAGGCGTCCGGCTTCAAGCCCACGCCGGGGCAATTCCTGTTGCTCCCGGACGAGAACGGCGCGGTGGCCGGAGCACTCCTCGCTTGCGATGCGCCTTCGGCACGTCCCGGCGATCCGTTTATCCCCGGCAAGCTCACAACGCTTCTGCCCGCCGGCGTATGGCGCTTTGCTTCGTTGCCGCCCGATCCGCGACTTGCAGCGCTTGCCTTCGCGCTCGGGAGCTATCGCTTCACGCGCTATCGTTCGGGCGAGGAAAAGAACATCCAGCTCGAAATCCCCGACGGAGTCGATGGTGCCGAATTGAGCCGGATCGTCGACGCGGTATTTCTCGTGCGCGATCTCATCAACACGCCGGCGAACGATATGGGTCCTGCCGAAATCGAGGAAGCGGTGCGAACGCTCGCGAAGCGCTTCGGCGCCACAATCAGTTCTGTCGTCGGCGACGATCTGTTGAAAGAGAATCTCCCGCTCGTGCACGCGGTGGGCCGCGCCGCCGACCGCGCACCGCGTCTGATCGACATGCGTTGGGGAAATCCTTCGCGTCCCAAGGTCACGCTCATTGGCAAGGGCGTCTCGTTCGATACAGGCGGCCTCGACATCAAGCCCGCCTCCGCGATGCTGCTGATGAAGAAGGATATGGGCGGCGCTGCCAACGCGCTCGGGCTTGCCTCGATGGTGATGGACGCGAAATTACCTATAAATTTGCGCGTCCTGATTCCCGCCGTGGAAAATTCCGTATCGGGATCCGCCTTCCGGCCGGGCGACATTCTGAAAAGCCGCAAGGGCATCAGCGTCGAGATCGGCAACACCGACGCCGAAGGGCGTCTTATTCTCGCCGATGCGCTGGCGCTCGCCGACGAAGAATCGCCCGACATCGTGATCGACTTCGCGACGCTCACCGGTGCCGCACGCGTGGCGCTCGGCCCGGAGCTTCCGCCCGCCTATACCGACGACGAAGAACTGGCGTCCGCGCTCGACCGCCACGCCAAAGCGGAGGCCGACCCTTTTTGGCGGATGCCTTTGTGGCGGCCCTACGCTTCGATGCTCGATTCGAAAATCGCCGACATCAACAATGTTTCATCGGGCGCGTTCGCAGGATCGATCACTGCGGCACTTTTTCTCGCGCGCTTCGTCGAGCGTGCGAAGTCATGGCTGCATCTCGACATCTTCGCCTGGAATCCTTCGGCAAAGCCGGGCCGGCCGGAAGGGGGCGAGGCGATGACCATCCGCGCACTCTATTCGCTGCTCAAAGAGCGCTACCACTGAATGCTTGCGGCCTGCAGCGGGAAGGGGAACAATACGGCTCCGTAACGATTTTTGGAGCCGTCCTTGGCCGTCGAATTACGCGCATCGCAAGCGCTGAAACTCCTGCACGATTTCGAATTCGAGCTTGTGCACGAGGCGGCCGCCGATCTTTCGGCGCGCCAGCTCGCGGTGCTGCTCACGGTCTATCTCGGAGCGCCGCCGCACACCGTGCGCGGGCTTGCGGCAAAACTCAAAGTAACGAAGCCAGTGATCACACGCGCGCTCGATACAATGGGGCGGCTGGAGCTGCTCACACGCCGCCGCGATGCCACTGACCGGCGCAACGTTATCGTGCAGCGTACGGTCAAGGGCGCTCTTTATGTCGAGCGGCTCGGCGATCTCCTCGTCGCCAAGGCAAAGGATTTGCCGCGATGAAATTCGATCCGCGGATTACGCCGGCTCGCCCCGATCTCGCCGCCGCGCATCTCAAGGGCAAGGTCGAAGCTGCGCGCTTTGTCGAAGGCGTCGTCCAATCCGTCATCACCACGACCGCACCCCTACGGCGAGAGCCGCGACACGATGCGCTGCTCGAAACCGAGGCGCTCTTTGGTGAGCGCGTCGTTGTGTATGAGATGAGCACGGAAGGCTGGGCGTGGTGTCAGTTTGAATCCGACGGCTATGTCGGGTATCTGCCCGCGGCTGCGCTAGCGCGGCCGGGTGCGGCACCAACCCATCGCGTCTCGGCGCTGCGGACTTTTATGTTTCCGGTTCCCGATATCAAAGCGCCGCCGATGGCCGCGCTGCCGTTCATGAGCCAGGTTTCGGTGAAACGCGAAGAGGGTGGCTTCGCCGTGACCGGCGATGGTGGTTTTGTTTTTGCGAAGCATCTTTCGCTGCTTGCCCGTGCCGAAACGGACTTCATCGCGACTGCGCGGAAATTTCTCGGCGTGCCCTATCTATGGGGCGGCCGTTCCAGTTCAGGGCTCGACTGCTCCGGCCTTGTGCAGCTTGCCCTGCAAGCGGCGGGGATCAAATGTCCGCGCGACAGCGACTTGCAGGCGGCGATTGGCAAGCCCGTCTCGTTTTCCGGAGATATGAAGATACTCATGCGCGGCGACCTGATGTGTTGGAAAGGTCATATTGGCTTCGTCACCGACGGCGGGCGGATGCTGCACGCCAACGCATTTCACATGATGGTTGCTGAAGAACCGGTGCAGGAAGCGATCGAACGAATTCGCACGAGCGGCTCGGAAGTAACTGCGGTACGCAGGCTCACGGTGCCTGCCGCCTAATACCCAAGCTTGCGGTCGACCAGATTTTCCAGCGGCTCGCCGCGCTCGTGGCGCTCGATCTGCGCCATGATGTTTTCGACGAGCGCGCGCGGATCGCTCGAGGCGGCATTATGCGGCGTCATGTAAACCTTCGGGTGCTCCCAGAACGCGCTCGAAAGCGGCAGCGGTTCGGTCTCGAAAACGTCAAGGCTCGCGCCTGAAAGCGTCCCGTCCTGCAGCGCGTGCCGGATGTCGTCCTCGACCTGCAGGCCGCCGCGGCCCGCATTGATCAGCACCGGCCCGCCGAGCACGCCGTCGCGGGCGAGCTTCTTGAACAGATCGTAGTTCAAAATGCCCTTGGTCGCGGGTGTGAGCGGCAAGAGAACGACCAGAATATCGGTTTGGGCGAGAAACGGATCGAGCCCCGCATCGCCCGAAAAAACCTTGACGCCGGTAATTTTCTTCGCCGACCGGCTCCA
>Ga0105249_10005096_pt1 | contig 11323 bp, 15 predicted proteins | sample KBSS44metaG_FD_81522 | JGI IMG/M metagenome (GOLD analysis project Ga0105249, IMG submission 81522) | Switchgrass rhizosphere microbial communities from Kellogg Biological Station, Michigan, USA - KBS S4-4 metaG | ecosystem: Host-associated > Plants > Roots > Rhizosphere > Soil | place...
AGGGATAAGCAGGAAAGTAAAGAAGTTAATAAAGTTTGAGATCGATTGACGCAATGCACAGGAAAGGTTAAACTCTTCACTGCTGTGATGAATGATATGATAGTTCCAGAAAAAATTTATTTTATGACACCAACGATGTACCCAATAACCCTGGAAGTCTATAACAAGAAATGCGATGATGTATGTAAGAACTGTTGCGTGTATATGGAAAATCGCAATTTTATTTACCAGCCAGCTATAAGTAATGATGGTGACGCCAATGCCTAATACATCTTTTACAACATTTGTAATACCGCTACTGAAGCTGGAAACGCTGTCAAGTCCGCGAATGACATGAAGGCTTCTGCGCCATTCCACAATTTTTTCAACCAAGAAAAAAAAGAAAAAGAAAGGAACAGTGATATTTAAAAGTTTACCGTATAGTTCCATAATAAAGCGATCGTTACGTAAAATTAAGATTTTTCTTTTCCGAAATATGTATCTAAAAGTTTTGTTGGCGCAGTTGTTTTCCATGCTGTAGTTAATGCGTCAAGGAACATAGTTTTTTTAACTTTTTTCAGGTTAATAAAAGTAGCGCCTTGCCGGCCCCATCCACCGGGCACGGGAAATATCACCTCTTTATTATAAGAACAAAATACTGACTGATCAACGGCTGAAAGTTTTACCATCATATAATTTTTATCAGCATGAATGGTAGCGAATATTTTATTTTTTACACGGAAACTTGTGAGATGAAAATGAGGCTTCTCTTCAGTTTCAGGTAAAGACAATGCCGCCTTTCTCGCTTGTTCAATAGTTATCATTTGTTATTCTTTCAATGCAACTTCTAAAACTTTATTTCTTATTGCAGAAAGTGGTTTTGGCGTGTTGCAAAGTATTACATAAAATATTTTCTTTTCCGGCAGCCAAACATAATCTGCCCTGAAACCACCCTGTGAACCGGTATGACCGATCATATTTTCATTATTTGTTTTTGTGACGGACCAGCAAAGCCCGATGAATGCCGGTATACTGTCTTTCCAATTGGAAAAATTATAAACAGTTCTTGACCTTTTTATCCATGTACTGTCGAGAAAAACATTTTGCTGGATGGCCTGTTCATATTTCCAAAGCTCATTTACGCTGCTCCATACACCGCCATTACCAGATGCTGCAAATGTTGGTTCTTCACCATAATCTTTTTCAAAGTAATTTTTACCATCAAATAAATAGCCATGCGAAACACCTGATTCAGGATAAGGGCCGTCAGTAATTGTAGAAGTTTTCATGTCTGCCGGCTCCATAATATTCTTCTTAATATAATCCTGCCATTTCATGCCACTCACTTTTTCTATTATTAGAGCAAGCGCATTAAATGCCGGATTGGAGTAATGAAAGCGTTCTCCTGGTTCAAACTCTAAACTATCGGCTTGTTTGATCGGTGCCCAATTCTCTTCATCCTTTGCTATAAGAAAAAACACACTGTCTTCTTCAATTTTTCGAATATCTGGAAGCCCGGAAGTATGGGTCAGTAAGTTATACAGCTTAACTTTTTTTGCAATAGCAGTGTTTTTAAAATCAGGAAAGTATTTATACAGTTCGTCATTCAATGCCAGTTTATTTTCTTTTGCCAATTGCAAAATACCAAAAGCAACAAATGTTTTACTAATCGAGCCGACATTGAAAAGAGTATTGGTACTGATTGCTTTTTTGGTATTAATATCTTCTACACCAAATCCTTTTTCATAAATGATCTTTCCATCTTTTGCGATCAATACAGCGCCACCGGGTTCATAAGCTTTAAACACAGAATCAAAGATATTATCAAATGATTGGGTTGAACTGGCTTCTTCCTGATGGCAGCTAAGAATAATTAACGTTGATAAAATAAATAAGTATTTCATATAGTTTTATTGAATCGCTTAAGGAGATTTGGTAATTCTATTTTATTTGTTGCCAGCATTTCTTTCAACACTTTAATATCGATATCGCTTACTTTATTAAAGTAAAGGCAGCCAACACTGGTTTTAAACTTTCCAAGCCCTTTCATTTGCGATGCCAGGTGTTGGAATCCGAGACAGAAATAAACTGTCATGTTTTGTTTTCTGGGAGAAAACCCCGTGACAAACCAATCGCCTTCACGACCACTTTTGCCCTTGTAATGATAACTGCCAAAACCAACAATACTGCTTCCCCACATTTTAGGTTCCTCTTTAGTTGTTTTCTTCATCAGGTCAAGTAATGTCAATGCATCTTTTCTTTTTTCTTCATCTTTTATACTCTTGATAAATTTCTCTACCGGGGCATCATTGACCTTTGTTTTTAATTCAGCCATAAAAGTTTTTTTTGAAGATACAAAAAACGAAACTGTTTAATTGTTGCTATGTTTAAATGATCAGTTAGACAAAAAACATATCTTTATTATCATGCCTCTTAGTTATCTTGTTTATAGTTCAACAGCTTTATTGGTTATCACCCTCTTGATCTTTGTTATTAATTTAAGAAAGAAAAAGCCTTAGTTGCGCATATAGTCAAGCACAGTCTGCATCTCATCAAAGTTTCTTGTGCAAGGTAGCTTCTCATTTTACCTTGTGCCTGATTCAAAAATTATTAATAACTAAATTTTTTGCCATGAAAAAGATCAATTATCAACCAGCTGTGCTTCTTGCTTTGCTTATAGCTCTTAGCTCGGTCCTATTTTCATTTTCTGTAAAAACAGCCGAAACATTTTTTTCCAACAAAAACAATTTTGGCGGTGAAGGTTTTGAAGTTTACCTCAACAACAAACTTGTTTTGCAGCAATTCGGTAAAGACATCAATACAGTAAAAAGCCTGCAGCTTGATCAAAGTGTAAGTAATGGTCAATTAGCCATCCGTTATTTTCATTGCGGCCAGCCAGGAAAGAGCAGGGTTGTAACAATTAAAGATGAAAAGAATGTTATTTTAAAAGAGTGGCATTTTGGCGATACAAAAGATGCTGCTGCTAAACTTTGCTGCAACGTAAAAGACATTCTTGCTTTGCCTAAACTAAAATCCGGTCAAAAAGTAAATTTATATTACTCATCAAATGAACTGCCGAATGGAAGGTTGCTGGCAATACTTACAACAGCAAATAAAAATAATACAGCTCAACCATAATGCTAACTATAAAAGTCAATAAACTCATGGGGCGTCAGCCCCATTTTTTATTGTCGTGCCCAGGTTTTAGTAATTGTAACCGGCTGGCCGTTTGAAAGCGTTAGAGCAATTGTCGACTGAAATTGTACTGACGTCATTGAAATAACTTTTTCTGATTCGGGAGCCAGGTTAAGAGGAGTATAGATAAGGTATTGCGTATTGATAATTTGCCAGGAACCGTCTTTGGTTAACGAGCAATTCAATTTAAATGTGCCGGTTTTATCTCCAACGAATGTGTAGAGATTATCTTTTTCACAGCTTGATAAGGTTGCAAAAATGTTTGTTTCGGTGGTGCCATTATTATCCCAATCCCACGCAACATCGGAACTTATTGAAACGATCTTCCAGGTGCCTACAAATTGAGAGTCTGCATAAGCCTGCGGATCATCATTCTTTTCGATCTTTAGATGATCGTTACATGAAGTGATAAAAAAAACAGAAGAAAATAAATATAGAATAAGACGCTTCATATTGGGTTAATGGTCTACCAAATTTAATACAATTAAACGCTAAAAGAGATAAACGGAGAAGGAAAAACTAAAACTCGAAAAGAGATAACTGTGTTTTGTTTTGCTGCGATCTTTTAAAACCCTTTGCGGTTTTTACGATATAATCCCTTTTAATGCTGAATAGTTCAGTTTCCCTATGTCGGGATGCAATCACTATTTTAACTCCTCCTGCCTGTTCGGAAAATAGTTTATTTACGATATCAGGGTGATTATTATTTTGTGAAAGATGTGACAATATCAATAGCTGCAAATTCTCCGGCTTATGTTTTAAAAAAAGCTCCAGCGCCTGGTCATTGGATAAATGACCTTTTTTACTGCCGATCCGTTTTTTTAAATGCAATGGATAAGAACCATTTTCAAGCATTTGCTCACAGTAATTTGATTCCAGGAATACGGCATCGCAAAGCTTAAAATGTTTTATTACATGCTTGCATGCATAGCCAATATCAGTGATCACGCCTATATGGACCGTATTATTCGAAACAATAAAACTATGTGGATCGTTTGCATCATGACTTTTAATAAAAGGTATGATTGACAATTCACCAATTGATACTGGTTTGTTATGAATAAAAGAAAAGATCAGCTCCTTTTCAATTTCAAGATTGCAGTTCCGCAATGTATTAGTAGTAATGTAAACGGGCAATCGATGCTTTTTCGAGATTACCTGCAGACCAGAAATATGATCAGCATGCTCATGTGAAATAAATATTGCTTTTACCAATGCGATGTCGAGCCCTAATCTTTTCATTCGTTTGTCAGTTTCCCGGCAGGAGAGACCTGCATCGATCAATACAGCTTCGTTCTTATTACCGATATAATAACAGTTTGCATTGCTGCCAGAATTAAGCGAAGCGATTTGGAGTGACATGAGAGGTAAAAGTAAGAATTATGACTGATCAGGCACCTAAACGCATCATTTAGCCGGAGAAAAATATTTTTTTATTGACATTAAAAACTGTTCCTGGGGTGGTGACGAATTTCCCTATGAGAAAAAGCAATATATCGTTTTTTCTCAGGGAAAAATTCCCCGGGGTCTCATTTGTAATTTTTATTCCTTTTCATACTGTATCTTTTGTACTGGGCAAAATATTTTAATAAGATCCGCCTTGAAATGCTGACTGGACAAGGATCTTATGGGAGCGACCATTCGGAGTTTTAAGAGGCATATGTAATGGAATCAATTTAAAATTAAGTTGATCTGAACAGAGTAAGATCAGTTAATGATCGTATTGTCTATTGACAAAAACTAATTCGACACTGATGTTTTCATTGGGGGAAAAGCTGGCATTTGTAATTTCTCCGAGGGGAAATGTGAATAGAAAAAAGTTGTAATCAATTTGGTAGAATGTAAAAAACTATATATTTGATACCAGTTAAGACTAAACCCGTTAAGAATTTAAATCCAAAAAAATCATGGCAACAAAGAAAAAAGCAGCGAAGAAAGCTGCAAAAAAACCTGCAAAGAAAGCTGCTCCTAAAAAAGCTGCAAAGAAAGCTGCTCCTAAAAAAGCAGTAAAGAAAGCCGCTCCTAAAAAAGCTGCTCCTAAAAAGAAAACTGCCCGTAAACCAAATGCTGCTTTCATGAAAGCATTGACTCCAAGTTCAACACTGGGAGCGGTAATAGGCAGTAGTGCGGTTCCCCGTACTGAAGCGGTTAAAAAGATCTGGGATTATATTAAGAAAAACAATCTCCAGGACAAAGCAAACAGACGCAATATCAATGCGGATGAAAAATTAAGACCTCTGTTTGGTAAAGACCAGGTGTCTATGTTTGACCTTGCTAAGATCCTTTCTAAACATCTTAGTTAAGAAAATTATTTTAAGTAAAACGGGCTTCTTTACTGGGCCCGTTTTTTTATTTTATACTTGTCATTGAAATTCTTTTTCAGTGGAAATATTGAAAAATATTTTTGACGATTGTGGTTTGAATGTTCGTCGCTATGAACAAGTGCATGGTGGCGATATCAACAAAGCCTATTGTTTATTTACTTCAGCGGAGAAATATTTTTTGAAAATAAATCACGAAGATAAATATCCCGGCATGTTTACACAAGAAGCAAATGGTCTTGATCTGCTTCGCAAGAATTGCACACTTGTCATTCCGCGGGTAATTAAAGTTGGTATTTGTGATGGGCAGCAATATTTATTAATGGAATGGCTGGAAAAAGGAAATCCTCAAAAAAATATGTGGGAAAGTTTTGGCTCAGCGCTGGCAATGATGCATAAGCGACCACAACCATATTTTGGATTGAATGAAGACAACTATATAGGAAGTTTAAACCAACTCAATGATCCGCATAATGAATGGCATTCGTTTTATACTGAATGTAGGATAATGACCCTTGTAAAAATATTATTTGATTCTGGCGGCTTTTCTTCAAGAGATGTTAATAATGCAAGTTCTTTCTGCAATAAGGTTAAACACATATTTCCTGCAGAGCCTCCAGCTTTGCTACATGGAGATTTGTGGGCAGGTAATTATTTAATCACTTCATCAGGTCATGCTGCAATAGTTGATCCCGCGGCTTATTTTGGACATCGTGAAATGGACATAGGAATGACAAAACTATTCGGGGGTTTTGATCAACGTTTTTACAAGGCGTACAACGAAACTTATCCTTTAGAAGAAAATTGGGAGAAACGAGTAATAATTACGCAACTTTATCCTTTGCTGGTGCATGCAGTTTTATTTGGTGGGCATTATATTTCTTCAACAAAAAGGATTTTTAAAACATTTTTTTAATTAAGGCAATGCCGTGGCTAACTTGTGACAATTATCATTAACATTTATGAAAAAACTCATGATTATTAAGGAGTATAAAAAATAAATTTGAAGAAACAGATATATAATTATTCACCATCTAAAAACACGATTATGAAAAATACTTCAAAGATCCTGATTGCACTTGGAGCTGGTGTTGCAATCGGTGGAGTGCTGGGTGTTCTATTCGCTCCTGATAAGGGTTCGGTAACAAGGCACAAAATTGCCGAAGGAAGTAAAAAGCTCACTGATAATTTTAATCGTAAGATCAAAGCGGGAAAAGAAAAACTGCAGGAAGAGTTTAATAAGATGAATGATGTATTGGAAGAAGAAATGAATTAACTATTATCAAATCCACAAGATCTATGGAGTCGGATTTTAATAATGCAGAAAATTTTGTTGACCAGGTAAAAGAATATGTAAATACCAGGCTGGCACAATTAAAGCTGTCGTTTGCTGAGAAGACATCAAAAGTGGTGGCTGTTGTGATAGCTGTTGTTATGTCAGCCCTGGTTTTTTTTCTGTTTTTGGTATTGATTTGTATTGCTGCTGCTGTTGCAATAGGACAATGGTTGGAAAATCATTGGCTCGGCTTTCTGTTAGTCGGAGCAGTTGTAATGCTTGCCGGGTTTATTATTTGGATATCTAAGGATTGGTTGATAAGAAGGCCCATCATGAACGCATTGATCAAGGCAATGTTTGATAAAGAAGAAGATGAAAAAGATTAATAACATAAAAGATCTCGAGTACGAAAAATTGAAACTTCGGGTAAAACGACTTGAACTTGAAAAGCAAATGGACAGATCATGGAAGGTTCTAAAGAATGATCTTTCCATGAACAAGGTTGCAGAACAAAAGAAACCTGAGGCAGCTTTCATTTTCAAAACTGGTAATGCATTATTAAATGGGGCTTTGAATTACGGTGCAAATTTTTTGACTCATAGATTAGGAACAATAGCCGGGAAAACAGTTGAAAATACTGCAGAGCAGATATTAGGTAAGTTGAGTCAAAAAATTAATTCAATAGGTTCAAAAAAAAAAGATTTCAAAAAGGTTGACTGATTTTTGCTGGATAGTTACATGTCCTGGCGAAATTTAAACTTTTACTGTGCTCGTAATTTGATCTGGTGGTTCTTTTTGCCTTTGTAAAAACTCGTCCACTTTCAAAGAGAGTTCTGCTAAAACTTCTCTTGCCGCCTGTAAATAATTATCAGCGGTTCTATGAACCATCAACACTTCTCCGTAAATACTTAAGGTAATTTCGCAGATATGATCATTGCCGGGGTTTACCTGCTGGCTTCTTAAAACAACTTCAGCGCCATAGATCTCATTATCCCTATGGTAAAACCCCATCAATTTTTCTTTTATAAATAGGATCATATGCTCTGGCACTTCGCCTTGCGGTGTGAAGAATTCTATAGTCATACAAAATTTTTTTGGTAAGTGTTGTTCGGTCTTTTATGCAAATTAACTGCTCCTTTATAACGACTTTCTGAGTACGCTCAAAGCAATAAGTGATACAAATCAGGCTAAAAGACTAATATCAATTGTAGATTAATACTTTGAAAAAAAATGAGATGCAAAAGCATAAAATTTTAAATTGGACAGCCAGGATCTGCGGGTTTCTTATTACTGGCTTTTTTCTTTTGTTTTTTGTTGGAGAAGGGCTGCCTGATATTGTTAATGGTAAAGGGAAAGAGTTACTAATATTTCTTCCATTTGCGCTTCCAGCACTTATTGGCTACGTAATTGCATGGCGACATCCTGTAAAAGGAGGTCGGCTTATGATCGTTGGGGCAGTACTTATGGCCGGCTATTTATTTTATTTTAATGACGTCCGGGCTGCCTTAATATATGGTATTCCTACGGTGGCAGTTGGTTTATGTTATCTTGCCGCAGACGGAAAAGAACTTTTATAACGAGGATACGAGACTTCAGAGTGAAAAATTGACACAGCAAGCTGAATTTTTTGCCAATATAAAATCTTTAATACATTGTTTGTCCGTTAAACCTGAAATTTTTTCCGTTTCAGCACAGGCGGCACAGTATTTCCTGTACCTTCGCCGTCCCCCAAAATCATTGGGAGAATCATTTCAAAAACTCAAAAATCAATACAACTATGGCTAAAAAGTTAAGTGTTACCCCGCTTCACGACAGGGTAATTGTGAAACCGGCTCCTGCTGAGGAGAAAACTGCCGGTGGCATCATTATTCCAGACACGGCAAAAGAAAAACCCCAACGCGGTGTTGTTATTGCTGCTGGTCCAGGTAAAAAAGATGAACCAATGTCAGTAAAGTCTGGCGACACGGTTCTTTATGGTAAATATGCAGGAACAGAAATACAAATTGAAGGTGATGACCTGCTGATAATGAGAGAAAGCGATATTCTTGCGATAGTGTAAGCAGCTTCGAGCTATTAGCCACGAGCTGCGAGCCATAAATCTCGAAGCTCACAGCTCATTACTCGCAGCTAACAAATTTTATAACAAATACAAATTATAAACAAATGGCAAAACAATTATTCTTCGATATTGAGGCCCGCAATAGAATGAAAAGGGGTGTTGATATTCTGGCAAATGCCGTGAAAGTAACACTGGGCCCTAAAGGACGTAATGTAGTTATTGAAAAAAAATTCGGTGCACCGGGTGTAACTAAAGATGGTGTTACCGTTGCAAAAGAAATTGAGCTTGAAGATCCCATTGAAAATATGGGGGCACAAATGGTAAAAGAAGTTGCAAGTAAAACCTCCGATGTAGCAGGTGATGGTACCACTACAGCTACTGTACTTGCACAATCGATCATTACTGAAGGATTAAAGAACGTGGCTGCCGGCGCTAATCCAATGGATCTGAAACGCGGTATTGATAAAGCTGTCAGAGCTGTTGTGGAAAGCCTCGCTGCCCAATCTCAGAAAGTTGGTAATGACAGCAAGAAAATTGAACAGGTAGCTTCTATTTCCGCAAACAATGATTCAGAAATTGGTAAGCTGATTGCTGAAGCAATGACCAAGGTTACTAAAGACGGTGTAATTACTGTTGAAGAGGCCCGCGGTATCGAAACCGGTATCGAAGTAGTGGAAGGTATGCAGTTTGATCGTGGTTATATCTCCCCATACTTTGTTACTAACAGCGAAAAGATGGAAGTTGAGCTGGAAAATCCTTATATCATGATCTATGATAAAAAGGTGAGCAATATGAAAGACATTCTTCATATACTGGAAAAAGTTGCTCAGCAAGGTGCTCCTCTTTTAATTATTTCTGAAGACCTCGAAGGTGAAGCATTGGCAACATTAGTTGTAAATAAACTTCGCGGCACTTTGAAAGTGTCAGCAGTTAAAGCTCCCGGCTTTGGTGATCGCAGAAAAGAAATGCTTCAGGATCTGGCGATCCTTACCGCTGGTATTGTGATCAGTGAAGAACAAGGATACAAACTAGAGAATGCTGATCTTTCTTATCTCGGTAAAGCGGAAAGAGTGGTAATTGACAAAGACAATACAACCATCGTTGGTGGTAAAGGAAAGAAAGCAGATATCACTGCTCGTATCAACCAAATAAAAGCACAGATCGAAACAACAACTTCCGATTACGATAAAGAAAAATTACAGGAACGTCTTGCTAAATTGAGCGGAGGCGTTGCAGTATTGCAAGTTGGTGCTGCTACGGAAATGGAAATGAAGGAAAAGAAAGATCGTGTTGATGACGCATTACATGCTACAAGAGCGGCTATTGAAGAAGGTATCGTTCCAGGTGGTGGTGTTGCTTTTATCCGTGCTATCGAAGCTATTGACAAAATGAAAGGCAGCAACGAAGATGAAGGAACCGGTATCTCTATCGTGAAAAGAGCCTTGGAAGAGCCGCTTCGCCAAATTGTGGAGAACGCAGGTATCGAAGGTTCAATTGTTGTTCAAAAAGTGAAAGAAGGAAAAGGTGATTTTGGTTTCAATGCAAGAACTGAGCAATATGAGAAACTGATCGCAGCTGGTGTGATCGATCCTACTAAAGTTACCCGTGTTGCTTTGGAAAATGCAGCTTCAATTGCTGGTATGTTACTCACTACCGAGTGTGTAATTGCTGACAAGCCGAAGAAAGAAGAACCTGCACATGCACACGGTGGTGGCCCGGGCATGGGTGGAATGGATTACTAAGAAGAAAGTTTTAAAGTAATAAGTTATAAGTCCCGCTTAGAAATAGGCGGGATTTTTTATTATCATTTAATCATTATCTTGACAAAAAACTTAACTGCATGAGAAGGCTTTTCATTTCTTTCCTGGTGCTATTTGTTTATTTGCAAATATTTTCACAAACTGATAGTAAAGAAATTCAAAATAAGGTTGATCTGTTTGATAAGTATATTCAATCTTCCATGCCTTTATGGAAAACAACTGGTCTTTCTGTAGCAGTTGTTAAAGATGGGAAAGTAATTTTTAAAAAGGGGTATGGGGTTACTAATATTGACAAACCACAGCCCTTTACTACTTCTACAATTTCTTTTTGTGCTTCTACCACCAAAGCAATGACCGCTGCTTGCGTTGGCATGCTGGTTGATGAAGGAAAAATTAAATGGGACGATAAGCTAAAGGATATTTTACCGGACTTTCGCTTGTATGATCCATATGTGAGTGATGAAATCACTGTTCGTGATCTTCTTCGTCATAATGCAGGGCTTGGTAATGGCGACAGGCTTTGGTTGTTTGGATATTCTTCTGAAGAAATTGTGAGACGCATGCGGTATATGAAACCGGCGTATTCTATGCGGTCATCGTTTATTTACCAAAACCTGATGTATGTGGTAGCAGGTGAGGTAATAAAAAAAGTAAGCGGCTTGCCCTGGCAAGAATTTATTAGCAAAAGAGTTTTTCAGCCGTTAGGGATGAATCATACTTACACAAAGTTCAA
>Ga0105249_10005103_pt1 | contig 11318 bp, 13 predicted proteins | sample KBSS44metaG_FD_81522 | JGI IMG/M metagenome (GOLD analysis project Ga0105249, IMG submission 81522) | Switchgrass rhizosphere microbial communities from Kellogg Biological Station, Michigan, USA - KBS S4-4 metaG | ecosystem: Host-associated > Plants > Roots > Rhizosphere > Soil | place...
AATGGAAATAGGAGCCGGTAAGTTATTATTAAATGGCAGCAGCCTACAAACTATAAGTGGTGTGCAGGTTTTTAAAACAAATGATCTCGTCACGAATAATAGCAGTGGCATTACACTTAATAATAATTTGAGCGTAAGCGGGTCGCATACTTTTACAAACGGCCTGGTTGTCACTTCAGCTACACCGAACTATCTTATCTATGAAGCAGGATCTTCCCATGTCGGCAGCGCTGACAGCAAGCATGTAAATGGTTGGGTGAAAAAGATCGGTAACACTAATTTTATTTTCCCGGTTGGTGACAACAATTACTTAAGACCTGTTGCATTGGAGAGTTTGTCAATTTCCTCTGAATTTAATGTGAAATATAAAACTCCCACACCCTTTCAGACTCAATTAGCATCTCCATTGAAATCGGTAGCACCAAACGAGTACTGGACTGTCAATGAAATTTCAGGAGGCTCTGCATCCGTTCATTTAAACTGGGATAATGGCAAGGTCGCTTTCCCTGCTTACAGTCTTGTGGAGATCAGGGCTTGTTATTTCAATCCTTCTTTATGGACCAACCAGGGCGGTAGCGCAACCGGCAATGTGACCACAACGGGAGATGTTACTTCAAACAGCGTTTCATCATTTGGTGACTTTGTAATAGGAAGCATCGGTTATCCATTGCCGCTTAATTTTATAAGTTTCACAGCTCAAAGAAAAGACGGTGTTTCCCAACTCAAATGGACAACAGCAGAAGAAATAAATACAGATCATTTTGAAGTGGAACGCAGTGAGAATGGTAATAGCTTTTCTTCTATTGCGACCGTACCAGCACGAAACAACTTTTCTGTTAACGAATATGATTATAATGATCTGCTTCCCATCAATGGAATAGCTTTTTACAGGATCAACAGTGTGGATATTGATGGCAAAAGCAAGCTTTCAAGAGTTGCTGCTGTATATGAAAGATCATCATTGACAAAAGATATACGGGTATTGAATCCTGCGCAAGGTTCAATCATCATTCGCAGCAGGATCGATATTAAGCAACCTACAGCATACACGTTGGTAAACAATAACGGTATACTGGTCAGTAAAGGTAGTTTACAGATCCAGGCAGGTATGGATAACACGATTGATCTGCCGTTTAGCCTGCAAAAAGGAATCTATTTTCTTCGGCTGTACACGAGCGACAAAGAGCTTGTACAAAAGTTATTAATTGAATAAATAGAGATAAACCAGCTATTTTTTACAGGGTTTTAGGTGCATGGGATGACTTATGTCATCCCTGCTTTTTATATCTTGTTGCAAGAACAGCAACCACATCAGCGAGGGTATAGTTTTTTGCCCGCAATAAAACAAGATAATGATAAAGCAGGTCAGCCGCCTCTCCTAAAAACTTTTCTTTATCATCATCCTTGCTTTCAATTACCAGTTCTACAGCTTCCTCACCAACCTTTTGTGCAATTTTATTAATGCCTTTTTTAAAAAGTGACGATGTGTACGATGACTCAGATGGGTTGCTTTTTCTCTCCGTAATTATTCCCTCCAGGCTTTCCAGCGAAAAAGATGAATTATTCTCATTGAAGCAGGTATCCGCGCCGGTATGACAGACAGGCCCAAGAGGATCAGCTTTGATAAGTAAGGTGTCACTATCACAGTCAGTTTTAATTTCTTTTACAATTAAAAAATTATCACTTGTTTCTCCTTTTGTCCAAAGTCTTTGCTTACTGCGACTGAAAAATGTAACCTTTCCTTCTGTTTGTGTTTTGTTCAGCGCTTGCTCATTCATAAATCCAAGCATTAACACCTTGTTGCTGATAGCATCCTGTACAATAACCGGCATTAGTCCGTCATTATATTTTGAAAAATCAGGTTTCATGTAAAATATTTTGGTTTATGAGCTTTTAGGGTTTTCTTCAGTCCCGCCCGGAGGCGGTATTGTGTCACTCTCTTGTACTTTCTTATCGCTACTCGGTTTTCTTAAAGTCTCCATCAATCTTTCAAATCTTTCCATTCTTCTTTCATGTTCTTCTTCTTTTCGGTTTCTTTCCCGCTGCCACATATAATTGGCGATCACCATGCATAATATTGCAACGATCAAAACAATAATGATCATAACCGGACCTCAATTTTTTTCTGATGTAAATATTGTTTTAAAGCCGGTATGGAGATTTCTTTAAAGTGAAAAATACTTGCCGCCAACGCCGCATCGGCGGAGGCTTTCTCAAAGACTTCTATAAAATGATCCATATTTCCCGCGCCGCCACTTGCAATAACAGGTACATTTATATTTTCAGAAACCAATTTTGTTATTTCAATAGCAAAACCATTCTTCGTGCCATCATGATTCATGGAAGTCAATAAAATTTCACCTGCACCTCTTGCAACAGCTTCTTTTGCCCAATCAAAACATTTCTTTTCAGTCTTTGTTCTTCCGCCATTTAAATACACATACCATTCTCCATCTTCTTCTTTTTTTGTGTCGATGGCCAGCACTACGCATTGACTCCCGAATTCTTTTGAAAGTTCATCGATCAAAACGGGATTTTTAAACGCAGAACTATTGACCGAAATCTTATCGGCTCCGTTCTGCAGTAATACATTTACATCTTTTATACTGGTGATGCCACCACCCACGGTAAAAGGAATATTTACATGATGTGCGATCCTGTTCACCAGTTCACTCAATGTTTTTCTTTTTTCCACCGTTGCTGTAATATCCAGGAAAACCAATTCATCAGCCCCTTGTTTAGCGTAGAGTGCGCCTAATTCGACAGGGTCGCCGGCATCACGCAGATTGATAAAGTTGGTTCCTTTAACAGTTCTTCCGTCTTTAATATCTAAACAAGGTATGATCCGTTTTGTCAACATAATTATTTTCTTGAGCTCAATGCAACTTTAATTCCTAATGCAACCAATAATAAACCCGTGATCTTATTCTGCCATTTGATAAAGCCCTGTTTATTTGCAAACCAATTTCCCAGTTTCCCAAATAAAACAGCTACCATACTATTTACAATTGTTCCTGAAAAATTAAACCATAGACCCAGTAAAAGAATTTGTAAACCGGCATTTCCCTTTTCAGGATGAATGAATTGGGGAAGGAAGGCAAGAAAGAATAAAGCAACTTTTGGATTCAGGACATTTGTAAAAACTCCCTGCCAAAATAGTTTTGCTAACGAACTCTTCTCAGGCTTACTATCGACATTGAAATTATTTTGCCTGCTCACAAAGGCTTTTATCCCCAAATAAATAAGATAGGCTGCACCCGCATATTTTATAATATCAAATGCAATAGCGGAGCCGGCAATAAGAGCTGAGAGGCCAATTACGGCTGCAAGCAAATGCACAATGCATCCGCCTGCAATTCCTAATGCAGAAACAATCCCGGCTTTTACTCCCTGTGATGTGCTGCGTGTAGCCACATAGATCATATCATTGCCGGGTGTGATATTCAGAACCAGGCTTGCAAAAGCAAATAATAAAAAATCATCCAGGCCGATCATAAAAATTGTTTGAGATCTTTCAACAATATTTTTTTCTCATACAATGCTTTGCCAACAATTGCGCCGCTGCAACCGGCTTCTCTCAATAACAGCAGGTCATCTAAAGATGAAACCCCACCGCTTGCGATCAGGTCGATGGATGGATGCTGATTCAGAATTTTTTTATACAACTCAATGCCCGTTCCCTGCAACAAACCATCCTTACTGATATCCGTACAAAAAAATTGTTTAACTCCTTTTAGCTTGTATTTATCTATAAGCTCGAATACAGACAGATCCGTTGTTTCCGTCCATCCTTTTATTGCCAGCCTCTCATCTTTCACATCTGCTCCAATAATAAATTTGTCAACTCCAAACTCAAGTAACCACTCTGTAAATGTTTTTTCATCTTTTACAGCAATGCTTCCCACAGCTGCAAAGCTTGCACCGGAATTAAAACAAATAGTCACACTCTTTTTTGTACTTATACCTCCGCTAAAATCGATCAGCAATTTTGTCTTCGATGCAATTTGCTCCAGGACCTTCCAATTCTTTACGGCACCTGCTTTTGCCCCATCCAGGTCCACCAGGTGCAATCGCTTAAGCCCCGTATCTTCAAATTCCTTTGCAACTTCCAACGGGTTTTCGTTGTAAACTTTTTTTTGTGCATAATCTCCTTTTGTAAGCCGTACACATTTGCCTTCGATAATATCTATTGCGGGTATGATCTCCATGCTATAATTCTAAAAAGTTTTTTAATATCTGCGCACCTGCATCAGCGCTTTTTTCCGGATGAAATTGTACACCATAAAAATTTCCTTTATATAAAGCGCTGCTGTAAGGTTCAATATAATTCGTTGTACCGATGCTATGTTCGCCAATCGATGCGCAATAGCCATGTACAAAGTAGCAATAACTGTTTTCAGGTACTTTTTTAAAAAGATCGGTTTTCAGATCATAGATCGAGTTCCATCCAATTTGGGGAACTTTAAATTTCAGATCTTCCGGTTTAAATCGTTTTACGTTCTCATCAAATATGCCAAGACATTCCGTGTCATTTTCCTCCGAATATTTACATAGCAGTTGCATGCCGAGACAAATTCCAAACACGGGTTGCGTAAGCGAAGTAATTAATTTATCCAGCTCTCGTTCTTTTAAATAGTTCATTGCAGTTCTGGCTTCACCAACGCCGGGAAAAATAACCTTATCTGCATTTTTTATCTCTTCTGCATCATCCGTTACGGTTGCGTTATAGCCAATCCTTTCCAAGGCATATACAACTGACCGGATATTCCCGGCATTATATTTTATGATTGCGATTTTCATATTGTTTGTTTTACTAATCAGGCTCCTGCTGTCCCGATCTTAGAGCACTCCCTTTGTTGTGGGCAATTGCATATTATCTATGTCTCTTTTTACTGCCATTTTAATTGATTTTGCTACTGCTTTAAAAACAGATTCGATCTTGTGATGCTCATTCTCGCCTTCCACTTTTATATTCAGGTTGCATTTTGCTGCGTCACTAAACGATTTAAAAAAATGATAGAACATTTCTGTTGGCATATCACCTACTTTTTCTCTCGTGAATTTTGCATCCCATACCAGCCAGCTTCTTCCGCCAAAATCAATTGCAACTTGCGCAAGACTGTCATCCATTGGCAATAAAAAGCCATAACGATTAATGCCGGCTTTATTGCCCAGTGCTTTTCCAAATGCTTCACCCAGTGCTATAGCTGTATCTTCGATCGTATGATGCTCATCGATGTGCAGATCGCCGTTAACTGAAATTTTCAAATCGGCACCACTATGCCTGCCTAATTGATCAAGCATGTGATCAAAGAAATTCAAACCTGTATGAATATCTGTTTTACCATTGCCATCCAGGTTTAACTCAATAGCGATCTTCGTTTCATTGGTATTTCTTTCATGTTTGATAATGCGATTGCCAAACCTGATAAATTCATAGATCTTTTTCCATTCAGTTGTTTCCAGTACAATCGTCGATTGTAATGCTCTTACTGTATCGTTGATCTCTGCACCGCCGAGATTAGGGTCATTATTCAGCCAGATGGCTTTGCAGCCTAAATTTTTGGCCAATTGTACATCCGTGATCCTGTCCCCGATTACAAATGAATTCGTAAGATCGTATTCAGGGTTATTTACATATTTTGTAAACATCCCGATACCCGGCTTGCGTGTAGGCGCCTGTTGATCAGGAAAAGTTTTATCTATCAGCACATCCGTAAAATTGATTCCTTCATTAGCCAAATGTTTCATTACGAAATTATGTACAGGCCAAAAATTTTCTTCCGGGAAAGATGCTGTTCCAAGTCCATCCTGGTTAGTTGGCATGACCAGTTCATAATCGAATTCTTTTGCCAGTCGGGAGAGCCATGTAAACATTTGCGGATAAAACTCCAGCTTATCAAATGAATCGATCTGGTAAGTGGGTGGCGCTTCCTTAATAATTGTGCCATCGCGGTCAATAAATAAAACCCTTTTGCCCATGATTATATTTTATGTGGTCAATGTTTTCAGGTGATCGATCAATGCTCGGTTTTCTGCTGGCGTACCAATCGTAATACGTAAACAATCCTCGCACAATATTATTTTACTCCGGTCTCTCACAATAATACCCTGTTCACATAGTTGTTCATAGATTTTTCTTGCCTGTTTCATTTTTACCAGCAAAAAATTTGCATCCGATGGATATACCGTTTCTGTACCAGTGAGGCTCAGCAATTCATTTTTCAGCTTTTCTCTTTCATTTACAGTTAAGCTGATATGGTCATTTACCCATTCAATGTTCTTCAGTGCATCCAGGGCGAGCAATTGGGTTGCTGTATTGATATTGTATGGATATTTTACTTTATTCATCAATTCAATGATCGGTGCCGAAGCAAAGGCCATTCCTAATCTTAAGCCCGCTAATCCCCAGGCTTTACTTAAAGTTTGCATGATCACGAGATTGGGAAATTCAGTTAATTCAGTAATAAAAGTTTTTTGCCTGGCATAATTGATATAGGCTTCATCAATCACAACAATACCATTAAAATTATTGAGTATAATTTCTATGTCTTCCCGGTCAATGCTGTTACCGGTTGGATTATTAGGTGAACAAATAAAAATAAGTTTGGTAAATGGATCAATCGCGTTTTCAATTGCATCGATATCCAGTTGATAAGCTTTGTTCAAATTTATTTTTTTGACTTTTACGTCATTCATTTCTGCACACACTTCATACATGCCGTAAGTAGGAGGGAAGATCAATGCATGATCACGGCCTGGTACACAAAATACCCGGTATAACAGATCAATCGCTTCGTCACTGCCATTGCCCAGGAAAATATTTTGTGCGGGTACGCCTTTTATCCCGCTCAATTTTTCTTTTACTTCCATTTGTAACGGGTCGGGATAGCGGTTAAAATTATCGGGCAGGGGCGAACCAAAAGAATTTTCATTCGCATCCAAATAAATGGACGCAGGACCCGTGAACTCATGTCTTGCTGATGAGTACGCTGTCATTTTTTTAATATTATCCCGAACCAGGCTATCCAAATTAAAATCCATATCTATTTATTTAATCTTATTTGTACAGCATTTCTGTGTGCATCCAGCCCCTCTGCTGTTGCCATTTGCATGACGGTGTTACTAACATTTTCCAATCCTTCCTGTGAAAGCTGCTGAAAGGTTATCTTTTTTACAAAGCTATCAACTGAAACGCCACTGTACATAGCCGCATAACCATTTGTTGGTAATGTATGATTTGTTCCGCTGGCATAATCACCGACACTCTCGGGTGAGAAGTTGCCGATAAACACTGAACCTGCAGAGATAATTTTATCGATGAGGTTTTCCGCACCATTACAAGAGAGGATCAAATGTTCGGGGGCATAGAGATTAGATAGCTCAATGGCTTCGTCAATTGTATTTACTAAAACGATCTTGCTGTTCAATAATGCTCTTTCAGCAATTTCTTTCCTTGGTAATTGAACCATTTGTGTTTCGAGTTCAGTGATCACTTTATCAACCAACGAAAGGGAATTGGTAACCAACATTACCTGTGAATCTTTTCCATGCTCAGCCTGTGATAACAGATCGGCAGCAACAAACTCGGGAACTGCAGTATCATCAGCAATAACTAAAACTTCAGATGGACCGGCAGGCATGTCGATAGCAATTCCATCTTGCTGCACGAATTGTTTTGCACAGGTCACATATTGATTACCGGGCCCGAATATTTTAAATACTTTGGGGATACTTTCTGTTCCATAAGCCATTGCTGCAATAGCCTGCACACCACCTGCCTTAAAAACTTTTGTTACACCACATAAATTAGCAGCATATAATATAGCGGGGTTAACAGAACCATCTTCCGATGGAGGTGTACATAAAATAATTTCTTTGCATCCTGCAATCTTAGCGGGAATAGCCAGCATTAAAACCGTTGAGAAAAGCGGGGCTGTTCCACCCGGTATATAAATACCAACCTTTTCAATTCCTGTTGATCTTCTCCAGCATTTTATTCCGGGCATTGTCTCGATCACATTCACTTGTTCAATTTGTGATTGGTGAAACTTTTCAATATTGGCTTTAGCTTGTTTAATCGAATTTTTTAATTCATCAGGTAAAGACAGTTCAGCAAGTTTGATCTCTTTCTCAGTTACTGCCAGTTTTTTCAACTTCACGCCATCAAACTCATTTGTATACTTACGAATGGCTTTGTCACCTTTAGCTTTTACCCTTTCTAAGATCTTTTTCACTGACTTTTCAAGTGAAGCAGTTTCAAAAACAGGTCTCTTAACTATGTCCTGCCAGTCTTTTCTGTCCGGATATTTTAAAACGTTGATCATTTAAATGCAATAATTAATAATCTATAATTAATAATCTTACCCTACACAATCATTTTTTCAATCGGTATGATCAATATTCCCTGTGCACCATTTGCTTTCAGGTTTTCTATAACATTCCAAAAATCATTTTCGCTGATAACAGAGTGAATAGAGCTCCATCCTTTTTCTGCAAGTGGTAAAATGGTTGGGCTTTTCATTCCCGGCAATAATTTACAGATCGCATCCAATTTTTCGTTTGGTGCATTCAACAAAACATACTTGTTATTTTTTGCTTTTTTAACAGCTTTGATCCTAAACAATAATTTGTCAAGCAAATTTTGTTTGGCAGAAGACAGGTTTTTATTGCTGATCAAAACTGCTTCTGAATTTAAAACGGGCTCCAGTTCGGCAAGCTCATTACTGAAGAGAGTACTGCCCGAACTTACCAGGTCGCAAATCGCATCTGCCAAACCGATCCTTGGAGCTATTTCAACCGATCCGCTGATCTCCTGTATCGTTGCCTTAATATTTTTTTCTTCCAGATATTTTGAAAGGATCAGCGGGTAGCTGGTAGCAATTTTCCTGGCATTCAAATCAGCGATCGATCGAATGGAACCGCTTTTCGGAATGGCGATTGATAACCGGCATTTACCAAATCCAAGTTTTTCAATTGATGCCACCTGTTTGTTTTTTTCAACAATTACATTTTCCCCGACGATACCAATATCAGCTACCGCATCCTGCACATATTCAGGAATATCATCATCCCTGAGGAAAAACACTTCTAATGGAAAATTCGCTGCCTGCACTCTCAGTTGATTATTACCGTTGCTCACATCAATACCACACTCTTTTAAGAGTGAAATCGACCCGTCATAAAGCCTTCCCTTTTTCTGCACAGCAATTTTTAAATTCTCGTTCATTGTTTAAAGTTTAAAAAAAGAAAAGGGCTTACTAAGTGTAAGCCCTTAAAAAAGTTTATGTTTTACATAATACCATCACGGCCTACCCTGAACGAGTAAGATATGGTGATGATGAGTATGTGTACGATTGATCATTGCGAAGCAAAAATAGGGGATGCCAGTTACGATTGAAAATTTTTCTTTTCAATCGGTGGCTTGGAAACCGTAGGACAGCCGTATTTACGTGAAGTGGCACATGAACTCATTAAAACGAGCATTAGTATGAATCCGGACAGAGCGACGATCTTATTTTTCATCTTGGATATTTTTTAAGGTTAAACGGAAAAAAAGAGATTTTAGTGCTTCAAAGATAAAGAATTGATCGCATGCAATCGTAAAGTTTTATATTTGTCGCCCATTAATGATTTCCATGTTAAAACTTACTAAGCCTCTTGCTTTCATTGATTTGGAGACGACGGGCGTCAATTTGGGCACTGACCGGATTGTAGAAATTGCGATCGTTAAAATACTTACAGATGGCAGCCGAAGCGTTAAAAGAAAGCTGCTTAATCCGCAGATGCCAATTCCAAAATCCTCCAGCGATATACACGGGATTACGGATGAGATCGTGAAGGATGCACCGACCTTTAAGGAGGTAGCACATGAACTCAAACAGATGCTCGATGGCTGCGATTTCGGCGGATATAATAGTAACAGGTTTGACATCCCCATGCTCATGGAGGAGTTTTTGAGAGCAGAAGTAGATTTTGATATGAAGGGTCGCAAACTTATTGATGTGCAGAATATCTTTCATAAGATGGAGCAGCGGACATTAAGTGCTGCTTATAAATTCTACTGTAATAAGAACCTGGATGGAGCTCATAGCGCCGAGATCGATGCCAGCGCTACCCATGAAGTATTGATAGCTCAGATAGAGCGATACCCCATACTCGGTAATACGGTTGATTCATTAATGAAGGTGATAGGTGAAGAGGTCATCGTTGATTTTGCCCGCAGATTTATAATGGATAACGGCACCGAGGTATTCAACTTTGGGAAACATAAAGGCCGTTCTGTAGCCGATGTGTTAAAGGCCGAACCGCAATATTATGACTGGATGCTTAAAGGCGATTTTCCGCAACACACGAAGCTCAAGCTACGAGAGATCTACACCCGTACGATGCTAAAAAAGAAATAGTAATTGTCAGTTGACCGTGCAAAAAAATTAACAGGCTTACTCTGTCATTTATTGTAAATTCGTTATTCACTTTCTTGAGTGGAAAAGGTCGTTATCATACCAACGTTTAATGAGAAGGAGAACATCAATTCTATCCTGCATGCCGTGTTTGGATTAAACCAGCAATTTCATGTTTTGGTCATTGATGATGGCTCGCCGGATGGTACCCCTGAGATCGTAAAAGAATTACAATCAAAATTTCCGGGTCAATTATTCTTAGAAGAAAGAAAAGGGAAATTAGGTCTTGGCACCGCTTATATACATGGATTCAAATGGGCCATTGAAAAAGGATATAATTACATTTTTGAAATGGATGCCGACTTCTCCCACAATCCAAATGATTTGCAGCACTTATATAATGCATGTAAGAATGAAGGAGCAGACCTTGCGATCGGTTCACGTTATGTGAACGGAGGAGGTGTGGTTAACTGGCCCTGGGACCGTATTGCTTTATCAAAGGGCGGATCGCTGTATACACGAATGATAACCTGGATGCCGGTGAAAGATCCTACAGCCGGATTTGTTTGTTATAAGCGGGAAACATTGGAAGCGATCAACCTTGATAATATCCAATTTGTAGGTTATGCGTTCCAGATAGAAATGAAGTATGCTGTTTGGAAACTCGGATACAAGATCAAAGAAGTCCCGATCATTTTCCAGGACCGTCAATACGGTAATTCAAAAATGAACAAAGGCATTATCAAAGAAGGTGTATTGGGCGTGCTGAAGCTTCGCTGGAACAGCCTGTTTAAAAATTATCGTAAGAAAGTAAAAAACGATAATACTTTTCAAATGAATTCCCTCCCGGAAAAAAAAATCCTTTCCCGAAGTAAATAACGAGTGTTGCTAATGAATGCTGTTTCCGGGTTATAA
>Ga0105249_10005109_pt1 | contig 11311 bp, 10 predicted proteins | sample KBSS44metaG_FD_81522 | JGI IMG/M metagenome (GOLD analysis project Ga0105249, IMG submission 81522) | Switchgrass rhizosphere microbial communities from Kellogg Biological Station, Michigan, USA - KBS S4-4 metaG | ecosystem: Host-associated > Plants > Roots > Rhizosphere > Soil | place...
CCAGGCGATCGCCCACATCCCAGTCATTGCCCTTCGCGACCTGCGCGCTGATGAGCACGGCCGTGCGATCCTCATGCCAGGCGCGCGGGGCACTGGGTGACACAGTGATGCCGGGATAGACTTCGAACAGAGCTTGATCGTCGACCGCCTGAATGAACGTTCTCTGCTCGGAAGGCAAACGGGCCGTCACCATGAGTACGCCGCATGCTGCTGCGACCTCTGGCATCGTTATCAGCCGCGTCACATGCGAGTACGGAAGGCCGACGTTGCGACTCTGAACGACTAGCGCGTTCGCGAAGTCGTCCCCGTAAGTCTCGACGGCATTCCGGAAGGAGTCGAGCAGCCCGAATAGCGTGAAGCTCGCGACTACGGAAAGCATCGTGAGAACGGTGCGCGTCTTCCGTCGCCAGAGATTGGTCCATAGCAGTGGCAGCCACTTGAACACGCCGTCGTTGCCTTTTTGTCTCCGGACGACTCTCCGGCACAATAGCGTGCTGCGTTGAGTTAATCTCGAAGCTCGCCAGGATTCCGGACACTCAGGGGCCGATTGTGCGGAAACGCCTTCAAATGCCGGGTGAATCCGTGGACGTCAGAGCCATCCGCGCTCGTGACCAGATCGCGTTGGCACTGGTTTCGCTGGCCGGCGAGAAACGCTACGACGACATCACCGTGCAGGACATCGCTGAGCGCGCGCAAGTGAGTCGGACGACTTTCTACGCACACTTCCAGGACCGAGACGACATCATGCTCCGATTGAGCATCGTCTTCGGCGAGTATCTCGGCCGGCAGCTTCGGTGGCGGCGCACCGCGGCCCAATACCGATTTCCCCTGGCATCCCTCTTCGTGCACATGCTCGATATCCGATCACTCTACGAGGCGCTCAGTCGAGCGCGGCGCACGGACGACCTGCTCAAGGTCTTCCAGATCAACCTGGCCACGTGGTTTGAGAAGCGGATCCGGTCAGGGCGCAGAAAAGCGGCGCGATCCGCGGCTGGCGAGATGGGTTCAGACGTGACGAGGGTGCCCCCGCAGCTGCTGGCCCAGCATTTCGCGGTGACAATAGTGCAGCTTCTGGCGTGGTGGATGGAGCATCACTGCCCGTCTGAGCCGAAGACCATGGACGAGCATTTTCACCGGCTGATTGCAGGTCTGCGCTGACTGGATCGAGGGCGCCGAGGCCCGACTCGCCTTGCAAGGTACGCGATTGTTACTGGCCGCTCCTGGCCGAACGCGAACATCTATCCGTCTGATCATTGATGGACGAGCTGCAACGCCATCTTTTTATCCGGCAATCTATTTGATGTTCTCGCCAGGAGATTCAGCCAACGCTTCCCGGAGGCCTTCAACGAGGTTAGCGCCATGCGGGACAGTCACGGAGCTCGGCCGGAGGCTTTGGCCGAATGGTTCGGCGCGGCCGCCAAGGCATTGGGCCAGAAAGTGCTCTGTAATCGCCATGAGGGCGATCTCGTTTTCTGGCCGGGTAAATCCGTGCCCTTCGTCAGCAAAAAGAAGATAGGTAACGGAAGCGCCACGCGATCGCAGCGCCTCGACAATCTGGTCGGACTGAGGCTTTTTCACCTGCGTGTCGTTGGCCCCTTGTGCAACCAGGAGCGGGCGGCTGATCGCATCTGCTCGAGAAATCGGGGACCGTTCAGTAAGGAAAGCGCGGCCGGTCTCCGTCGTAGGGTCGCCCACGCGGCGGTAATATTCCGCACGACGCGCCTCGTTTCGCGCGGCGTCGCTTTCGACCTGAGTCACAAGATTTGACGCGCCGAAGAGATCGACGCCGCATGCAAACTTCTCAGGCGTGAAAGCGAGGGCCGCGAGGACAGCATAGCCGCCATAGGAGCCACCATAGATGGCCACTTTGTCCCGCTCCGCAATGCCTTGAGAGACCGCCCACTCGGCGGCATCGACAAGGTCATCCTGCATCTTCGCACCCCATTCGCGATCGCCGGCCGAGACATGGGCCTTGCCGAAACCGGTCGATCCCCGAAAGTTGGTTGCAAGCGTCGCATACCCCCGGTTAGCGAGCAGCGCCGAAGTCGGCTGGTAATAGAACTGCGAGCGTTCCCAAGGTCCTCCGTGGACCAGGAGCACCATAGGCAGGGGAGTATCAGGACGGCCGTTGCCGTCGCGATCACTCCCAGGCGGCAGAGTGAGGTAGGCCGACTGCACCAGCCCGTCGCGGCTCCGGATCGAGACCGCATGCTTGTCGCCCAACGCCGCGCCCTCGAGATCGTCACGTGTGCCGCCGAGTTCTGTAACCCGCCCGGACTCGCGCTCGTAGAGATAAAGTCTGGACGGCCGATCACTGGACTTGAGCACGACGACCCATTTGTCGTCCGCAGCCGAGCGGGCGCTGATTTCGATTTCCCCTTTGAGCCGACGGGTCAAGCGTTCCAGATCTCGACGCGTCTGGGCTGTGAGGCCAGTCCACTCGGACTTGAGTGGGTTGACCTCGTAGGCGTCGATCTCGCCCGTGATGGGATGCGCCGTCGCGGCGACGACGTCGGCGCGCGGGTGGACGCCTAGCACTTTCTTCTCGCCGTTTCGTAGATCATGAGCGACCAGGGCCGCGGTGTCGCGGCCGCGCGAGTCTCGCCAGTAGAGCGTCTGGCCATCGGCCGAGTAGCCGAGGAGCGATGTTGTGCGCACATCCTCGTACGGAATCGATTCGAACGGCGAGGCCGCGATCCGGCCTGAATTGACGGCGTGGACGTCCAGGCCGCCATCTGCCCTTGGCCTGATCGCGGCGCGAACCACCAACGTGGGATCGGCAACAAAGCTGGTATAGCCGTCGCTCTGAAGCAGGAGGCTGAGATCGCCGCTGTTGACGTCGAGCGAATACAGGTCTTGCCAGCGTGGGTCCCGGCTGTTCATTCCGACGAGGATCCGGTCCTTGACGAGCGGGCTAACCGCCACGATCTGGGCGCGCGTTTTCTCCGCCGGCGTCAACGCACGCGCCGGCCCGCCCGCGAGGTTGACTTTATAGATCACAAAGTTCTGATTACCGCCAAGGTCCTGGGCATAAAACAGCGATGCGCTGTCGGGAGACCAGAAATAGCGCGAAACGCGATCGATTGCTTCCCGGGTCAGCAGTCTGGCCTTGTTCGGCATCGCCGTCGGCGCAACCCAGAGGTTCATCACTCCCTCGTGCGGCGCTAGCCAGGATACCCACTGTCCGTCAGGACTGACCCGGCCGAACTGCAGACTGGGAGTTCCCAGCTGCAGCTTTGTCCGCTCGATCAACGGCGCACTGTTGGCTGCAAAGGTTTGCCCATGTTGGAACCGTACACAGCCTGCAACAGCGGCGATGCACACCAGAAAGGTCAAGAAGCGAAGCGGCATCTCAGTTCTTCCTGCTCGGCGAAGCGATTGGCACCGTGTAACGAACAGCTACCGCCGCAGCTGTCGAGGTAAGAACAAGCATTCGTTGGCCTCCACTGACGTCGTCTTCGTTTGACGCTTGTTGGTCGCTAGAGGTTGGAACTGGTTCGATCGAACACGTCCGCTCTTGGCCCGCAAGCAGCCAGGCTTGTGGCAGCAGGTACCGGCACAGGCGCTACGCGAGAAATGCTGGAAATCTGGGCGGTGACGAAGTTCCGTCCCATGGCAACTCCATTGGCGTGAAACCCAGCTCTCAGCTGAGCGATGCCCTCTTGCAGATCAGCTTTGGTTGCGAGCAGATCAGATTTGGCTGCCAGATGCGGAACTTGCGCCTTGATAGCGCTGGCGTCCGCACCGCGCTTCACGAATGAAGTGACGGTCTTGCCGATGACGAGGTGATCGATCCCGCGGATGTCGACGTGACCGAGCGCGTCGGTCCGAGTGCTCACTGCAAGTTCAGTGGAGCCATCAGCGCGCGCATTTCCTCGAGAAACTCGTTCGTGTGCGTCCAGAGAACATCATGCCCCGCATCCCGGATGACGACGAATCGCACCTGCGGCGCGTGCACCTCGGCGAGGTACGCTTGTGCGAGGCCTGCGGGCGTAATGTCGTCATCAGCGCCCTGGATGACAAACATGGGGATCGAAAACTCAGTGCCGAGATTCCGGAGGTCGTGCGACATCAATGGTCCATCCATCTTCGCACCCATGAAGTGATTGCCGCTCGCGATGAAGCCTCGAACGAAGTTCACTGAGTCGCGCAGCGTGTAGTCGCGCGCGATGAATGCCCGGTCGATGATCGCGCGGATGTCCGGCGAACCCGTCTCGTACTTCGCGGCCCAGGTGCGTTGCATGCGGAAGGCTCGGGCGTTCCTGTAGGGCGGTGGGCCAATCGCCTCGAGTTCCTTGATGGCCGGGGCGTCGCGCCGCGCCCGTGCCTTTGCGAGCACCTGCACATAGGCCCGCGCCTCATTTTGCTGAGTATCGACGAGTTGCCCCGTACCGACGTACGCATAAAACAAGTCCGGCTGTGCCTTCGCCATGTAAACGCCCAGCAGCGTTCCCCATGACATGCCGAGCAGCACGACTTTGCTCCTGTGAAGATGCTCGCGCGCGAACTTCGCGACCTCGACTCCATCCTGCGCGATCCCCTCGATGGTCAGTGAGGCTTCGATGATCCCGCCGGCCGCGCCGAATGTCCGCCCCGCCCCGGGCTGGTCCCAGTCTACGATCGTGAACTGCCTTTCCAGTGGGAGCAGAAAGTCCGCAGTCGGAGCGTTCGCGCCGCCGGGCCCGCCATGCAGAAACAGAACGACGGGATTATCACGATCGTGTCCGCGGATGCTGATCCACTGTGGCCTGCCATGAACTTCAATGAACCGGCCCTCATCGATGCCCTTCGGGCTATCGATGCGCATCAACTCTGCTACCTGGTTCTGCCGGTACGACCGATACGCCATCCCGGCGGCCGAAGTCACTACGACGAGAACGACGAGGCCTGACAAAACTCTACGGGCTATTTTCCATCGCTTAGGCATACGCGGCCCTCGTCAGCCATTGGCGGCGAATTTCAGTTTGCGACATCACGGCGCCGATTGTCGCTCGGGGCTGTGGTCAGGCGCGAGTACGCTGCAGCTGTTTTCGACCTGAGGAGGCATTTGCGTTTTCAGTCTGCCAGACTCGCAGGGAGAGCATCGAAAGAACGAAGTGAATGCATTGCCAATGCAGGGAACAGCCAGATGCCCAGCCGCTTTCAGTTTGCAATGTCGATCCCGGCCCTCGCGCTGAGCCTGGTAACAGATTTGTGGGGCCAAGGCGCCCCGCCTGTCACGGCAGAAACGGCGCAACGGATCGACGCAGTCTTCGCCACCTGGAACAACACGCACTCACCCGGCTGCGTGCTCGGCGTCAGCCGTAATGGGAACGTCGTCTACACGCGCGGCTATGGGATGTCGAATCTGGAATATGACGTTGCCATTACGCCGGACTCGATTTTCCAGGTCGGATCGATTGCGAAGCAATTCACGGCGTTTGCCATCGCGCTGCTCGCGAGCGACGGCAAACTGTCGCTCGATGACGATATCCATCGCTACCTGCCCGAGTTGCCGGAGTACGGCGAGCCGGTCACGATCCGGCAGCTGCTGGCACACACAGCCGGCTTCCCGGATTTCGGGTTCCTGCTTCGTCGAGCCGGCTGGCGTTTCGCAGACATCACTACTGAAGATGACGTGCTCGAAATTCTTGCGCGCCACAAGTCATTGAACTTCAGGCCGGGCTCCGAGTTCCTCTACAGCAACACGGGCTACACACTGTTGGCGATCATTGTCCGGCGCGTTTCCGGTCAGTCGCACCGTGAATTTGCCGAAACGCGAATATTCGCGCCGCTTGGCATGCGCGACACGCATATCCAGGAGGATCACCGCACGATCGTGCGCCGGCGGACATCCGCATACGAGCCACGGCCCGGAGGCGGCTTGAGAATCAATATTCCCAACTGGGACATTTCCGGTGCGACCAACCTGCTCACGACCGCCAACGATCTGCTGAAGTGGGAGCAGAATCTCGTTGACGGGCGAGTAGGCGGCAAAGCGCTGGTTGATGCGATGCAGGTATCCGGTCACCTCAACGACGGGAGTGCAACCGCTTACGGATTTGGATTGCTGATCGAGCCCTATCGTGGCGTTCGCACCATCAACCACAGTGGCGGTGACGCGGGCTATCGCGCCGAGGTCGTGCGCTTTCTCGATCATGACCTGGCCATCGCGACCCTCTGCAATCTCGGCACGATCAATCCGCGGCTCCTCAACCGGAAGGTGGCGGAGATCGTGCTCGGGCCGCGTGTGTTCGCATCGCTCGCGCCGACTGTGCCGATAACGCACGCCGAGATGGAGAAGCTCGTGGGTACCTATTGGAACGCGACGACGCAGGACGTGTGGCGGATTCTGATCATGGATGGAAAGTTGATGACCGGAGCGAGCCCCGACGCGCTCGTAGCGCTTGGTGACAGCCGGTTTCGCCTTGGCGAACAGTCCATCGAGCTGAAATTCTCTGTCTCGATGACCGGGTCGACACTCGAGGTGCGTGGCGCGCCCCCGATGTTGCAGCCGGCGACATTTGCGCGCGTAACGGCTCCGACGTATTCGGACGCCGATCTGCAGGCGTACGCCGGCGAATACCGCAACGACGACCTGGCGGCCACCCTCACTATCGCCGTGACGCCCGGCCAGCACCTCTCCTTGTCGCGAAGGAAATTCGAGCCGCTGACGCTGGACGCGGTCAAGCTCGACGTGTTTACGACCCGCGTGCTCGGTACCGTAACGTTTGTGCGTGAGGCGTCCGGCAAAGTGATAGGTCTCACGAATAGCGACGGCCAGACGAGAGGCGTGTCGTTCACACGAGTGGATCTTCCGTTGACGCGGAAGTAAGTGCGGACTGCGTGCAGGTGCAAGCTCGTCATGGCGTGCCCGAGTCTTCGAAGCTCGTTGCCAATGTATTGATCGCACTACTGCTTTTCTTCCCTGGCGAGCTTCTGCAGCTGCCGCTCGATTCGATCGGCGTCGAACCATTCGCCACGGACCATGACGCCGGCTTGCCGGCGAAGGTTACTGACGTCATCCAACGGGTTCGCATCGAGGAGCAGCAAGTCGGCACGCTTGCCGACGTCGATGGTGCCGAATTCCTTCTCCAGGCCAAGAAAGGTCGCCGACTCGCTCGTGGCGGACTCGAGCGCTTGCGGCGCCGTCATGCCGGCGTCCACGAAATATCGCAGCTCGTTGTGCAAGGAAAAGCCCGGTATGACATTCGGTCTCGCGGCATCCGTGCCGTATAACCCGCTGACGCATAGTTCTCGCGCGCCTTCCTGAAATATCGCGGCGGAACGTACTGCATGCCCGCGCCAACTCGCTCTGCAGGCCATTCCATCTGATTGACTGCTATCGTCGGGCAGACCCAGATGTCCGCCTCGTGCAGCGCTCGCGAGAATCTGGCGTGCTGCTTATCTTGGTGATGGTTTCGCGGGCACCGCCCGCTGATAGAGGTAAGGCTCTTGTTCTTTCCCGGCAATCACCTGTCTGTCTTGAAAATCCCAGGATCCGGATGCGGGTTCCCAGATAAACCGTGCGTTGCTGACCACCTCGGATCCTTTGGTGAGGACCATCTTCAACTCGTTACCCGAACGCTCGGCATAGTAAAGACCTTCGGGTGCGTGTGGAACGTCGGCGCCATGCACAGTCAGTTCGTACACGATATAGCGCCTGCTGCCATGGTTGTAACCGATATAGAGGATTCGTTCGAACGGCACTTTCAGCCAGGGAATGACTTCGCGGCTCGTTTCGTGAATGCGCAGATACTGGTGACTCAAGACCCATTCCGCGTCACGGTCGAGCGTGAACTTTTGTCCGTAGACCGTGGCGCTGACATCCCATTTGCCAACGAAGTGGTCGAGGAGATCGTCGTAGAACCGCTGGTCCTTGCCATCCTTGTCGACCTGGGCAAGTGAAACCGGCGTGACACCCAAAGCCACGACGATCGCCGCGAGGAGCCTGCAACTGGACGCTTTCATTGATTCTGCCTCCGATTTCGTTTGGACGAGAGGCAACGCTACAATCGGGAACCCCGGAGCCGCCTGAGGAAACTCTGAGGAACCTCTGAGTTTCCGCCCATGATTGGCAGAGGGCATCTTGAGCGCGGTCGAGAAGATCAAAATCGGGCCATGGATCGTGAGGCCAGCCCTCAATCTGCTCGAGCAGGGGACGCGATCGATCAGGATCGAGTCGCGAGCCATGGACGTCCTGGTCTTTCTTGCCCGGCAGGACGGAGCGGTGGTCTCCATCGAGGAGCTGATCACGTCTGTCTGGAAGGGCGTCGTCGTGAGCGACAGTTCGGTTTACCTCGCCATCCGCCAACTGCGCCAGGCGCTCGACAGCTCCGCCGACGGCGCTCGCTACATCGAGACGATTCCCAAGCGCGGGTATCGACTGACGGTCCCTGTCGAGCACGTCGAGCCTGAGTCCACACCCCCGCAGGCTGCACCGCAAGCACCCACCCGCCACCCGACGCAGCGTCCGTTTCGATGGCGGCTTGGGGCTGCTGTTGTCGGCGCCGTGCTCCTCACCACGCTCGTCGCACTGACCCTTCGTGATCGCTTGCGAGCTTCGCCCGAAACCTCGATTGCCGTTCTACCGTTCGACAATCTGTCTTCCGATCCCGAGCAGCAATACTTCGCCGATGGGATGACCGTGGAGCTCCTGAACACGCTCTCCAGCGTTCGCGATCTGCGTGTGACCGGTCCCACATCATCGTTCTATTTCAAGGATCGGAGTCAGGATCTGCGCGCGATCGGCGCAGCGTTGAATGTCGAGCACATTCTCGCGGGCAGCGTGCGCAAGGTCGGCAATCAGGTGCGCATCACCGCGCAACTGAGCAACGCACGGACGGGCGAGCAGCAGTGGTCCGAGCGCTACGAGCGCAAGGTCGACGACATCTTCCGGATCCAGGATGAAATCGCGAAGTCCGTGACGGAAGCGCTGCAAGTCAAGCTGGGAGTGGGAGCCTTGGGGCGCATGCCAGGCATGACGCGCGATGTCGCTGCATATGATGAGTACCTGCGCGGAACGGCGCTCACTCTCGACAGGCAGACGGCGTCCCTGCCAGCGGGCATCGCCCATCTGCAGCGGTCCGTATCGCTCGATCCGTCATTCTCGATTGCCTGGATACGGCTGCATTTCCTCTACATCAATGGTGCTCCACTCGTGCCGAGCCGAGGCAAAGAATGGGTACAGAAGGGCTAGGACGCGCTCGCTCGTGCCCGTGCATTGACGCCGGACGCGCCGGAGGTCCTGCTCGCAACCGGCGTCGCTGAAACGAGGCGCGGACATTGGCTGAAGGCCGCTCCTATCTTTCAGCAGCTGGACGCTTCGTATGCGCGTTACGGCATGGCTCATCGAGCATGGAACCCGCACGGCATTTTTCTGATGTATGTCGGTCGAGTGCGCGAAGCAGTCCCTGCACTCGAACGCGGTCGAGCCGAGGATCCGCTGGATCCGGAGATCGCTCTCTATCAGGGTCTGGCCAGTACGGTCGCCGGCAATTTCGCGGCAGCGCTCGCGGAGATCGACAGAGGGCTCGAACTGGAAGGATTTGATACGACGTTGCGCACGGCAGGTGTCCTCATCGCACTCAACAAGCATGACCGCGTCGAGATCGACAAACGCCTGAGCGCCCTATCGGATAGCGATCCGTTCACTCATCTCCATCGCGGGCTGGCGCGCTTCATGGATGCGCCGGACGGTGCGGCGGCCGAGATCCGTCACCGGGCGTCCGAGGCGAACCCGGTCGAGAAGACTTTGCTGGCCTTTTGGGCGGCTTTCTATCACGACCCGGCATTGTCGCTCGAGCTCTGGTCTCAAGGGACGCGCAGCACTGATGGATTGTCGCAACCGCTGATGAGCGATGTGCGGAAGCTCCCCGCGTTCAGGGACGTCGTGCGTGAGCTGGGACTGGTGGACTACTGGCGTGCGTACGGCTGGTCCGATTACTGCCGGCCTCTCGCGGGTGAAAATTTCGTTTGCAGTTAGGTGGTCTGGAAGGAGTTGGTCGCGCCGGAGATTCGTCGGAATCCTGAGCGGCCGCAACGGATAGAAATCGGGCGTCACAGGGCCAGCGAACCTTGGTCGTTTTCCAGGGCCAAACGCCAGCCGAGCGTGATTGCTGCGACTTCGCCATCGCGTTAATGTGCGCTGAAGTCGAGAGGCCCGACTGGAGTCTGAGATGCGAACGTTGATCTCACTTGCGGCGCTGCTTTCGTTCGCACCTGTCTTCGCCGCTGCGGCGGGACCTGGGGACCTTCCCGACCGCTTCATAGCGGCATGGAACGCGCACGATCTGAAGTCCTTTGAGAATCTCTACACGACCGACGCCGTCTGGGTTCCAGGCGCGGAGGAGCGCACCGAAGGTCGCGAGGCCATCGTTGCGGAATTCGCGAAAATTCATGCGGGGGGCGGCTGGGCGGTGAAGACGACGCTCACAAAAAAGGACACGCCGGAAGTCCATCTGCTGCGCCCGGACGTCGCAACCATCTTCTTCCACATGGACTTCCTGATGAACGGGAAGCCCGTGCCAGGCTTGCAGAGAGCGATGATCCTGGTCGCCACATCGATCAATGGCGACTGGAAGATCGCGGCGGGCCAATTGACCAAAGAGTCGATCTAGATCGGACTAAATCGGGCCCGGCTGAAAGTCATACCAAAAGGGGATAGAGACGTGCCGCTGAGCGGCAGTGACTGTTCCAGTCGCAATGAATGTCACAGTCGCCGCACCCGCTGTTGCGGACGCAAGCCCTGCACCAATCGCAGCTACGACAGCGACGAGAAGTAGCCTCTATCGCTTCATGCCTGGCCTCCCTGATCTTGCGAGGGTGGCTTCGCGCAGCCGGATCGAATTTCTCCACCCGCTTGCAGCATGTAACGGCAAGGGCTCCTGCGGCGAAGGAGTCACGGAGGCCCGGCATCAGTGCCGATCGCCATCGGTAAAGGATCGATTGCATGCACTTCGTGAGACTCAGACCCCTGGTTGCGAGCACCCTGGCCGCCCTCGTTCTCGCGGGCGCCCTTTCGTGCTTACCTGCACAGGCCGGAACGCCGGGCTCCACCTCGGCAGTCAATGTCGACGCAGATGGGCTCGCGCTCGGCGGCTATGATGCGGTGGCCTACTTCGACACGGGCCGGCCAACCCACGGCATGGTGGCGCTCGCGGCGTCCTACAACGGTGCCCGCTATCTGTTCGCGAGCGAAGCGCATCGCAAGACCTTCCTCGCCAATCCGCAGAAATATGTTCCCGAGTTCGGTGGCTTCTGCGCCGTCGGCACCTCCTTCGGCGAGAAGGTCGATGTCGACCCCGAGACCGGCAAGGTGGTGCAGGGCAAG
>Ga0105249_10005110_pt1 | contig 11310 bp, 3 predicted proteins | sample KBSS44metaG_FD_81522 | JGI IMG/M metagenome (GOLD analysis project Ga0105249, IMG submission 81522) | Switchgrass rhizosphere microbial communities from Kellogg Biological Station, Michigan, USA - KBS S4-4 metaG | ecosystem: Host-associated > Plants > Roots > Rhizosphere > Soil | place...
CCCAGAAACAGGGGCAAACCGACCATCGCGCGCACGTTCAACCTTTTGACAACCTCCAGCGAAGCTGCATCCACTCGCTCATCATGGTACATATCATTGAAGAAGACTGGTGTGGGACTCGTGAATATGGAAAGGGTTCGAAGCGCTTCGCTTGAATAATGGGTTCCAATCGGTGTGACTTGATGCCCGGTGCTGTTCCACCAATTTGCCACGACATTCATGCCCTCCAGTTTACCGTTTGAATCATAGTTGAAGATTGCCAAGAGAGCGCGATTGACCACTGGGATACTAAGTGTCGTAACCGCAGCTGAAACCAGGTCCTGGAGATCCGTCGCCTGAGTCAAGGAGCTGGTGGCGTCGAATAGTTTTTCGGATTGTGCCAGCGCAGACTGTGTTTGATCTTTCTGGCGCAAGGATTCGATGTGCGCACTGAGGCGTTCGGCTACAGCATTAGCGAGTCCAAGCGCTTCGCTGTCGTTTGCATCCAGTCCTTGAATGGCGAATCTGCCCAATATTTCATCACGAACTTTCAATGGTACCGATAAAGCCGATTCATCAGCCTGACCATTTCCAGCAAACGACTGGACTTCTTTCAAGTTATACATGTAGCTCAAATTTTCACCAGTATTGGCGTCCATGTACTCTTTCCAGCCTTCACGGGTGAGGCGGCGGGAGGCTTGTTCTGATTCCGCGCGGTATCGTTCGGCGCTTTCCAGCAAACGCAGGCTTTCTAACTGTTGCGCCACCTGGCGCGCAATCGTCTCCACCAATTCAGCGGTGCGAGCACCTGCAGATTCTCCTTCCATTTCCACAACCAAATTTCCAAGTGTTTCACCTGTGACAGAAATTGGAGCAATTAGCGAGTTCTCTTGGATGGCTTCGTCTTGTGCCATGACGCTGATCTTATTCTGCTCAAACACAAAGCCAGTCTCTTCAGGCTTGTGAATGGCATCTTGATAATCTGCCCAGTTGGCGCGCACCAAACGGCGTGCCTGCGCCTCAACTTCGGCGCGGGCTTGCTCCGTCTCAGCGAGCAGGTTTGCATTTTGAATGGCGATGGCCAACTGGCCAGCCAGCGCTTCGAATACGGACAGAATTTCCTGATCTAAAGCATTTGCTTTATCGCTTTGTAGATCCAACACACCCACCACTTTTTCGCCAACGAGCAAGGGGATTGCCATTTCTGAACGAGTATTGGGCAGGAGTGGGTTGGGGCGGAAGGTAGCGCTGGCAGTTGTATCTGAGATAACCACTGATTTTTTCTCTGCGGCGGCACGTCCATTGATCGAGCTGATGTTGAGCGGCAGGCGATGACCGCGTCCCAATAATTCCTCACCGACTTTGCCGGTGCCAGAGAGCAGGAGCAGGTTCGTCTGACTGGGATCCGTGAGATAGACTTGTACATAATACAAATCAAATCGTGAACGGACGATTTCCGCGGCGTCCTTCAACATCACATCGAGTGCGCGCACCTGTGATACGGAGCGGCCTATTTCAGATGCAAGTTCGAGACTGTGTGTACGTTCTGCCACACGCTGCTCCAGAGATAATCTGCCTTCCTCAAGTTCTCGGTTACTGATCTGTAATTTTCTTTCATCTTCGCGAGCTTGATCCAATGCAGATTGAAGCCTTGAAATGACAAACTGAAAGAGAAAACCGATGATGACAACCATGACGCTCGTAATAACTATATTTTCAAACCCAACTGCGGGAGCGCTGGTTAGTTCGATGAGCCCTTGCATTTGAAAATAAACGATGATGGTATGTAAAACAAGGATCAGAATGGCAGTCACAAGCGGAGCGCGCCTCCCAAGTAACAAACCGCTCATGATGATCGCAATTGCAAACATCAATGTCGATGGCTGAATATTGCCTGCGTTTTGAAAGTCTGCATAACCAATAAGGAGAACGATCATCGCAGTCAGAGAAATGCTGGCAAGGCTCACCCGGCCTATCTGGCTGAATACCATTAGGGTTAAGAGGCCTATGGAAATAACGATTGCGGGAGGAACGACCTCTGCGCGTCCGCCTAAAACTCCGATGGTGACAAGCAGAAGGGGAAGGGCCCAAATCACCCTGATGATCTGATAAAGCAACTGCGCAGATCGTGTTTTTTCCTTGTCGCCTTCAAATACCGGGGCCGTAAAAAAACTTCGAATGGAAGTAAAGATATTCTTTCTTTCAGGCAGATGGGCTGGTGTATTAATCATTTGAATTTTCCTTTGTATTTGGGTCGCGCACAGTCTTACTTGGCATGGCGGACCGCGTCCCTGAGCAGGCGCTCAATAAAACGGCAGTAAATATCAGGGTGGAAAAGATGCGAAAGAATCGGTTGGTCATTTTAAACTCCAACTTAATTGCGTCTGGCTTCATTGCTGCCATTGCCAATATTTGCCTTGACACGTTTCGCGCCGAGTGCCAGCCCAAGTTCGCGGATGGCGGTTTGCAGGGTATCTTCCACCGTTGTAGTACGCTGGATCTTCTGACCAATGGTGTTGACCAGTGACTCAAAATCAGCCTGCGCTTTGGATTGTTCAAAGGAACGTACATTCTGAACGGAAGTGGCCACCTGCGCCGCCAGCGTGGATTGGATGTTGATATCTGAATCTGTGAAGCGTCCAACTATATCCGATTGCACATCGAAGACGCCGATCACCCTGCCGCCTACGATCATGGGTACAGCCAATTCGGAACGCGTGTCAGGTAATAAGATGTTGGGCAGGAAGTCTGGCGCCTGGGTTACATCATTGACGGTAACGCCTTTTTGTTCGCGGGCTGCGCGCGCTACCAGTGATTGCTCACGATTGAGCGGAATGGAGCGTTTTTCAGCCACCATTTGACGACCTGCTTCACCAGCACCAGAAGCCAGCACCAGGTTTTCGCCAGATTCGTCCAACAGATAAATATGTGAATGATACAGATTGAAGCGCTCTTTCGTCAGGTTCACTACTTCCTGTAAAAGGTTAGTCACTTCCAAAATTGTGGAAGTGGCTGTACTCACTTCAGCCACCGTGGCAAGTTCGGCAGCACGACGACGGACATCTTCGAATGCCCGACCCAGTTGTGAAGTCATGGAGTTGAACGTTTGAGCCAGTGCACCGATCTCATCGCCCGATGTGACGGGTGCCTGCAGGTCAAACCGACCGGTTGCGATTTCCTGCGCCGATTTTGTCAACTGAACGACCGGATGTGTGATCTGGCGGGATAATGCCAGCGCCAGCGCAATGGATACTGTCAATACAATAAATACGGTGATACCTGTGAGCGTGAATGTTTGAGTACTATTGGCTTCCGCCGTTCGAACGTCTAGCGCCGCTAAGTCTTCACCAACTCCCGCCAATCGATCCGTGGAAGTCTGGATATCGGCGGCAGCAGTGCGGAAGACCGCGGTTTCAGCAGCCACTTCCTGATCTTTTTCGACCAATCGGTCGAAGGCAGCATTATATTTATCTAATAGATCATGCATTTCCACTTTTTCAAGCGGAGTAAGTTTATCTGAGGCAGTAATCTGATCTTTTAGATCGGCAACCGCCTGATGTGTTTGATCAATGTAGGTCTGCTCACCGCGCAAGAGGTAGTCCTTTTCATGACGGCGGATCTGGAGCAAAGTGATCACCAGAGGATCCAACCCTTCACGGTTATAGATGCGATCTTCAATATTATGCACCGCATCGCGGAATTCGCCTTCCAAACCAGTATCTACAAAACCGCGTTGTTGGATCAGGGCAACAGTCTTTTCAAAAGCTTCATCATACGCAAGCACATCTTCATTCAAAACGGCGATATCAGCTGTATATTGATCCTGTGAATATCCTGGAAGTTGTATACGTCCCAGAACTGGGGTGAGTGCGCCTAATTCATTTAGGGTGATCTTCATCGTAGCAATGTGGTCTTGGTAGGGAGCCACATAATTTACGTAAGCAGTATCAAATCCTTCATCTCGCCAGCGCAGAAGGAAATCTTTCTCTCTACGACGGGCTTTGAGGAGGGCAATGTTGAGAGTGTCAGCACGATTCTGGATCTCAACGCCACCTGACAGCGTATCTTTGTAGGCGCCCCGCACCCGGTTCAAGCCGAACAAACCAGAAGCGGCAATGACCAAACCAAGGACAAACAGACCGCCGAATGCCAGTAGTAGCTTCCGCGCGAGCGGTAGGTCGCCCCAAAACCCGAAATGCCGGTTCTCATTGGACATCGTAGAAGATGTATTGTTCATATTATTTCTCCGTGATCATTAATTGCTTTTGCTATCAACAGTCGAGGCATTCGGTTCAAGCGTCACTAGTGTTTGTTTCATGCCCAAAGCGTGGCCTAGTTCGCGTACTGCGACTTTTAATGCCGCTTCGATGCTGGTCGTGCCTTGGATCCTCTGGGTGATGAGGTTCACTGCAGTTTCGCGTTCCGCCTGACGTTGTGTCTGCGAGAATGAGCGTGCATTTTGCAAAGCGACCGCAACCTGGGATGCCAGTGTGGACTGAATACTCACATCAACATCTGTGAAGCGATTGACAGTTTCAGACTGTACGTCCAACACACCGATAACCTTGCCAGCCACAGTCATGGGCACCGCCATTTCAGAGCGGGTACCAGGCAATAAGGGGTTCGGAAGGAAATCCGGGGCGGCGGTCACATCGTTCACTACCACGCCTTCTTGGGTACGGGCAGCGCGTGCTACGAGTGATTGTTCACTATCCAGCGGAATGCTGCGTTTTTCTGAAACCATTTTCCGGCCCACCTCGCCAGCGCCAGATGTCAGCTCAAGCGCATCACCTGTTTCGTTCAGCAGGTAAATGTGAGCATGATAAAGTTTGAAGGATTTCTTGGAGAGATCAACAACTTCCTGCAATAGGAGTGTTGCATCGGTGATGGTGGAGGTGGCAATACCCACATTCGCAACCACACCCATGTCTGCCGCGATCTTCTGAGTATTTTCATATTGTCGAATGTTCTGAAGAGCAACAGCAATCTGATTGGCGATGGAGAGCAGCAAGTTCGCATCTTCCTGTTGCAAACCGTCTGCAATGTTATGTTGCACATCCAGCACACCCAGCGCCTGATTGCCGATCGAGATCGGAATGGCGACTTCTGATTTTGTTTCAGGGAGCAATGGGTTGGGCAGCCACTCCGGGCTTTTGGACGTATCTGATACCAGTACAGGAACGTTCGTTTCAGCCGCGCGCCCTACCAGACCCTGGCCTTTGAGAATCTTGTGACCGAGGGCCAGTAGAGTTTGTCCAGCAGCTCCGGTGCCGCCAGCCAGGACCAGTTCATCGCCTGCTTCGTTCAATAAATAAATATGAGCGTGATAGTAATTAAAAGACTTTTGCACCTGTTCCACCACTTCAGTGACCAGTTGTTTTTGATCCAAAATGGTTGAAAGACGGCGGCTAACATCAGCGGAGGTGGCGAGCGCTTTTGTACGATCTGCCACACGTTGTTCCAAAGACCCGATCAACTCACGTAACTGCGCAGTCATGGCATTGAACGTGCTCGCCAGTGCGCCGATTTCGTCTCCGGTTTCGACTTTAGCCCGCACTTGAATATCACCGGATGCAATTTGGTTAGCCACTGCGGTTAAGCGCACCACTGGACCTGACAATGATTGAGACACTACAAACCCCAAGCCCGCCGCCAACAACGCAAGGATCAAGGCAACAATCAAACTACGGCGTGTTTGATCTTGAATTGGCGCAAGGAACACGCTTTCGGTTTGACCAAAGACTAGGGTCCAGGGATGAGTTGTTAATTTTGCAGTCGTTGTCTCTTCAGTCCCCTGACCCTGCTCGTGAAGTTCTGCAATGAAGAAGGGCTGCTTATCAGCGTTATGCAAACCAGCTTCAAATTCGGGCAAATTTGTGGAGAGTTGTTCGGCAGTTCCTGCAGGCAGGCGATTATCCGCCTGTAATTTGGCGAGTGCATCTTCAGACAAAGGTACGATCGTTTTGTAATCCAATTCCGGCAGCACACCGTGCGCCAGACGGATATGGTATTCATCAAGTAATACGGGCAGAGATTCAGCGCCAGCTAATCCGGTGTTATTCGCAACCAGACCTTGCAGTATGCCGGCATCGTACCTGACGCGAAAGATGCCGATGATCTTGCCATCTGTTGTGTTGTATATGGGTGCTGTAAAGTATAACGAGGGTTTGCCAGTGACCTGTGAAAATATTACTTCTGAAGAATAGGGCACCCCGGTGGTCATGGGTTGTTGAAAGTAAATACGATCGGACTTGTCCTCGCCGATTTCAGCCTGGGAGGTATCCACCAGGGATTTGCCATTGGTATCGATGACACCGATGGAATTGACATGAAGAGGATCCTCACGACTATAGGACGTGAGTAATTTATAGATCTGGGCTTCTTGCGGGCTGCCACTTCTCTGGGAAGAAGGCAAAAGTAGGTAATCGATAATCGCCGGGTCCTGCGCTTTTACACGGGTTGCGTTCAGTGTGTTATTGAAGAAAGCGTCCACCTGGTCGGCAGTCACTTGCGCCGCGCCAGCCACCTTTACGTTTGCCGCGTCGACCAATGCCTGCGTTGTATTGCGATAATTGAGATAACTGACGATTGCCAGTGGAATCAGAGTCACGGCAAGGAAGGCGGAAACCAGTTTGGCACGTAGAGAGAAATTGCGGAATTGACTACCAAAAAAATAAATGCCAAGGGCGAGAAGCGCCGCTACCACAATGAAAGGGACGGCATTTTGTAGCAGAGGATACGAAACCCGTTCCCATGGCGCGAACAGGTCTATTAATACTGTGAAGATCCCAAAAACTATGCCTACGCTCAAGGCGCGAGTAACAGGAAAACCTGTCAGGATCTGTCCAGTGAGTAATGGAACAATCAATACCAGGGCGATGCCGAGAATTATTCCCAGCCCTGATATGAGCGCGGCTATTTCTGGCATAATGAAACAGATGCTTCCAACAATCAGAGCCATAGCCAGATTCACGCGATTTTGCCTGATAAGCGTTACGCAATACACAAACAGAATCAGCAACACGACTACCGAAATTAGGACCGTGTAGATTTGCCATGTGCCTGATTGCAATGCCAGGTAGGCATAGAGCGGTAATGAGACTGCTACCGCGCTTATAACAATGAGGGTTACGCGGAAGGCACTACGCGCCTGCTCCGTCATCTCTTCCAGTAGTTTTGAAAACCAATTTTTCATAGTGAACTCCTGCGCAACGCGCTGTGCTTATTTCAAGAAAGAGGGATCGATCAGGCTGTCAATCTCAGGCTTTGAAGCGAGCGAGCCCGTTGATACAAGAAAGTCAACATACTGCTGTGTTATAAAATAAGCGGACGAATAGTCTTTGCCAGGCTGCATAAGCGCCACGGCTTCGGCATGCGTAAACACTTTGTCGCCGCCAAACCAGACATCCTCCGGACTGATGCCGAATGCCTTGGCCACTACGGCGGGCACCTGATCGGGGTTGGCATACATCCAATCCACAGCTTCAAACCAGGCATCCGTGAAGCCCTGAATATCCTGTGGGCGACTTTCAACCAATGCGGCAGGGAATGTCATCGCGCCAAGCATCAAGTTGGGTGTGTCACTGCTCGTGGAAAGAACATGACCGCCTTTTGTAAGAGCTTCAGATGCATAGGGTTCATAGGTATGAATGGCGTCCACCTCTGATTGATATGAAGTCGCCGCATTTTCGGCAGGGCTGTTCACCAAGCTGACATCGGCAGGCGAGAGACCGTTCTGTTGCAAAAATGTTCGCACATACAACTCACCATATGTGCCGAAACCAGCTCCAACGCGCTTGCCTTTCAGGTCAGCGGCGCCTTGAACATCATCGCCTACGATAATTACATCAGCGCCATCCGATGCATCGACTGGGAAAACGAACTTGAGATTCTTTTGGTTGTTGATCAATAGGGTATCGCCGACAATTGCACTTAATCCGTCTACTTTGCCTAAAAGAAGGTCACTATAGGTGTCGGGATACGATTCGTAGTAGTGGATTTCAACCTGCACATTGTGCTTGGCAAAGAAACCCTGTTCCTGGGCAACTGCTGCTGGATACAGCCCGGGCCACAGGTTCACGGCGAGGCGCAGGGGTGGATTAGCAGGTGCGACTGGTGCTTGGGCGCCGCAGGCAACCAGCAGAGATATAGCAACGAGGAGCATTGAAACAAAATTGAACTTTTTCATAAATTAATCCTTATATTTGAACATTGTCACGTCAATCTGAAAACTAAATCTTGAACAGATTGTTATATTTTCCATGAAATCGCGGTTTTCGCCGTTTGGCTTATGGGAGGAAAGTTGGGAAAAGTTGCTGGTACACTTTTCAGCCTCGAAGGGTGCATAAAGATAAATGGATCCTTTGGCATCACTTTTTATGCTGCTCTGTCAAACTATAGTCCTTAAGAATAACGCGGGTTTGCTTAGAGCCCACAGCGTGACCCAACTCACGCGCTGTAATTTGCAGAACGGCTTCCACAGAGGCAGCGCCCTGGATTTTCTGGCCGATGGCGTTAAGCATCGCTTCGCGCTCTGCCTGGCGCTGGGCCGCTTCATATTGACGACGGTTTTCCAGCAGGGTGGCAATCTGCGGAGCCAATGCACTGAATAGGCGGATATCGTCCTGGCTGAATTTATGAACTTCTTCAGCCTCTAGAAGCAGCATGCCAATCTGGCGCGCCGCGAGAAACAGCGGCAACCCTGCCAGGGCGCGCACATTTAATCTCTTAACCAGACCCAAGGATGCAGCATCCACGCGCTCATCGTTATACATATCATCGAAGAAGAGTGGGGTGGGAGTTGTAAATATCGACAGGGCTCGCAGGGCCTCAACCGCATAACGGGTTCCTACAGCTGTAGCCTCAGGTCCGGAACCATTCGACCAGTTTGCGACCACGGTCATGGACTCCAATTCGTCAGCCGAATCGTAGCTAAAGACAGCCAGAAGAGCGCGATTGACCACCGGGATATTGAGCACCTCAACAGAACTTGCTGTGAGTTCCTGCAAATCCGCAGCGTGTGACAAACGCTCACTTGCATTGAATAATCTTTCGGACTGCGATAATGCTGATTTCGTTTCGTTATACTGATGGATATTCTGCAAAGAGGTGGCAACTTGTTGAGCCAGGGTCGTCTTGATGGCGATGTCTTCGTTCGTGAACCGGTCAACATAATCAGCCTGCACATCCAGCACGCCCAGCACTTCGCCGGCAAGCGCAATCGGGATCGCCATTTCCGCTTTTGTCAAAGGCAGCAGGGGGTTCGGCAGAAAGTCTGGTTCCTTGGTGACATCATTGGAGATGGCGCCTATACCCGTACGGGCAGCGCGCGCCACCAATGAATGTGGATGATCCAGCGCAATGGTGCGTTTCTCGCTCACCATTTGATGTCCAACCTCACCTGCTCCGGCGGTCAACACCAGTTTGGTTTTGGTGTCATCCAACAGATAAACATGTGTGTGGTACAGGTTGTAGCTGCTCTTGGTCAATTCAACGACCATCTGGAGCATTTCCTGTGCATTGGTTAATTGCGAGGCTCTGGTGGAGATTTCAGCCACCGACTGCAGCTCCGTCGCGCGTTTGGATAGGACCGCTTGGGCAGCTTCCAATTCTTTGGTACGCTCGGCGACGGTCTGTTCCAAACCATCCAGTGTATTTTTGAGCTGCCCTGCCATATTGTTGAAGGTGGCTGCCAACGCGCCCATTTCGTCCGGGGATTCAACCTGGGCTTGTGCCGCCAGATTGCCACCTGCAATTTCAGAGGCAACCGCAGTCAGACGCACAATGCGACCGGTAAATGTTTGTGCCAGTAATACAGATCCAAAGCTGGAAACAGCCAAAATTAACAAGGCAAACAATACAGTGTTTCGAGTCTGCTTCGCAACAGGAGTCAGGTTGTCTGCTTGACTCTGATCGACGATAAGCACCCAGCCCAAGTTCTTAATCGCAGCCTGTGTTTCATCTGTATCCTTTAAGGTAATGGGCGCAGCGCTCACCACGCTTGGCACACCATCGAATACGAAAGTATCGTACGCGCCATCGACGGTCAACTCAGAAATACGAGCCAGCGCTTCGGGGTCAGATGGCCGGAGTCCCCGAGTATCTTCCGCAGCAAGAGCCTGTTTATTTGGTAAATACAAGTCTGTATGGGCTGTGCCGCCTAATAATTGCGTGTTCAAAATACTTACTAATTGGTCCAGTTTGAGGGTCGTACGCATTACACCGTTAACCTCGTTTGTGCCATGTGCAACCAGAGGCACTGCCAAAATTATTCCAAATGTTTGGCTACTTTCATCGAACTCTGGCTGACCAAAATAAATGGCACCTTTCCCGTTGTTAAAGGCTGCCTGCCACCAATCCTCATCCGCCTGGTAATAATCCGAGGTCCGATTTGTGGCAGCCACGAGAGCCCCGTACTTATCTGTAACAAAGACCTCGGAATTCTCCGGGAAAGTCTCTTGAAATTCTGCCAGTTCTGATGCAACCTCACTATCAATGACCCCCTTCACCAGCGGAAGGCTGTTGTTATTGGCTGCATCCGCTGCCCGCCACTGCTGATCAAGCGATTGGATCTGTTGGAGATTTACTGCTTCATCCGGTCCATACACTGCGTTGACCTGATCTACACGGTCCTGGACTACTTTGCTAAGATCAAAAGATTGTAAAAGATGTGCCTCTTGACGTAACAAACCGCTTATTTCATTCGCCTGTGACTGCGCGAGAGAGCTAAGATTTACGCCTGCGCTCTTTGTCAGGTTTGCGCGGCTGTTAGCGTAGTTAATATACGCGAGAATTCCCACAGCCAGCGCGGTAATACTAACAATGCCGATCAAAAGCTTGGCACGTATCGAATAATTGGGGAATTGGCGGATAAAATAAATACCAAGCAGTAGTAACGCAGGCGCCACAATATATGGGATTGCGGTATTTAATAGGGGATAAGAAATACGCTGCCATGGCGCGAATAGGTCCAGCAACAAGGTGAGAATCCCAAAAACTACCCCTGCAGCCACGGCGCGCGCAGCATGAGTCTGTGAAAGGGTATGACCAATCATGACCGGAAGCAAAGCTAATGTGAGGCTCAGAAGTATTCCCAGCCCTGATACGAGCGCGGTTATTTCCGGAATAATGACACATATGCCTCCAACGATCAGAGTCATAGCCAGGTTCACGCGATTTTTCCGTATAAGCCCGGCACAATATACCAACAGGACCAGAAACACGACCACTGACGCCAGGATCGTGTAAATTTGCCATGCACCAGCTTGCAGCGCCAGATAAGCATAGAGTGGCAAGGAGAAGAAAACCGCGCCTATAGTAATAAGAGCTACG
>Ga0105249_10005114_pt1 | contig 11306 bp, 9 predicted proteins | sample KBSS44metaG_FD_81522 | JGI IMG/M metagenome (GOLD analysis project Ga0105249, IMG submission 81522) | Switchgrass rhizosphere microbial communities from Kellogg Biological Station, Michigan, USA - KBS S4-4 metaG | ecosystem: Host-associated > Plants > Roots > Rhizosphere > Soil | place...
CGAAAACTGTTGGGCAGCAAAGCAGCGGCCGGTGTGTTAGGCCCCGGCGCGCAATCCCTCGCCGCGAAGTACTTCGCGGGATAGAGCAGAGAGGCAACGTCAAACGCTTAGATTGACCCCGATCCCACGTTTTCTTCCGCCACCGCTTGAACGCTTCACTTGTCGCGCCGTAGGCTCAACGAAGGCGGAACGCTTTAACGTTTCAACGAATCACGTCCGCGAAGCGATTCCTCGCTATTAGGTCAATGTCTGCGATTGGTATCATATGCCACTGGAGCCTTGCCCCACCTGCGGCTACGCGCTTTCAATCGTCGACCATCATTGCCGTCATTGTGCTACCGCATCGCGGGGAATTCCGTCGCGGCCCTTTGATGCGAAACACCTACAGCAAATGATTATGGCCGTGGTGGCGTTAAGCGTTCTCGTTTACTTGATCTTCTTTCGCTAACGAAAAGGCGCTGATAGAACGAATCAGTCTTCGATCGGTGAGCGCAGTGAGCTTGTCCTGAGCCTGCGAATGGGCCCACGCGTGTCGGCGAATCGCACCCCGCGATCGCGAACTTTATATTCCTTCGCTGTCTTACGCAGATCGGTCGCAATTTCGGCGAATTTGGCGAGGGCAGCTTGGAGGTCTTCGAGGATCTCAGCGGCGATGTCGGTATTCGCGATTGGGTGTCCGTGCCGTTTCACCTTATAGAAATGATCTCTCGACTATGCTGCTCCGTCCATTTTAGGATTTGGAATGGCACAAAAGAAAGAAGCACCGACACCGCCGCCGCCTGAGCCTCCTCCTGAGGAGACTACTGGCCAGTAGCCAGTCGCGATCTTCAGCATAGTCCTGCGAGCGCCTTTTGAAACACGGCGCTCCTGTGCCGCTCTGCGCACTTTGGCTTTCGGCACCTCCTCAGCGTGTTCTTTGGTCCCGCTTCAACGCTTCAACGGTTCACGTCACCGCAGGTTAAATGTCAAATGCTCTGCTCGCGAAGACTTTCGGAGTTGAGACGCGACCCCAATTTCTTCGCCTCCTGTGCAATTGCTTCAATATTTATCGTTCCTACCAGCAATTTTTCGCGGGTTATTACAAAAACTTCGCCGAGCTTTGCGTTGAGCATCATTTGCTCCGTCCGCAATCGTCTGGTCTTCGAAGCAATAGGCATTGTTTTTTTCGATGTGTGCTTCTACCGGTTCTGTCTTAGGGTCGTGTCCGAAACCACCCACGTTCCGGTTCATTTTGTTCTTCGAGAGGATACCCAATAATTCGCCGCGTTGATCGATTACAGGTGACGAATCGAATGCCCGCGCCTGCATTTCGTCTAAAGCCGCCCTTACAGAAACTTGATTAGAAATGCTCTTCGCAGGCTCGATGATGTCCTTAACTGTGCGGGCTTCGAAATTCGCGGGAGAAGGTTGAAGGAAGAATTAAAGGCCGCAGACGCGGCGATGGTCGCCATGGCGAATCCGTCCGGTGGCGGATTTGATGTCAGATGTTTCCGCCTTCGCACCGACTACGGCGCGACAGGTGATGTTTGAGAGCGTAAAGCCGCGTAGATTTGTTTTACGCGGCCACGCCCCTTTACGGATTTGAGAGTTGAACACGCTGGTCAGCCGCCTTCGGCGAGCCACAGATGTCAGAGGTTATTCGAAGAGCGACCGGGGCAGTCCACTTTGACGAATGATGCCGCGGGGCGTGCCGCGGTCGAGTTGGCGATGGAGCGGAACGGGAAAAGAAACTTGGCCGCGCCGCATTATGACGTGACTGCCGCTCGCGCACGCGCTCGAAGCCATGTTCGGTTAAGAAATCGCACAGCTCCGCGCGAGAAAAGACGCGCAGCTTAGGCATGCGTCAATTGAAGCTCTTTGATGGCAACTTTGCGTTCGTTCAGCCTGCGACGAACCTCCGACTCTTCCGCACACTCCAGCCACAGTTCGACTGCTTCTTTGATCATTTCTTCCGCGTGCTCGGGCGTTTCGCCCTGACTGACAATGCCCAGTTCGGGGCAGCTCGCCACATACCATCCATCCTCTCCCGGCTCGATCACCGCGGTAAGTTTCGGCAGTTTCATCATCAAGAGTTTAACTCACTCTACCATTCCTCGCCAATAGTCACCCTGATGCGCTGATTCGCGCACGAGAATACGCCGCGCGGGGACGCCGGTGGATGGACTGTATTGCCGCTTGGGAAGCGGCGAGCGATCGGGAAGATCGCGAGTCAAGTTAATCGTCGCCGAAGACTTCATCGAGCGGCTCGCTTCGCCTGCAGTCGTAACTGACCGCAGGCCGCGGCGTTCCGGCACGCTGTGTTGCGGAATCGGTTTTCTGGACGATAGTGAGAGGTCTTCAAAGCCAGAAGTACGAAGGAGGAAAGTCAGCCTCCGGTGCGCACAAAAGCCGGTGCGACGTTGGTGCAAGTAGAAAGTCAGAATCAATTATGAAAGCCGATCTCATTGCAGCCGCCTCCGAAGTAATCACTAATCAGCAAATCCTGGTGAACATGGTCGCACGCCGGGTGCGACAGCTTTCGCTCGGGCATCGTCCCCTGGTGGAATATGCTCCGGGACTGCGTGAAGCCGATATCGCGTTAACCGAGATCGCTAACGGAAAACTGACGTTCGAGTCGACCTTCGGTCAGAATGGAACCGCTGAGCCTCCCGCCCAGGTCGTCCTCTTCCCCGGTGTCACATCGCGGAAAAACGCTAAAAAAGCTGCTTAAAACGAAGATTTGCCGCGATGAGGCGGGCAAAGCGCCAAAACGCTGGGAATTAGTGATAGGTGATCGGAGCCAGAGATCTGAAGTCTGTTTATTCAGCTAGCTCCGGAACATGTTCATCCTCATATTTTTCGATGAGGACTCCGAGCACATCCATGAGTGAACCGAGCGGATGATTTTCGTCTTCGCCGACCCTCTCGACTTTGCCTTCGATGTCGCTTATCCCATAAGCTCCATTCTTCATTCATCCTTCTGACTTTGGACCATGGAGATTCACCAGTTGCGTTATTTCGTCGCGGTAGCCGACGAGGGAAGCTTTTCCCGCGCGGCCGCCAAGGTGCGCGTCGCTCAACCTTCGCTTAGTCAACAGATTCGAAAACTGGAGGCGGAGGTCGGTCAGCCGTTATTCGATCGTTTGCCGCGTTCTGTCGTTATCACTGAAGCCGGGCGCTGTTTGCTCGAGTACGCACGACAGATCTTGGCGTCGATCGGCGATGCGCGACGTTGCGTGGACGAGCTCAAGGGCAAGATTGCCGGCGACGTGGCCGTAGGCGCAATTCCCACGATTGCGCCGTATGTGCTCCCCGAACTGGTCGTGACATTCCAGAAACATTATCCGGACGTGACGCTGCACATCGTTGAAGACGTGACCGCCGGCATCGCCCGGCGCATTGAAGCCGGCGAGCTGGATGTGGCATTGGCGTCCACTTGTCAAAAGAGTCCGACTCTTCGGATCGAACGCCTCGGCAACGAACCGTTGCTTGCGCTTGTGCCGGAAGAGCATCCTCTCGTAAAACAAACGGTGGTCACCTTCGACGATCTTAAATCGCAAAGATTTCTGCTCCTGCACGAGATGCATTGCCTCTCGCAACAGGTAAATCACCTGCTCGAATCTCGTCGGCTGCATCCGGAGATTGCGCTGGCCGGGAGCCAACTCAGCACGATCGCGAACATGGTCGCGGCTGGCATAGGTGTTTCAATTGTTCCGCAAATGATGGTGAAACATCAAGTGACCCCGGGTTGCGTCAGTCTGCCGTTTGCTCCGCCGGTTCCAGAACGTGAGCTGAATGTTCTTTACAATCCGCTTCGATTTCAGAGCAAAGCGGCCGCGGCCTTCCGTCAGGAAGCCGCAGCTGCTTTCTCAGCCGGCGATTCGTCAATCGCTCATGAAGCGACGTAGGAACACGGCTTATTTAATTCTTTCCAGCGCTGCGACCAACAGCAATACCATCGGACAGACGGCAAGGATCAGAATTACTCCAAAGCCAGCAAGCTCAGGCAGATAGGAAGGTCGCGCCCTATGCACGTATCGGTTCTCAATGAACCGTGCAATGCGCCACCACATTGGCATTGTAGTTTTCATGCCTACAACGGGCCACAGCCTGGGCGCGGATTGAAATACTTTATGCGTCTAGGCGCGATAGGAGTTGCCTATCGGCAGGAGAATCCGGCGTCAGAAAACCCAATTACAACTTTCGACGCGAGACACGCGACGTGATTATTCCTCAATCGCGCCGCTTATTTTTCGGAGGTGTTCCCGAAAGGTATAGCTGGAATCGGCTGCTCGTTTCTTCAGATACCGCGCAAACTCCAACTGTTTTCGCAATGAGTGCCCACTTTTGATCGCTTCTGCCTGATGCCGCTCGCGTTGCCAGATTTCATGCGCAACCGACAGCAGCTCGTCGGCACGCTCCGCAAAGGCAAACAAACAGCCGTCGTCATCGGCGAAAGCGACGTCGCCGGCTTCAACCAGGAAGTTACCGAAACGAGCGGAGCGCAGCGCTGAGGCGTCACGAGGGTCGAGCCGTTGCGGGCCGGCCGGACACACCCCATAGCTGAAAATCGGCAGACGAATCTGCCGCAGTTCTGGAGTATCACGATGCGCGCCCCACACGATAATTCCCGTCAAGCCGCAGTTTTCAGCCTCGAGCGCGGTTAAATCGCCGATGCAGCCTTCGTCTAGGCGGCCTCCGTTATCGATCACCAGAACTTCGCCGGGTTCCGCGGTTTGCATCGCTTCCAGAAAAACATCGACGCTTCCAAAATGTCTCACCGGCAGCGCCGGGCCCGCAAGCCGTTGATTGGGTATCACCGACTGAATGCCAGGCGGACTGATTCGGAGAGGAATCTTCACGCGCAGAGCGGCATCGGCGATAAGCGGAGTGGAAAGCTCGGCGAACGCGCGCCTTAACGACTCCGCTTCCATGCTGCGACCTTGCTCGCATTCGGCTCGCTTTGCAAAATGCAGCCGACACGCCATCTACACCATCGCTTCCGCGATCAATTCGGCGATGTGCTTCGCGCGTCCGTTGGTGAGGTCAGCGATTTGATGGCGGCAACTTGTGCCTGAGGCAATGATTTCCGTTCCCGGCGGCTGATTATCGATATTGTTGAGCAAGCGCTGGGCGACTTGGACCGACAGATCGTATTTCTCTGCCAGCGCGCCGAATGCGCCGGCCATTCCGCAGCACGCCGTGTCGAGTACCGTTGCTTTTCGGCCCGGCAACCTTTCCGCGAGTCGCGCCATGAACGCCGGATTCATGGTCGACTTGGCATGGCAATGCGGATGAATCGCGACTGTCGCCGAGCGCTCATTGAATCGAAGCGCCTCCGGTTCGCGCGTCAGTACGTCATCGACAAATTTTTCGAAAAGGAAACAGCGCTTCGCCAGATCCTCCGCGCCATCGATGTTCAACTCACGATAATCTTCCACAAACATCGACCAGCAGGAGGGCTCGAGGAATAGGATCGGAGCAGCCGACAGTTCATGGTTGAGAGTTGCTTGCCGAGCCGTAGCTGAGCGAAGGCTGGAGAGTTGAGAGATGTTGTGTTTTCCGAGTTTTGCGGCGGCATCGAGATTTCCCTGACTGAATGCCGGTCGTCCGCAGCATCGCCGATTTTTCACCAGCACCACTTCAAACTCGAGCGCTTCCAGCACTTTTATGGCGGCGATTCCGATGTGTGGCTCGTGATAGCGCACGAAAGTGTCGTCCCAGAGAATGACTTTGCCGCGTCTGGGGAGCGCGGGCGCCTCGCCAAAAATCGACGTGTCGTGTTGCGAGCTATGGGCACGTATCGCGCTGCTTGGATTGTCCCGCGCGGCGCGTGACACAGCGGGCGAGGCGCCCGCGCTCCCCAGACGTTTTGCGAACCATCGATCGAATTGTTCGTTTGCGTAATGGGGCAACGAACGTTTCGCTGAGATGCCGAGCGTCTTCTCCATTACAACGCGCGCCAGCTTTAAATCGAGAATGCGGTTTGCTATCGACGGCATTGCGCAGCCGAGTTGTCCGAGCAGATCAACGTTACTGAATATTCGCTCGCGCAACGGTAAGCCATCTCGACGCCATCGCGCGTGCATCAGTTCCGCCTTCAACAATGCAAGATTAACGTTCGACGGGCATTCCGGCGTGCATCCCTTGCAGGAGAGACAATTGCTCAGCGCGCCCTCCAGCTCTTCAGATTTCAGCGGATCGTGTCCGTTTACGCGCAACTCGATCGCGGCGCGGATGATGTTGGCGCGGCCGCGTGTGGACATCACTTCTTCTCCGGTCGCCATGAATGTTGGGCACATGATGGCGGTCTGTTTTAGGCAACCACCACAGCCGTTGCATTGCTCGAGATTGCCGATGAACGAACGGTCCTTGAACACGAACGCGAGCGATGGTTGGAATGGAAGCTCGAGCGGGCGAGTGAAGTTCTCGCGCAAATGATTGTCGATCTTGTGTCCTCCGTCGTCGAAGATTTTCCCGGGATTGAAAATATTTTTCGGATCGAACGCATTTTTGATTGCGCGCATCACTTCGAGCAGCTCATCGCCGAGTTGATCGCGCATGTATTCGCTGCGCGCGATGCCGACGCCGTGCTCGGCCGAGAGCGAACCCTTGAATTGCCGCACCAGCGCGGAGGTTTGATCGGCGATTTGTCTGAATTTTTTCAAATCTGCCGCGCTATGCAGATCGAGCACCGGTCGGACATGCAACAATCCGCTCGCAGCATGCCCGTAATAACTCGCCTTCAAGCCAAACGGTTGGATGATGGATTGGAGGCCGCGCACGTATTCCGGCAATTGCGCGGGACGAACGGCCGCATCTTCAATAAACGCAACCGGTTTCGCCGGCCCCACACAACCGGTTAATAGCGAGAGGCCGGATTTGCGCACCGACCAGACCAAATTCATCTCCGTCGAATCGGTGAGAATTTTCGTGCGCAACCCGAGCTTTCTCGATTGCAAGATCGACAATCGCTCCGCGACGTCGTCGTAGAACTCGACGATCAAAATCGCTTCGCACGGCTTCGTATCGAGTTCGAGCAAATCGCGCGCCGCCTGAAAATGGAGCTGGCCTTTGGTTTGATCCAGCAACGGGCGATCGATGTGTTCGATGGCAGCCGGTTTAAGATCGAGCAGGTCGACCGTTGCCTGCATCGCTTCTCCCACCGATGCGAAAAAGATCAGACCCAATCCTTTCGCACCCGGCAGCGGCGAGATTTTCAGTTCCGCAAAAAATATCGCGGCGAGCGTTCCTTCGCTGCCGGCCAGAATGTTGGTGAGATCATTCGGTGCACGGAGAAATCTTTTGATGCCGTAACCGGGCCAGCGTTTTATCAGGCCCGGTGGCCAGCGCTCCGTCATCTCGGCCGTCGCCGCGCTAATGAGGCTCGCGATTTTCGCGCTCTCTGCCTGTAGCGACTCATGCGTCCGGCCGATCTTTTCGATGCGACCGTCGGCCATCACGATTTCGAGCGAGATCACGTGATCGGCCGTTGTCCCATAAATCGGGCAGCGCGCGCCGGAAGAATTATTGGCGATCATGCCGCCGAGCGTCGCACGGGCGCTCGTTGCCACATCCGGGCCAAAGCAGAAGCCGTGCGGTCTAAGGAAATCATTAAGTTGATCGAGCACAACGCCCGCGCCAACGCGCACGCTGTGCTTTTCGAGATCGAGTTCGGAGATCTGGCGATTATAGCGCGAAAATTCGACGATCAATCCTGGCCCAATCGCGTTGCCGACGAGACTTGTTCCGGCCCCTCGAGGCGTAACCGAAAGACCTGCCTCAGCAGCAGCGCGAATGACGAGGCTTGTTTGTTGTGCACTTTTCGGAAAAGCCGCACCGACCGGCTCGATCTGATAAATCGACGCGTCAGTTGCGTAAAGTTGCCGCGTTAGATTATCAAAGCGAGCGTCGCAACCGGTTTGCCTGATTTTCCTTTCCTGCGCGGAAGTCATCCCTATTTCTTAACCTTAAGCCGCCGATGCTTATTAGAAAGTGCACTCCAGCGTCGCGTGGTCAAAGCTGTGGCCGAGTAAGTCTCCATAAACGAGAGTCTGCATCGCAAAGCAGATTTGCTGTTTGATTACTCGGGGGCGCTTTGTTGACGGGTGTGCCGAGGATTTCATTTCAGAATGCGAAATCGGGACTTTATTTGTATTGTCGATCAATCCTCAGTTGGCCCATGATCGTTCCCAATGCATGCTGCATCCTTTTTTGCCGTCCGTAATCCAGCTAGATCGGGAAATTCGGCCTAAACGTTGTTAGCGGGCGAGATCAACTTCAGATAGATTTCATGTCATCTGATAAGAAAAGCACGCTCCAAGTAATCGGAATTCCAAAGGAATTCGGTGTGCTACTCCTCACTTTCGCGCTGATCCTCGCCGTAAGCCCATATCTGGGCGGAACCGACCTTGGAATCTTTAAAGTGCCCAGCTTTTCGCCAAAGGTGGGATGGGCCCTATGTTTTTTGGGTCCGATATTACTGCTTGTCGCCGCGCTCTTGTTCCTGCCATTTTGGGAACAGAGTTGCAGACCATCTGCTGCTTTGACACGTTCGTCGGCAGCGTCTCGAGGTACCGGCCTCAGAGTATCACGGACATTGTAAGGGCGGAGGCGGCAAATCACGGAATCCAAATCGATGGGATTCAAATCGGGGACAGGTTGCACATCAACGATTTGGAGCAGATATGCACAAGGGCCTGGTTTCCCAACAAATCGGCCGATGAGATCAAAAGAGTTCTTCAGGCTGCGCGAGCTACAGCTTTTAGCCGGAAGTATGCTGAGCCAAGAGGGGACGAAAAGTTGGTCGACGTGTCAACAATACAAATTGAGGGAATAAGACCCTGGCATTGCTATTTCACGGATCTCCTGAAGGATCTGGGGGTCAAAGACTTTAACCAACTCGATATTCTCGATGTCGGCATCGGCAATGGTCATGCTGAGGAGCCATTTCTCAGTCAGCTCCATTCCTTCAAGGCTGTGGACATTTCTAACGAAGCACTTCAATACGCGGATAAGAAATACGTGCAGATGACCCGTTTCGTCTGCGGCGCGGAGGACCTAACTCAGATACCCAACAACTCTGTCGATCTATATATGTCGTTGCGAGCGTATCAGTGCACGCTCTTTAACAGACGAGCTGCACTTCACGAGGCCTACAGAGTCCTCCGGAATGGTGGAATCATTGTGCTGTCCATACCAATTATGTACCTGCAAGAAAACGGCAAGGTACTCACCGGTCTTATCCCACCTGGGTCGACAGCGCCGAATATGGAATACGCACGACATTTTGCCGAAAGGATCAAGGATTACCTGACAATTCTAAACTTTCGCGACGTGAAAATGGATGAACGATCCTCCTTCGAGAATTTCTTGTGCGCAAGGCGGTAACTCGAGCTTCGACTGAATGAACTCTGTTTCCTATTCCTTAACTCAGCTCCCATCTCGCCAGAGAGTGTCTGTTTTTGCAGTTGTAACTAGAGCAAATCCAACTGGGCACTGTCCGGCATGGTCTCGGCAAAACGAACACCGAGGCCGATGAGGCGCACGGGTTTTCCGGCGCGGCCGAATGCTTCCGCGAGCAGCAAGCGAAAATGTTCCAACGCGGGCGCAAGGCCCGTGCGCTCCGCGGTTGTGCGCGTAAAGTCGTTAAATTTTAGCTTCACGAAAATTTTCGTGATCTCGCGGGTTGATTCTTTTTGGGCGAGATCAGCCATCAATTCCTGGAACAGCTCTTCCAGTCTTTCTTCGCATTGATCGACTGTGGTAAGATCGGCGGCGAACGTTTCCTCGGTGCTGAGCGATTTGCGCGGACGATCCGGCTCGACCGGCCGGGGATCGATGCCTCGGCAAAGATCATAGAGATCGAGACCAAACTTGCCAAAAAATTCGACAAGCTCCGGCCGGGAAAAACGTTGCAACTGGCCGCAGGTCTTGACGCCGAGCTCTTCCAGTTTCCGCTCCGTCTTCTCGCCGATTCCCCAAATTTTGCGGACCGGCAAATTTTCCATGAACTCTGGGACTTGTTCCGGCGTAACCTCAAATTGGCCGTTCGGCTTATTTACTTCGCTCGCGATTTTTGCGATCAGCTTGTTGGCACCAATTCCGGCTGAGGAAGTGAGCTTCGTTTTGCGAAAAATCGTCCCGCGGATGACTTGTGCCAATGGTCCGGGTGCGCCGGGATGCTCAGTGACGTCGAGATATGCTTCGTCGAGTGAGAGCGGTTCGATCAACGACGTGAACCGATGGAGGATCCCGCGGATGACCGCCGCTTCGCGCCGATAAACATCGAAGCGCGTCGGCAACACGATCAGATTCGGGCAACGTTGCAACGCCATGAATGTTGGCATGGCCGAGCGCACACCGAACTTACGCGCTTCGTAATTGCACGTCGTCAAAACGCCGCGGCGGTCGCGAGCGCCGCCCACGCCCACCGGTTTGCCGCGCAACGAAGGACGGTCGCGCACCTCGATCGCCGCGTAAAAGCAGTCCATGTCCAGATGGATGATGGCGCGCAGCTGTGCATCTTTTTCCACCGAGCAAATCTAGCATCAACCCGAACGCTTTCGGGTCATCTTTGACCGGCGAAGAGAGATTGCCCTTTGACAGAAGGTACGTCATTACAAAGGTGATCGTATGACATCAGCTGCAACGCGTGTTTTCATGGTGCGACATGGCGCTACGGTGGTGAGCGCGGAAGATCGATTTGCCGGCGCAAGCGATGTGGCGCTTTCCGATGAAGGACGCGAGCAAGTACGCCAGTTGGCGGAGCGATTGAGGAACGAGAAGATTGCCGCAGTTTATGCATCGCCGCTCGGACGCACAGTCGAGACCGCTCAAATTCTTGCGGCGCCGCACAAACTAGAAGTGCAGACGCGCGATGGTCTGCGCGAGATTTCGCACGGCCGCTGGGAACAGATGACGCGACGCGAAGTGGAAGAAAAATATCCGGATGAGGCGGCGGAATGGGAAAAAGACCCCTACACGTTTGCGCCCGTGGGTGGCGAAAGTGGTCTGGCCGTGACGGCACGTGCCCTGCCGGTGCTCGTCGAGCTGGTGCGCAAGCATCCCGGCGAAAACATCCTCGTCGTTTCGCACAAGGCGACCATCCGACTGTTGCTTAGCTCACTGCTGGGGTTTGATCCGCGGCGTTACCGGGATAATCTCGATCAAAAGCCGGCCGCGCTGAACATTGTCGATTTTAAGGACGCGATGCGCGCACGGCTTACCCTTTTCAACGATACCTCACACTGCGCCCCCGCCCATGAAGCAGTCCCGCCGATTCCCGAGCGGCGATTGTCGAGGTGGTGGAACGAGCGGACAACGCG
>Ga0105249_10005115_pt1 | contig 11306 bp, 9 predicted proteins | sample KBSS44metaG_FD_81522 | JGI IMG/M metagenome (GOLD analysis project Ga0105249, IMG submission 81522) | Switchgrass rhizosphere microbial communities from Kellogg Biological Station, Michigan, USA - KBS S4-4 metaG | ecosystem: Host-associated > Plants > Roots > Rhizosphere > Soil | place...
AGGCCGCGGAACATGTGCAGATACACGACAACGAAGAACAGCGAGGCGCCGGTCGAGTGCATGTAGCGGATCAGCCAGCCCCAGCTGACGTCGCGCATGATGTATTCGACCGAAGCGAACGCGGCCGACGTGCCCGGCGCGACTTCCGCCGTGCTCGGCGTGTAGTTCATGGTCAGGAAGATGCCGGTCAGGATCTGGTTGACCAGCACGAGCAGGGCGAGCGAACCGAAGTAGTACCAGAGGTTGAAGTTCTTCGGCGCGTAGTAGCCCGAGGTGTGCGAGGACAGGAACGAGAAGACCGGCATGCGGTCCTCGATCCAGTTCACCACGCGGCTGTTGGTCTGGATGCGCGTCATCGTGGTGCCCATCACGCCTTCCCCTCAGCCGGATCGACGCCGATCATGATGTGCGTATCGTCGACGAACGAATATTTCGGCACGGCGAGGTTCGCCGGTGCCGGCACGCCGTCGAAGACGCGTCCGGACATGTCGTAGCGCGATTTGTGGCAGGGGCAGTAGAAGCCGCCCTTCCAGTTCGGATCGAACGGCTCGGGCTTGAGTTCGGGGAAGTAGTCCGGCACGCAACCCAGGTGCGTGCAGATGCCGACCACGACCAGCCATTCCGGCTTGATCGAGCGGTTCTCGTTCTGCGCGTACTTCGGCTGCTGGTCGGCGTTCTCCGACTTCGGATCCTTCAGATGCGAATCCTCGCCCGCCAGCGCGTCGAGCTGCGGCTTCGTCCGGTTCACGACGAACACCGGCAGGCCGCGCCACGCGAACGTGACTTTCTGCCCCGGCTCGATCTTGCCGATGTCGGCCAATACCGGCGCGCCGGCCGACTTCGCCGCCGCACTCGGCTCCCACGACTTGACGAAGGGAATCGCCGCGAGCACGACGCCCGCACCGCCAACGACCGAAGTCGTCGCAGTCAGGAATCGGCGGCGCCCAGGGTCTACCACAGCATCGTTTGCCATCAGCACTCCGCTGCAAACTTTCGAGAAAATCGGTTGGACGGCTCGACCGCGTCCATGGCGACGCCCCATCGGGGCGGGCATCGCCGCTGCTGCAAGACGTGACTGCAATAACGCTGGTGAATCGCGGTATTGCCCGCCTTGCCTAGGGCGAGCCCCAAAATCGTGTTAGTTTAACGAACGCCCCCGCACCGCACAATCAAAGCGGGCGTCGTTTACCTGCCATGCCGCCGTCATCGGCGCGACCGCGGACGGTGCATCGGACCGGTGCACGCGGCGCCGAAGAACGCGAGGCGACGACATCATGCCGACCCGCACGACCTACAACACGCTCGCCTTCATCGCCCGCTGCGCCGTCGTCGGCCTCGCGGCGGCCTTCGTGCTCAGCGTATTCGCGCCGGGACTGGTCGAGCGCCTGCGCGGGAGAAGCCACGCCGGCGAAGCGATTCATGCCGCCGCCAGCGACGACGCTGCGACAACTCGCCACGGCCCGGTGTCCTATGCCGACGCCGTCCGCCGCGCCGCACCGGCGGTGGTCAACATCTATGCGAACAAGGCGACGTTGTACCGTCCTGCCGTACCGGTCGCCGACGCGCTGACGCAGCGCCTGCTCGGCTACGTGCCGGGACGCATCCAGCGGCGGCAGGAACAGAGCCTGGGCTCCGGCGTCATCTTCAGCTCGGACGGCTACGTGCTGACCAACAATCACGTGATCAACGGCGCCGACGACATCCAGGTGCTGCTCGACGACGGACGCGTGTCGAAGGCGCAGATCATCGGCACCGACGCCGAGACGGATCTGGCCGTGCTGAAGATCGAGGCCAACAACCTGCCCGAGATCGCCGTGCCGGAAGACGCCACCGCCGACGTCGGCGACGTCGTGCTGGCGATCGGCAATCCGTTCGGGCTCGGCAAGACCGTCACGATGGGCATCGTCAGCGCGACCGGAAGACAACTGCGCGCGTCGTCCTACGAGGACTTCATCCAGACCGACGCGGCGATCAACGCCGGCAATTCCGGCGGCGCGCTGGTCAACGCGCTCGGCGAGCTGGTCGGCATCAACAGCCGCGTGTATTCGCGTGCGCAGTCCTCGACCGGCCTCGGCGCCTCCCAAGGGCCGTCGCAAGCCGCAGAAGGCATCGGCTTCGCGATCCCCGTGATGACCGCCAAGGCCGTGCTCGACCAGATCGTCAAGCACGGCCGCGTGATCCGCGGCTGGCTCGGCGCCGACTACAGCGACGTCCCCGCCGCCGTCGGCGCGACCGCGCACCAGCCCGGCGTCCTGATCCGTCAGATCACGCCGGAAAGCCCTGCAGCCCAATCCGGCCTGCTCCCCGGCGACCTGCTGCTGAAACTCGACGGCACGGCCATCGTCGACCAGCTCGACCTGCGCAATCGCGAGGCCGCGATCGCGCCGGGCACCAAGGTGCGCCTGGAAGGCTTGCGCAACAACGTGGCCTTCGCGATCGACGTGGTGCTGGCGCAGCGGCCGGCGCCGAGCACGACGGGGGCTTGAAGAGCCGGGATTGGGATTGGGGATTCGGAAAAGCGCCGGCGTCGAGCGCGACTTGGGCTTAGGCTGGCCACCGCCTCTCGCACGGCGGCCGGCCCGTTGCCTTCATTCCCGCGAACGCGGGAATCCATTGGGCTTTTGCAGAGGGATGAAGCAAGGTGGATTCCCGCCTTCGCGGGAATGACGTCGACAGTTGCCGGGCCATTCGCCGCTTTTCCGAATCCCCAATCCCCAATTCCGGCTTCTACAGCGCCTTCTGATAGCGATCCCGCAGCGTCGCCACGCGCTGCACGTACACCTGCGTCTCGTCGTACGGCGGTACGCCGCCATACTTCAGCACGGAGGCGGCGCCGGCGTTGTAGGCGGCGGTCGCGAGTTTGGCGTCGCCGTTGAAATCCTTCAGCAGCTGCGCGAGGTAGCGCGCGCCGCCGCGGATGTTCTGCCCGACGTCGAACGCATCGGTGACGCCGAGGTCGCCGGCCGTGCCCGGCATCAGCTGCATCAGGCCCTGGGCGCCCTTGTTCGACAGGGCCAGCGGATTGAATGCCGACTCGGCATGGATCACCGCCCGCAGCAGTGCGCTGTCGACGCCGAACTCGGCCGCCGCGGCGGCGATCTCCGCGCGGTAGGCTTCGAGGTTCAAGGCGGTGCGCGAGAAGTCGATCGACGAATGCACATCGCAGGCGACGCACGTCGCGATGTAGGTGAACAGCACCGCGAATGCGCTGCCGCTCGGCTTGATGTTCGTGTATTCCGTGATGCCGTCCTTGCGCTGCACTCGGTAGACCGAGCCGCGCAGCACTTTCATCGACGGCGTGCTCGACGGTGCGGCCGACGGCGCAGGCTTGGCCGAGGCGACGATAATCGGCGGCGCCAGCGCCGGCGCCGAGGAGCCGGCCCCGGCCGCGACCACCGAGAAATCGGCCCTGACCGGTTTCTCCTTCGCGTTTTCCTCGTACACCCAGCCCTGCGTGGTCACGGTGCGCTTGCCCGGCGCGGGCGACGACCCGATCGACGGCGAGGGCGCTGCAGGCAGCGCAGGCTTCTTCGGTGCCGTGTCCTCGTAGCGCGACAGCACCGAGCACTTGGAAAAGCCGTCGCTCTTGTTGGTGTAGGCGACGACGCCGCCCTTCGCCTCGCACTTGTACAGCACGCCCGCCCGCGCCTCCCGTTGCGCCGCGCACGCGAGCGCGATGCCGAGCAAGGCAAGGGCGGCGAGGGGCGTGGCTGGGCGCGGCATGGTCGTTATTGAACCCTTTTGGATACGAGAGTTTCCGCCTGTCCGGTCACAGCCCTGGCGGCCGCGCTGGCGCGGGCGCCTGCCGGAACGCTTGGCGGGGCGCCTTTTTACCACGTAAACTATTGGACTTCCTAGGATTTCGACTCATGCCCGGCAAGCTCTACATCAAGACCCACGGTTGCCAGATGAACGAGTACGACTCGGCCAAGATGGCCGACGTGCTGCACGCGGCGCATGGGCTGGAGCTGACCCAGAACGAGGCCGAGGCCGACGTCATCCTGATCAACACCTGCTCGATCCGCGAAAAGGCGCAGGAAAAGGTCTTCAGCCAGCTCGGCCGCTGGCGCGAGCTGAAGCAGGCCAACAGCGCCGTCGTGATCGGCGTCGGCGGCTGCGTCGCGAGCCAGGAAGGGGACGCCATCGTCAAGCGCGCGCCGTTCGTCGATCTCGTGTTCGGCCCGCAGACCCTGCATCGCCTGCCGGCGATGATCGAAGCCAAGCGCGCCAGCGGCAAGCCGCAGGTGGACATCTCCTTCCCCGAGATCGAGAAGTTCGACGCTCTGCCGCAACCGCGCGCCGAGGGGCCGACCGCCTTCGTCTCGATCATGGAAGGCTGCTCGAAGTACTGCTCGTTCTGCGTCGTGCCGTACACGCGCGGCGAGGAGATCAGCCGGCCGTTCGACGACGTCGTCGCCGAAATCGCCGTGCTCGCCGAGCAAGGCGTGCGCGAGGTCAACCTGCTCGGCCAGAACGTCAATGCGTATCGCGGCGCGATGCACGACGGCACCGTCGCCGACTTGGGCCTGCTGATCCACGCGATCGCCGAAATCGACGGCATCGGCCGCATCCGCTTCACCACCTCGCACCCGCTCGAATTCAGCGACTCGCTGATCGACGCCTATGCCAACGTGCCGCAGCTCGCCAACTACCTGCACCTGCCGGTGCAGTCCGGCTCGGACCGCATCCTCGCCGCGATGAAGCGCGGCTACACCGCGCTCGAATTCAAGCAGAAGCTGCGCAAGCTGCGCGCCGTGCGGCTGGATATCTCCATCTCTTCCGATTTCATCGTCGGCTTCCCGGGCGAGACCGATGCCGACTTCGACAAGACGATGAAGCTGATCGACGATGTCGGCTTCGACCAGAGCTTCTCGTTCATCTATTCGCGCCGCCCCGGCACGCCGGCGGCGAGCCTCGCCGACGACACGCCCGATACCGTCAAGCACGCGCGCCTCGAGCGCCTGCAGGCGGCGATCAACGCCAACGCCAAGCGCATCGGCGAGGCGATGGTCGGCAGCTCGCAGCGCATCCTGGTCGAGGGACCGAGCCGCAAGAATCCCAACGAGATGACCGGGCGCACCGAGAACATGCGCTACGTCAACTTCCCCGGGCACGCGCGCATGACCGGGCAGTTCGTCGACGTGACGATCACCGAGGCGATGAGCAATTCGCTGCGCGGCCGCGTGCTCGTCGCCGAGAGCCTCGTCGCCTAGCCTTCTCGACCGGCGCCCGTCGCACCGCCCTGCATCCATCGACGCTCCCGTATCGTACGGGTTCGATGAAGGCCGCTTGCCGGCGGCGCGAGTCGCCACCGATGCACGATGCCAAGGCGGCACGCAGCCGCCCGCCGACAGCAAGCCGACCCAGCGCACCGGCGTCGAGCGGCGCTCCGACGTCGGCGGCTCGGCGAAGCGCCGTCGATTGCGCGCTCCATGGGAATTGCCGACTATTCCCCGCGACAGCCTGGATCTGGATGGTTTCATGGCCGACCCGACCGATATCCATCCAGCCGATCCGGATCGCCTGCGCGACCTGCTGGTCGCGACCGCCGGCGGCGATGCCGGCGCGTTCGAGCAGCTTTATCGGTCGACCTCCCCCAAGTTGTTCGGCATCTGCCTGCGCATCGTGCAGCAGCGCAGCGACGCCGAAGACGTGCTGCAGGACGTCTACGTGACGATCTGGCGCAAGGCGGCGCAGTTCGATGCCGCGCGCGCGAGCGCGATCACCTGGCTCGCGATGATGGCGCGCAACAAGGCCATCGATCGCCTGCGCGCCGGCGGCGTCGAGCGGAACTCGGCGCCGATCGATCTGGCCGAGGACCTGCAGGATCCGAACGCCGCCACGCTCGTCCTGGCAGAGACGCGCGAGCAGATGCGCCGCCTCGATGCCTGCCTCGGCGAGCTCGAAGTACAGCGGCGCAACCTGATTCGCGTCGCGTTCTTCGAAGGAGCGACCTACGAGGAACTCGCCGCGCGCTGCAGTGCGCCACTCGGCACGGTCAAGAGCTGGATCCGGCGCGGCCTGCTGCGCCTCAAGACGTGCCTGGAACGATGAACACGCCCGGCGGCCCTGCCCAACCCGACGCACCGGACTTTGCCGACACGGCGGCGGAGTATGTCCTCGGCGTGCTGGATGCGCACACACGCCGCGCAGCGCAGGCGCGGCTCGCGCGCGATGCAGCGTTCGCGCGCGAGGTGGCGCAGTGGGAAGCACGCCTGACGCCGCTGATCGACGAGATCGCGCCGGTACCCGCGCCGCATGCGTTGTGGCCGCGCATCCTGGCGGCGGCCGGCATCGCGGACGCCGGCAGCGAGGCGTCCGCCGGTCCACGCGTGCGACCGCAATCGGGTCTCTGGCACAGCGCCTCGTTCTGGCGCTGGTTCAGCGCAGGCTCGCTCGCCGCGGCGGCCGCGAGCCTGTTCGCGCTGTTCTTCCTGCCGCACGTCACGCCGACGGCGCCGCGCAGCATGCCGATGGTCGCGAAGATGATGCAGGACGACGGCACGACCCTGTTCCTTGCAACCGTCGACCCGAGCCAGGGCACGTTGGTCGTGCAGCCGATCATGGTCGAGATCCCGCAAGGCCGCGTGCCGGAACTCTGGCTGATTCCGCCGGGCGATACGCCTCATTCGCTGGGGCTGCTCGACCCGAACCGCGCCAATGCGATCGCCGTGCCGAAGGACCTGCTCGCCGCGTTCGGTCCGCGCGCGATCGTCGCCGTGACCGTCGAGCCGCCGGGCGGCGGACCCGGCGGCAAACCGAGCGGGCCGATCATCGCCAAGGGCGAGGTCTCGCTGCTCTGACATCGATCGCACGATACGCGTGCGGGCGGGCGTCCGCACTGGCATGGCCGCAGGGTGCGCGCTACCCTCGCGCGCCTATGAATGCACTCGCCCAGCACGAACTCGTCCTCGAACCCGACGATGTCGAACGCCTCGCCAATTTGACCGGCCCGTTCGACGAACACCTGCGCCAGATCGAACTGCGCCTCGGCGTCGAGATCGCCAATCGCGGCAACATCTTCCGCGTGACCGGCTCGGATCACGCGGTCAAGGCCGCGGAGCGCGTATTGCGCGACCTCTACGAAGCCACCGATGCGGAAACGCTGACCGGCGCGCAGATCAACCTGCGCCTGTCCGAGTCCGGCGTCGATGCGCTCGACGCGCGCGCGGCCGAAGGCGCGCACGAGGTCGCGATCAAGGTCAAGCGCGGCACGATCCGCGGCCGCGGCGCGAACCAGACGCGCTATCTGCACGCGATCGCGACGCACGACATCAACTTCGGCGTCGGCCCGGCCGGCACCGGCAAGACCTACCTCGCCGTCGCGATGGCGGTCGACGCGCTCAACGACAACCGCGCGCAGCGGCTGATCCTGGTGCGTCCGGCAGTCGAGGCCGGCGAGAAGCTCGGCTTCCTGCCGGGCGACCTCACGCAGAAGGTCGATCCGTACCTGCGCCCTCTCTACGACGCGCTGTACGAAATGCTCGGCGTCGAGAAGGTCATGAAGCTGATCGAACGCAACGTGATCGAGATCGCGCCGCTCGCCTACATGCGCGGGCGCACGCTGAACGATGCGTTCGTGATCCTCGACGAGGCGCAGAACACGACGATCGAGCAGATGAAGATGTTCCTGACCCGCATCGGCTTCGGCTCGATCGCGGTCGTCACCGGCGACATGAGCCAGACCGACCTGCCCAAGCACGTGAAGTCCGGCTTGCGCGATGCGGTCGAGGTGCTGCGCGAAGTCGACGGCGTCAGCTTCACGTTCTTCACGGCGAAGGATGTCGTGCGCCATCCGCTGGTGCAGCGTATCGTGCGCGCCTACGAGCAGCGCGAGGCCGCGGCGCAGAACGAACCGGCGCAGGGCGGAGATGGCCGCTAAGCCGTCCCGCCGTCCGCGCGCCGCCGCCGCGGCGCCGAAACTGTGCCTGTGGGTGAAGAACGAAGCCGGACGCCGCGGCGTGCCGATGCTGCGTTCGTTCGAACGCTGGATCGCCGCGATCCCGGAGCTGCGCAAGCGCCGGCAGTGGACCGAGCTCAACATCCTGATCGTCGGCAGCGCCGAAGGCCGCCGCTACAACCGCGAATTCCGCGGCCGCGATTATGCGACGAACGTGCTCAGCTTTCCTTACGAAGCCGCCCCCGGCGAGCATTCCGGCCTGCTCGGCGACCTGGTCATCTGTGCGCCCGTGGTCGCGCGCGAGGCACGCGAGCAGCACAAGGATCCGCGCGACCACTTCGCGCACCTGACGATCCACGGCGCGCTGCACCTGCTCGGCTACGACCACGAGACCGATGCGGACGCCGAGCGCATGGAGGCGCTGGAGCGCGCGGTGTTGGCGACGCTCGGCATCGCCGATCCGTACCTGGACACGCGCGACTGAAACACGGTTGCGCTGTCCATCGTTGCGGTCGAAGAGGGCGCAGCGGCGCCGCCTTGCACGGACTCCCCTCGTAGTCGCACCATGGCGCCGGGAACGGATGGGGATCCTCGATGAAAACTCGTGTCGTCGCGACGTTGCTCGCCTTCGCTCACATCGGCTCGATCGCGCATGCTCGTGCGCCGCTGCAGTTCGAACAGCTCTCGGCGGGCGGATCCAATACCTGTGCGATCGATTCAGCAGGTGCCGTCGAATGCTGGGGCCAGCTCGAGGGTGCCTGGGTGCCGACAACCGTAGCGGTCGGCGGCGCTTCGGCGACTCGCGTCAGCGCGGGACAATGGCATACCTGCGCGATCATCGATGCAGGCCTTCAGTGCTGGGGCGACAACACGTTCGGCCAGCTGGGCAATGGCGGCATAAGCGGTGGAGCGACGCCCGTCGCCGTGGTCGGGCTCTCTGCCGGAGTAACCGACGCGGCAGCGGGTACCTGGAATACCTGCGCCGTCGTCGACGGCGGCGCCCAATGCTGGGGTGACAACCACTACGGACAGCTCGGCAACGGCGAGTTTTCGCTGACGCCCGTGCTCACGCCGGCCGCTGTCGTCGGACTCGGCAGCGGCGTCACGGCCATCGCGACGGCCACTGCGTCGGCGTGCGCGATCGTCGGCGGCTCGGCGAAGTGCTGGGGCGACAATTCAATCGGACAGCTCGGCAACGGCACGCTCGCTGCGAGTGCCACGCCGGTCGATGTGAACGGGCTCGGCAGTGGTGTGACCGCTCTGTCGGGATCGGGCGGAACGTTCTGCGCCATCGTCGCCGGCGCAGCAAAATGCTGGGGCTCGGACAATCTCGGCCAGCTCGGCGACGGCGGCGGCGGCGCATCGACGATACCCGTTCAAGTCGTAGGCCTCGAATCGAACGTCACCGGCATTGCGGTCGGCGGCGATATCGTCTGCGCCACGCGCGCGGCGAGCGAGGTCTTTTGCTGGGGCTACAACCAATCGGGTGCGTTGGGTACCGGGGGTTACGACTCTTCGTGGATACCGGTGAAAGCCGACGTCGGCGGCCCAGGCCTCGGATCGATCGGCGCAGGTGCAGGCCACGCCTGCGTGCTGAAGGACGCTCAAGCGTACTGCTGGGGTTCCAACGAAAGCGGTCAGCTCGGTGTCGGCACGGCTTCGCTCAGCTCGTACGATCCGGTGCCGGTCACCGGACTGCAGGACTCTGTGACGCAGCTGTCCGCCGGCGACGGAGGCGTTTGCGCGGTGCGCACCGGGATCGGCTATTGCTGGGGCGACAATCGGCAAGGACAGGTTGGCGACGGCACCATCGGCGTGCGCGGCGCACCGAGCCGCGTCGCCAATCTTTCCGATGTCAGCGCGATTGCTGCCAATTTGTATCCGGTTTGTGCGATTGCCGGGGGCATGGCGAACTGCTGGGGTCTGACCTATCTCGGCGATGGCAGTCAGGCGAGCAGCCTCGTTCCGGTGCCCGTGGACAATCTCGGCAGCGGCGTATCCGGCATCGCCACTGGCTACCTCATCGCGTGCGCGGTGCAGAACGGCGCGGCGTTTTGCTGGGGCGACGACTCCAACGGCGCGCTTGGCGATGGCAACGGCGCCGGCGTCCAGCTCAGTCCCGTCGCGGTCAGTGGCCTGGACAGCGGTGTCGCCTCGGTCAGCGCCGGATTCCGGCATGCGTGCGCGGTCGTCGATGGTTCGGCCAAGTGCTGGGGCGCCAACGACCGCGGTCAAGTCGGCAATGGCAATGCGCCCGATCCCGTGTTCGCGCCGGTCGGCGTGCCCGGCCTCGAAGCCGGCGTCAGCCAGGTGGTCGCACGCAGCGACTACAGTTGCGCCGTCAAAGATGGCGGCGCGTGGTGCTGGGGCGGCAACGATGCCGGACGTCTCGGCAACGGCAGTTACGACGACGCCTCCGCACCTGTGCGGGTCACCGGGCTGGCCAGCGGAGTCGTGTCGATCAGCCTCGGCGCCTTCCACGCGTGTGCGCTGCTGCTCGACCAGACCGCGCAATGCTGGGGGTCGAGCAACGAAGGCGAACTCGGAGCCAACGCGCTCAATCAGTCGCCGGTTCCCCTACCCGCCGACCACCTCCCCGCCCACATCAGCACCCTCGCCCTCGGCATGAATGCGACCTGCGGCATCGCCGACGGCGCCGTGTTCTGCGTCGGGTGGAACGCCTACGGCCAGCTCGGCAACGGAGGCGTGCCGTTCACGCCGACGCCGACGCCGGTGATCCAGAACGATCCGTTGTTCGAAGACGGGTTCGAGCTGCCTTAGAGGCCGAGTCACCGACGTTGTCACGATGACCGAACAGGCATTTGCTACACTGCCGCCCCGCCCGCCAGGGTGTTTGTTTCGTAGAGATGAGCGAGGACCCTCCTAGTACACCCTCACCGCGATCGTGGTTCGAGCGCATCACGCAGGCGCTCTCCGGGGAGCCGCAGAGCCGCGAAGAACTGATCGAGGAACTGCGTCACGCCCAGGCCAACGGCCTGATGTCGAACGACACCCTGTCCATGGTCGAGGGCGCGATCGAAGTCGCGGACCTCAGCGTGGCCGACGTCATGGTGCCGCGCGCGCAGATGGTTTCGCTGCCGATCGACGAGCCGCTGGCGCAAGTGCTCGAACGCGTCATCGAGTCCGGCCACTCGCGCTTCCCCGTGCATGCCGGCGACAAGGACGAGATCCTCGGCGTGCTGCTGGCCAAGGATCTGCTGCGCTGCATGCGCGACGGCGCCTCGCAGGACATCCGCAGCCTGCTGCGTCCGGTCACGATGATTCCGGAATCCAAGCGCCTCAACATCCTGCTCAAGGAGTTCCGCCTCTCGCGCAACCACATGGCGATCGTCGTCGACGAATACGGCGGCGTCGCCGGCCTCGTCACGATCGAGGACGTGCTCGA
>Ga0105249_10005116_pt1 | contig 11304 bp, 8 predicted proteins | sample KBSS44metaG_FD_81522 | JGI IMG/M metagenome (GOLD analysis project Ga0105249, IMG submission 81522) | Switchgrass rhizosphere microbial communities from Kellogg Biological Station, Michigan, USA - KBS S4-4 metaG | ecosystem: Host-associated > Plants > Roots > Rhizosphere > Soil | place...
GGCCACCAGCACTGGCGATCCCATGCCCTGCCGCCGGCGCCGCGAGCCATGCTGCAGGCTGGCGATGGAGAAAAGTGTCATGCGCCCGAGCGGTTGTGAGTAGCGCAGGCGATAGAAGATTTCGCTCAACATCTCCGGCAGATGCGCCGTCTGCTCGGCGGTGGTCAGCCCCGACCCGGCAAACGCGCCTGCATCCACCATTTTCTTTACCCACTCGGCTGCTATGGTGACGCGTTCGCGGTCGAGAACGGTTGCAATCGGTTCGACGGTCTGCGTGCGGACGGTCTGTTCGCCGTCTAGTCTTTTTCTGATCAGCTCGACCAGCGCGACGGGGCGCACCGGCTTCATCAGCACCTCGTCGGCCTGGGCCAGCATCGCCGCAGTCGCCTTGCTCATGTCCGGATTGGCGCTTAGGAGAAACGTGACTGAGCGCGGATTCGCATGCCGCATGGCGCCGATGACGATCAGCCCATCGCCTGCGCCGGGCATGTGGAGATCGCTGAGGAGCACATCGAAGGGCTGCGTGGTGATGAGCTTAAGCCCGTCGATGACGTTGTTTGCGGTCGCGACGGCGAAGCCATGCGCCTCCAGGATCGCGCCGAGCGCGGACAGGATGGACTCATCGTCATCGACCAGCAGCAGACGTACGGGTGCCAAGGTTTAGAACCCCTTGTGCAGTTGCACACAGACCAGCTGACGCCATGGGCGGAGCGCCGCGGTATGGTCCGCGTGCGAGCTTCTCACCCTGTGACGGCTGTTTTTGTCCCGATGCTGCGTGCGGGGACGGGAGGGAGAAACGAGCCAATGAAACAGGATTTACGTCTCTTGCAGACTAACCCACACGGTACCGCTGCCGATCCATAATTCGTCACCCAGGGAGCAATCTCTCGTAACCCATACACGGTGCTATCCTCAATTCCTCAGCTGCCAAGGAGTTTTCATGCATCCAGACCTCGTTCAGCTCATCGACCTGCAGGCTCACGACGACCAGATGCGGGGTCTGCGAGACCAGATCGCTGCGCTGGCGAAAGACCTGGCCCGGGCCGAGTCCCGGAGCAAGGACGCCGCTGCACGCAAGGCAGAGGTGCTGGCTACGATTGCGAAAGAGGAGGCCCTGCGCCGCAAGGAAGAGTCCGAGATTGCCGACTTGCGGGAGAAGCTGGCGCGGACCCAGAAGAAGCTCGACATGACCACCACGACCGCGCAGTTGACGGCGCTGGAGCACGAAGCGGCCTTCGCACGCAGCGAGATCTCTCGCATCGAGGACGCGGAGTTGGAGTCCATGGAACGAAGCGAGGCGCTGGAGCGCGACCGCGCTGCGGCGGAGGCAGAGCTCGCGGACGCCACTGCTGCTCTGGACAGGGAACGCACCCGCGTGGCCGAACTTACCACCGCGGACCAGGCTACGCTGGCGCGGCTGGAGTCCGAGCGCACACAGCTCCGCTCAATGGTTGCGCAGTTGCAGACGGGCGAAAGCTCGCTGGCGACGTACGACCGCATCGCGCGCGCCAAAGGCACGGCTGTGGCGCAGGCAGTGAATCAACAGTGCTCGGCGTGCCGGATGATGGTGCGCCCGCAACGCTGGAACGAGCTCCGCGACAACTCGCCGGATTCACCGATGTCGCACATTATTCCAACGTGCGAGAGCTGCGGACGCATGCTCTATTACGATCCGGCCCGAGATGCTCCGCAGCGCAAGGCTCCGCAAGCGGAGACCAGGCAGGAGTCTATTGCGGCCTCTATCGTCCGCAACTCCATCTAGCAGCTCGCGGAACTTTCCTCCTCCGCCTGCGTATCTCTCAGTGCTTCTAAAAATCAAGGCTGCGAACCGGACCGCACAACTGTACGTCTCGCTCGACCAACTATGACTACCATAGCCGCGCTCTACGTAGAGGAACTCAAGGCCACCATGCGAGGCCGCTTCGCATGGCTGGGCGCCGGCGTAGTGTTGCTCGTCCTCGGCGGCTTTGCCACCCTCTGCACCCAGGGCGGATGGCTGCAGCCTTACAGCTTCATGGCTTACGGGCTGGTGCCGCTCGCATTCATCATCGTGGCCGCCGGCATGATGGCCAGTCCGCGCGCCAATCGCTTCGTCGAGTCCGTCTTCACCGCACCCGTCAGCCGCAGTCAGTGGCTCATCGCCAAGCTCCTCGTCCTTTTCACCCTGACCGCCGCATATTACGCTGCGCTGCTTCCCGCAATGCTGGTCTACACCTCGCACATCGGCGTTCCCCTGCTGTTGCACAAATATCTGCTCTGGAGCCCCGGCATCCTGCTTGCCGAAGTCGCCATCGGTTCGCTCATCGGCGTGCTTTTTATCAGCCGCAGCGTCATGGCTCCCATCGGCACCGCCATGGGCCTGCTGCTCGCTTACGTTATCTTCATCCCGATGCAGGAGATCATCTCTTCACAGGGCAATGGCGCTACTCGCTCCGGACACCTTACGCTCCTCAGCCCCGCCGTGCTCATCAAGAATGCGCTCGGCTTTGCCTTCGGCGGCAGAGTCATCCCATCCACAACACGTATGACGTGGATCAGCCTTGCCGTTCTTGTCTTCGGCTCACTACTGCTCGCCGCATGGGTCTTTCTTCGCGCACAGGGAGTTGAGACGTGGGAAACAACACGGCTGAAGCGCTGGACCATTCTCCTCGCCGTCCTCGCCATTGCCCTCTTTCCTGCTATCTTCGCCGAGACAAACTACGACACCCCAACCCCGTCCGCGAACAATGCGCCGCAACTTCACCTCACGTTCCCGCAGGGAGCGTGGGCAGTGCTGGTTCACCCTGGTGCGCCTGCGCCGCGCAACTGCTGCAGGCCTATCCTTAACTGGGATTATGGCGCGCTCAAAATCGATCAGCCGAACTACGCAGAGCTTCTCGTGGTCTTGCCGGCGGATCCCGCAAAAGCGGTCACGGACTTTCATGCAACGCTGAGCGGTGAAGGCCTCGATATCTCTGCCGACCCCGCTGCGCTCAACCAGTCTGCGCCGCCGCTCGCAACATTTGCTTACCCCAATGACTCCGGCCCGGTGCTGCCCGATGCGCACAAGCTCACCTCCGGCCCAGTCGTGCGCATTCCCGTCACACTCAATCCTCGGCACGTATGGGACCTCGGCAACAATCGCTTCCCGCTGAATATCGCCACCACCTACAAAGTCGCCGGTGACACGCAGCCGCACGCCTTCGAGGAACACGCCGCCGTCTTTGCCCAGCTCGAAGCCATGGGCCAGATGGCGCTCGCGTCACTCATCCTGCCGCTCTTCTGCTTCGGAGCAGCCTTCGCCCGTTGGAGGCGCACCCGATGAGCACACCATCATCCATGAATGGCGCGACGAACATCGCCGTCAACACTTCGTCAGAATTCGCTGTCGAGATGGACGCGCTCACCCGCCGCTTCGGCAGTTTCACCGCCGTCGATCGCATCACTCTCCGCATCCCGCGCGGCCAGCTCTACGGATTCCTGGGCCTCAATGGCGCGGGCAAAACCACCACCATCCGCATGCTCACCACGCTGCTGCCACCCACCTCCGGCACGGCAAAGCTCTGGGGCCACAACGTCGCCGAAGATCCGCTCGCCGTCCGCCGCCTCATCGGCCTCGTCAGCGATGAGACCAGCGAGAGTCAATCCGGCTGGACCGCTCGCGAGTACTTGCTTTACTTCGCGCGCACCCGCCACATCGCCTCGCCGCGCGACCACGTCGAAAAGCTGCTCAACGACGTCGGCCTCGAACCCGCCTTTCGCGGCAAACTCATCGGCACCTACAGCACTGGCATGAAGCGTCGCGTCGAGATCGCCCGGGCGTTGATGGGCAGCCCTAAGGTTCTCTTCCTAGACGAGCCCACCCGCGGCCTCGACCTGCCCGCCAAGCGTGAGATGTGGAACCTACTCCGTCGCCTCGCCATAGATGAGAACGTCACTACCTTTCTTTCCAGCCACGATTCGCACGAGATCCGTAGCCTCTGCAACGAGATCAGCGTCATCGCGAAAGGACGGATTGTCTATACGGGAGCCACCCGTGACCTGGGGGACGACCTCGACAGCTTCGAAGAGAACCTGATTACGCTACTCACCCAATCGTCTGCGGCAGCGCGCTAGCTGCATCCAGAGCGCCCAATGGTTATTGGGCAGCCCGTAGATAAATCCAGGGTCGCATAAGGTATCAACGAGTTAGATTTCTCGTGCAAGGCGGAAATCGATAATTCTCGCGTTGGCCTCCCGCGGACTCGCTCAGACCAGGAATGGCTTTGGTTCTACTGCTTGAAAGCGTCGAACTGGATCTGTTTGAGCGAATCACTTTGAGTCGCCAGTTCGGTCTTTCCGGCGGGAAACTTGTTGGCGCTCAAGAGATAGGCCACGATGTCAGCGCTCTGCTGGCGGTTAAGCGTTCCCGGCTGGTCTGCAGGCATGGATGTGCGGATGCGATCAAACAGATCGCCTACGGTTTTCGTATTCCAAGTGGAGAGAAAGTCTGCGCCGGCAAGCGGAGGCACGGAATCTCCGCTCATCAGGTCTGTCCCATGACAACGCGCGCAGCGTTCCCCGTATGCTGCCTCGCCGCGTTTGGCCTGCTCCTGGGTGTAGACGCCGTCCCAAAGCGAATGCGGTGATTCCTGCGCCTTGAGAACCGCCACCAGAACTCCGAAAACGAGGATCAGCAACGCGGCAAATCTATTGAGCGGGTAACGTGAACGCAATATATTCTCCTGAGTAAGTGGCCCCGCCCACCGCCACGACGATGTATTGTTTGCCGTTCAACATATACGTCATCGGCGATCCGGTTTGTGGAGCCGGTAATGGCACCGTTCCCACTTCTTTACCGGTCAATTTATCGTACGCGTGCAGCACGGTACCCCGCACCCCGGCAGCCGAAGTCCCCACCGTGCCGTCGCCGGCGATCAGCAACGTCTTGGTGGCCAGTGAACCGACGCTCAGGCCGGTCTCACCGGTGGGCGGAATCTTCATGCCTTTCAGCAGAGGGCTGTTGTGTACTGCATCCGGCGTTGGGCCAAATGGAATCTGCCACTTGATCTCGCCATGGTCCATGTCAATGGCTGTGAGCCGCCCGTACGGCGGCTTGATGAGCGGCAGTCCGCTGACAGTAAGCGCGCGAAACAGCGTGCCTCCGCCGGGCGGTTGCGTGGGAACCGTCTTGGGGTTCTTGGCTGCCGCGGCAATGGCGTCAGCGCCTGCGCCGGCCCCTGTGCCTGCCATGCGGGCCACTACGGGTTGACCGGCTGTTCCTTTCACATAGCCCATGTCAGAGACTTCCTTCGGCGCTGCAACCATGCCTATGGAGACGACGCACGAGGAGCACGACGATACGAAGAGCAGGTGCGTCTCGGGATCGAACGACCCACCGGGCCAGTTGGTGCCGCCGTTGTTGGTGCCGAGCGTGAGCAGCGCGAGCGGGCCACCAACCTTGCTCAGTACTGGCGGTGAAAACACCGGGCCGATGGCATAGGACTTGATGAGGTCAAGCGCATCGGAGCGCAACTTTGGTGTGAAGTCGATCAGGTCATCTTCTGAGATGCCATTGCGGTCGTAAGCCGCGGGCTTGGTTGGGAAAGGCTGCGTGGGGGAATACCACTCGCCGGGCACATCTCCCTTCGCAACCGGCTTTTCCTCGATCGGCCACACGGGTTCGCCTGTCACGCGATCGAAGACGTAGAGCATGGACTGCTTGGTCGGCACAGCAACTGCCTTGATGGTCTTGCCGTTGACCTGAATGTCGCCAAGGATCGGCGGGGTGGCGATGTCCATATCCCACAGGCCATGGTGCACGAACTGATAGTGCCACTTCCGCTTGCCCGTCTTCAGGTCCACGCAGACCAGTGACTCGCTGAAGAGTGTATTGCCGGGACGGTTACCGCCGTAGTCATCGCCGGGGGGGAGTTCGATAGGCAAATACGCGAGACCCAGCTCTGGGTCGACGCTCACCTGGGTCCACATGCCGGTGTTGCCGGAGTATTCGGCAGACCCGTTCAGCCATGTGTCATAGCCGAACTCGCCCTTTTGCGGAACGGTGTGAAAGATCCAGAGGCGCTTGCCAGTGCGCACGTCAAAGGCGCGAACGTAGCCTTTGTAGGTCGTCTTGCTGGAAGTTGATCCGCCATCGACAAAAGCCGCTCCGACGATCACCTCGTTCGCAGCTACCACCGGGGCAGCCTGCGTGCCGATGGATCCTTTAACGAGGTCGATCTTCTGGTCGTCGTTCAATTTCAGGTCGACGACGCCATTGACTCCAAATCCCTTGGCGTACTGGCCAGTCTTGGCATCGAGAGCAACTAACTTGTAGCCGGGTGTTGTATACAGAATCCGTGCGTCTTTGCCGTCGGTCCAGTAAGCCACCCCACGGCCAGACAATCCGCGCGGCGCATTGGCACCGCGCTCTCCCTCATGCTCGCCATGTACCCACAGCAGCTCACCCGAGGCGGCATCCAGCGCAAACACATCGCGGCGGGTTCCACCGGTGGCGTACAGAACTCCGTTGACGACCAGAGGCGTGCCCTCCAGCTTGTATTCGGCGCGATTTCCGAGGTTGTCGGTTTTAAACCGCCAGGCGACGTCCAGATCTTTGAAGTTGGAAGCATTGATCTGGTCGAAGGCGCGGTATCTGGTGTTTCCGAGATCGCCACCGTACGTGGGCCAATCGGGATTGGTTGCGGCAGATTGGCCCAACACGACGGCGCTGGCGCTCGCCAGCGCCGCGCCCAGCATAAGAGACCTGCAAACATTGTGCGCGTTGATTCGAGTCATCGTTTCAAATGTCCTGACAATTCAGCGGAAGGTTATCAGCGTTCTCCAGGAGGAGGAGCGCTTTCTTCTCCCGGGGGCGGCGCATTCGGGTTTGGCCCGCGGGCCGGCTTCCAGCCGTCCACCGACTTTCCGTTCTGGAAGAAGTAGGCATCCTTGCTGTAAGGTCCCGTGGCATACAGTGCGCTGGCCTGACCAAAGATCTTTCCGGCCTTCAGCACATCATCGTGGACCTTCTGCATCAGTTTTTGGTAGTGTTCGTCGTTTTGCGGGAAGCCGGAGAAGGAAGAGAGATCATTGTTTCCGATGATCACCACATCGATGCCGGGAACGGACGCGATGTCGTAGGCGTTCGCCACACCTGTAGGTGTCTCGATCATTACGACAACCAGCATGTTGTCGTTGATGGTCTGGCGGTAGTCATTACCCCACAGCGCCCGGTACTGGCCGGAGCCGGCGCTGCGCCGGCCTGTTGGCGGATAGCGCGCCCACTTGGCAGCCTCCCGTGCCCGGTCCACATCGTCGACTGTGGGAACGATAACGCCAAGCGCCCCAATATCAGTGGCATGCTGGATGTGCCATTCCTGTGCGTCGGGCAGCCGGATCATCGGAGTGGCCCTGACGTGTGGGCAGGCGGCGATCATCTTCTCCACGTCCGCAAATTCGAGCGTGCTGTGCTGCATCTCAAACCAGGTGAAATCGTAGTGTTTGGCGGTTTCGCGATATCCTTCGATGTCCATCTTCGACTGTGTAAAGCTGAAGATCTGCTGGCCGCTGAGAAGCTTTGCCTTCGCGGTGTTGTAAAGCTGGGTCTTGCTGGCGGGTGGAAGCGGGTTCTGTGCAACAGCCCTGCTTCCCAGCTGCGGAATTGCCACAGCGGAACAGGCGAGTACCGCGATCGCAAAGGATTTCTTCATTGTGGTGCGCCTCGCTCTTGCAACGTATTTTCGAGAGCTGGTTTTGGTGCAGTCCCCAGATCGCAGGAAGTATACACATCGATATCCTGAACAGGGAATGTGGTGCTGACAGTCCCTATCTCTCGTCCTGATCTTGGGCGTGATCCCACGCAATGGTGTGGATTCTCCATCGACGTTAGAGTGCAAGCTACGATGATCTGGCTTGATCTGGTGTGAGAACTACCACTCCCCTACAGAGCCGTCCGTCTGGAAGACGCGTGCCATGGGTTTGGAGCCGCCGAACGGATACTTCGCCAGCGCAGCCTCTGTCAGTTCAAATCCGAGGCCTGGCTTTTGCGGCAGCGGAAACTTGCCATCCACCATGCGCATGGGCGCAAATCCAAACCAGTCTGCCCATACCTTTTCTTTGTCTCCGGGTTCCACGAAGCTGCAGATCTCCTGAACCAGGAAGTTGGGCATGGATGAATCGACGTGGAGCGTGGCGAGGCCGCCAATCGGGCCTTCGCAGGCATGCGGAGCCATGGAGATGCTGGAGAAGTTGGCCATGGCGGCTACCTTTCTAAGCCCTGTGATGCCGCCGGTATGGTTGATATCGGTCTGTAGGATGTCCACGATTCCCTTTTCGATCAGCTCGCGACAGCCGAAGGCCGCTACAAGGCGCTCGCCGGTGGCGATGGGAGTGGTGGAGCGCTGCGAGATGCGGCGCATCGCGTCTGCGTTTTCCGGCGGGCACGGCTCTTCCACCCAGAGCAGGTTGAGCGACTCAACCTCTTTCACGAGGATGCTGGCGACGCTGGGACTGGTCTTCGCGTGAAAATCGACGGCGATATCGATCTCATCGCCGAGCTTCTCGCGATACCGCTGCATGTGCTTGACGGCTTTGTCGATCTTCGCTGAGGTCTCGATCCATTCGTAGGCCTGATCGGGAAGCCCTACCTTGAAGCAGGAGACGCCGGTAGACAGCGCCGTTTCGCGCAGTTTGGCGAGGTCTTCGTCCGTCCGGGCGTTTTCCGCGTGATAGTAGCCGCGCACTCCTCGATCATCATGCGGGCCGCCGAGGAGCTGGTAGACCGGCACGCCTAGCGCTTTGCCGCGCAGGTCCCAAAGAGCCTGATCGATGCCGGAGATCGCGGAGCCGATGACCGGCCCTGCGCGATAGAAGCTGTGGACGTACATCGATTCCCAGTGATGCTCCACCTGCATGGGATCGCAGCCGATGATGAACTCGCGAAAATCCTGCACGCAGGCCATTGCGGCGCTGGCCTTACCCTCGAGGGTGGCTTCTCCCCAACCGACCAGCCCTTGATTTGTTTCAAGCTTCACGAAGACATATGGCCGGTCGGAGTCAGGCGTGAGCGAGACACCAAACACTTTCATGTCTGTGACGCGCAGGTTGGTGTTGACGTCTTTGAACGGGTCGTCGGTACTCACACGCCGTGCTGCCTGGGCGAGGTAAGGATCGCAGCCGCACATGTCCACTGCGGCCACCTGATCGCGTGATGCATTAAGAGGTTTTGTCGCCGCAAAGGTCGCAGCAGCTGCCGCTCCTCCAAGAAAATGTCGCCTGTTCATGCGATTCGATTCCTCTCCCAGTTCTTTGTGTCTACCTCGACGCCCAAGCCGGGACCTTTCGGAAGTTCGATGAAGCCATCCCGAATAACCAGAGAACCAGCGCCCGCAGCTGGAAGCTGGAAGACGAAGAAATTGGGCATCGAAGCAGCAGCATGCAATGCTGCTGCGGTGGAGATCGGGCCGGCGTCGTGCCAGGGTGCAACGGCGGTGTAATACGTCTCAGCCATGGATGCGATGCGGCAGACGCCTGAGATGCCAAAGACCTGCAGGTCTGGCCGCACGAGGTCAATCAGCCCTTCGCGCAGCAGGTCCTGAAATGTGCCGGGCTCGACGATGGTCCGGCCGAAGCCAAGCGGCACCACAGTTTCGCTAGCGATCTTGCGAATCGTGTCGAGATTCGTCACAGGACACGGCTCGTCAAACCAGAGTGGGCGCATGGATTCAATCGCAGCAGCCAGGCTCGATGCATCGCCTGAACTGAGCTGATTCGTCCCTTCAAATGCGAAATCTGCCTGCGGCATTGCGGCCTTCAAGGACTTGAAGCGCTGCACATGCAGTTTGACGAAGTGACTGCCCTGATTGGGCGCAGGCGGTTTGGCCACAGGGATCAAAAACGCGCGAATCCCCATGGCGCTTTGCTTTTGCATGTCCTGCTGCAACTCGCTGTCTGAGGAACCGTTGAGCCGGCCAATCGCCCGCGCCTTAAACCGCGTGGGACCGCCAAGGACCCGGTAGACCGGAGCTTTGGTGGCTTTGCCGACAATGTCCAGCAACGCCATATTGACGCCGCCTCGCGCGGGTGGCGGGGCCAATGGAGTAAGGGCTTCGTATGCGTATGCCGGTCTTCCGACGAGCTGGCTGAGCGCTTGCACATCTGCTCGCGAAAGCGGCTTACATTCGCCGTACCCCGTGATTCCGGAACGCGTTTCGATCTGGAGCAAGGTATATGGCGCACCCGATGCATCCGGCGAGGCAAATGCCTGGATCCGCGAGATTGCATGTGGCCCCGCATTCGTACTGCCGAGGGCCTGAGCCGCCATACGGCTTCTCAAACCTTCGCTTCTCTGCATATTTGCAATCATCATCCACTTCCTGTTGTTAAGGCATCGCGTGCCGGAGACACATGTCCGAAAAAGTGAAAACACCATACATTAGCGTGCAGTTGATTTGCCAATTTAGGGTTGCGCGCAATTAGAAAGTGAACCTCAGCGCAGCCTGGAGTTGACGTGCAGTATTGGAAGTCGCCGTGATAGAACCGGCGCCTCCGGCATTGATCACCGCGGCAGGGATTACGAACTGCGGATGGTTGAACACATTGAACGCTTCGACGCGGAAGAGCATCGCGCTCTCGCCGATGAGGTGGGTCTCCTTTTCGATCGACATGTCTACATTGGTCTCGCGCGGACCGCGCAGAGAGTTACGCGGCTCCGCACCGTATTGATAGGCAGGAGGCGCAGCAAAGGCGCTGGGGACAAACCACTGGGTCACAGTCTTTTTCGTTGGATAGACTGCAGCCCCGGCAACGCGATTCACGCGGCTGGAAGAAGCGCCTGTGTTGGTCGCCGTGCCGTTCATTGTGACGGTGAACGGCAGTCCGGACTGCGCCACAACGATCACATTGGCCCGCCAGCCTGCGACGACCTCGCGCGACCAGAACGAGTCACCATTCAGGAAAGCCTTACCTGTGCCGAAGGGCAACTCGTAGGAGCCGTAGACATTAAGCCGCTGGCGAATGTCATTGTTGGAATCGGCATAGTCCGCGGCGCGGAAGAGGGGATCCTGCGGGATCGGGCCGTCGGCGCCGCCGTCATAGGGAGCGTCGTCCTTGGCGTGGGCCCAGACGAAATTGGTGGTGAAGAAGATTCCGTGACGCAGCCTCTGCTGGAACGTCGCCTGCAGAGAGTTGTATAGGCCGACGCCTACGGACTGGTAATAAGAGATCGCCGTGACGTTGGGCAGTTGCGTGTTGAAGGGGCGGCGGGCCTGGATGGCTCCGGGCCCTGGCGTGGGCTGATCGATCGGCTGGTTCCAGAAAAGCCTTCCGGTGAGGGCCCCGACATAA
>Ga0105249_10005118_pt1 | contig 11300 bp, 12 predicted proteins | sample KBSS44metaG_FD_81522 | JGI IMG/M metagenome (GOLD analysis project Ga0105249, IMG submission 81522) | Switchgrass rhizosphere microbial communities from Kellogg Biological Station, Michigan, USA - KBS S4-4 metaG | ecosystem: Host-associated > Plants > Roots > Rhizosphere > Soil | place...
GGGCGCGGGAAAAACCCGTCAGCAGCCAGGGCGAACAGCGTCCGCGGGGTCGAGAGCATCATCCCGGTCATGAATCCAAACGTGGAGAGGGCCATCCCTATCAGGATGAGTTTTGCACCAGCCGGGCCTGCGAACTGCTCTGCGGCAGCGGCGAGGGGCGCCTTCGCCGTCTCGGGCGCAGACAGGGCGTTCCCCAGCACTCCCTGAGCAACCAGCTGAACAGCGATGTAGAGAAGAGCGACACCCAACAGGGCCACGCCAATCGCTCGCGGCACTGTTCGCGAGGGGTCGGTGACCTCTCCGCTTACCTGGAGCGCCGATTCCATTCCAAAGAACGCAAACATCAAGAGCAATCCCGCTTCGCCCACTGTGCGGAGTGGCGGTAACGTGGTGATCGCAAGGTTAGCGGTGTGTACGTGGAACAGGCCAAGTAGGACGAAGGCAACGAGCGGTAGCAGCTTGGCGAGCGTTGAGATGCCGTTAACGCGGGAGCCCAGCGCGGTTCCGCGCATGTTGACCCAGGCGAGGATCGCGAAGATCGCAGCCAGCAGCAATGACCGTGCAACGCTCCCCGTGAAGACAGGGACGAGACTGGAGACTGCATCTGCGAATACGGTAGCGACGGCGGCCATCGCGAGCGTTATGCCGAGCCAAAGCAGGACGCCGCAGACGAACCCGACATAGGGGCCCAGCGCTACCTCGATGTAGGCATACGGTCCCCCGCTCTGAGGCACTCGGCTCCCTGCTTCGGCGAGGCAGAGCGCCACCAGCGCGGTCGCGACGGCGCAGACGAGATAGGCGAGGGGCGCAGCCGCGCCGAGGGAGCCGGCGACGTGTGCAGGAAGAACGAAGATGGCCGCGCCCACCGTAATGTTGAAGATCGCGGCAGCGAGGCCACGCCCGCCGATGACGCGCTGAAGGGATGGTCGGTCGGTCGCCTCAATCACTTCGTCGCCCGTTCCATTCGAATCTTGCTGAGTCCGTCACGCTCTGGAACGGTTTCGTCACTGCATACCTGGAATCCACTTCGTTCATAAAAGCGCCGAGCGCGTTCGTTCGACTGCATGACCTCGAGACGTATCGTTCGCGCCCCTTCAGACGCCGCCCACGAAACAACGCATGCCGCAAGTTGATCTGCGCCTCCCGAGCCACGAAACAGGGGGTCGACCCACATTGCCATCAGGTGAACTACGTTCGAATCGGCCGCATCGTGAACACCGGCAACGATCCCCCTCGCGCCGTCGGCAACCTCCAGGATGAATGTCGCTCCAGGAGACAGCCACTTTTGCCAGTCGGATGTAGTTCGGGCGAATTCCCGTTCGTACGTAGAGCCAAAGGCGTCCGGCGTGTCGAGCATCGCCCGAAGTCGGAGGTCCCGCAGCACAGCTTCGTCACCGACTCTTGCGCGCCGGGCGCGACAACCTGTGTTGTGAACCATGGGTAGATCAGACGCCCCGCGCGCGAAGCAGTTGACGACCGAGCAGGATGATCCAGATCGGATAGGTTACGACGCCCAGAAACGTACCGATGTAGAAGACGAGATGGATAATGGTGTTCGCGGGGGTCTCCGGATTGGGATAATCGGGGGGCACCGGACCACGGAGACCGATGGGATCAACAAAGATGCCGTACGCCAGGGGGAAGGTCCCAACGAGCAGGAGGCCGAAGCCGACGACCATTCCGAATCGCATGAGACCCCTAGGGAGCACGGTCGACAGCCGCCGGCTTACCACCATGAGCCACCCCCCCAGGACGCCCTGCGGCACCGTGTACAGGTCGTCCGCCACCACGTTGACGATAAAGAGCAACGCGCAGAGAACGATAAGCGAGAGCGACACAACGCCGACAGCGAGAGTCGCCCTACTCAGTCCTGGAAACTGTTGGCGTGCGAGCGTGTGGAGCACGAACGCAACCGGGATCAGGAAGACATATTGGAGGATGATGCCAACATGATGGGTCTTGAACATGAGGTCCATGAGCTCAAACAATTCGGGCCTCTTCTGGAGCATCAGGTTCACAGCCAGGAACAGTACCCCAAAGGCCATGATGCCGAACACGCCGCTTGTGATTGCCGCCCATCCTGCGGAGCGATACGGCGATCCCGCTATCGTGGCCGCAGGTAGGGTCGTCATCGGGTAACCTCCAAAGTCATCGAACTGACGCCCCGTTGCGTGGCGGGGAACATACCGTGTGATCGGCGACACCGGAGTGCTCTCTACGGCTGAGCAAGCCAGTGCAAGATGAGCCGAGTCACTTCCGTCGGCTTCTCGCGGTGGAGGAAATGCCCGGCGCCCGCAACGAGTTCGAAGCGATATTCGCCGGTGAAGTACTGAGCCTGATCAGCCATGAGCTCGGCGCGCAGGTCGTCACCACCACAGAGCGCGAGTGTCGGCACCGCGATCGGCCGCTCCATCGAACGACGCAGGTCTTCGAGACGCGGATCCATTCTCCGCGGATTGAACTGGGCGCGGTAGTAGCCGAGTGTTGCCGCGAGCGCCCCGGGCTCCGCGAGCATGCGCTTGATCTCGGCAATGTGTGCCTCGTCGCGGCAGCCGGCGGAGCTCCAGTACTCCCAGAGGTAGTCGATAAAGGCGAAGTCGTGCGCGGCCAGAGCCTTCTCGGGCAGTTCGGGGAGTTGAAAGAACCACCAGTGGAAGGAGCGGTGAACCTGCTTGGGGTCCAGCAGGCTCTTGGCACCCAGCGCCGGGTGCGGAACTGCCAAGACGACCGCTCGACGGATCAACTCGGGGAACGCAGCGAGCACGGAATAGGTAATGCTCGCCCCCCAATCCTGGCCGACGAGATATACCGGCGCACCGCCACTGAGCTCGCGAATCAACTCAGCGATGTCGGTCGCGAGCGTGGCTTTGTCGAAGAAGCCATCGCGAGGGATCTCGGTCGGTGGAAACCCTCGCAGGTACGGCGCGACGGCGCGGTAGCCGGCGGCGACGAGCGCCGGGATCTGATGGCTCCAGGAGTGGGCGGTGTCAGGAAAGCCGTGCAGAAGGAGGACGAGTGAACCGTCGCCGCTCTCAAGATAGGCGAACTCGAGACCGTTGACGCGGACGCGGTTCATGAAGTCCCTCTACCAAATGTGGACAGATATGTCCATCTCACACCACCCAACGGCTCGCGCGTCACCTGCGGGCGATCTGGGACCTGCTAAACACAAGTGGCTGGCTTCCTTTGAAAATACATCGGCCGTTCAGGTGCAGCGCTGAGCGTCTCTCAGTCTTGATGCCCGAGTTAGGCCGTGGCCGGTCAGTACGACAGGATCAGCGGGAGCGCCGGCCGGAGATCCCAGCGCTCGCCGCGGGTCCCGTTGTCGAACTCGACTTCCAGGAGCGGAGCGGAGGAGTCGTCAAAGCGCACCAGACGGAGGTCGAGGGCGGCGAGCCCTGGACGCTGCCGCGGCGTCGTGCGGACGACAATGCGCGAAATCCGGTGCACCCCTGCTGGGTGAGCAAACCGCTCCGGTTCACGATCCCGGAAGCGAGCCAGCCACGTGGTGACAGCCCGATCGGCGGGCATGATGAAGAGGTCGGGAGCGAGGGACTCCGCCGGCTGCCGCAGCAGGACGTAGTAGGTCGTTGGCCGGGAGTCCGGGACGGCATCGAGCCGGAAAGGTATTCCCAGGTCGGAGGGGGTGCCGGCAAGGAAATGCAGGCCAATGCCAAAGGGGCTGGCCCCGGTCTGGCCCCAGGCCGCGGCTCGGCGGAAGTCCGCCATATCGAATTCGTGGGCGGAGTCAACGGCGACGCTCGAGTCGACCCACATCAGTTCGAGATAGGCGTTCTCGAAGAAGGCTGCGAGGGAGGTGGTGCCCTCGCCGTCATGGCGGACAGCTTCCGTGTCGATGACAATGCCGGCCCCGCGCAGGGCTTGGATAGCCGCGGTGGCGCCGGGCGGGACGACGATGTAGACGTGGTCGAGCTCGAGCAGAGGACGCTGAGCGGCCAGCGCGCGTGCGGAGCCGGCGACCGCGAGGAGGACAGCGAGGCGGAGGACCTTGGCGACGGTGGGTGCCATTGGGGCCTCGACGGCGGTGTAACGCCGCGGCGTTCTGCTGCGGCGCCCTATCATAATCGCGGACAGAGAGCGCAGCGAGCCGGCCGCCTCCTGACGGCCTCAAGCACCAGTCGCCCTGAGAAACGATACTTAGGTATTGCCCTTACTTATGTCCGGCTTCGTCGTGTGGGGACGGCGGTGACCTGCCCCGCGTCCTGATGAATACCGAATATGGGCCCTGGTCGGTTCCGCATGGGTTACGCAGCCACGATGGAACGCATAGGCTCACGAGTCCTTCACGTCCACGTTGTGGTAGGATTCTACTCGCCAGACGCCGTTGTCCTTCACGAGGACCTGCTGCAACCGCGTGATAATCCGGCCGGCCGCGTTGGGCCTGACGCCTGGCGGCGCGCCGCTGAGGTTACTCAATTCGGTTGCGAGGTCGACAATCGCGACATCGGGCCGCACGAAGCGGATGCGGGTGATCGACATCGCCAGCCTACTGCCTTTGAAGAATCCGGTGAAGATTTCGCGGTGGCGATCCTCGAACGCCTTGTGGCCGTAGAAGACCGTTCCCCGGATGTTCGTAAAACTCCCGTTTTCCGCGAAGCTCTTCGAGAACGCGACCGCATCGCCCGCGTTCCACGCCGTCACCTGTCCCTCCACGATCGCTCGGATCGGGGCCTCGTCTGCGGCACTCGCTTGTGCCGCACTCTGGACGGCGGCCGTCACGAGGAATGACGCAGCGGCAGCAATGGATACCAGGGCGGTCCTCATCGCGTGCTCTGTGGCTTGGGGATGGTGGTGATACTATTCGTAATCGTCTGAGGATGCGACATGCTGTCTGGCACGGCCGTGGGTGCCTAACGGTTGTACAGCCGGACGCGAAGCGCAGCGGAGCGTATCGGCTGCACCACGTTGTTCGGCGGCAGACCTCAGTATTCACCAGGCGCTGCTAGCTGACCGCGCAGTGTTCTTTCTGAAGGAATGACTCCACGGGTTCCGCTTGAAGGCTCATAAGCCCCCAAAGAACGCCGCGATATCGCGGGCCAGCAACTCGGGCTCCTCGGCTGGGGCGAAGTGCCCGCCGCGCGGCATCGGGGTCCACCGGCGTACGTTGTACAGGCGTTCGGCCCACTCGCGGGGAGGTGTTCCCTCATCCACGAACGTGTTGGCAAAGACTGCGATGCCGGTTGGCACCTTGACCAGGTCCTGTGGTCCGAGCGTGATGCGGAAGCGCTTGTTGTCGTTGTCGAAGTAGTCCCGCATCGAAGATGCGATCGTCTGGGTGACCCAATAGAGCGTCACCGTGGTCAACAGGAAATCGCGGGAGAAGCGCTCATTGAGATTACCGCGGGAATCGGCCCAGGCGCGCCACTTCTCCAGAATCCAGGCGGCAAGCCCAGCGGGCGAGTCGTTCAGCCCGTATGCGAGCGTCTGGGGCTTCGTCGATTGGATGGCCTTGTATCCCACTTCCTCGTGCCAAAAGGCCGCATTCCGTTCGAGATAAGCTCGTTCGGCGGCGGACAGTGGCCGCGACCCGGGGCCACTGTACGGAGCAATCTCCAGATTGCTCAGGTGGACGCCAATCATTGACGCGGGATCACTTAAGGCCATGAAGGTTGTAACCCCGGCGCCAAAATCGCCCCCCTGAGCCCCGTAGCGCTCGTAACCCAGGCCACGCATCAGGCGGTGCCACAGACCGGCGACATGCTGATAGTTCACCCCCACCTGCGTGGGCCGATCGGAAAACCCGTAACCCGGCAGGGAAGGGATGACAACGTCAAACGCGGGACCCTCGATGCCGTGGGCGTCCGGATCGGTCAGGAACGGTACCAGGGAAAGCAGCTCGACGAACGTGCTGGGCCAGCCGTGGGTCAGGATCAGCGGAATGCCGTGCCCGCGCCTGGCCCGCTCATGGACGAAGTGGATGTGGACGCCGTCGAGCTTGGCGCGGAAATGATTCGCCGCGTTCAGCAGGCGCTCTTGTGCGGGCCAATCGAACTCGTCGGCCCAATACGCAAGCAACGATTTAAGGTACGTAAGGTCAGTCCCCTGCTCCCAGGCCGGGCCTGGTGCCTGATCAGGCCAGCGGGTGTTGCGGATCCGCGTTCGTAGGTCGGCCAGAATCTCCGCCTCGATGCGGATCGAGAAGGGGGTGATGGGCAGGGGTGAGTTCATTGGAGGTCTTGCCCTCTAGCGTTCTTACCTGCCGCCGAACAGCCCGCGCTTGACCTGCGCGCGACAAGTGTACGAGTCAACGACTGGATGGCTTCCTTAAAACCTAGCGCCCGACAGGTGCAAGCGTTGGTCAGGTGGCACTCAGAAGTCGGCTTGGCCCCATGAGGAAGACGCCAACGCACTTACTCGGTTCGGTGGTCTATTGGGGGCAAGCCACGTATGTACTGGTATATGGCCTTGAGACCCGTATCACTCGCGATGGCAGAAATTCCCTTCGAGGGCATCCCTTCGGCTAGGGTGCGGTTGTAGGGATCTATGCCCGTTTGCAGCGTACGCACGAAGTCCTGAACACTCCACGCCGCGAGGATAACCCTGAGGTTTGGCGCGGGTGGGGAGCCCGGCCCACCGCCAGTTCCCCCGGTCAGGTTCTCCCCGTGACACCGCCGGCAGCCCAGAATCGAGACGAGGTATTCGCCGTGTTCGCGCGAGTCGCCTTCAGGCGGCGCGATGATGGGGCGTGTGATGGGTGGCTGTGCACTGGTGGGGGCAAGGCCCAGGCCGATAAAGAATGCCACGAGGACGTTCAGTTGGGTCGGCGGGGTATTGGGTTCTACCGCTGGCTGCGAGCGCAGGTACGCGACGATGGCCTCAACGTCGGCATCGCTCAGATGACGAAAGATCTCGGAGGGCATGAGGATCAAGGCACGCCCCGTCTGGTGCACGCCTTCCCGGATGGCGCGGATGACTTCGCCATCCGACCAGTGCTCGATCTCGCCCGCTCGCGTCAGGTTCGCAGCCCACAGGGTTCCCATAGGTGGGCCATCTGTCGCAAGGTTTCTCCCGACCAAGGGGGGCTTTCCGTCAGGTGAATGGCAGGTGGCGCAAAACGCACCAAAGCTAGCTCCTCGCGCGACCTGGTCTGGGGTACCAGCCACCTTCATGTCCGCGACGGCCAGTTGGTAGGGTGGGAAGTTGATGCGGTAAAAGCCAACGATTGTGAGACCGACCGCCGCGGTGCAGGCCAAGGAAACCAGGCTGGCAAGGACAAGCCCACACCACTTCACCACCGGGCTCTGTGCCCTTCTCACGCGCAGAGCGAGCCACGCACTCAACGTCGCGAGTAACACGAGGGTTGTCACCCCGAGCACGTCGAACATGAGCCCCTCCCTCTCCTCACATCAGGTTGGACCGAAATGACCGGCCTCCCAGCCCAGGTCGCCCGCACGGCCCGGGAGGGGCGAATGCCGAGGTAAGGCATGCGACAGATGCTCTATCGCGTCCTTTTGTAGCTCTCGGTGGGTATGGTCAATCAATGATCGCGATCGCGTCAACCTCGATCAGGTAGCCTGGGGACATCGTCGCTATCCCGACCACTACATTTGCTGGCATGTGATCTCCGAACAGCGCTATCTGGGCCTCTTCGATGATCGGCACGTGTTCGTCGCGTTTGTAATCGACGATGTAGATCGTGATCTTGCAGACTCGCTCAGGCCGGGCACCGGCAGCGGCAAGCGCACGGCCGAGATTGCCAAACGCCAGGCGCGCCTGAGCCGCAAAATCACCATCGCCAGCGAGCTTGCCGTGGATGTCTTCGGGCTGCTGGCCGGAGACGAATACCAACTTGCTTCCCGTCGCGACGACGACCTGGCTGTACATTTCCGGAGTGGGCAGATCCTTGGGATTGATGCATTCGAGCGTCATTGCTTGGGTCTCCTGCTATGGACTTGAAGCCTCGGCCGCAGCCTGTCCTTTGGCAGTCGGACGACGCTCATTCGGTGCGCGATTTCTCAACTCGGCTCTTCCAAGACCCAGTGAAGGTTGTGGTGAGCGGTCTAAGGGCCCGCGTTTCACCTGCGGGCGATGAATGAGTCCACAACTAGACGGCTTCCTTAGAACCCAGCGCCCGACAGGTGCAAGCGCTTGTTGGGGAGCCAGCGTGGACAGCGTCGTCAGGCCAGCGCGAATGCTCGCACAGGAAAAGTCCCGAAGGCCTTCACTTTCACCGGCACGGCGAAGAACTTACTGCCTTCATCCGGGAGAGCGGACAGACCGCACATGTGTTCGACGATCGGGATGTCGTTTCCCAACAGGACCGTGTGCACCGGCCGTTCCCCGGTTGCCACGCTGTCGATATTCAGCGAATCGATCCCCACTAGAGCAGCGCCGGCCTTGGCGAGCCACTCCGCCGCGCGCTCGGTCAGATAGGGATGACCCTCGAAATAGGCCTCGCTGCGCCAATGCCGATCCCACCCTGTATGAAACAACACGGCGCGACCGCCAACCTGGCTCGCCGTGAGTGGTATCCGATCGATCGCCGGGGCGGCCGCGGGATCAATGCGCACCACGAGGCACTCGAGATCAGCGATAGACTCGAGCGGCAGTTCGGAGAGATCCTTGCCGTTGTCATAGCGGTGAAACGGACTGTCGACGTACGTGCCTGTGTTGGCGATCATCTCGATCTTGCCGATCTGGAACTCCGTGCCGTGAGCGTATTTCGTTCGCGATGCTTCGCGGCTCAGCCAATCGCAGATGACCGGCGCCGGAAATCCCTTGTAGGTCGTCATCCCGTGCTCGACGGTGTGACTGACGTCGATAAATCGTCTCGGCGTTGCCATCAAGACGCCTTTCGTTCGGGGGAAGTTGTCGGGAGCAAGTCTCTCCTCAAGATGCGTAAGGGTCTGCCTAACGCTTGTGCTTCTGCTGCGGGGACGCGCCGCGCAGGCGCGACCGCTGCCTTGCGCGAATCTTACTCCAGCCGCGCCTGCGCACCTGGCGCGGCCCCGTCTGCAGCAAACACGGGTTAGGCAACTTTCCGCACGACCCAGGTGGTCATACATCGCTGATTCTGGACCACCGTGGTCTTGAGTGGGTCCAGTAGCTCCCCCCCCAGGTCTCGCGTGAGGCCCATCAGCAGGGCTTCGTCTACGAGGTAGCGCTGGGAGCCATCCGGGAGGCGGTGCCAGCGTCCCGCGATAGTCGGAAATCGTCCTTCCATCCCAATTGTTGAGGCGAGCCGTGCGAACAGCATGCCTCCCGGCTTCAGGACCCGCCAGCTACTCCGGATCATCGCCCCAAACTGCTCATCGTCCCGGGCGAAGTGCAGCACGGCGTTGCTCAAGACGACGTCCGCGAAGTCATTCGGGAAGGACATGACCTCGAGTGGCTCTGCCCGGAAGTTGCCTTGGGGGATGGCCGGGGCGAGTCGCGCGGCGAGGCTACGAACGGTCTGTATGGCGATGGGGTCGGCGTCGGCGCCGTACACCTCATAGCCCGCCTGGAGGAGATACACGAGGTTCCGACCAGAGCCGCATCCGGCATCGAGTAGGCGCATGCCGGGAGTGATACGACCTCGGAGCAGCTGGTCGAAAAGGTAGATGTCGATATCCCCGAACTCGGTGTGTAGATCGGACATCAGCCACCACCATCAGGAATCGGGAAACCAAGTGGCCAGAGTGGCCTAACGAACAGGGTTGAGCTGCGCCGCAGCATGTGCAAGATGCGGGTAGGCACCAGCAGCTTCAACCGGTAGTTAGGTGGCGCCAGCTCCATCTGGAAGAGGACGCTTCATCTGAAGCTCAATCGCGCCATCCCGCTCCCTCGCAACCTGGTGACCGGTTGGGCGAAAGCCATGGCGGGCATAAAGTCGCTGGGCTCGTTCATTGGCCGAAATGACCATGAGCTGCACTTGCTGAGCGCCACGCTCGAGTGCCCATGCCAGCAGCGCCACCACGAGCGCATCAGCGGCTCCGGTGCTGCGGAGTAGCGGATGCACCCACATGGCCAGGAGGTGCACGATCGCGGGGTCCTCGCGGTCCGGCGCACCCGCAACAAGGCCGCGCGGGGTGCCAGCCTCTTCCAAGATCAACGTGACGCCCGGCGCCAACCAGTGTTGCCAGTCGGCGGTTGTCCGAGCCAGCTCGCGCGCATAGGTGGATCCGAACGCCTCCGGGGCGTCGCTGAGTGCCTCGAGGCGGAGGGCACGAAGCACGGGACTCATCCCCAAGGATCGCTCGGCGCACATTCATGAGGGCGACTTATCTGGGAGTGCGGGCAAGTGGCGTCTCGCACCGTCTGGTTGTCTGCTTCATCGACCACTCCTTGGCGCACAAATGGAACGCTGTTGCGGCGCCCGCCAGCTGCAAGCGCAAGTTAGGGCACGTCAGACGCGCTTCAGCGGGTTATCGTACTCCGCGTGCGACCCAAGAGCATCCGATCAATCGCATTGAAGAACTGCTGCCGTGGAATGTCGCTGCTGCGCCTGCCGTAGCGATCAAAGCCGCAGCCTAACCCTCAGCCTAACCCTCAGCACGTCAAGACGGCCAGCGGCAGACGCTTACCATGCGATCTCCTGTGAGCTGTTCAAGGCAGCGCGAGCTCGGCCTCCCCTTGCGTGCCGCCTATCCGTGTGTTAAATACTGAACCACATGGTTCACTATACCCAGACCCGCTTCGATGCCTCGTTCGCCGCGCTCTCCGACGCCACCCGACGTGGCGTTCTGGAGCAGCTCGGGCGTGCAGACGCTTCGATCACGGGCCTTGCCGAGAAATTCCGCATGACCCTCACCGGCATAAAGAAGCATGTCGGCGTCTTGGAGCAGGCGGGGCTAGTCACCACTGAGAAGGTCGGGCGCGTGCGGACCTGCAAGCTCGGCCCGCGCCGACTGGAGGAGGAAGCTGCATGGATCGAGAGATACCGCCAGCTCTGGGACGCACGCTTCGACGAGCTGGACAAAGTTGTCGAGGAATTGAAACGGAAGGAGAAGGTCAATGAACGCAAGAAGAGAGAGTGAGGTTGCCCCCATGAAGAACCGTACGACGGTGGAGCGGAAGTCCGAGCGTGAGCTCGTCGTCACGCGAACTTTCAACGGCCCGGCGCGCCTCGTGTTCGAGGCGTGGACCAAGCCCGAGCTGTTCAGGCAGTGGTGGGTGCCGAAGTCGATGGGAATGTCCCTGCTTTCCTGCGAAATGGATGTTCGTGTCGGGGGCAGATATCGTTTGGAGTTCGCACACGGGGACTCACAGGCGGCGTTCTTCGGCACGTACAAGGAAGTAACACCGCACTCGCGCCTCGTCTGGACCAATGAGGAAAGTGACGAGGGTTCCGTCACGAC
>Ga0105249_10005125_pt1 | contig 11297 bp, 11 predicted proteins | sample KBSS44metaG_FD_81522 | JGI IMG/M metagenome (GOLD analysis project Ga0105249, IMG submission 81522) | Switchgrass rhizosphere microbial communities from Kellogg Biological Station, Michigan, USA - KBS S4-4 metaG | ecosystem: Host-associated > Plants > Roots > Rhizosphere > Soil | place...
CCTCCGCTGGCCGAGGCGTATCCTCCTCAGCCAACCGGAAGTCATCCGGACCCGGGACGCCGCGGATCGGGCGATCGACGAACCAGGCCCGGTGACGGGATGGAGCCTCAATGTTGGCGGGGCTGTTATCCATGCTCTGTTCGTGACTCGCTCATGCAGCCAGGCTGGGTTCGACCGGTTCGGGCGGATAGAATAGCGGCTTGCCCGGATCATAGACCCGCGTCAGAAGATCGACGAAGGTCGCATCCTTGATCGGATCGGTCGGCACCTCGAACTTTTCGCCCCGCGCTCGCAGGTCTGCCAGGAAAATATCGAAAACCTGCTCATGGGTCAGGTCATCGCTATGATCCAATGAGACCTTCAGTTCCTCATAATCCATGAAGATGTCCGCACCCCAGTGGATAAGGAAGCGCATTTCCTCGGCTGGAATCTGCTGGATCACATCGGCGTCCGTCGTGATCTGCCAACCATCGGAATCCCGGTCCGCCTGCAGCTTCGAATGGAAGGCGAGACCCTTGGGATGGCGCAGCGCAGACGGTCCTGTCGCCTCGGCAGTGTGATACATCATCTCGTTTTCGACGACGACGGCGCGCCCCCACATCGGGGCCTTGATCTGCTTGGGCGCAGCCTGTGGACCGTCCGGCCAATAGGTGAAGCCGCCGCCGATCTTCCCCTTATAATACCAGCTGATGACCTGCGCCTTCTTCGCCTTCCAGCGGTTGAACAGGCCGGATTTCACCATGATGTTCATCAGCCACACGGGGGTGGTGTGCATGCTGATCCCACGGAAGCGCGCCGCATCGATATGGGCTGCGTCACCGCCCCGGCATGGGCCCTGAAGGTTGAAGAGCATGTTTTCCGGCCGGGCATATTCTGCGCCCCAATAGCCGCGGACGAGGTCCAGGAACTTCTGGTTGAAGAAGCAGTCCTCGATCTCCGGATGAAGGACGGTATGCCCCTTGGCGAGATAGCCCCTGAAAACGGGAGTGAGGAACATGTCCCAGCTCGGCTTCACGCCCTCTGGCAACTGCCCCGCGAGACTGGCGACCACTTCCTCCGGGGAGCTGAAATGCTGTGCGAGGATCGGCGCATAGGGGCCAGCCTCGCGAACGACATTCAGCAAACGCCGGTGCTGGTCCTCGGTAAAGGCGTTCTCGATCACCTGCGGCTCCGCGACAGGGCGCAATATCATGTTCTTCTTCGACATCTATCCCTCCTATGGGGTTTCAGCGCATTTCGACCACTTCTATCAGATGGCCTTCATTATCCTTCACAAACGCGACCTTGACCTTGTGCTCCGGCATGTCGCGAATGGGCCTTGCAAGCTCTCCGCCCGCAGCCTTCGCGCGGTCCAGCAACGCGGCGAGATCGGGCGTGATGAAGCCCATGACCGCTTCTCCAATGGGCGGCGCGGGCCGGTCCACCGTCTTCAACAGTGTCAGTGACGGCCCACCTGCCGCGGTTGACCGGAAGGTGATCTCGTCGATGGGGCCGCCTGTCGTTGCCGAATTATCATGGGCAACCCGCTTCCAGTCCGCCAAACCAAATACGGTGCGATAGAAGGCGGCGGTTTTCTCGAGGTCGTTCACCCGCAATTTGCAGAAGCCGAAATGCGCCAATTCGGTTCCCGAGGGGGTCATTACGTCGTTCATACATTCATCCTCGCCCAAGCGCCCCGAAGGAGGTGACGCTTTCAACGCTGCTCCGCTGTCGCGTCGGGGATAAGTCATGTTGACAGCCCGATCCCGTGCAACGTTTGTTGTTATTAGACCTATGCCAACAAACGCTGTAGGTCAAATTTCAGGCGTGCATGGAGACGTCGCTCCTGAGCCTGCGCAGATTTCGGCGCGACCGCTCCATAATCATTTACCGACGCGCTTGCTCTGTTCAGCGCTTCCATAAAAGTGGGAGCAGCCAATTTTCCGAGGCCCTGCCTCAGGCTAAGCGCCGATCCGCTCGACGTTAAATGGCGCGGAAATTGTCTACGCTGCTTGATCCATCAAATTATGCGGTCACGCTGTGTCATCTGGTAATGGCGGGATTACGAGATGTGACTTGTGATGCCGTTCAGGAATATGCCGGTTACGAGCTTTGCGTGGTCCACCATTTCCTCGTCCGTCATCCAATCCCCCCCGAACAGCAGTCGCCTTTGCCACTCGCCCAGCGCCATGACGACGAATTGCTTGGCCAATGGGTGGCTCTCTGCCGGATCGACGCCTTCCCCCTCCAGCAGTTGGGCGACTGGGCTGACCTGATGCCGTTCGAACTGGAAGCGGGCGATCCGGCGCAGTTCGTCGAACTCGCCGCTTTCCCGATAGATCAGCCGCGTGATGCGCATGCTTTGGGCGGAGAATAGCTGCCGCTGCATTTCGGTGGCGTAGGTGATGAGCTGCGTGCGGAGGTCGCCTTTCAGGTCTGGCAGCTCGGGCCGGATGCGCGCACCGGAATGTTCGAGGCAGGCTTCGAAAAGGGCGAGCTTGTCAGGGAAGTGATTGTAGAGCGTCCGGCTCGACACCTGCGCCTTTTCCGCAATGTCGCGCAGCGACGCCGCATGAAATCCGGTCCGCGCAAATTCATCGAGCGCAACCAGGATCAGGTTGTTGCGCTTCTGCTCGGCCACCTCTGGCGTAGGGCGGCCTGCCCGCCTCTTGATGCTCTGTTCGTCCATATTCGGCCTCGTTGCGCAGCATATGTGAAATAGCAAGCCTGCCCGCCATTGACGATTTACACACCGAAGTGTAATTGGTCCAGATTGAGTCTTCGAATAGGCACATTCAGGAGAGACAGGATGCACGCCCCGGCCATGAACACCGATTCACAGATCGACGCCGCGATCGACGCGCTTGACCCCACCATGGCGCTGATGGCGCTGATCCAGATCACCGGCGATCGTACGCTGCTCCACCATTATTGGGACGCGATCGACGGCCGGCAGGAAGAACTGGTCGAGACATTCGTCGATATCCATGCCCATGAAGAGCGGCCGAAGATCGATCCCGCGGTGGCCAGCGAAATCCGCGAACGGCTTCGTGCTGCCGTCAAGACGGAAAAGCCCGCCGTCATGCCGCAGATTGACCGGCCGATGTTCAAGAAGATGACGCGTCTGCTGCTGGGACAGGACTTGCCCGAAATGTCGGTCGATGTCGCTTTCCAACATGGCGGTTTTACCACCGACACGCGCGTGCGCCAGGCGGCGGACGTGCCGCCCGCAGATTTCAAGGTGCTGGTCGTCGGCGCGGGCATGATGGGCATCAATGCCGCGATCAAGCTGCAACAGGCCGGTTTCGACTTCACGGTGCTGGAGGCGCTGGACAAGGTCGGCGGCAACTGGCTGACCAACACCTATCCGGGCGCTGCGGTCGATACGCCCAGCCGCGTCTATTCCTATTCTTTCGAACCCAATGCTTCCTGGACCCAATTCTATCCGCGTGGTCCCGAATTCCTGTCTTACCTCGACCGCGTCACCGACAAATATAATCTGCGCGACCGTATCCAGTTCGGAACCTGGGTCGAAGGCGCGGAATGGGACGAGGCGCGCAAGATCTGGACCGTGAAGGCGGTCCGGAACGGCAAGCCGGAAACTTATGAATGCAACGTCCTCATCATGGCGGTGGGGCCGAACAACAATCCCAACTATCCCAAGGTCAAGAATCTGGACTCTTTCAAGGGTCCGGTGATCCACTCGGCCGCCTGGGATCATGACGTCGATCTTACCGGCAAGAAGGTCGTGCTGGTCGGCACCGGCTGTTCGGGCGTGCAGGTCGCGACCGCGATCGCCGACAAGGTGGGTGAGCTGATCATCGTCCAGCGCCAGCCGGAACATATCATCCCCAATCCGCAGGCGCATGCGCCGGTGGGAGAGCTGGAGCGTTGGGCGATGGAATATATTCCCTTCGTCGCGCAGTGGAAGCGGCTGCAGAGCCTGCACAGCCAGATGCGCGACATGCACGGCATGATCATGAAGGACGAGGAATATGCCGCCAAGACCGGCGGCTTCGGTCCGATCAACGACGGCATGCGGATGATGTGCGAAGGCTATCTGAAGAGCCATTTCCCCGACAATCCGGAGATGGTCGAACTGCTGACGCCCAATTTCCCGGTCTTCGCCAAGCGGCCAATCCTCGATTGCGGCTTCTATGACACGCTCAAGAAGCCCAATGTCTCGATCGTGCGCGGCGAATTGGCCGAAGCCGATGAAAGCGCGGTGATCCTGGCCGACGGCACGCGCATCGAATGCGACGTGCTGCTGCTGTCGACCGGCTACAACCTGCATTTCGGGCGGCAGTTCGACATTCGGGGAACCGGCGGCAAGACGCTGAAGGACGCGTTCGATCCGCATCCCTTCTCCTATGAAGGCATGCTGATCACCGGCTTCCCCAACTTCGTGTTCATGGGTGCGCCCTACAGCTATCTGGTCGCCAACCATGCGGTCGTGAGCGAACAGCAGGTCCACTATATCATCGAGCTATTGCAGTGGATGGTGGACGATCACCTCTCCTCCTTCGACGTGTCTCGCCAAGCGACGGACGCGTTCATCGACGATGTCGACACGAACCTCGCCAAGACCGCCTGGGTCCAGTGTGGCAGCGCCCATGGCTATTATCGCGACAAGGGCGGCGACGGGCAGAAAAAGGTGATCCTGGCGATCCCGCGCCACAACTCGCGCATCTGGCATGATCTGCGCTCGCCAAGGCAGGAGGACTTCAACGTCACGGGCAAGGAAGATGCCGCTTCGTCCGCATCGCGCGAAATGGAAATGCTGACGATCTGATCTGCTTTTGGGGTGGCTTCGGCGACTGCTAGCCAGCCACCCTCCTTTTCATATGTTGGCAGCTGCAAGATATTGGAGACACAGATTATGCTTCGCGATCTCGCCGAAAACTTCCGTCCGGTCGCTCCGCCCCAGTTGATCGACGACGCCTATAGCAATGATCAGCACGCAAGGTTGTTGCAGGTCGTGCGGGACAATGGCCCATGGCCGCTGATTCTGGCGGAGAATTTCAAGACGCCCGAAGAGGTGATCGCGACGACATCGGGCACCGTTCCCGAAGGCGTCAAGCTGACCTGGGACATGATCGGCCTCAACCCGGTGTTTCGCGGCTATCTGGCGCGTGGCGGCACCTGCTTCTACCCGGAGATCGAGGATTGCTACTATAATTCGCGTTTCCTCGAACTCGTCCGCAACTATTGGAATTGCCAATATGCGGAGCCGGAGACTTTCCTGTTCAACATCCAGGGGCCGACGCCCATCGGTGGGCCGCCGCATCTGGACGGGACGGTGTTCCGTGGCCTGACCATGGAAAACACGCCTCTCTGGCTGCTGCTGACCATGGCGAAATCCTGCCTGTTCGATCGCTGGCGGTCGAAGAAGGGGCAAGTGATCGCCTGGTATTATAACGGCAAGATCGGCGGCGGGTTCAACTGCTGGCCGAACGGACCCAGCGCCCAACCGATGCAGATCAACGCGCCGATGTGGGGCAAGGCTGTCGTCGTCGAGAACGAGATGATGTTCCACCATGGCCAGGCCACAGGCCCGGTCGCGTTGCGCAAGCCGCAGGGAATGGACATCAGCTCCACCTTCGGCGCCGATCCGCAGGACCCGACCGGCTGGCAGATCGAAACCTTTGGCAAGGTCAACCAGAACGTGCCTGAGCAGGAAATGCGCTTCCTGGTTCACTGGGGCGCGCGCCTGTTCAAGGACATGGATGATTTCAAGCTGACCTATGACCATCGCGACGACATCACGCATGAACTGGCGATCAACATGTTGATCGACGACATGAAGAAGCGTGGCGTGCAGTTCGAAGTGCCGACCGATCCAATGAACGACAACAGCTTCGTAGCCCTGCTTGCCCGCGTCTATGACATTGGCGGCCCGACCAATATCCCGGCTGACGCCATGGACGAAGCCGCCTGACGGCGGCTTCAATCCACCCCATCACGGGAGAAGATAGTGAAAAACGACGTTCAATCCGAAGCCTATCTGCGGATGCTCAAAATCCGGGGCTTTGAACAAGCCGTCACGCAGCTGGTGACCGAAGGCGAAGTGCCCGGCGCCGTGCATACCAGCATCGGGCAGGAAGCTGCGATCGTGGGCGCCTGCATGGCGCTCAACCGGGACGATTATATTTCCGGCACGCATCGCTCGCACGGTCATCCGATCGGCAAGGGCGCCGAATTGAAGCCGTTGATGGCGGAAATCCTGGGCAAGGTCACCGGCGTCTGCAAGGGGCGCGGCGGGTCGATGCACTTCACCGACAAGTCGGTGGGCAGCATCGGCGAGTCCGCTATCGTCGGCGGTGGTATTCCCATCGCCACGGGCGCGGCGCTGACCGCGCAGGTGCGCAAGACGGGGCAGGTCGCGCTGACCTTCTTCGGCGATGGAGCGTCCAACGAGGGCGTTCTGGCGGAGTGCCTCAACATGGCCGCCGTCTGGAAACTGCCGGTCATCTTCTTCTGCGAAAACAACGGCTACGCCGCCGTGACTCCCGCCCGTAGCAGCCACGGCCAGCCTGACGTCGCCAAGCGCGGCGAAGGCTATGGCGTGCCGGGCGTCATCGTCGATGGCCAGGACTTCGACGCCGTTTTCAAGGCGACCGAAGAAGCCGTCGCTCGGGCCCGCCGTGGCGAAGGGCCGACCCTGATCGAAGCCAAGACCTATCGCTTTGACGAACATTGCGTCGGCCTGTTCATCAAGGGCGGCTATCGGTCCGCCGAAGAGGTCAACCAGTTCAAGAATGAACGCGATCCGGTAACCTTGTTCCGCACTGCTCTGCTCGACAGCGGCATGAGCGAGAGCGCGCTGGTCGAAATCGAAGGTGAGGCGTTGAAGCAGATCGAGGAGGCGGTTGCCTTTGCGAAGGAAAGCGCCTTCCCCGATCCTGAGGAAGCGTTCGAGCTGATCCACGCCAACCCCATTCCGATCCGCCGTTGAGGATAACTGAAATGAGCGACACCAACACCAAGCGGATGACCTATCTCGACGCGCTCGGCCTTGCGCAGCGCGAAGAGCTGGAAGGGCGCGACGACACCATCATCATGGGCGAGGACATCTCCCTCTATGCGGCCGGGGGCGCCTATGGCGACATCGACGCTAGCCGCGTGCGCAGCGCGCCGATCTCCGAATGCGGCTTTGCCGGCATGGCGGTGGGTGCGGCGATCACCGGCCTGCGTCCGATCGTCGATCTGACCATCGCCAACTTCATCTACCTTGCTGCCGATCCGATCATCAACCAGGCAGCGCGCCTGCGCTACATGACGGGCGGGCAGTTCAAGGTGCCGGTTACCTACCGCGCGTCGATGTGGCACAGCCAGGCCAATGCGGCCCAGCACAGCGACCGCCCCTATCCGATGTTCATGAACATTCCGGGCCTGAAGGTCGTCTGCCCCGCCACGCCGGAAGACGCCAAGGGTCTGCTGAAGGCAGCCATTCGCGACGATGATCCTGTCATCGTGTTCGAAGATAACGACCTGTGGGGCAAGAAGGGCGACGTCCCGCTCGACACGGAGTTTGTCGTTCCGATCGGCAAGGCGCGCACGCATCGCGAAGGATCGGACGTTTCCATCATCTCGGTTTCCGGCAGCCTGCGCCATGCGCTGAAGGCCGCGGATGAGCTGGCGAAGGATGGCATCAACGCCGATGTCATTGACCTGCGCACCCTGCTTCCGCTGGACAATGAAGCGATCCTCGCCACGCTCGCCAAAACCGGACGCGTCGTCATCGTCGATCCCGCGCACCGCACTATGGGCGCGGCGGCTGAAATCGCCGCCATCATAGTCGAGGATGGCTTCGATATGCTCAAGAAGCCGGTGAAGCGCGTCGTCACGCCTGACGTACCGATCCCGTTCAGCCCGCCCATGGAAGCGCCGCTCTACCCCAACCCTGAAAAGATCGCCGCGGCCGCGCGCGAACTGATGTAAGCAGTCTGGAGAGAAGATAAAAATGCGCGTGAAGGTTGTCATGCCCAAATGGGGCACCGGAATGAACGAAGGCACCATCATCAAGTGGCTGAAGGGGGTGGGTGACCGCGTCGAGGCGGGCGAAATGCTCGTCGAGATCGAAACCTCCAAATCGACGCAGGAAATGGAGGCTCCGGCTTCCGGCACCGTGACCGAAATCCTGCTTCCCGAAGGCGAGGAAGCGGAAGTCCGCACGCATATCGCGACGATTGAAACAGACTGATCGCCCGGCAAGGGGCGAAGCGCAGGAGAGTGATTTATGATTCAGGGTCCCGATCTCTCGGGCAAGGTGGCGCTCGTCACCGGCAGCAGCCGCGGCATCGGGAGGGCCATCGCACAGCGCTTGGCGTCCGCCGGAGCCACCGTGGTCGTTACCGCACGTTCGCTGAGCACGCCTGCATCGGGTGCGCGCGGCGGCGCGGCGGTCACGGTTTCGGGCACGCTGGAAGAGACCGTCCAGCTGATCGAAGCTGCCGGTGGGAAAGCCATCGCTCTGGCTGCAGACATCGAAGATGAAGAACAGTGCCGGGCGCTGCCCGCCCGGGCTGCTGAAGCGGCTGGCGGACGGCTCGACATCCTGGTCAATAATGCCGGGTTCGTTGATTTCGTAGCGCTTGCCGACATGAAGCTCGAAACTTTCGATCGCACCTTCATGCATTATGTCCGCGCGCCCTTCATTCTCGCCCAAGCGGCGATCCCCTACATGCGGCAGGCCGGTGCAGGATGGATCGTCAACATCAGTTCCCAGGACGCTTTGCCGCCGGTCCGGCCTTTTCCGCCCTATGAAAAAGATCGGGGCTATGCCGCCTATGCAGCGGCGAAAGCAGCGCTCAACCGCATGACGCAAGGTTTGGCGGCCGAACTGGAAGGTGACAACATCGCCGTGAACGCCGTCGGCCCATCGACCGCGATCCGCACGCCGGGCGCGGACTCCATCATTCCCGAAGATTACCCTACCGAGGATGTCGAATATCTCGCCGAAACCGTGCTGGCGATGAGCCATCTGCCAGCGAAGGAGCGAACCGGCCTTATCGGTTTCAGCATGCATTTCCCATGGCACCATGAGATTGAAGTGCGCAGCCTGGACGGCAAAAGCACTTTCCCTCGCAAGGAGCCGCCCGCCTGGTCACATTCGGCTATCCAGGCGTCGGGCGAATATTGAAACGGTAAGAAGAGGAAGGTGATCATGAGCGCCAGAGAAAAATTCGCAGGCGGTACCGCTGTTGTCACCGGAGCGGGCAGCGGCATCGGCGAAGGGATCGCACGCGTGGCCGCCTCGCTTGGGATGAATGTCGTGCTCGCCGACGTTTCGCGCGACCGGATTGAGCAGGTCGCTGCCAGCATCGATCCTACCGGCGCCAGTGTCCTGCCGGTGGAGACTGACGTGACGGACATCGCCGCGCTCGAACGGCTGGCGGATGCGGCCTATGACCGCTTCGGCGAAGTCCGTCTGGTGGTGAATAATGCCGGCATCGAAACTATTGGTTTCAGTTGGGAAATCCCTGACGAAACCTGGGATCGTCTGCTGTCGATCAACGTCCGCGGCGTCGTTCATGGCTCGCGCATCTTCGCGCGACGGATGTTGGAAAGCGGGAAGCCTGGCTTCATTTCCAACGTCGCCTCGATCGGCGCGCTGGGTATGATGCCGACGCAGGCACCTTACATGATGAGCAAGCATGCAGTGCTCAGCTTCACTGAATGCCTGTACCTCGAAATGCAGTTGAAGAAGGCCCCAATCCAGGTTTCGGCGGTTTTGCCTGCGCAGGTCGCGACGCGCATTTTCGAGGATGCGCCAGCCGATCGTGGTTCCGGCTTCGTCGAACGCCAGCGTGAAATGATGCACGCGATGATCACACAGATCGGCGTGACGCCGGAGCGGGCAGGGGAATTGATCCTGGAAGGTATCGCCGCCGGCGACTTCTGGGTTTCGACGCACCCCGAAACGACCGCTCAGGTTGCAAAGGGCCGGTCAGAATATCTCGCTGCTTTGGCCCGACCCGCGCTCGCAGAACAGGCCCGCGCACTGGTCGAAGACAATTGACGAAATCGGCCTGGCGCAGCCTGCGTACAGGCCCGCAAATTCTTCAGCACCGAACAACGGGAGAGTATGATGGCAAGCCAGATACCACACGCAAAAACGCAAGACGCCGATTTCATGTTCACAAAGCTGCAGGTCAAGGATCTGGACCGCGCAGTGGCATTCTATAGCTCGGTCATCGGTCTCGTCGAAATGAACCGCGTCGAGGCGGAGATTGCCGGACGTAAAGTCAGCGAAGTTGTCTTCATGCCGACCTATGCTGGCGGCCCTATGTTCATTCTGGCGCAGTTCCACGACACGCAAAGCCCGGCTGCCCATGAGTTGATCCTCGGCTTTTCTACAAAGGATATCGCGGGCCTTGTCGCGCGGGCGGAGCAGGCTGGCGGCCGCGTTCTTGAGGCTGCGAAGGAAGTCCCTGGCATGGGCGGCATGCAGGTCGCCTTTATCGCCGACGCGGAAGGACATGTCATTCAGCTGAGCCAAATGGGAAGCTGACTAGTTGCAAGCGGCTGGCGATGGGCGATCGGCCTGCCGCCGGCTGCATCTGCTCCCGCCAGATTGATCGTGCAGGCTGTTTGCTTTTAACCATTGTGGCGAGCCCTGGCAAAGGCTGGTTGGAGCGGCGCGCCGTGAGTGCAATCACCAGCGATCTCGGCGCGAATTTACATGATCCCTCGTCGCGCCAGTTGGATCCGCCGGAAAAGGCCAAAATTTTCATGTGGCCGGAAAATGTGCCTTTGCTGGGATTACGCCTTGACGATCCGACGCTCACTCATGCACCGAAGTCTATAGTTTCTGCGCATTAGTTAGTCGATGGGCCGCACCGGATCAGAGGATTTCGCACGGAAAACTCTGCGCGATCTTCAACTCAGTACCACAAAGCAAACTGAATTTTGCAACGGAGACTTATATTATGGCCGTCACGTCGTTCGCCTATGCGAAGGTTGTCGTCAAAGACAGCGACGCATTGAGTTCCTTCTACACCGACGGCTTGGGCCTCACTGCTGCGATGCGTGTCGAGGAGGGGGAAGGCGACCTCGCGTTCGTGGAACATTTCTTCTCTGTTGGCGCAGGTGTGCCGCCGCAAATCGTGCTGATCAGCTACAAAAATCGTCCTGCACCTGCCGCTGGGGAGTCGATCATCGCGCTGATGGTCGATGACGTCGACAAGACGTTGGAAGCGATTGAACGAGCGGGCGGCCGCACTACGGTTCCGGCCTTTAACATAGCCGAGCACAACATGCGCATGGCTTATGCGGCCGATCCGGAAGGGCACAGCATAGAGTTGATGAAGGTCGGC
>Ga0105249_10005127_pt1 | contig 11295 bp, 9 predicted proteins | sample KBSS44metaG_FD_81522 | JGI IMG/M metagenome (GOLD analysis project Ga0105249, IMG submission 81522) | Switchgrass rhizosphere microbial communities from Kellogg Biological Station, Michigan, USA - KBS S4-4 metaG | ecosystem: Host-associated > Plants > Roots > Rhizosphere > Soil | place...
CGCGACAAACACCTCCTATCTTAACGTGAACGACATTGCACACATCACGAAGCGTCCAAAGGAAGTGCTCGGTATGCACTTCTTTAGTCCGGCAAACGTGATGCGTCTTCTCGAAATCGTGCGCGGCAAAGACACAGCGCCGGATGTGCTTGCGACAGCGATGGCGGTGGGTCGCAGGATCGGCAAAGTGCCGGTCGTGGTCGGTGTTTGCCACGGCTTCGTTGGCAATCGCATGCTCTCGCAGCGCCAGATTCAATCCGAGCAGCTGTTGCTCGAAGGCGCGCTTCCGCGCGAGGTCGATGCTGCTGCGGTCGAATTCGGATTTCCGATGGGTCCTCTCGCCATGGGTGATCTTGCAGGCCTCGATGTGGGTTGGCGCATTCGGAAAGCGCTGGGCATGCGCGCCGAAGTTGCGGACACGCTCTGCGAAATGGGACGTTTCGGACAAAAGACCGGACGCGGCTTCTATGTATATGAATCCGGCTCGCGCTCGCCTATTCCCGATCCGGAAGTCGAGGAAATTATCGTTGCAGCTTCCAAAAAGGCTGGCGTCACACGACGGAAAATCGACAAGCAGGAAATCGTCGAACGGCTTGTCTTTCCAATGATCAACGAAGGTGCGCGGATTCTGGATGAAGGGATCGCGTATCGGCCAGGCGACATCGACGTAATCTGGGTCTATGGCTATGGCTGGCCGATATGGCGCGGCGGACCGATGTTCTATGCCGATCAGCTTGGGCTCTCGTATGTACGCGACCGGTTGGCCGCTTTTGCCAAGCAGACAGGCAACAAATCGTTGGAGCCTGCTCCGCTGCTCACCCGGCTCGTTGGTGAAAGCAAGGGATTCGCGGCGTTTTCGACTACGAAGACCGCCGCTTGAAGCGTGATAGAATACGTACAGAGTAAATCGCTCGTTCAATCGATTTGAAAATAGCAGGAGTACCTGATGCCTGAGGCCGTCATTGTTTCCACCGCACGCACGCCGATCGGCAAGGCCCATCGCGGCGCATTTAACAACACGCACGGCGCTACGCTCGGCGGCCATGTGGTGAAGCACGCCGTCGAGCGCGCCAAGATCGATCCGGGCGAGGTCGAGGACGTGATTTTGGGCTGCGGCATGCCTGAAAAGGCAACCGGTCAGAATATAGCACGCCAAGCTGCCCTTCGTGCGGGAATGCCGATTACGGTGTCGGGCATGACGGTAAATCGCTTCTGTTCGTCCGGCCTGCAAACGATCGCGCTTGCAGCCCAACGCATTATCGCTGGCGAAGCTTCTATCATCGTGGCAGGCGGCCTTGAGTCGATCAGCCTGGTGGCGGACGGACGGAGTGCTGGCGTCAACGATCCCTGGCTCATCGAGCACAAGCCCGAGATTTACATGACCATGATCGAAACCGCCGATATCGTGGCCGAACGCTACCAAGTAACACGCGAATCGCAGGATGCATTTTCGCTCGAAAGTCAGAAGCGAACCGCCGCGGGCCAGACTGCCGGACATTACAATGCCGAGATCGTACCTCTGACCGCGATCAAGAAGAACGTGAATAAAGACACCAAGGTAGAGACCTTCGAAGAAGTTACTCTGACCAAGGATGAGGGCAATCGTCCCGACACCAATATGCAGGGTTTGTCTGGATTGAAACCAGTTCGCGAGGGTGGATTTATCACCGCCGGCAATGCGAGCCAGTTGTCCGACGGCGCATCAGCGGTCGTCGTGATGGATGCGAAGCTTGCCGAGAAAAAGGGCTTAAAGCCCCTCGGCACTTTCCGAGGCTTTGCCGTCGCGGGATGTGAGCCGGATGAAATGGGAATCGGTCCGGTGTTTGCGGTGCCGAAGCTTCTTCAAAAACAAGGTCTCAAGATGTCGGACATCGACCTCTGGGAACTCAACGAGGCCTTCGCGAGCCAAGCACTTTACTGCCGCGACCGGCTCGGAATTCCGCATGACCGGCTCAATGTCGACGGCGGCGCGATCTCGATCGGTCATCCGTTTGGCATGAGCGGCGCCCGTATGACCGGCCACATGCTCATTGAAGGTCAACGCCGTAAGGCCAAACGCGGTATCGTTACAATGTGCATTGGCGGCGGCATGGGTGCAGCAGGACTCTTTGAAATCCATTGAGGTAACGCCATGGACTTAGGCTTCACAGGGGACGAAGTCGCCTTTCGCGACGAAGTGCGGGCGTTCTTCAATCAAAATCTGCCGGACACGATCCGTCGCAAGATGGTCGAAGGCCGCAAACTCGGCAAAGAAGATATCGTCGATTGGCAGCGGATCCTGAACAAAAAGGGCTGGGCCGTTCCGCACTGGACGAAAGAATGGGGCGGCACCGGATGGACGCCGGTGAAACAATATATTTTTCTCGACGAGATGCAGCAGGCTCCGGCACCCTCGCCCCTTCAATTCGGTGTCTACATGGTCGGTCCGGTTATCATAGCATTCGGAAATGAGGCGCAGAAAAAGCGTTTCCTCCCGCGGATCGCCAATATCGATGATTGGTGGTGCCAGGGTTTTTCCGAACCGGGCTCGGGCTCCGATCTCGCGTCGCTTAAGACAACCGCAAAGCGTGCCGGCGACCACTACGTCGTGAATGGCCAAAAAACCTGGACTACGCTCGCTCAATACGCCGATTGGATTTTCTGTCTAGTGCGCACCAATCCGGAATCGAAAAAGCAGCAAGGAATTTCCTTCCTGCTCATCGACATGAAGACGCCCGGCATCACTGTGCGCCCCATCCAGACCTTAGATGGCGGGAAAGAAGTCAACGAAGTTTTCTTCGATGACGTGAAAGTACCCGTCGAAAATCTCGTTGGCGAAGAAAATAAGGGCTGGGATTACGCCAAGTTTCTCTTGGGCAACGAACGCTTTGGTATTGCGCGTGTCGGGCTCTCGAAAGAACGCATCCGCCGTCTGAAGGAACTCGCAAGTATCGAACGTGTAGGCGACAAACCATTGATCGAGGATGAGCGTTTTCGCACCAAGATCGCCGCGGTCGAAGTCGAGCTAAAAGCACTTGAAATGACGCAGCTTCGCGTTGTAGCGGCAGCAAAGAATGGCGACAGTAGTAAGCCTGACCCCGCCTCTTCGATTTTAAAAGTCAAAGGCTCGGAGATCCAGCAAACGATTAGTGAGCTTTTGTTCGAAGTTGTTGGGCCTTATGGGCTCCCCTATCAGCCAGAACAGATAGATGGCGATCGCATAAACGAGCCCTCGATTGGTCCCGACTATGCCGCTCCGCTCGCGCCAACCTTCTTCAATTGGCGCAAGATTTCGATTTACGGCGGCTCGAACGAAATTCAGAAAAACATCGTCGCGAAGGCGATCTTGGGGCTTTAAAAAATGGACTTCGAGTTGAGTGAGGAACAACGCCTGCTGAAGCAGAGCGTTGAGCGGTTGGTCGCCGACCGGTACGGTTTCGAGCAACGCACCGGCTATATGAAGGAACCGCAAGGCTGGAGCCGCACGCTATGGAAGCAGTATGCTGAGCTAGGACTGCTCGGTCTTCCATTCGCTGAAAAGGACGGGGGTTTTGGCGGCGGTCCAGTCGATACGATGATTGTCATGGAGGCGTTCGGGCGCGCGCTTGTACTAGAGCCGTTTCTGGCGACCATTGTACTCTCGGGCGGAATTTTGCGTGCCCTAGGGAATGACAAACAAAAATCGGAGCTCGTCCCAAAAATTGCTGATGGAAGTCTTATTCTTGCTTTTGCGCAGACGGAGCGGCAGTCGCGTTACGATCTTGCCGACGTAGTAACGACAGCAAAAAAGGATGGCGCAGGCTACGTTCTCGATGGCACGAAGAGTCTCGTCCTGAACGGCGATAGCGCAGACAAATTGATCGTTTCAGGGCGTATTTCGGGCAAGCAGCGCGACAAGGAAGGTATTGGGCTTTTCTTGATAGATGCCAAGACGAAGGGCGTTTCGACCCGCGGCTATCAGAATATCGACGGAATGCGCGCGGCCGAAATTACTCTTTCGAGTGTAAAAGTGGGTCCAGAGGCTCTCATCGGCGAGCCGGGAAAAGCGTTTCCAACGATCGAGCGCGTCGTTGATGAAGCAATCGCAGCGCTTTCAGCAGAAGCTGTTGGCGCAATGGCGGTGATGCATGAAGTCACAACGGATTTTTTGAAAACACGCCGCCAATTCGGCGTTCCGATCGGAAATTTTCAGGTTCTGCAGCACGCCGCTGTGGACATGCTGATGGCGCTCGAGCAAGCGCGCTCCATGGCGATGCTTGCTACGATGATGGTTGATGAGGCGGACAACGTCGAGCGGCACAAATCGATCGCCGCCGCCAAGGTACAGATCGGCCGCTCAGGCCGCTTTGTCGGAAAGACGGCGGTGCAGTTGCACGGCGGCATTGGCATGACAATGGAGTACAAAGTCGGTCATTATTTCAAACGTGCGATGGCAATCGACATGCTCTTCGGTGATGCCGATCACCATCTGGCGATGCTTGCACGCACGGGTGGACTTTTAGCCGCCGCTTAAATCAGGGCCGCATCGGAGTTGCGACCTGGCCAGGTTCTCGCAGTTTGGCAGCCAAATTTGCGAACTCGCAAACAAGCGGCCGTGTGTCGCGCGGGTCGACGATTTCCTCAACAAGAAATGTCTCGGCCGTGCGAAACGGAGAGCGAAAACGATTGAGCCGTTCTTCAATCTCTATGCGAAGTGCTTCGCGGTCCGGCGCCGCATCCAATTCCGCCCGATAAGCCGCCTCAATTCCACCTTCGACAGGCAGCGAACCCCAATCACCGGACGGCCATGCAAAGCGATAGTGTAATTTCGCGTGGTTCATATGGCCTGCCCCTGCGACGCCGAAAATCTTTCGGACTAGCACCGAGCACCAAGGTACACGCGCTTGGTAGATGGCAGCGAGCGCACGCGCCCCGTAACGGATCGTACCCGCCTTCTCCGCTTCCGGTCCGATCACGAAACCCGGCACATCGACGAGGTTCACAACGGGCAGATGAAACGTGTTCGCAAGATCGACGAATCGAGTGACTTTCTGCGATGCTTCCGCAGTCCAGCCACCGCCATAAAAAAACGGGTCGCTCGCAAGCATCGCAACCGGCCAACCGTCGAGACGCGCAAGGCCGGTGATCGCGGAACCGCCGAATTTGCGACCTACTTCGAAAAAGCTTTCCCTATCGACAATCGCATTGATGATTTTCCGCATGTCGTAAACCTTGCGGCGATCGCGCGGGATGATATCGAGCAGAAACTCGTCGCGCCGGTTCGGGTCGTCTGTAACAGGCGCGCGGGGAGGCAATTCATACACCGATGAAGGAAGATAGGAGAGAAACTGCCGGGCGCGGGAAAAGGCTTCTTCTTCGCTTTCAACCACTTCATCGATGGCGCCCGCTTTGGCATGAATTACTGCGCCGCCGAGTTCTTCCTTTGTCAGATTTTGACCGAGTCGCGCGACAACAGGCGGGCCCGCGATAAACATCTGCGAAGTACCCTGCACCATAACCGAATAATGGCTCGACACGAGCCGCGCTGCACCGAGCCCCGCAACCGAGCCAAGGCCCAGCGCTACGACCGGGATCTGACCGAGATTCGCGATGACCCAATCCCATGCTGGATTGGCCGGCACATAGGTGAAGCCCATCGTTTCGATCGTCTTCACCGATCCGCCACCACCTGTTCCGTCCACGAGCCGCACGAGCGGGATGCGTAATTCATGCGCCATCTGCTCGGCCATGACTTGCTTGCCCCGGATCGAGGCGTCTGCGGCGCCACCGCGTACTGTAAAGTCATCGCCGCCGACAACTACCGGCCTGTCCTCGATGCGGCCGCGACCGATCACGAAATTCGCAGGCAAAAAATCCGAGATTTCGCCCTTCTCGTCATAGGTTGCCTTGCCCGCGATCGTGCCGATTTCGTGGAAGCTTCCGGCATCCAGCAGTTTCTCAATTCGCTCGCGAACGGTGAGCTTCCCCGCATCGTGTTGGCGCTTGACTTTGTCCGCGCCCCCCATCTTGAGGGCAAGCGCTTTGCGCCTCTTCAATTCCTCGAGTTCCGACTTCCAGCTCATCCGCCGATCCCCGTTGCGCTTGACAAGGCCGCTACCTGATCTAGCAAGCGCAGTCTTCGGTGAGCAAATCGGCGCAGATAGGCCCATGGCCGACATAAATGTGACCTCTGATGTGAACGGCATGGTGAGAACGCTTGAAGCCGCGCCAGGCGCAAAGGTGAGCGCGGGGGACACGCTCATTCTCCTCGATTGCATGAAGATGGAGATTCCTGTCCTCGCCCCGAAGAGCGGAACCCTCAAATCGATCCTTGTCGAGGAAGGTGCGATCGTTGCGGAGGGTCAGGTGCTTGCAGTTATCGACGCTTAGGAACGGCGTTCAGGCAAGCGGGGCCGTTACGCTCGCGTGAGTTGCCCTCGCTGATGTTCGTGACCAAGGCCTGTGATTTGCCATCGCGACGCGCCAGAAATCGCCATCGGCCTGAGTCGTAAAGTGATCGATCCGCGTGATCGAACAATTTTCGATAGAAAAGGCTAGCGCTGCGTTGGGATTGAGATTCAATGCAATCGCGAGTGCCGCTCTAATGGTTCCCCCATGCGCCACAGCGACGATGTCACGACCAGAAAACTCCTTATTCAAGCGCAATACTTCTGGGCCAACACGCTCGACGACATCGTTGAAACTCTCGCCACCCGGTGCACGCTCGTCGGACGGTCCAAACCAAAAAGGGTGGTTCGTGCGGCCGCGACTCGCAAAAAACTCCTCGCGCACGAGGCCTTGCCATTCTCCCAAATTCTGCTCAGCAAATTTTGGAATCGCGACTGGGTTCCCCTTAGGCCGGGCCTTCTCCTCTAACGCACCAACGATCGCAGCCGCTGTTTGATGAGTGCGGCTTAGATTGCTCGTCAGCCAAACGGCCTTACTAGGCAGTTCGGCCGCCAAAGCCTTGAACACTTCGAGGTTCGAACAGTCGCAATCCACGTCTGACTGACCATAGATGCGGACGCTGTTAGGAACAGGCGCATGACGCACCCACCACCAGCGTGTTTCCTTATCCTCCAACTCCGGCCTCCGCATTAAAATGGGATTTGGCACTTATGGGTTCTTCAGCTTACAAGAATTCGCGACGGAATGAGGAGCCTTAATGACACCTGAAGAAATGCTTGGGCAAGAGTTTGGCTCGATCCCGGCACTCATCCGCCTACATGCAAAAGCGCGTCCCGATCACCCGGCTCTTATCCAAGGTGAACGGCAGCTTGACTATGGTGCGCTCGACCGTTTGATGGATCGCGTTGCTGCAGGTTTGCAACGCGACGGTTTGGAGCCGCAGGATGCAATCGCCATTTGCGCTGCAAATTCGATCGAATATGCCGCGACGTTTCTGGGCGCGCTTCGTTCCGGCGTTACAATCGCACCGCTAGCGCCTTCCTCGACGTCTCGGAGCTTATTGACGATGATCTTGGATTCGGGCGCGAGATTGTTTTTTCTCGACGCCGCTGTCTCCGAGACAATGAAAGCGGCGAAGCTACCTCCCGCCGTAAAGCTGGTTTTGCTCGATGGCTCGACGGAAGGCGTTCCGTTCCAAACCTGGCTTGCTGAAGAAGGCGCAAAGCCGAAACCCGTCGAGATCAAGCCTGCTGCTGCCTTCAACATCATTTATTCCTCGGGCACGACCGGAACGCCAAAGGGAATCGTGCAGTCGAACCGCATGCGCTGGTCGCATGTGAACCGCGGGCTGCTTTACGGCTATGGCACAGACGCGACGGCTATAGTCTCCACGCCACTTTATTCCAACACAACGCTCGTGAGTTTCTTTCCGACGGTCGCTTGCGGCGGCACGGTCGTGTTGATGGAAAAATTCGATCCCGCGAAATTTCTCGCACTCGCCGAGAAACATCGGGCTACTCATTCGATGCTTGTGCCGGTGCAATACAAACGGCTTTTGGAGCATCCAGACTTCGATCGTTTTGATCTGTCAAATTACCGCATGAAGTTTTGTACTAGCGCGCCTTTCGCCGCAGCGCTAAAGGCCGACATTCTGAAGCGCTGGCCGGGCGGGCTTGTCGAATATTACGGGCTGACCGAAGGCGGCGGCACCTGCATGCTCGTCGCTCACGAGTTTCCGGATAAGTTGCACACGGTCGGCAAGCCTGCGCCTGAACACGACATTCGTTTGATCGACGAAAGCGGCAAAGAAGTTGCGGCGGGTGAAATCGGCGAGGTGGTCGGTCACTCTCCCGCGATCATGAACGGCTACCACAATCAACCTCAGAAAACGGCGGAAGCGGAATGGTACGATGCAAGCGGAAAAAGATTTATCCGCACCGGCGATGTGGGCCGATTCGACGCCGACGGATTTCTCACGTTGATGGATCGCAAGAAGGACATGATTATTTCAGGCGGCTTCAACGTCTATCCCAGCGACCTTGAAGCGTTATTGATCAAGTACGAAGCAGTGGCCGAAGTCGCCGTCGTCGGCGTTCCGTCCGACCGCTGGGGTGAAACGCCCGTCGCTTTCGTCGTTCTCCGGCCGGGCAGCAGAATCACCGCGGATCAACTACAGGAATGGGTCAACGGACAAGTCGGAAAAGTTCAACGAATTGCGGATGTGCGGTTTGAATCCAGCCTGCCGCGTAGTGCAATCGGGAAAGTTCTCAAGCGCGAATTGCGCGAGCGGTACAAGCCAGCAATAAACGTATAGGAAGGTGGATATGACCATCGATTTCAAGGGAAGAGTTGCAGTCGTCACGGGTGCAGGCGGCGGACTTGGCCGCGAGCATGCTCTGGCTTTCGCCTCACGCGGCGCGAAGGTTGTAGTGAACGATCTCGGCGGCGCCCGCGATGGCAGCGGTGGCTCGACAACTGCGGCGGAAAAAGTCGCAAAAGAAATTCGCAAGGCCGGCGGTGAGGCGATTGCAAGCGGCGCATCCGTAACCGATTATGCGGCCGTCGAAGGGATGATCGCGGAAGCGATGAAGGAATGGGGCCAGATTGATATTCTTGTGAACAATGCTGGTATTTTGCGCGATAAGACCTTCGCCAAGATGGAGCTGGACGATTTCCGTACGGTCCTCGATGTGCATCTGATGGGGGCGGTTCATTGCACCAAGGCGGTATGGGAAATCATGCGCAACCAGAATTACGGGCGCATCGTGATGACCACGTCATCGTCCGGTCTTTACGGCAATTTCGGTCAATCGAACTACGGCGCGGCGAAAATGGCGCTTGTCGGTCTCATGCAAACGCTTTCTCTCGAAGGCGCGAAAAACGATATACGGGTCAATTGTCTTGCACCCACCGCTGCGACGCGCATGACCGAGGGCCTGATGCCGGAAGCAGTGCTCGCGCTGCTGAAGCCTGAGGCTGTCTCTCCTGCTGTTGTTTATCTCGCGTCCGACGGAGCGCCGACACGCGCTATCATATGCGCGGGGGCCGGTTCCTTCGAGCGCGCTTATATTACGATCACACCGGGAGCATTCGTCGGCTTGAGCGAGGACGCTGTCGACCGACTCGCGGCGAAATTCGACGTGATCTCAGATCGTAAGAATGACACTGTACCAAGCAGCGCAATGGATCAGGGCAAGATCGAAATCGCGCATGCAACGGCTAAGGCCTGACACAACCGGCTCCTCGTGGATCAAGAAACCAAGGACCCCAAACTCTACGCGCCGCTCGCGCCGTTCAAGGGCGTCAAGCCGCTTGGGCCCGAGTGGTTCACGCGTGTGATCGCGCAGGAGCCCGAGCGCGGATTTACCGAGGTTAAAGGCGCGAAGATCGAAACGCTGACGTGGGGGGAGCGCGGCAAGCCGGGAATTTTGTTTTTGCACGGAAATGGGGCGCACGCGGACTGGTGGAGTTTCATTGCGCCGTTTTTTGCGGCTGACCATCGCGTAGCTGCGATTTCCTGGTCCGGCATGGGCGGATCGGATTGGCGAAAACAGTATTCGCTCGACGTGTTCGCCGATGAGGCGATGAAGTCGGCTGAGGCCGCTGGTCTTTTTATCGGAGAAAAAAAGCCCGTTTTTGTCGGGCATTCTTTCGGCGGCGTTCCGACGATCGTTTGCGGCGCGCTCCAAGGAAAAAGACTGCGTGCCGCCGTTATCGTCGACACCCCGATCTGGTCGCCGGAGGAGAGGCAGGCGCGGCGCGAAAAACGCGGCAAGATTCCGCCGGCCCGCCCTGCCCGCGTCTATCCGAGCTTCGAAGCCGCGATCGCGCGCTTCCGGCTCGCACCGGCGCAGCCTTGCGAAAATTTGTTCATCGTTGATTTCATCGCGAGAATGTCGCTGCGGAAAGTCGATGCAAAGGATGGAAATCCCGGCGGGTTCAGCTGGCGTTTCGATCCACATTTGTGGCGCGAATTCCAGATGGGCGACATTACAAAGATGCTCACCAATATCGATTGCCCGGTCGGAATCATGTGGGGCGGGCGCTCCAAACTCATGAGCGCGAAGCTTGTCGACTACGTCATCAGCCTCGCCCCCAAAGGCTCGCCGCTGCTGGAAATTCCCGAGGCCGATCATCATGTGATGATCGACCAGCCGCTCGCTTTCGTCGCGGGTCTGCGCGGCCTGCTCGCCGGCTGGCCATAGGAGGAAGTCATGTCGAAAAACACGCAAAAAATCGGCTGGATCGGCATGGGCCGCATGGGCTTTCCGATGGCCGAACGCCTCCTGAAAGCGGGCCACGACGTCGCGATCTGGAACCGCACGCGCGCCAAAGCCGAACCGCTCAAGGCTTCGGGCGGCAAGATCGTCGACAAGGTTTCGGAGCTCTCAAACGTCGACGTGCTTTTTTCCATCGTTTCCACCGGCAAGGATCTGGAAGAGATTTATTTCGGCAAGGACGGTATCGCGTCGAAGGGCGGAAAACTTCCCGGCATTTTCGTCGATTGCTCGACGATCGCGGTGGAAGAGTCGGCAAAAATACGCGAGAAGCTTACGAAACACGGCGTCGATTTCATCGCGGCACCGGTTTCAGGCAACGGCAAGTGCGTGAAAGCCGGAAAGCTCTCTTCGGTCATTTCCGGCCCGGAAAAATCCGCCCGCGCGGTCGAGCCGATCATCGAAGCCTTCGCGCCGCGCGGCGTTTCCTACGTCGGGGAAGGCGATCTCGCGCGCATCTGCAAAATAGCGCACAATGTGATGCTCGGCGTCGTGATCGAAAACCTCTGCGAAATCACGCTGCTTGCCGAAAAAGCCGGCGTGCCGCGCCACGCATTTCTCGCCTTTATGAACAATTCCGTGATGGGCTCGATTTTCACTCAGTACAAATCGCCCGCGCTGGTCAATCTCGACTGGACCACGACCTTCACGC
>Ga0105249_10005128_pt1 | contig 11295 bp, 7 predicted proteins | sample KBSS44metaG_FD_81522 | JGI IMG/M metagenome (GOLD analysis project Ga0105249, IMG submission 81522) | Switchgrass rhizosphere microbial communities from Kellogg Biological Station, Michigan, USA - KBS S4-4 metaG | ecosystem: Host-associated > Plants > Roots > Rhizosphere > Soil | place...
AGGCCGCTGACTGCTTCAGCGATCGCGCGGAAGTGCGCATACAGTCCGTCCTGTGTCGGCTTGTTGTAATAAGGCGCGACTGTCAGCACACCGTCGACGCCGAGCTCGCGCGCGTTTTGCGAGCGTTGAATGGTGACGGCGGTTGAGTTACTGCCTGTGCCGGCAATCACTTTCGCGCGACCGCGAGCGAGCTCAACGGCGGTGCTGATGACGAGACGATTTTCTTCGTCAGTCATCGTCACGCTTTCGCCGGTCGTGCCGCACGGGACGAGAATGCGAACGCCGCCTGTAATTTGATATTCGATCAAGTCGCGCAAACGTGGCTCGTCAACCGCGCCGCTGGCCGTGAAGGGTGTAACGAGAGCCGTCGCGCATCCGCGAAGCCAGTCGAGTTGTGTTGTCATAGTGACCTCCGTTCTAATGTTCAGAGTTCAAGCTTTAGCTTGCAAGCGTGAATCCGAACCAGCAAGCTAAAGCTTGAACTCTGAACTCGATTCCGAACCCAATATCGAATCAATCACTTCCGAGAATTCAAATACTCCCGTTCGTCCGACGATCCAATGCGCCGCGAGCAACGCGCCGTTTGCGAAGCCCTGGCGCGAGCGGGCTGTGTGCGTTAACAGAATCTGATCGGCTTCGGAATCGAAACCGACTCGATGCGTGCCGGGGATGTAGCCTGCGCGTGTCGATGAAGTCGGAATGTCAGGCCCGAGATGTTCTGACATTATGTCGCGCAGTTTCAAGGCCGTGCCTGACGGCGCGTCGCGCTTGCGATTGTGATGGGCTTCTTCAATGAACGGTGCGTAGCCGTCGACGGCGGAAAACACTGCCGCCGCTTGTTTCGCGATGCGATAGAAAAGATTAACGCCGATCGAAAAGTTCGCACCGTAGACCATCGCGCCAGAGTGTTCGCGCATGAGCTGTTTCGCGGTGGATTCGTGTTGTTTCCAACCCGTCGTGCCTTCTACCAGAGGCACGTGTGCGAGCGCGCATGCCTCGACGTTTATGATCACCGCATCGCCAATCGAGAAATCGATCGCGACGTCGTGACCACTCAGCTTCTCTGCAAGTTGATCCACCGGCAGCTCGCCATCGTTGCTCTTTAAGACCACACCGATCTCGTCGCCGCCCTTGCGCGCGCCGGCAGCAACCAGTTGGCCCATCGCTCCGTAACCGAATAAAGCGAGTTTCATGTTTACAGCTTCTTCGCGAGGTTCACATAAAGATCGACAGCATCCGCTAATTCACGTTTTGAGATCCGTTCGTGATCCGTGTGCGCGTCGAGAATCGATCCCGGTCCAAGCAGCAACGGCTTGCCCCACTCAGACAAATACGGCACGTCTGTCGTGAAGCGCACCACGCACTCATCAAATCCCGGAACAGAAAATAGTCGCACCGGATTGTGCGCCGAGCTGTATTCGAGCCGCCCGCGCGCGCCCACCGCATCTTCCAATACACTTTTAACGTGCTCTATATCGATCCCGAGCCGAATTTGCAATTCCGCACGTGCTTTATCTGCGATCACGTTTGGCCGCGTGCCGCCGTTGAGCACGCCGATGTTGCACGTCGTCGTGCCAAAGAAACTATCTTCCGGCCACTCGCGCGCACGAATGTCATCGAGAATGTCGAGCAGCTTCTCGATCGCCGACTCGCCCGCTTCCGGATACGCAGAGTGCGCGGCCCTGCCCTCAGTCGTAATGATCACACGGACAGACCCCTTCGTGCCCGTTGCTAAGCGACTGTCAGTCGGCTCGCCATTGATGAGGAACTGGCACGACGCGGCGACCGGATGCTTGTTCGCCACCTGCGCACCCAGACTGGCCATCTCTTCATCAACTGTGAACAGCAGTCCCACATCGTTCACACCTTCATCACGCAGACGCTGCGCCGCAAAGATCTGTGCGGCTATAATTCCTTTGGCGTCGCACGACCCGCGCCCATAAATAAACTCCTCATCCTCGCTCGACTCGATGAACGGCGGCACCGTATCCATGTGCGTCGAGAACACAATACGCGGCGGCGCCTGAGTCGTCGCGATCACATTGAACCGATCCGGCTCGACTTCCTGCCTCTCAACGCGATACCCAAGCTGTTCGAGATGCCGCGCGAGAAACTCTCCCACCGCCAACTCTTCACCCGTCACGGACGGAATATCAATCAACCGCCGGGTCAATTCAAATAGATTCATGAATCTTCTTTTTGTGCTTTTTGTGCCTCTTTGTGGCTAAAAAACTCTTCGTGCAATCTCGTGACTGCTTCCCTAACACGTTCTTCTTCGATCACGAAAGTGAAATTGATACTCGACGCGCCCTGCGAGATCAGCGACACATTGATATCGCTGATCGTGCTGAATACTCGCGCCTCAATACCCGCCGTCCCGCGCAAACCTTCACCAACAACACAAATGATCGCTCTTCCCTTCTCGATCCCGACCGTGCCCAGTTGTTTCAACTCCTCGACTATCGACGGCAGCGCGCCAGCCTCGTCCAACGAAAGCGACACGCTTACTTCTGACGTCGTAACAACATCAATCACCACGCGGTGCCGGTCAAACACTTCGAACAGCGCACGCAGAAAACCATACGCGCCCAGCATGCGCAGGGACGTAACCTGCACGACCGTCACACCTGTTTTGTGCGCGATCGCCTTGATCGTTCGCGGCGAAGTCTCACTCTGTGGACCAACAAGCGTGCCGCGCTCCTCCGGCATACGCGAATTGCAGATACGCACCGGAATGGAATTCTCAATCGCCGGCTGGATCGTTTTCGGATGCAGGACTTTCGCGCCGAAGTAAGCAAGCTCGGCTGCTTCGCTGTAAGACAAACGGTCGATGGTCTGCGCCTCGGGAACCACGCGTGGATCAGCAGTCAACACGCCAGTGACGTCGGTCCAGATCTGTATCTCATCAACTTTGAGTGCGGCGCCGATCAGCGCTGCGGTGTAATCAGAGCCGCCGCGTCCGAGCGTCGTCGTCGCGCCTTGCAATGTCGCACCGATGAAGCCACCCAGAACCGGAACCACGCCGTCGTTGACGAGCGGCCGCAACTCATCTTCGGTGCGCTTAAAACTCTCACGCAGCAAAGGCGCGGCGGACGTATGCTCCTCATCGGTGATGATGCAACGACGCGCATCAACCTGCCGCGCTTCGACTCCGCGTTGATTCAACACCGCAGCCGTTAGATGGCTGGAGAGGATCTCGCCAAACGAAACAATTGAATCCTGAACAGCTTTGCGATTGGAAGGGCTCTGCGATTGCAGTAATGCGCGCACCTGAGTCTCAGCGCTTTTCACCAACTCGGCAAAACGCTCCAACTCAGATCCTTGGAGAAGTTGTTCTGCGGCTACTAAGTGTCGACTAAATATTGTTTCAACCGACGCGGGCGTTGCCGCCAACAATGCATCAGTCACTCCGCTCATCGCCGAAACGACGACAACGGGAAACGCCGCACGCTCTGCAGAAACAATGCGTGCGACGTTCTCGATGGCAGCGGCGTCGGCTACTGACGTCCCGCCAAATTTCATAAGGATTGGCATTCGCCACAGATTACACGGATCCGTGTTGTCCGTGAACTGGCTTTGCCTCAAAAAGTCGGGAGTTCCTGTTGGACACGGTCAGTACCACCTGCGGTAGCGGGTGGGTGCGTTAGCCTCTCGATCCGTCCGCCGCTGCGCACCCACCCGCTACCGCAGGTGGTGACCGTATCCAACAAACAATCCTGACTTTTGAGGCAAGGCCTCTGTGGCTTAATTTTTATCGCTGCGGCGCCACGTATTTCACAAACTTAAATTTCGCCAACGCTTCGAGCTTCTCGACCGGCAGACGTCCGATTACGATCTTTGAATTCTTCGCATCAGACACGACTTCGAATCCAAGCTCCTTGAGCTGCGCTGTGGTCTCGTCAGTTTTTTCCGTCAACCAGACTTGCACTTCTACTTTGCCGTCGCGAATGAGTGCGCTTTCATCACTCGAGAGCGCCTCTTTGTTTTTCAACTTTTGGACGATCGCAAAAATTGCGCGATGAAGTTTTTCTTCCAGCTCATTGCTTTGCTGACCCGGCGGTTCAGGTTGCCCGGGAGCAATTGCATCTGCAGTGGCTACGCCCGCAACTATCGAGGTGACCGTTGGCGCGTTGTTAGACATTGGCGCTACCCGCGTCTTTCGAAAACCGCCACCGCCAGCCCTTCCAGACACCGTCTTTGACGCTGAGGCTGTGGTGAGCGCGAATCCTAAATACTGCCGACCAGGCTCCGCATCCACCATCGCTCTCTGCACACCTTTCGGAACTTCCACCGGCACATCGATCCGTCGTGGTTTGCCACGATCTGTAACCACTCTCTCTTCGACGGCGACAAACGAAGTAAACTGCGTCATCAAGCGATACTCAATGCCGAGTTGTGTAATCGTCTTCATCAGGTCCGGCCGCATGGTCCCGGATTGCGCGCCGTTAAAATCCTGATTCATCAGATCGTCGATTCGCGCACGCGCCCATAGAGGCGCAAGAACGTCGTGCGACGCCATCGTTTCCGGAAACTCAACCGGAATGTCGCGAACGAAATCAACACCTGCCATCTTTCCTTTCAGGCGAATGCTGCCACGGCCCGCCGCTGTATATCGTCCTTTAATCACGAGCGGCTTCGCGCTGAAAAGATCCGGAATGCGTTGCGGGTAGACGTCGGCGACGGGCAGGTTATTCCACTCGATCGCGATATCCGTCAGTAACGGGTTGCGTATACGTTCGTGAAAGCGTCGCGCCGCCGCGGATCCGTCGTCTTTCAGACCCACGTACTCCACTTCGCCGCGTCCGGCCTCCGCCATCTTGTCGAGCAGGAAACGGTTGACCGCGCTGCCGATGCCAAACGAAAACACGCGCGCATTCGGATGCTTCTGCACTTCCGAAATGATCTCCATGTCGTTGCCGACATAACCATCAGTCATGAAGCAAACGATGCGAACGTGTGACTGATCGTCAGATGGCTCGAGCGCCGCCTTGATCGCCTTCATCATCTCGGTGCCGCCATAACCGCCGCTCGCGCTGAGAAAGGCTTGTGCTTTGCCGAGGTTGGCGGGAGTTGCGGGCACGGGCTCCGGAAAGAGTATGCGAGTGTCGCCCGCAAACGTGATCAAGTTGAACGTGTCAGACGGATAGAGACTGTCGAGCGCCAGCTTCATCGTCTCTTTTGCCTTCTCGATCGGAAAGCCTGACATCGAGCCAGACGTGTCGAGCACAAACACGAGCTCTTTTGGCGTCACGTCCTGCGAGGTCACGCGCTCGGGTGGCTGAAGCATGAGGGTGAAGAAGCCGCCTTTGTCGGAGCGATGCGTGAGTAGAGCATCCTGAATCGCCTGGCCCGCGACGTCGTAACGAAGAATGAAGTCCTTGTTGGGAATCGTTTCCTCATTTTTCAGACGAAGTCGCGCGCTGTGTGCGTCCGGACGTTGAATGTCTGTGGGGTGAGTTTTGGAATCGATGTTATCGATGATCATACCGGCGTCGAGCGCGACTTCGAGGGAGACGTCATGGCCGCTTCTCACGCCTGCGGGAGTGAATTTGGGCGTAATACGTGATGCGTCAGGAACCTGAGTCGTGTCTGGAGCACGGCCGTTGCCTTGTGACTCTGGTTTCGCAGCGCCCGGAATGTAACGTGGCCCAACAACCATCGGGAACACGAATTCATACGCGCCGTTAACGTAGCTCAGTGTTTCGACGTAGCTGATTGTGATCTTCACTTGCTCTCTGGGAAGGATGTTTGCGACTGACTGCGTGAAGATGTTTGGTCGTTCCTGGTCCAGCAAACTCGCAACCTGCCCACCTTCCTTCGCCGCCTCATAAACCTTCTGCGCCTCTTCGCGTGGCAGAATCTTGCCGCGGACAGTTCGATCACCGACTATCATCGTCATGTCGTCCACCGCGGCGTTTTGCGGGAGGGGAAACGTGTAGACGGCTTCGATCTTCTCTTTGAACGGGTTTTCAAACTGCTGCGTTACAACGACGCGCGAGATGAAACCGCTGATCTCGGCCTTCACGTCAGTATGTTTGAGCGGACACACCGCCCTCTGTTTTCCGTTTCCGTCAATCACCGTAAGCGCGCCCGGTGTCTCTTCAGTTTGTGCTGAGACGTTTTGTGGCGTGTAAAGCGCGATGAACACCGAAAGGGACAGAACGCTGAGAATGAGAATCAGCAAGGATTTCGGCAGGAGCTCTCTAATCATGGTTTCCTCCGACGCAGAGTATGGACGCAGTTTTAGAACCCGCTTATACGTCTCTGTTCCCTGGAACGCAAGGATCACAAATGCCTTGCGCACAAAGGAACTAATTTTGTGTTTTTGTGCCTTATTGTGGCTAATACAGATTGAAGTTGTACTCCAACTGCATAAAAACTGAAACCGGATGTCCGCCTTTGACCGCCGGCACGAATTTGATCTGTCGTGCAGCAGCAATGGCTCGTTCCGTCAGACCATACGGCAGCGTGTGTACCGCGCGTATCTGGACCACGTCACCATTACTCGCAAACACGACGCGCAACATCACCGTGCCTGTAACCTGATTTCTTCGCGCGTCTTCCGTGTACGTCGGCTCCGGTTTGAATAGAACGCGCGCGCGTTGTTCGACTTGAGACCCGGCAAACGGCTGGTCACTACCGTCGCGATCAGACCCGCCGCCCGGATCACAACAACCGAGCTGCCGGGAGCCGCCGCCCATGTTTCCCTTTTCTCCGGGTCCGACCCCTGGTCCATCGCCTTCACCGATACCTGTGCCTCGACGTGTTCCGATTCCTTCGCCATCGCCTGGACCTTTGGATTCGATATCAGACTTCGATCTCGGATCGCCGTAAACAGGAGCTTTGAGATCCTTCCACAACGCCGGATCGATATCGATCCCCGCGGCGGGAAGTGATGGCGGATTGAGTGGAGGCGCAGTTGGTATCGCAGCGAGAAGGGTTGAAGGCGGCGGCAACTTTCCGGCTTGTGGTGGAATGGGGTTGTGATTGCCGCCTCCGCCACCACCTTGCGCGAGTTTCTGTGACGGGCCGGAGCCTTCGCCTTTCTTGTTCTGAAATCCGACTCGGCCTGGTCCATCCTTGCCGGTGCTCGGTTTGTTTGTTGAGTCGAGCGGTTTCGAACCGTCGAGGATAACTACTTCCTCGTCGCCGCCGCTCGATGCGACGTCTGGAGGCCTCGAAGCGGTTTTGTCGAATAGAACTACAACAAGTATTACGCACGTGATCGCAGCGACGGCGGTCATTGTTGCGGGTATCACATTTGGAGTTGATAGAAACGTTCGCAGTCGATGAACGATGTGTCGACTCATCGTTCTGCTGAACATCAACGGATTGTTTTTGAATTCAATCCAGCTTCGTTTGAGCTCGTCGAGCAGAAACGCAATCTGGATCAGGAGTCTTGCAAGCAGAGATCGACTTTCGATTATGGTGGGTTGGTATTGGCGCATCGCAGAACCTCGTTGGTTTTGTTCAGAGTTCAACCCTTAGGTTGTTCTCTTCTCAGCAGAGCAACCTGAAGGTTGAACTCTAAACTCGGTTAGCGTGATGCGGGGAGCCTCTATTGCTTTGTTACCAAAACCAGTGAAAAGGTGACGCTCTGAGGAGACGTCTTTGCGGGAATTGTGATGAGGCGTCCAGTAGTTTGGATGCTTACTTGATCTGATTGAAAAGTTTTGTCGCGCGCGCGCTGTCGATGCGTTGCAGAATTCGATACTGCTGGAGCGCACCGTTTCGATTGTTCAGTGCGAGAAACGACATGCCGAGGTTGTAATGGGCCGAGGCGTAATCAGTCTTTTGCTGAATCGCGATCATATACTGCTGAATCGCTTCCTGGTAACGCCGCAACTGGTGCAGCGCGTAACCAAGCTCGTTGTGCGCTTCGGGATAGTTTGGCCTGATCTGGACCGCTTTGCGCAGCTCGTCGGCGGCTTCGGTGTAACGCTCGAGATCGTTGTAACACCAGCCGAGATTGTATTGAGCAGTGGCGTTGCCGGGACGCAGCTCGAGCCCCCGCTTATAAGAGTTCGCGGCTTCGGTGTAGTTCTTGATGTTGTAGTAATAGACGTCGCCGAGGCCGAGGTGCGCGAGGCCCATATTCGGGTTTGAGCGGATTGCTTCCTGATACGCCTGGACAGCTTCCTGCTGACGGCCGAGATTGCGCAGTGCGTAACCCATCTCGTTTTGTGCTTCAGGATAATTGGAGCGGTAGGAGATTGCCGTTCTCAGATACTTGAGCGCTTCGTCGTAATGTTTCTCCTCGTTCTGAATCCAACCCAGCTCGTAGTGTGCGGCAGCGTAGTCAGGCTTGATGCTGATTGTTCGGGTGAAGGCTGTAAAAGCTTCAGTGTAGCGTTCGAGTTTTTTGTACGCGTAGCCGAGCTCAAACTGTGCGGCTGCGTTGTTGGGTTGTATCGAGACGACGCGCTGGAGCGGATCGACCGCGGAGCTGTAGTCTTCGAGATCGTTGTAGATCCAACCGATGCGATAGAGTGCGGAGGACATGGAAGGATTGATTTCCGTGGCCTTTAAATAGAGGTCGAGGGCTTCGCGATATTTTTTCTGGGTGTAGAGTGCTTCGCCTTGCTGGTAGTAGGATTCGGCGGCGCTCGTGGTTGTCGTGGTCGGAGTTGTGGTTGTCGTCGGCCGCTTGACCGGAGTTGTTGTTGGCTTTTTACGCGGCGTTGTCGTTGTGGTCGATGCGGGTTTGCTTACAGGTTTTGTGGCAGGCTTCGTTGAAGGTCGGCTGGTGCTACCGCCGATCATCCCGCCGCCCGTGACGCCGCCCGAATCGTGCTGCGCGAACGCGACGCTGCCTGCTGTTATTAATAGGAGTGCGGACAGACAAATTGAACGAGGGGGCGTGAACAACATGACATTTTCTCCTGCGTTAAGACCCGAAATGGACGGCGACGACCGCGCTAGGCATTATAGTTAAGAATGGCGGCGCGTGGAAACGTTTGTTTGTGAGTCCTTCAGGTCAGAGTTCAGCCTTCAGGCTGCTGTTTTGGGGTGCGCTGCGCCTTCGTTTGACAGTCATAAATCCCATACGTTAACGTAACCCGCTTACACTAGGGCCCCTTCACCATGCGTCCCGTTCGTCTAGCGGCCTAGGACACCGCCCTTTCACGGCGGCGACACGGGTTCGATTCCCGTACGGGACGCCAACTTCCTGGGAATGTCTTATGCGATTGCCAGGATTGCAGACCTCGAACTTTCCCCCGACCATTCTCAGCAACATGCTCTCGCGTCATTCCAGTTACCTGGATAGAGGACCAAAGCGATGAAAGACACCTCAGGCTTAAGAGAGAAAGTTTTCAGTTTGTTTCCCCTATTCACGAAGGCTGGCCACGATCTGCAAGCTGAGCTTTTCGAGCATGCCACGCTGGCTCAAATCCCCGCCCATCAATTTATTTGCCTGGAAGGAAATATTTGCAGAGGCATTCCGCTGGTGCTTGAGGGACGGGCCCGAGTTTACAAGCTCAGCGAATCCGGACGTGAGATAACTCTATACCGCGTAGAGCCTGGTGACAGTTGTATTCTGACGGCCTCGTGTATCATGTCGGGCGTCGAATTTCCCGCCTTTGTATCAACTGAAACCAAAGTCGTAGCCATCGTTATTCCACCTGCGGTTTTTCGTCGCTGGGTAAATAAATATGACGTTTGGAGCCAGTTCCTGTGGGGCCTGCTGTCTTCGCGTTTCGCCGAGGTCATCTCACTCGTTGAAGAAGTAGCGTTTCAACGTGTAGATAAGCGTACGGCGGATTATCTACTCGACTTGGCTGACGCAGAGGGGAAGATCAAGAAAACTCACCAGGACATTGCCGCCGACCTCGGGAGTTCCCGTGAGGTCATTAGTAGAATTCTCAAAGACTTTGAACATAAAGGTTTGATCACTCTTTCGCGCGGCGAGATATATACCGAAAACACGAACGAGTTACGGCGGGCCGCACAAACCTAGCTCTTCTGACTATACCCAACCTGTCCACCCTCTTCTGACAAGTGCATGCCTTCCCCTGCTTTCGTGGGTGAAGTGTGGGCTGCCGGCCTGCCCCGAGAAATATTCTGCAAGTTCATCGGATCTCTGTGACTTTGTCACAGACATGAGACTCCGATCCGACTAATACTCAACAATGAATAAATAGGTAGTCCATGCGCCCAGGCAGACAGTGAACTGAAGGGCAGAAATGCTTGGAGAAAATGAGGTAAGAATGAGCCTTCAACATGGCAAAACGATAATCATATCGCTCGCACTCGTAGCAATCGGGGTAGTAATTCTAGCGCCAGCCAATGCGGCTGCCGGAGCAACCAACATTCCTGTGCTGTGGAGTGCCGGGGGCCTGTCGGCGGGCTTCGACAGCGCGGGCCAAGCTGCCCGGATCGCCACCGATGCTTCTGGCAATGTTGCCGTGGTGTCGGGGCCGTCGTTCGCTCAGGATCTGGCAGTCACGTCGTACACAGCGAGCGGGTCGTTTCGCTGGCGCGGTACCGTCACCCCGTCGGTGGGTACTTTCCGGGGAGACTGGGTGGCCGCAGCGCCAAATGGTGATTTCGTAGCGATCGGCACCAACGTTACTTCGCGAGGAAGTCCAATAGGTCTCACGATGGTTCGCTTTGGTTTCGACGGACTGCTCCTTTGGCGCGTGGACATCGTCCGCATGGCTCCGTACGTGGCACGGCTGTTAGTCGATTCGGGGAGCAACTCTTACCTGGCGTTAAGTTCGGTCGGTGACGGCCAGGATATCCAGGTCCTCAAGTACAGTCCTTCCGGCGTTCTCCTTTGGTCGCAGATTATTTCCACCGGCTTCTTTGCCAACGACATGGCAACGTCGCTGGCGTTCAGCCCGGACGAGACCGATGTCGTGGTATCGGGAAACATCGTGGGGGGTGCCACTTGGATCACGGCTGCCTACAACGCCAGCACCGGCGCCCGCCGTTGGCTGGTGACCGCAGCCGAAGGTATCGCCGCACGCGACGTCGTCGTGGATGCCACCAGGGTGTACGTGACTGGTCAGGGCTTTACCGGCGCAGGCACTACCGCACTCAGTTATTTTCTGACCGTTGTCGCCTATGACCGCGCGACGGGCGCAAGGTTATGGCGATCCGACAAGAAGCCGGCCGACGGCAACAGCGCTTCCGGCTATTGGATGGCTAGGGCGCCCGACGGAAGCGTGGTGGTGACGGGCACGGCCTCTCGAGGGTTCCTCGACTGGTACACCGTCGCCTTCGAAACCACGGGGGCAGTTCGTTGGGAGGCGATCCGTGATGGCGGTTTGAATACAGACGAGATCCCGCGCA
>Ga0105249_10005129_pt1 | contig 11295 bp, 10 predicted proteins | sample KBSS44metaG_FD_81522 | JGI IMG/M metagenome (GOLD analysis project Ga0105249, IMG submission 81522) | Switchgrass rhizosphere microbial communities from Kellogg Biological Station, Michigan, USA - KBS S4-4 metaG | ecosystem: Host-associated > Plants > Roots > Rhizosphere > Soil | place...
CCCGCCGAGATTATCGCCGAGGCTGAAAGCCTTGCTGCGACTGGCGTGCGCGAGATCACGTTGCTTGGGCAGAACGTCAATGCCTATCACGGCGCCGATCCTGACGGCAGGCCGTGGTCTCTTCCGAAACTGCTGAGGCGGCTTGGAGAGAATCCGGCCATCGATCGATTGCGCTACACGACTAGCCATCCCCTCGACATGGATGATGAGCTAATCGCACTCTTCGCCGAAGAGCCGAAGCTGATGCCCTATCTCCACCTGCCTTTCCAGGCCGGCTCTGACCGCATCCTCAAGGCGATGAACCGGCGGCATACAGCCGCCGAATACGAGGATCTGATCGGCAAGGTGCGGCGCGCGCGGCCGGACATCGCACTATCGACCGACATCATCGTGGGCTTTCCTGGCGAGACCGACCAGGATTTCGAGGCCACGCTCGCGCTTGCCGCCCGCGCCCGCTTCGCCCAGGCCTTCTCATTCAAATATAGCGCCCGGCCGGGAACGCCTGCGGCGAAGGTCGAAGATCAAGTGCCCGAAGAGGCTAAGCGCGAGCGCCTCCATGTTTTGCAGACCCTGCTCGATAAGGACCGGCATGAATTTGACCGGAAAACCATCGGCCGCAGCCTTGAAATCCTGTTCGAAGGAAGGGGCAGGAAACCAGGGCAGATCGCTGGGCGTTCTCCTTACCTACAGGCGGTTCACGTGGAGGGACCCGACGAGCTGATCGGCGGGATTGCCGCAGTTGACATCGTGGCGGCGAGCCCGAACAGTCTCACCGGTGTCATAAAATCGGGGTTTGAATGGCGCGAGCCAGCTCAGGCGGCCGTGTGAGCAACAAGGCCAGCATCAGAAAATCATCCTTGGCACGCGGACGCGGAGCGGCGCTGAAGCGCTCTGCCGCCGCGCAAGTCAATGGCGGCGGCGAGCCGACGGTCGTATTTTTCGACGACATCAGACTGGTACGCGATCTCCTTGGCGATTACGACGCCAATCTCGCCGTGCTCGAGGATCGACTTGGCATCGAGGCGGTAGTTAACGGCAATGCGGTCAGCCTGCGGGGTCCGGAGGCCTCGACTGCCACGGCGAAGTCGGTGCTGGAGCAGCTATACGGCCGGCTGGCGCAAGGCGAGATGATCGGGGTGGGCGAGGTGGTCGGCGCCATCCGGCACGCGCGCACCTACGAACCGGCCGAAAGTCCGGAGCCCGGCGATGATCGTCCAGAGGCGCAGCAGATCCGCACACGGAAGCGCCTCATCACGGCGCGTACGCCGGCGCAAAGCGCGTATCTCGCATCGTTGCAACGTAACGACCTCGTCTTTGCAACCGGTCCGGCCGGCACCGGCAAGACCTATCTTGCCGTGGCCTTCGCGGCGGCTTACCTCGAAAGCGGCAGATGCGACCGGCTCATCCTCTCGCGCCCCGCGGTCGAGGCCGGCGAGCGGCTGGGCTTCCTACCTGGCGACATGCGCGAGAAGGTCGATCCTTATCTGCGCCCACTCTACGACGCGCTTTACGACGTGCTTCCGCCTGAGCGTGTGGAGCGCGGTATTGCCACTGGCGTCATCGAGATTGCACCGCTCGCCTTCATGCGCGGCCGCACTCTTTCGCACGCCATTATTATTCTCGATGAGGCGCAGAACTGCACCCCGGTGCAGCTCAAGATGTTCCTCACGCGGCTTGGCGAAGAAAGCAAGATGATCGTCACCGGCGACCCGACCCAGGTCGATCTTCCGCCAGGCAAAGACTCAGGTCTGCTCGAGGCGATCGCATTGTTGCAGCGCATCGAGGAAATCGACCATATCGCCTTCGCCAGGGCCGATGTCGTGCGCCGCGAGCTCGTCGGCAAGATCGTCGATGCCTACGAGCAGGCCCCGCTCCGTGGTGAGCGCGATGGCTGACGGTGGCCCTAGTCGCAAAAGGCCGGCGCCCTCTTCGAGCCCAAAGCTCGAGGTCGATGTTCTCCGCCACGCTGAGGCTTGGCGTCCCGCGCTGAACGACGCCCTGCTCAAGCGCGCGGCGCGGGCGGCGTTCTTGACCGCTCCCCCGCCCGGGCACGGAATCTACGAGGTTACGATCCTTCTCACCGACGATGCGGAAATGAGGGAGCTTAACCGCGCATGGCGCGGCAAGGACGCGCCGACCAACGTTCTGTCCTTCCCCGCCAGCGATCAACTGGCAGAGCCTGGTCCGCTCGGTGATGTCGTGCTCGCTTATGAGACGATATGCGACGAAGCGCACAAGGCCCGCATCTCACTCGCCGATCACGTTTCTCACCTCGTCATCCATGGCCTGCTCCACCTGCTTGGCCGCGATCACATGGATGACGATGAGGCCGAACAGATGGAAGCCCTCGAAAGGACGGCGCTCGCCACGCTTGGAATCACGGATCCCTACGCGGAGCAGCAGGATACGCCTGCGGAGGTCTCACCATGAGCAATGCCCCGAGCATCGACAACGATCTTAAACCCGAGGAGGCTCGCCCGACCGACGAGGAGGCATCGTGGTTCGAGCGCCTGCTTCAGACCTTCGGCCTCGGCGAAGAGCCCGATCTCCGTGAGCTGATCGAGGATGCGCTCGCCCGCAGCAAGAGCGACACGCTGAGCTCACAAGAGCGCAGCATGCTCCGCCGCATCCTCCGTCTCGGCACGCTCACGATCGAGGACGTCATGGTGCCGCGCGCAGATATCATTGCGGTGGATGACACAATCAGCGTCGCCGACCTCATGGGCGTCTTCCGCCAAGCCGAGCATTCGCGGGTGCCAGTCTATCACGAGACCCTCGACGATCCGCGTGGCATGGTTCACATCCGCGACCTGATGTCGTGGATCACATCGGAAGCGGAAGCGTGCAAAGAGGGAAGCCTCAATCTCGGCAAGGTCGATCTCGGACGCAACATCGCCTCGATCAATATCCTGCGCGAGATTCTATACGTGCCGGGCTCGATGTCGGTGCTCGATCTCCTGCTCAAGATGCAAACAACGCGCCTCCATCTTGCGTTGGTGGTCGACGAATATGGCGGCACCGACGGTCTCGTCTCGATCGAGGATCTGGTCGAGGAGGTAGTCGGCGACATTGCCGACGAGCACGACGTCGAGGACGAGCCTTTGATCAAGTCAGACCCGCGACTTGGGCTTGTCGCCGACGCGCGCACGCCGATCTCTGACCTCGAGAAGCATCTCGGGCTCGAACTCGCTTCCGAAGAGCAGGAGGAAGAGGTCGATACGCTTGGCGGCCTCGTCTTTGCGATTGCGGGACGGATCCCGGCGCGTGGCGAGCTCGTCCAGCATCTGAGCGGCATCGAGTTCGAGGTGCTTGACGCCGACCCACGCCGGATCAAGAAGCTCCGAATCCACCTCCCGCCCGCAGCCGAGACCGGACAGGCCGAAAGCGCGTGAGTTCGCTCAACGGGGGTGTGTCGAAGCAAGACGTGCCGCATGCAGATCATGTCGGTGGATTACGCATTGCGACCTTGGTCGCGAGCCTGCAAGGCGTCCGCCGCGCCTTTTTTGCGGCGTTCCTCGGCGCAATCTCGGTGCTCGCCTTCGCACCGGTTCATGCTTGGCCGATCCTCTTTATAAGCTTTGGTGGACTGGTTTGGCTGCTTGACGGCTGCCACGCCGTCCATCCCCAGCGTGCCGGCAGGTTGAAATGCGCAAGCTTGGTGGGGTTCTGGTTCGGCTTCGGATATTTCCTCGCGGGGCTTTACTGGATCGCCGAGGCCTTCCTGGTAGAGCCTTGGCGCCACGCCTGGCTGATCCCGTTCGTCATGACGGCGATGCCCTCGGGGATGGCCCTGTTCTCAGCGGCGGCCGCAGCGTTTGCCATGCTGCTTTGGCTCCCTGGCATCGGCCGGGTCTTTGCCCTTGCTTTTGCCTTCGGCCTTGCTGAGTACGCGCGCGGGCACGTGCTGACCGGGCTGCCGTGGAACCTCGTTGGTTATGCTCTTCTCGGCGCGCTGCCGATGATGCAGCTCGCCTCGGTGTTCGGGGTTTACGCCCTTAGCCTGCTCGCCGTCCTCCTTTTCGCCAGTCCCGCCGCCATTACGGCGCCGGAGGGCTCAAATCTTCAGGCGGGCAGAGCCGGCTTGGGGCTCGCTGCTGTCCTCTTGCTTCTGCTCGGGTTGGGCTACGTGTGGGGTGAGCACAGGCTTGCCGAGGCGGCGCAAGACAGCACCGGCATCCGGCTTCGTATCGTGCAGGCCGATGTCGATCAGGCAGACAAGTGGCGGCCAGAGAATAGTGCCGAGATCTTTACAGACTATCTCGACCTCACCAAGTCGGGCAGCGACGGGCTTGCCGGTATCAATATCGTGATTTGGCCAGAGACAGCCGTTCCGTTCCTTCTCGCCGACTCTCCCGACGCTCTCGAAGCGATCGGAGCGGCGCTGCCCGAAGGAACGTCTCTCGTCGTAGGCTCTGCCAGGCTCACCGAAGAACGCGATGCAAAAGGCACGCTTGGCCAGACACGCATCTATAACAGTCTGCTCACAATCGACGATCGGGGCCGCGTCGTCTCGAGCTACGACAAGATGCATCTCGTTCCCTTTGGTGAGTACCTTCCTTTCCAGGACTTCATGGAAAGCCTCGGCATCATGCAGCTTACCGGTGTGCGCGGCGGCTTCAGCTCAGGTGCCGGCCCGCGGCTTCTCTCCATCCCCGGAGCGCCGCCGGCAAGCCCGCTCATCTGCTACGAGATCATTTTTCCTGATGACGTGACCAAGAGCTCGGCGAGACCGGGCTGGCTGCTCAACGTCACCAACGACGCGTGGTTTGGATCGAGCTCCGGTCCTTATCAGCACTTCCATCAGGCCCAAGTCCGCGCCGTCGAGCAAGGATTACCTCTCGCCCGGGCCGCCAATACGGGTATCTCGGCACTGATCGATCCTTACGGCAGAATTCTCGCCAAGATTAGTCTTGGCGAGAAAGGCGTCATTGATGTCGACCTGCCCAAAGTGGGTTCATCGACTTTCTTCGCTCAATTCGGATTTGTTCTGGAAATTTCTACCATTGTGTTGGCTTTTGCCGCATGGCTCGCCTGTCGCGTGCAATCGTCTCATTGGACGAAGTAACGCATCCCGGACAAATACGGGGTGCGGCTCCTGCGTGCTTGACGGAGGCAAACCGCACCGCTTAAGAACGACCAGTATGGCCGTTTCATCAAGAATATGAGTCAGCTTCGAATTTTCAAACTCAATGTTGATTGCGAGAAAGCTAATGGCAGGCAAGAAGCCTAATCCCGTTGACGCACACGTCGGCAGCCGAGTTCGATTGCGACGCATGCTGCTTGGCATGAGTCAGGAGCGCCTCGGCGAGAGCATGGGCCTTACATTTCAGCAGGTGCAGAAATACGAGAAGGGCGTGAACCGCATCGGCGCTAGCCGGCTGTTTCAAATCTCGAAAATCCTCGACGTCCCCGTTCAATTCTTCTTCGAAGAAGCGCCTTACACGGGCGACGGTAACGCAGTGCGCGGGATGGCCGAGCCGGACTCCGAAGCCTTCATCCTCGAGTTTCTGAATAGCCGCGAAGGGCTCGAGCTCAACCGCGCCTTCGTGAAGATCGGCGATCCCAAGGTTCGCAAGAGCGTCGTCGATCTGGTGCGCGCCCTGAGGGGATCTGGCAGCACCTCCTAAGTCTGATTGGCCTCAGTCTCGAGCTGGACGGCGGGCTTGACCCGCCACGCGCCCTGTGGTTTGCGAGAAACGAAGGCGGTCATCCGGCCGCCTGTCTTCACTCGAAACAGGGTGGGTCAAGTGTCCCGGACAAATTACGTCTTTACCAGCGAATCCGTGTCGGAGGGTCACCCCGACAAAGTGTGCGACCGCATATCCGACGCGGTGGTCGATCTCTATCTTGCTGCCGATCCCCATTCGCGGGTCGCTATCGAAACGCTCGTGACCACCAACCGCATCGTGATGGCCGGCGAGGTGCGCGGGCCCGAGACGATGACCCCCGAGCTGATCGAGCAGGCGGCGCGCCGTGCGGTGCGCGAGATCGGCTATGAGCAGAAGGGATTCCACTGGGACCTGGCCGAGTTCGAATATTATGTGCACGAGCAGTCTGCCGACATTGCCCGCGGCGTCGACGCCGATGCCGGGACCAAGAAGGACGAGGGCGCGGGCGATCAGGGCATCATGTTCGGCTTTGCCTGCCGCGAGACCGAGCCGCTCATGCCGGCGCCGATCTTCTACGCCCACCGGATCCTGCATGAGATGGCCAAGGCGCGGCATACGGGTCGCATGCCTGAGCTAGGGCCTGACGCGAAGAGCCAGGTGACACTCGCCTACGAGAACGGAAAGCCGGTGCGCGCCGATTCCATCGTGGTCTCGACCCAGCATGGCGAGGACGTAAGCCAGGAACGCGTCAACGAGATCGTGCGCGGCTTCGTCGATGAGGTGATGCCGAAGGGCTGGGTGAACGGTCACACGAAGTTCTACGTCAATCCCACAGGGCGGTTCGTAATCGGCGGTCCAGACGGCGATTGCGGCGTCACCGGCCGCAAGATCATCGTGGACACCTATGGCGGCGCGGCGCCCCATGGCGGGGGCGCCTTCTCAGGCAAGGATCCGACCAAGGTCGACCGCTCAGCCGCTTATGCCGCGCGTTATCTCGCTAAGAATGTGGTCGCCGCCGGGCTCGCCGATAAATGCACACTGCAGGTCTCCTACGCGATCGGCGTATCCCAGCCTCTCTCGCTCTATGTGGACCTGCATGGCACTGGCAGCGTCGCCGAGGGCAAGCTTGAGCAGGCTTTGCACCAAGTCATGGATTTGAGCCCGCGCGGCATCAGGGAGCATCTCAAGCTCTCCCGCCCGATCTACGAGCGCACGGCTGCCTATGGCCATTTTGGACGCCAGCCCGACAATGATGGCGGCTTTTCGTGGGAGCGACTCGATCTCGTCGAGCCGATCCGCGCCGAGCTGACCTAACCGCTTCATCCTTAGCCTTATTGTCATCGCCCGGCTTGACCGGGCGATCCAGTAATCACAGAGCTATCGGCAACGAAGGCCAGTTGTTACTGGATGCCCGCCTGCGCGGGCATGACAATGGTGCGTGAATTGGCGCCGCAGACACGTCCGACCGCCGAGGTTAAGCCGCTCAGGTCCTATGGCCGGCGCAAGGCCAAGCCCCTGAGCGCTCGGAAAGAGCGCCTCATTGCCGACCTCCTGCCGAAGCTTAAACTCGACCTCAAGGCCCCTGCTCCGAAGTGTCTGCAAGACCTCTTCCCGGTGCTAGTCAGAGAGGTTTGGCTCGAAATAGGATTCGGCTCTGGCGAGCATCTCCTTTTTCAGGCAGGGCACCACATAGATATCGGATTCATCGGCTGCGAGCCGTTCGTCAACGGGGTGGCGAGCCTGCTCGGTGCGATCGAGACGAGTAGGGTCAAGACGATTAGGGTCCATGACGGCGACGCGCGCGAGGTGCTTGGCTGGCTTCCCGAGAGCGGAGTTTCTCGGCTCATTATTCTGTTTCCTGATCCTTGGCCGAAAAAGCGCCACCTCAAGCGCAGGCTCATCTCGCCGGAGACCATAGAGCACTTCGCTCGCGTACTGGCGCCCGGCGGCGAGCTTAGATTTGCGAGCGACAGCGGCGATTACGCAGCACATGCGCTTGCTGCCATCGGCCGGAGTCGTGACTTCACTTGGCTCGCCGAACGGCCATCGGACTGGCGCATGCGGCCCGCTGATTGGCCTGAGACCCGCTACGAGCGGAAGGCCTTGAGCGAGGGCCGGAAGCCTGTCTATTTGAGATTCAAGCGGGTCTAATCCGGAGGGGCTGATGCGCGTCGCTTGGATGGTTATGACGATCGTGCTGATGCCCGTTGCAGCCATGGCGGGGACCGACATCGTCGCGACTTGCTATCAGACTTGCGCCGACAGCACACATTCCAATCCCGAATATAAAGCCTGCGTCGTGCGCGCCGCGGACAGGGCGGATCAACTCCTGAACGACAGCTATAAGAAGCTGCAGGATGCGGTCCGTGCCGACGCCAAGGACATGGGCCAAAGCCCCGAGGTTCAGCTCGGCTATCTCAAGGACGCGCAGAAGCAATAGATCGCCTATCGCGATGCGAGCTGCACGTTCGAGGACAGCCTCGCCTTCGGCGGCACCTCGATTGGCGGCAATTATTCGTCATGTCTCTGCGCTCTCTCCTATGAGCGCATCAATGACTTCGAGCGCATCGAGAAGGCGGTGATGGGTTCCCCCTAAGCGGCGCCTCCCGGCCCGCGAAGGCGCTTGAAACCGCGGAAAAAGCTCGTATATTAAGTCCGAACTCATGATTGGTTTTGATCAGGAGTGGGCTTGCCGCCCGCTCCTTTTTGTTAGGCTCCTAGTCTCCTCGGCTTCCTGAGGAGTGTGGCCCGATGTCGAGCCCTGCCGCCACTGACCGAAGATTCGCCCGCGAGACGGGACCGGCCCGGGTGATCGCCGATCTCGCCGAGCCCGTGCTCGAGGAACTGGGCTTCCGGCTGGTGAGGGTCAAGGTTTCGGGGCGCGACGGAGGCACGGTGCAGATCATGGCCGAGAGGCCAACGGGAGAGATGACTGTCGAGGATTGCGCCACGATCAGCCGCAGGCTGTCCCCGGTGCTCGACGCCTACGATCCGATGCCCGGCCAATATCGGCTCGAGGTTTCCTCTCCCGGTATCGACCGGCCATTGGTGCGACCGAGCGACTTTGCGTTGTGGGCGGGTCACGAAGCCAAGGTGGAGCTGAAAGAGCTGGTAGACGGGCGCAAACGTTTCAGGGGCGTGATCGAGGGCGTGGAGGATGACGAGGCGCGCCTCAGAATTGAGCTAGAGGGCAAGGCCGAATTGGTGACGATCGGCCTTCCCTTCTCGCTCATCAGCGAGGCGAAGCTCGTCGTCGACATGGACAGCTTCAGGGCCGACCTTGCTGGGCAAGAAACATTGAGATTCAACCCGGGCCGCGAGAAGTCGCGAAGCCCGACGAATAGAGATCGGAGGCAAAAGACATGGCTCAGGCAGGCGTAAGCGCCAATAGGCTGGAGCTGCTGCAGATCGCCGACGCGGTCGCGCGCGAGAAGGCGATCGATCGCCAAGTGGTGATCACCGCCATGGAGGACGCGATCCAGAAGGCGGCGAAGTCCCGCTACGGCAGCGAGAACGAGATCAAGGCCGAGGTCGACCCAAAGACCGGAGAGATCAGGCTCGCGCGGCTCCTCGAGGTTGTCGAGCAGGTCACCATGGAAGCGACGCAGGTTTCAGTCGAGGAGGCGCGCCGGCGCAATCCGGCGGCGCAGGTCGGCGACTTCATTGCCGAACCCCTGCCCCCGCTCGATTTTGGCCGGGTCGCCGCGCAGAATGCAAAGCAGGTCATCGTGCAGAAGGTGCGCGAGGCCGAGCGCGAGCGCCAATATGAGGAATACAAGGATCGCGTCGGCGAGATCGTGAACGGCATCGTCAAGCGCGCCGAGTATGGCAACGTCATCGTCGACCTCGGTCGCGCCGAGGCCATCGTGCGCCGCGACGAGACGCTGCCGCGCGAGAATTTCCGCTACGGCGACCGCATCCGCGCGTATGTCTATGACGTACGGCGCGAGCCGCGCGGGCCGCAGATCTTCCTATCCCGCACCCATCCCGAATTCATGGCGAAGCTGTTCGCGCAAGAGGTGCCGGAGGTCTATGAGGGCATCGTCACCATCAAGTCAGTGGCGCGCGATCCTGGCAGCCGCGCCAAGATTGCGGTGGTGTCGCGCGACGCCTCTATCGACCCGGTCGGCGCCTGCGTCGGCATGCGTGGAAGCCGCGTGCAGGCGGTGGTGAATGAGCTGCAGGGCGAGAAGATCGACATCATCCAATGGTCGCCAGATGCCGCGACGTTCATTGTCAACGCGCTCGCCCCTGCCGAGGTAGTCAAGGTCGTGCTCGATGAGGATGCCGAGCGTATCGAGGTCGTGGTGCCCGATCCGCAGCTCTCGCTTGCCATCGGACGCAAGGGGCAGAATGTCAGGCTCGCTTCCCAGCTCACCAGCTGGGACATCGACATCATGACCGAGGCCTCTGAGTCCGAGCGGCGCCAGGCCGAGTTCGCGGAGCGCTCGCAGACCTTCATGGAGGCGCTCGACGTCGACGAGGTCATCGCGCAGCTGCTCGCTTCGGAGGGCTTCAGCTCGGTCGAGGAGGTGGCTTTCGTCGAGCCGTCGGAGATCGCATCGATCGAGGGCTTCGACGAGAACACCGCGGCCGAGATTCAGACCCGGGCCCGCGAGCATCTCGAGAAGATCGAGGCGGCGCTTGACGCCAAGCGCAAGACGCTCGGCGTCGCCGACGAAGTCGGGGAAGTGCCCGGCGTCACCACTGCGATGCTGGTCGCACTCGGCGAGAGCAACATCAAGACCGTCGAGGACCTCGCCGATTGTGCGACCGACGACCTCGCGGGCTGGACCGAGCGCGGTAAGGATAAAGAGGCCGTCCGGCATGAAGGCATCCTCGATTCGTTCCGCCTCACGCGGGAGCAGATCGAGGAGGTGATCATCGCGGCGCGCGTGAAGGCCGGCTGGATCGAGGAAGCACAGCCTGAGCCCGAGCCTTCTGAGGCTGAGGGCGAGGCCGCAACTCCGGTCGAAGGCGACTCGTCGGCCGGTGGGCCGAGCCAGAGCGCAGGCCACTAATGATAAGGCAAGGAGACCAGGCCTTTGCGGCAAGTGGCGCCGGAGCGAGACCAAGATCGCGAAACGGCGGACACCGTCCGCCGCTGCGCCGTTACCCGCGCGCTTAGGCCCAAGGACGAGCTGATCCGCTTCGTGCTCGGCCCAGATGGGGCTGTGGTCCCCGACCTCAAGGAAAAGCTGCCGGGACGCGGCGTGTGGCTTACTGCGGCGCGCGATACGGTTGCCGAAGCGTTAAGGCGCAACGCCTTTGCTCGGGCCTTCAAGCAAGAGGCCAGAGCGCCTCAAGGGCTGGATGCCCAGGTCGACAAGCTTCTCGCCGAGGCGGCGATTTCTGCGCTTTCGCTCGCCAACAAGGCTGGCGAAGTGGTTTTCGGCTATACCAAGGTTGAAGAAGCGATCGCCAAAGGCCGGGTTATCGCCCTTGTTCATGCGCGGGAGGCGGCCGACGACGGCTGCCGCAAGCTCGACGCCAAACTCCGCGGAAAGAAAGGCGGAACGAGCCTTCCCGCCGTCCGCGTCTTCACCGTGGATGAATTGGGTTTGGCATCGGGCCGGACAAATGTGATACATGCTGCCCTAATCCAGGGTGGAGCGGCTCTAAAGGTTCTTGCGGCGGCCTCGCGGCTTGAGCGCTACCGCAAGGGCAGCGCCGCATTCAGAAACCC
>Ga0105249_10005132_pt1 | contig 11293 bp, 12 predicted proteins | sample KBSS44metaG_FD_81522 | JGI IMG/M metagenome (GOLD analysis project Ga0105249, IMG submission 81522) | Switchgrass rhizosphere microbial communities from Kellogg Biological Station, Michigan, USA - KBS S4-4 metaG | ecosystem: Host-associated > Plants > Roots > Rhizosphere > Soil | place...
ACACGCCATGGTCCCGTCGCGGCGACGATCTATCACCCGCCGTCGCAGGTTGGCAGGCCTGCGGTGTACGTCAACGTGCACGGTGGCGGGTTCGTGGTGGGTCACCGCGAGCAAGACGACCCCTGGTGCCGCTATCTCGCTGCCCACGCCAATGTTGTTGTGGTCAATAGCGATTACGTATTGGCCCCGCACAAGCGATTCCCCGTTGCCGTCGAACAGGTCTACGACGTACTCCGCTGGGCGGCCGCGCCCGACCGTGACTGGGACGGCCAACGGCTATGTGTCGGAGGGCAAAGCGCCGGAGGCAATCTCTCTGCCGCGGTGTCGCGGATGGCGCTGGAGAAAGGCGGCCCCTCTGTCGCGTTACAGATACTTCATTATCCGCCACTGGATTTGGTGACGCCGGCCGCTGAAAAATCCTCGCCGCTGGGCTCCAAGGCAGTTCTACAGCCGTGGATGAGCGCAGTCTTCGACACCGCTTACATTCCCGACCGCGAGCAACGCGGCCACCGGCTGGCCTCTCCCGCGTGGAGATCAAACGCCGACGACATCGCCGGTATCGCACCGGCTTTGGTCATCACCGCGGAATACGACCGCCTCCGCGGCGAAGGCAAGCGGTACGCGGACAAGCTGGAAGCCGCAGGCGCGCTTGTCGAATACGTTGAAGTGCGCGGGGTAGATCACGGCTACAACATCATGAGCGACGCGACCGAGATAACCCGTCAGATGTACGACTTGATCGCCGGTCACGTCCGGCGAGCGACCAGCTGAGCGGCTGAACTTGCAAGTCCATTCTGATTTCCCGACGATGTGCCTGTGATAACTCGGCGCGACTTCGCGCGCAGCATCGGATTCGCGGTCGCCGCGAGCTCAGTGGCCAGTTCAGCGATTGCCTCGGCCTCGCCGACACACACCTCCTTCGGGCCGCTCAAACAGGTAGATGCGGGGCTGCTCAATGTTGCGTATGCAGAAGACGGCCCTGCCGACGGCCCGCCCGTCATCCTGCTGCACGGATGGCCCTACGACATCTACAGCTATGTCGACGTCGCGCCCACCCTGGCTGCGCGGGGACACCGCGTGCTCATCCCCTTCCTGCGCGGCTACGGCACCACGCGATTCCTTTCCGCCGACACCTTCCGCAACGGGCAACAGGCCGCCCTGGCACAGGACGTCGTAGCGTTCATGGACGCGTTGGACATCGACCGCGCGGTGCTGGGCGGGTTCGACTGGGGCGCGCGGACCGCCGACATCCTCGCCGCGGTCTGGCCGGAGCGGGTCAAGGCCCTGGTGTCGGTGAGCGGTTATCTGATCGTGAATCTCGTTGCCAACCAACAACCTTTGTCGCCGAAGGCCGAACGCGGCTGGTGGTATCAGTACTACTTCGCCACCGATCGCGGGGTTCGCGGATATCGCGACAACACCCACGACTTTAACAAGCTGATATGGCAGGAGGCGTCGCCGACATGGAAGTTCGACGACGCGACCTACGACCGTAGTGCCGCAGCATTCACCAACCCGGACCACGTCGACATCGTCATCCACAACTACCGCTGGCGACTGCAACTGGCGCCCGGCGAACCGCAGTACGACGACCTCGACTCCAAGCTGGCCGCCAGCCCGCCGATCACCGTGCCGACCATCACCATCGGCAGCGACTTCGACGGACCCAACAAGGACGGCGCGGCTTACCGCAAGATGTTCACCGGCCCATACGCCCACCGGGTTTTGGATGGCATCGGACACAACGTGCCGCAGGAGGCGCCGCAAGCGTTCGCCGATGCCGTGATGGCTGCCGACAAGATGTAGCTAGTCGCTGGATGACGACGAACCGGAATCGCTTGAGGACGAACCTGAGTCACTCGACGATGAATAGTCGCTGGACGATGAATAGTCGGTGGACGACGAACCGGAATCGGTGGAGAAGCTGAAGGCGGTCGACGAGAACGGGTCATAGGTGCTCGATGAGCTCTCACCGGTGTGGCCGCCGTGCGACTGCATACGTTTGGCGACGGCGATCGCGAGCCGGGTGTCGGCAGGCGCTTTGTTCGGATCGCTGGCGTTGGTGACCGCCAGGGCGATGAGGACGTCGGCCGTCGTGATGAACAGCCCGGCCCAGTACGCCCACTTCATCGACGGATCTGGTTGCGTCGCAAAGAAGATGGCCAAGAAGATCGGCCCGACGCACCCGAACACGAATACCATCAGCTGGATCTTGACATAACGCCAGAACGTGGCCACGGCGGCAGCATATCGCGCAGGATGGTCGGTATGGCCGAGGTCTATCGTGCGCCGATGCGGTCCCGCAGCGACCATGTCGATCTAAGGGCGACGATCGAGCGCGCCCGCCGGTTGGGGCTGTGCGGTTTCGGCCAGCTCGTCGCGGATGGTGACGAGCAGCGCTTGGCGCGCCGGGTTTCGAGGTTCGCCGAAATTGACGACGGATCCTTTGTCTGGACACGCGACGTCGAGGGCTTCTACTGGCTGGGCCGTATCGAAGGGCCGTACTACTACGACGACGATCCGGCCGCGGCCGCCGTCGATCTCGTGCATGTGCGTGCGTGTCGTTGGCTGCCCGAGCCAATACTCGAATCCGACGCTCCGGCAGCCGTTGTCGCCACCTTTGGTCGCGGTGGACGCAACTTTCAACAAACCCACGACGCCGCCGTCGGGCCCGAGACCGCACGGCTATGGGCGGAACGGCTGGACCGATGATCACGGTGATGACGGTCGGGTACCAGGACCGGACGGTCGACGACCTGATCGCCGTGCTGCGGTCCGCAGAGGTGAAAGTCCTTGTAGATGTCCGGCTTACCCCACTGTCGCGTAAGACAGGCCTGTCGAAGAACGGCCTTGCCGCGCGACTGCACGATGCCGGTGTCGACTACGTGCATCTGCCTCAGCTCGGCAACCCCCGAGACAACCGGGACGCTTTTCGACGCGGCGAGCAGACGGCTGTCGCCAAGTATGCAGATGCACTAAGAAGGCCAGAAGGCCAAGCGGCGCTTGATCAATTGCTTCGTTTGGCTACCCAACATCGGGTGGCGTTGATGTGCTTTGAGCGCGACGCCGCCCAGTGCCATCGGTCGATGGTCGTCGACGCATTGGGTCAGATTGAGCCGGTGCGAACTATCCACCTATGAGCGACAACGGCGTACGCTGAAATGCACCAGGTCGTCGGAAGGATCCGCGATGACCAGACAGAAGTTGATAATTCCGGCGCTTGCCGCAATTGCAAGCGCGACAGCTCTTGCTATGCCTGCCGCCGCCCATGCCGTTCCCGTCGGTCCATGCGCGGATGTCCCGTACATCGGCGTCTGCGTCCCCCCGAGCGAGCAGCCGACGCCGCCGCAGCAGAGCCTCGGTGAGACGGTGTTCGTTCCCGATACCAGCAGTGGCATCCACGTCGTCAACTAAGACAACGGCGCGAGCCCTGACCGAACGAGATTCAAAGCGGCAGCGGTGATTTCACCGAGATCGCCGGTGCAGCCGTTGCGCCCCCAGTGTTCGACCGCCACCACAAGAGCAGCAGCGATCGTGGCGCCCGCGACCTCTGCGACGAGATCGATATCGGGGGTATCTGAGTACCGGCCCTTGATGAAGTCAGTGATCACGTCTGCGAACGACGACTGCACCACCCGAAGGTGGCCAGCGATGCGGTCGGCCGTGATCAACTCGGCCCTGGCGCTCGCCGCCTGGCGTACCACCTCCAGGTCGTGGGGGAAGCTCGCGATGCTCGCCAGGACGGCTTCGATGAGCGCTTCGGACGCCGGGCGCTGCGCCAGTGCTTCGGAGAGCCATTCGACCTGCGTCTCGTAGTCCTGAAACAGCACCGCTTCCTTGCTTGGGAAATGCCGGAAGAACGTGCGCTCGGTGACGCCGGCCTCGCGCGCCAGCTCCGTCACGGTCACGTTCGCGAAGCCCTTCCTGGCGAAACTCGCCAGCGCGGCGCGCCTAAGCGCTTCGCGAGTCGATCGTCGACGCTGCTCATGCAGGTTCGGCGTCGCGGTCATAGCCCGGCAATCGTATCCCACCCTTGCCAAATTATGTCAGTACTGACATATTTCTGACCATGACTGATTACGACGCGATCGTGGTCGGTGCCGGCCACAACGGGCTGACGGCGGCGGCCATCCTGCAGCAAGCAGGCCTGCGCACGGCGTGCCTGGAGGCCAACACCTACACCGGAGGCATGGCGGCCACCGTCGAGCTGATCGCGGGCTTCCGCTACGAGATCGCGGGCTCGGTGCAATTCCCGATGCCCAGCCAGATCGCCAAGGAACTCGGGCTCGACACGCTGCCGACCGTCGACGCCGAGGTCATGTCGGTCAACCTCGGCGACGACGGTGAAGAACCGATGATCTTCTACCGCGATCCGATGCAGTTCATGACCCACCTCGCCGCCAAGCACGGCACCGACGCCGTCACCGGGATGGCCGCGCTGATCGGATGGAGCCAGGGACCCGCAAAAGCGCTCGGCCGCTTCGACATTCGCACCCCACCAAAGACATTCGACGAGATGTATGCGTGTGCAGCGAACGAAGCAGAGCGCACCGCGATCCATGACGTGCTCTTCGGCTCCGCGATGGACGCCATCGACCGCTATCTACCCGACAAACACAAGCACGCCGTGCTGCGAAGCATGCTGGCGTTCCTGGCCATCAACTCCACCTACCGGGGACCTTATACGCCAGGCAGCGCAACATGTTTGGCGTTCGCATTGGCTGTTCCCGATGACTCCACCGCGATGATGACGAAGCTCGAGGGCGGCATCGGCGCGCTGTGTGAGCACCTGCACAACCTGTTCGTCTCGAGCGGGGGTGAGGTGCGCTACCGCTCGAAGGTCGAGAAGATTCTCGTCAAGGACGGTCGAGTCGCCGGTGTGCAACTGCGTGACGGATCCGAGATCACCGCACCCGTGGTGGTGTCGAATCTGTCGCCGGATCACACGCTGATCGACATGGTCGGCGCAGAGCATCTGCCGTCCGACCTCGTCACACGGCTGACCGGACGCGATCATCGGGCATCGTTCGTCCAGATCCACTTCGCGCTCGACGGCCTGCCCGAGTTCGCCGCACCCTACGACTTCCTCAACGAGCCCGGCATGCAGGGGTCCATCGGCATCTTCAATAGCCCTGAGGAGCAACAGCGTCAGTGGGAGGAGTGCCGGCGGGGCATCGTGCCGGACAACCCGTCGATGGGCATGCAGATCCCCTCTGTGCACGATCCGGGCATGGCTCCTCCAGGCAAGCACGCGGCAAGCGCGTTCGCATACGCGCTACCGGTGGAGAACAGCGCGGACACCCGGCAACTCAAGAATGTGATGGCGGAGAAGGTGATTGACAAGATCGTGCGATTCGCACCGAACTTCCGCGATATCCAGATACGACACATCACATTCGCGCCGTACCACATGGATACGATGTTCGCCGCCCCATCCGGCGACTTCTGCCACGGTCTGCTGCATCCGGATCTGATGGGGCCCAACCGTCCTGGGCCCAAGGGGTTCCTCGACATGCCGATCCCGCTCGACGGGCTTTACCTCGGTAGCGCGGGATGCCATGGGGGCCCGGGGATTACATTCATCCCGGGCTACAACGCGGGCCACCAGGTGCTCGACGACGTTAGCGTTTAGTGGCGGCGTGCAATGCGACGATGCCGCCGGTGAGGTTGCGCCATCGCACCGCCGACCACCCGGCGTCGGCAATCTGGCGGGCCAACTCAGCCTGATCCGGCCACGCGCGAATCGACTCGGCCAGATAGACATACGCGTCCGGGTTCGACGACACCGCGCTCGCGATCCGAGGCAGCGCCTGCATCAAGTACTCCTTGTAGGCCGTCGCGAACACGCGGTTCGTCGGCGTCGAGAACTCGCAGACGACGAGCCGGCCGCCCGGCCGCGTCACCCGCGCCATCTCCCGCAGCCCGGCGGCGTGGTCGACGACGTTGCGCAGCCCGAAGCTAATCGTCACCGCGTCGAACACCTCGTCGGCGAACGGCAGCCGCGTCGCGTCGGCCCCGACCTTCGGCACATCGCGCTGCGACCCGGCAGCCAGCATGCCGACCGAGAAGTCCGCGGCCACACACCAAGCTCCGGACGCCTGGAGTTCGACCGTTGAGACCGCGGTACCCGCCGCGAGGTCGAGCACCTTGTCCCCCGGCCCGATACGCAGCGCCGACCGCGTCGCCCGCCGCCAGAACCGGTCCTGCCCGAGCGACAGGACGGCGTTGGTCAGGTCATAGCGGCGCGCGACGGCGTCGAACATCGACGCCACCTCATGCGGGTCTTTGTCCAGCGTCGCGCGGTTCACGACCGCGACGCTACCTGTGAACATCCTTGATCCGGGAATGGGGACGGGGGCAATGGGCATTACCCCTCCCATGAGCAACAAGGTTTGGTTCATCACCGGGACATCGCGCGGCTTCGGCAGGGAATGGGCGATCGCGGCGCTGGAGCGCGGCGACAAGGTCGCGGCCACTGCGCGCGACACCGCAACGCTGGACGACCTCGCCGAGAAGTACGGCGACGCGCTGCTGCCGCTGAAGCTCGACGTCACCGACCGCGACGCCGACTTCGCCGCGGTCAAACAGGCACACGACCACTTCGGGCGGCTCGACATCGTCGTCAACAACGCCGGCTACGGCCACTTCGGCTTCATCGAGGAGCTCAGCGAGGCCGAGGCGCGCGCGCAGATCGAGACCAACGTGTTCGGCGCGCTGTGGGTGACGCAGGCCGCGCTGCCGTTCCTTCGGGCGCAGCGCAGCGGGCACATCATCCAGGTGTCGTCGATCGGCGGCATCACCGCGTTCCAGAACGTCGGCATCTACCACGCGTCGAAGTGGGCGCTGGAGGGCTTCTCGCAGGCGCTGGCGCAGGAGGTCGCGCCGTTCGGGATTCACGTGACGCTGATCGAGCCCGGCGGGTTCGCCACCGATTGGGCAGGCTCGTCGTCGAAACGTTCGGCGCCGCTGCCCGACTACAAAGAGGTGCACGAGGCGGCCGAGAAGGCTCGCAGCCAGCGCGTGTCCAAGCCCGGCGATCCGCAGGCGTCAGCGCGCGCGGTGCTCAAGATCGTCGACGCGCCCGAGCCGCCGCTGCGCGTGTTCTTCGGTGAGCTGCCGCTGCAGCTGGCCAAGGCCGACTACGAAAGTCGGCTCAAGACATGGGAAGAGTGGCAGCCGGTCGCCGTCGAAGCCCAGGGCTAGGCGGCTTTGGCGCGGCGCAGGCCGATGACGTCCTCGTAGTGACCGACAAGCTCGTCGCAGATCGCCGGCCACGTGCGGCCGAGCACGCTGCGGCGGGCGGCCACCGAGTACCGCTGCCGTTCGGCGATCAGGTGGTCGACGGATTCGGCCAACCTGGCTTCGAATTCGTCGACGTCCAGTAGGAGCCCTGTGCGATAGGGGCTCACCAGGTCGCGTGGCCCACCCGCGTTGGGGGCGATGACCGGCAGGCCCGACGCCATCGCCTCCTGCACCGCCTGGCAGAACGTCTCATGCTCGCCGGGGTGAACGAAGACATCCATGCTGGCGTATGCCGTTGCCAGCTCGGCGCCGTACAGCGCGCCGGTGAAAACGGCTGACGGCAGCAGGGTTTCGAGCTTGCCGCGGACCACGCCGTCGCCGACCACCACCAATTGCAGATCACCACGCGCGTTCAGTGACGCGAGCCGCTCGATGTGCTTCTCCGGCGCGAGCCGGCCCACGAAGCCGACGATCGGCTTACCGTGCGGCGACCACGCCTGCCGCAGGGCGTCGTCGCGTGCCGAGGGTGCGAAGCCAGTGATGTCCACACCGCGGGCCCACTTGTGCACACGCGGAATGCGATGTGCTGTCAGGTTTTCCATCGCTGAGGTCGACGGGGCCAGGGTACGGTCGGCGCGGCTGTGCAGGTGTCGCGTCCACGCCCACGCGGCGCGGGCGGTGAAGCCGATGCCGTAGCTCTCCGCGAAACCCGCTACGTCGGTTTGGAATACGGCGACGGTCGGCACGCCGAGATAGCGGGCCGCGTGCAGGCCGCCATAGCCAAGCAATGCGGGTGACGCCAAATGCACGACATCCGGCTGAAATCCCCGCAGCACCTTGACCATCCGAGGCCGCGGTACGCCGAGCGGCAGCGACGTGATCTTCGGAAACATCCGCGACGGCACTCGATGCACGCGGATGCCGTCGTGGATCTTGTCGGCGGGCGGCTCACCGCGCGGAGTGTCGGGAGCGATGATCAGGGCCTCGTGACCGGTGCGGCGGAGATGCTCGATCACCCGAAGCACCGAGTTGGTGACGCCGTTGACATTCGGGAGGAACGACTCTGCGACGATTGCAACGCGCACGCCACGACTGTCCCATCAGTGCCTGTCGTCGAGGTTGCCTCGGGGCATACGACACGCAAATTGCTCGTGCCAATGATCGGCCGGTCCGCCGGTGAGATTTCGAGTAGGGTGCGCACAACGAAGGGCGGTTGACATGCGGATTTCCCGGACCATCGTGGTGTTGACGGCGGCGCTGCTGGTGCTGGTCGCAGGCTGCACCAAACAGGTCGCGGGCGCCGCGCAGCCCGATCCCAGCAAGCCGCCGCTGTCGGTCAGCAAGGACGGGTACGGCATCGTCGCCGGCTTCGCCAACGCGCCCAAGAAGATCGAGATCTACACCGAGCCGCAGTGCAATCACTGTGCAGACCTTCAGCACGACTTCGGAGACCAGCTCGCCTATTACATTGCCGTCGGGGAGCTCGAGGTCACTTACCGCCCAATGACGTTCCTGGATGACAAGACCGGCGGGTATTCGTCTGAGGTCAGCAACGCGCTGTTCCTGGCGGCGGACAAGCCGGCCGCGACCGGCACGCAGTTCCAACGTTTCGTCGAGCACCTGTGGGAAAACCAACGCCCCGGTGGTAAACCCCCGACGAAAGACGAACTCAACGAGTACGCAACGAAGGCCGGCATGGCCGGCGACATCGCCAACCGGATCAGCGACGGTGGCTCGGCGGTCAACACCAAGGACATGGACGACGCGAACTTCGAATTCCTCTACGAGATCGACTCGACCGAGATGGGCACGCCCACCATCTACGACCTGGCCAAGGGCGAGAAGCTCGACATCTACGACAACGACTGGCTGAAGAAGCTCATTCAATCCTGAACTGCCACAGTGGTTCTAGCCATTCGCCTTTCGAACAGAGTGACACCGGTGAGCGCGACGCCCGCGATCAGCCAGCCCACCACTGCGATCGAGCCTGCCGGAATGATCGCCAACGACGCGTTACGGTGTTGCACCCGAACGAGATCCGGGTTGTTCTTGTCGTATTCGACGTAGATGCGCATGCCGGTGTCGAGTTCAGAAGGGTACAGCACACCGAGTTCGGGGCGATACGTGATGCGGTCGGGCGTGACGAATTCTATGGTCGACCGCCGGGGGCCCGCGCTGAGCACGTTGGCTTCGGCCACACCCATGTGGCGCTCGATCTGCCGGTCGTTGCGCCACGCCCCGAACACCAGCAGCACCGACTGCAGCGTCACCAAACAGGCGGCCATGAGAATGCCGATGCGGATGCGCCGAAACACCCGTTGTGATCGCGTTTCGTCGGGATCGCGCTGCAGCCGCGGAATCAGGAAGCGCCACAACGCAATCGCTCGGCTCACAGGGCAGCCTTGATCGACGCATGCAACGCCCGCAGCGACGACCGGTCGGCCTTCACCTCCAGCACCCGCATACCCTCGAACGGCTCGTTGAGCGCGTCGACGAGGCCGTCGGCCTCGATCTGCCTGCTCTCGACGTGATACGCACGGCACAGCGCGCCGACGTCGACATCGTGTGGCGTACCGAAGATCCGCGACGACACATCGGAGAACCGCGGGTCGCCCTGCTCGAGCAGTTCGAAGATGCCGCCGCCGTTGTCGTTGGACACCACGATCGTCAGGTTGCGTGGCGTCGGCTCCGTCGGTCCGATCAGCAGACCCGAGCTGTCGTGCACGAACGTCAGGTCACCGATCAACGCGATGGTCCTGCTCGGCTTGCCCCCACCCGCCTCCCGCTCGTGCGCCAGCGCCGCGCCGATCGCTGTCGACACGGTGCCGTCGATGCCGGCGACGCCGCGGTTGGACCGCACCTTGATGTCGTGCGCGTCGAGGCCGACCAAGGCCGCGTCGCGCACCGGGTTCGAAGCCCCCAACACCAACTGATCCCCCGGCCTGACAGCGTCGGCGACGGCCGCGGCGACGTGCAGTCCAGTGGTCAGCGGATGGGCCTCGAGCTGGCTGCGGACCGCCTCGACTGCGTGCCGGTTCACCTCGGCGCAGCGGCGCAGCCACGCGGGGTTGGGCTCGCCGGTCGTCACCGCGCGGGTGCCCGTGGCCTGCGAGTTGCCCGATACGTCCGGCCAGCGAGGGCCTGTCGTCAGCGCGTACACCGGCACCGAGGGGTCAGCGAGTAAGGACGACACCGGCCGGTGCAGTGTCGGGCGGCCCAGCATGATGACCTGCTGTGGGTGCACCAGCCGGAGCGCGAAGGGATGCAGCGGATTCTGGGCGGGCGGCGCGGTCGGCTCGGCGACCGTCGGCAGCTTCGCGAGATTGGGATGCACGCCCGCGCCGTGTCCCGCGATCACGACGGTGTCCGGGGTCAGGTCGATGTCGAGCGGCTGGTCGAACGTCACCGGCGGTGTGTAGGTCCACGGTTTTCCGCCGGGCCGGCCCTCCGGCGCGTAGCGGGCCGTGGCCGGATCTACGTTGGTGTCCGGCACCAACGGCTCGCGCAGCGGAATGTCGAACTGCACCGGTCCGGCGTTGGCGGTGCGAGATCCCGTGGCGGCCACCAGAACTCGACAAGTCGCCGAACGCCACTGCGCGTTGAGCGCGTCCATCTTTTCGGGTGAGTCTTCGGCTAGACCGAGGCTGATGTTGGCACGAACCTGCGTGCCGAAGTAGCCCATCTGCTCGAACGTCTGGTTGGCGCCGGTGCCCAGTAGTTCGTAGGGCCGGTTGGCGCTCAGCACGACCAGCGGCACCCGGGCGTAGTTGGCCTCGATGACCGCGGGCCCGAGGTTGGCAACCGCTGTGCCCGACGTCATCGCGACGCAGACCGGTGCACGCTCGGCGACCGCGAGCCCGATCGCAAGGTAGCCGGCGGTGCGCTCGTCGATGCGGACGTGCAGCCGGATGCGACCGGCGCGATCGGCGTCGTGCAGCGCGAACGCCAGCGGCGCATTACGCGAACCCGGACACAGCACAACGTCCCGTACGCCGCCGCGAATCAATTCGTCGACGACCACGCGCGCCTGCGCAGTCGATGGGTTCACCAC
>Ga0105249_10005134_pt1 | contig 11292 bp, 9 predicted proteins | sample KBSS44metaG_FD_81522 | JGI IMG/M metagenome (GOLD analysis project Ga0105249, IMG submission 81522) | Switchgrass rhizosphere microbial communities from Kellogg Biological Station, Michigan, USA - KBS S4-4 metaG | ecosystem: Host-associated > Plants > Roots > Rhizosphere > Soil | place...
AATTTCATTATCGAATACAATGAGGCCAGGGTAGCCGATGCCGATGAAGGGTAGTTCAATTTTGCGCACGGGCGTGAAATCAATTTATCCCGAAGGCAAACAGCGTAAATGAACCATCCTGCGATCCCATATTCATCATCACAAATGCATACTCGCCGGGGCCCAGCGGCTTGTCGGCCACAATTTCATACTCACCATCTTTTATTTTCTTCACACCCACCGTTAGTTTTGCACTCTCTTTGGATTTGCCGATACCATACATTCCTCCATAGGATTGCGTGACGGCTTCACGATTGCCTTTTGTTATATCCAACTTATACAAGCTCAGCATTTGACTGGGGTCCATCATACCCATCGCTGAATTTCCGCCACCCGTGCTCACAACAAAACTGATTTTGTCGGACGACGGAATGCGTACCGGCGATTTTTCGCCCTCTACTTTGTATACCATTTTCATTCCGCCCATACCACCCATCTTTGTTTTGTTCTCAGATTTCGCAATGGTTTTTTCGAGGCGTACCAATTTGTTATTGGCTTTGTCGTAGTATTCCACCTCACCCAAAAATTCGGGATCCGGAATGGCATTTTGCGCGTCGCAATACAGCGCAGCTGCCAGGAAAAAGCAAATCAGGTAATTAGACTTTTTCATATATCGCGATTTAGAAATAGCAACATTTAGAATTTAACGCCGGCATAAACCTGCACCACATTGTTCTTGAAGTCGATACTGCCGGTACTCGGAATAAAGGGTGGTACGGGCCCTGTGCCCATGTTGGCGTCTGATTTGTACAGGTCGGCGAGACTGAGATTATACCTTGCCCCAACGAACAGTCTTCGGAATGGCTTTACTTCGAAACCGCCCACCACGCCATAATCAAATCGATTGTAATAGTCCATGATTGCTGAATAAGGATTGCTGCCCGAGGCAGGTTTGGAACTATCTGCCGTGGCATTCAACAGGAATGCCATTTGAAATCCGGCGTGCAATTCAAAAAAGCGGGAGATGTTCACCACGAACAGCTGTGGAAGCAAAATGTAATTCAGTTTTACGGATCCCGTGGTGGAACCATGGGCATAGTCATAGCCCTGTTTGCTGAAAATAAATTCAGTTCTGAATCCCACAATTCCTTTGGAATTCGGCGCGAAAAATGCGCCAATCATAAAGCCCGTCGATTTTCCGCCACTCACGTCGGAAACATTCGTTACGTTGGCAAAGTTAACACCAGCCTTCAGTCCAATGCCGATGGGCGGTTTGCTTTCTTTCTTTTCCTTGGTTTGTGTTGGAGCGGTGTGGGTTGAATCCTGGGCGACAAGGGGGGTTGAAATCCACATGACCGCAGCCAAAAAAAGGCCGATCACTTTTTTCATAAAATAAGTTTTAGGAAGAATAAAAATAGAGGGGTAGCTGCGGCGCAGCAATACCCTGAAAAGGGGAAAGATTTCACGCCAAGGCGCCTTGGCGTGAAACCTCTATCCCAGAAGTTTTACCTGGATTTTGTCTTTCATCATGCTTCGTACGGCATTGGCGATGGACGCCGCGTCGAAATGACATTCGTTGTGGAGATCTTTTGGCGTTCCGTGTTCAATCACTTCATCCGGAATGCCGAGTATAAGAATTTCAGGTTTGAAATGGTTGGCGTTTGCCCATTCCAACACGGCGCTGCCAAATCCACCCAGGATGGTGCCATCTTCAACCGTGATCACTTTATCGTATTTCGAAAAAACTTCCCGCAATAAATTTTCATCCAGCGGCTTTGCAAAGCGCATGTCGTAGTGTGCCGGATTCAATCCGTCGGCGCGCAGCTCGCGAATGGCGGCGGCGGCAAAATTACCGGGGTGGCCGAAAGACAAGATCGCGATGCCATCGCCGTCGCGTAGTCTTCTTCCTTTGCCAATCTGAATTTCTTCGAAGGGCGTTCTCCATTCAGACATCACACCTTCGCCGCGGGGATACCGGATTACCATCGGCTGTGTGGTGCTTTCCAACTGCGCTGTATACATGAGGTTGCGCAACTCGGATTCATTCATCGGCGCACTCACAATCATATTTGGAATGCAGCGCATGTAAGCGATATCATAGGCGCCGTGGTGGGTAGGGCCATCTTCTCCAACCAGTCCGGCCCTGTCAAGGCAAAAGATAACAGGCAACTGTTGTATGGCGGTATCGTGCACCACCTGGTCGTAAGCCCTTTGCATGAAAGAGGAGTAGATGTTGCAAAACACTTTCATGCCCTGTGTGGCCATGCCGGCGCTGAGTGTAACAGCGTGCTGTTCGCAAATGCCTACGTCGAATGCACGGTTGGGCATTTTGTCCATCATGAATTTCAACGATGATCCGCTGGGCATGGCAGGCGTGATGCCGAATATTTTGTCATTTTTCTCCGCCAGCTCTATAATGGTATGACCGAAAACGTCCTGGTATTTGGGCGGTTGTGGCGTGTCGAACTGCTTCTTATAAATTTCTCCCGTGATCTTGTCGAACAAGCCGGGTGCGTGCCACTTGGTTTGGTCTTTCTCTGCCAGCGAATAGCCCTTACCCTTCACTGTTACGATGTGTAATATTTTCGGACCGGGAATATTTTTCAGGTCTTGCAAAGTATCCACCAGTTTGGTGAGGTTATGACCGTCAATCGGACCAAAGTATCGCAGGTTGAGTGCTTCAAACAGGTTACTGCTTCTGCTCACCATACTCTTAATGCTGTGTTCAAGTTTGCTGGCGAGGTCGCGCGTAAAGTGACCACCGATTGGCAGTTTGCCCAGCGCGTTCCAAACATCGTCTTTGATCTTATTGTAAGTGGGAGAGGTAGTAATGTCGGTCAGGTATTCTTTCAGCGCACCCACATTCGGGTCAATACTCATGCAGTTGTCATTTAGCACAATGAGCACATCGGCGTCGGCAACGCCTGCATGGTTCATGCCTTCGAATGCGATACCGGCAGTGAGGGCACCATCGCCAATCACGGCAATGGCCTTGCGGTCGGCCTCGCCCTTGTATTTTGCAGCCATGGCCATACCCAATGCGGCCGAAATGGAGGTAGAACTGTGTCCAACACCGAAAGTGTCGTATTCACTTTCGCTGCGCTTGGGGAAACCGCTCAAACCCTTGTATTTTCGATTCGTGTGGAAATTGTCGCGGCGACCGGTTAATATCTTATGGCCGTAGGCCTGGTGGCCAACGTCCCATACCAATTGATCGTAAGGTGTATTGAACACATAGTGAAGCGCTACTGTAAGTTCTACCACGCCCAGGCTGGCACCGAAATGGCCGCCATATACGCTAACAACGTCGATGATATACTGTCTGAGCTCATCAGCAACCTGGTGGAGCTGTTCGCGGCTTAGAGGTTTCAGATCAGCAGGGCTGTTGATGGTGGATAATAGCAGACCGGGCTTGATTTCCATGTATCTAGGATAATAAATAGGGTTAAAATTACATTGCCTAACCCTGGTAGCAAAGATCATGAAAAATTTTAACGTTTAACCGATCCGGACCAAGTTTGCAGCCCCCTTTCTTTAATCCCTTAAAAAAGCTGATATTTCCAATACAGATAAGCATTTCAGCGCCAGTGCCAAACACCATTTAACCTATGATTTGACCATTAATAAAGAATAGAGAACCTGCCTTTTTGCTTTATTTTAGCTTTGAAAAGTAGCCAGCATATGAATTCAAGAAACAAGCGATACTGGTGGTGCCAAATAGGTGGTTGGAGTGTTTGGGCACTGACCATGCTTTTCTTTTCGTACCTGTTTGAAAGAGAAGTTTCAGTTCTATTTTTATACCGCCTCTTCTTTGCCGTTTTACTCGGCGTTGTATTCACCCAAATTCTCAGAGCGATTATCATCCGGTTCAATTGGCTGCAAATGCCCATTGAGAAAGTGATTCCGCGACTGCTGATCATGACCTTGCTCATCAGCTTTATTTATACCATCAGCCAGATGTCGCTGGTGGAAGCACTCAACCTTTCCGACAAAAAAGTGACCCTGAATTTCGGGAGAAGGCTATTGTTGAATTCTCTCGACAACAGCATATTCTTAACTGTTTGGCTGCTGATTTATTACGCCTATCATTATTTTGAGCGGGTGAATCGCCAGCAAGTCGACACGCATCGTCTTAACGCCGTGGTAAAAGACCTGGAGTTGAAAACGATTAAATCGCACATCAACCCTCACTTCATTTTTAATGCCCTCAATAGCATTCGCGCGCTGGTAGATGAGAACCCGGAAAGGGCGAGAAAGGCCATTACCGAACTCAGCAATATTCTTCGCAACAGTATGCAGGCCGAGAAAATGGAAACCGTGCCGTTGGAAAATGAGCTGAATATAGTTCGCGATTACCTTGCATTGGAACAAATGCGTTTTGAAGAAAGACTAAAAGTGGATTTTGAGATTGATGATGATACGCTCGATCAACCGGTACCGCCAATGATGCTTCAAACATTGGTGGAGAACGCCATCAAACATGGTGTGAGTAAACAGGTAGATGGCGGAATGGTGAAGATCATATCGGATATCACCAACAACCAGCATGAAATTATTGTTCAGAATAGCGGCAGAATGAACGGTAGCCTCCACAACAAAGGCTTTGGCATTCAGAGCACACAGGACAGACTGAACCTGATGTTTGGCGATAAGGCGAAATTTGAAATCAAAGACATTGCGAACAATATCGTGGAGGCAAAAATTACGTTGCCGGTTGACGAATAATAACGCCCTGTTTAAACCCATCAAAACATGACAAAGAGAGCCATTATCATTGATGATGAAAGATTGGCCAGGAACGAATTGAAGAAACTTCTGATGGATTATCCGGAAGTGGAAATCGTTGCTGAAGCCGCCAATGCCAGCGAAGGCCTTGAAAAAGTTGAAAGCCTTCAGCCCGATCTCATTTTCCTCGACATTCAAATGCCTGGGAAAACCGGATTTGATATGTTGTCTGAGTTAGACAGATCTCCCCACGTTATATTCACCACCGCTTACGATGAATACGCCCTCAAGGCTTTTGAAGTGAACGCGCTCGACTACCTGCTGAAGCCGGTGGAACCCAAGCGCCTGGCCGATGCCCTGCATAAGCTGGACCAGGTTGAAGAGAAGGAAAGTTTGGCCGGTATAACGCCTACGGTTAACCGCGGAACCCTGGGTGAAGCCGACCAGGTATTTGTGAAAGATGGTGAACGCTGCTGGTTTGTAAAACTTAGCGATATCCGCCTCTTCGAAAGCGTGGGTAATTATGCCAAAGTATTTTTCGGTCCAAATAAACCCCTCATTCTTAAATCCCTCAACGCGCTCGAAGAACGACTCGACGACAAGGTATTTTTTCGCGCCAATCGCAAGCACATTGTAAATTTGCGGATGATAGAGAAAGTAGAACCCTATTTCAATGGCGGCCTGTTGCTGGAAATTAGGGGAGGAGATAAGATAGAAGTAAGCCGCAGACAGGCGGTGAAGTTTAAAGAGATGATGAGCCTGTAAACATAGGTGAATGGTGAAGGGTGAAAGGTAAAAAGATACGCTCTACCTTTCACCCTTCAACTTTTGTCACTCGCCTTAAAAAATTCTTTCATTACATGCAGAAAAATCTGATTTGTTTCATGGCAGCAATAATTTGTTGCCATTTTTCTTGGGCACAAAAAGGGTTGAAAATGATTACCCCGTCAGCTGTTGAACGCATTGAAAAAACACTGAGCGCTGATGATATGCAGGGCCGCAAGGCTGGAACCACTGGCAGCGACAAAGCCGCCGATTTTATTTCCGCCGAATTTAAAAAGGCCGGGTTGAAGCCTTTTCAAAATTCCTATTTGCAGGAATTTTCTGTGGTGAGAAACCATCTTATCGACGTGAGCGCTACAGTAGATGGTCAGCCGGTCGACAAAAGCAACATCATTCCGTTTACTCAGCAGGAAGACCTCTCGATAGATCAAACATCGGCGGGCTACCAGAAAGTGTGGGTTGCCGCGACAGATTCATTTCGTACGGCAGCGACGACTTATTACGCGGGCAAGAACAACATGGTGGTATTTGTGGATACTGCCCACGCGGCTTACTTCAGGCGATTGGTGCGCATGAAAAATGCCATATCATTTGGTAACGCCAGGAATCTGGTGTTTATCCTTACCCCGGTGGATCCGGCCACTTTCAGTATCCATGCCACCCATGAGATAAACAACCAGAAAATAAAGAACGTAGTAGGGATTTTGCCCGGTAAGTCGAAGAAAGAAGAGTATGTAATTTTCTCGGCGCATTACGATCACCTGGGTATTGGAAAACCCAACGCCAACCAGGATTCCATTTACAATGGCGCCAATGACGATGCATCAGGAACGAGCGCAGTGATTTTGCTGGCGCGGTATTTTGCAAAAAAAGCCGACAACCAGCGAACGATCGTATTCACCGCGTTTACCGCAGAGGAATCGGGAGGGTTTGGATCGCAATATTTCTCCAGGCAATTTGATCCGGCCAAAGTAATGGCTATGTTTAATATTGAAATGATTGGAACGGACAGCAAATGGGGATCGAAATCAGCCTACATCACGGGATACGAAAAAACCGATATGGGAAAGATCCTGGAGAACAATCTCGCTGGAAGCCCTTTCAAATTTTATCCGGACCCTTATCCGCAGCAACAATTATTCTATCGCTCCGACAATGCCACGCTTGCAAGGCAGGGCGTTCCGGCGCACACCATCTCCACATCAAAGATGGACGCCGAAAAATATTACCACACCCAGGAAGATGAAATTGAAACCCTCGATTTGAACAACATGGCTGAGATAATCAAAGCCATCGCCATCAGCTCCAAATCTATCGTAGCAGGCCAGGATAGTCCCAGCCGCGTAGATGCATCGCAGCTTAAATAAGGCTTATTCTGTTCGCAAACTCTTAATGGGATTCGCCATGGCAGCTTTCAACGCATGGAAGCTGATGGTCGCAATGGCAATAACAATCGCAACCAACCCACTGAGGGCAAACAGCCACCACGATAACTGTATACGATAGGCGAAGTCCTGCAGCCAATTGCGTGATGCCCACCAGGCGAAAGGCGACGCGATGGCAATGGCCACGCCCACCAACACCAGGAATTCCTTCGACACCAAATACGCGATGCGCATGGCGCCGGCACCCAGCACCTTGCGAATGCCAATTTCTTTGGTGCGCTGAACCGTGCTGAATGCTGCCAGCGCAAACAATCCCAGGCAGGCGAGGGCGATGGCTATACTGGAAAACAGGCTGAAGAGCTTTGCCGTTTTTGTTTCGGTAATGTAAAGTTTATTGAACTCTTCATCCATGAAATGATAAGTGAATGGCCGATGGTTGACCCTTTCTTTCCACACTTGTTCAATTGCGGACAAAGTTTTTGGAATTTGTGCGCCATTGATCTTGACGAACATTTGTCTCACCATACCAGTGTCCAGCCAGATCACCAACGGTCCGATCGGCTGATGTAGTGATGCAAAATGAAAATCTTTGATCACACCCTTCACTTCTCCTGGATAATTCTTACTGATGATCTTTCCAATAGCCTGTTGTGGTGTCCAACCCAATGCTTTTGCCGCATTTTCATTCAACATGTAGGTGGTTCTGTAGTTCGCATAGTCACGGCTGGTATCCTGGATGGCGAAATCGGAATTCGTAAAATCCCTGCCTGCTACCAGTTGCATCCCAAAAGTGCTGGTAAAGTCAAGATCAACAGGCATGGCCGCAATTGACAATTTCTTCTTACCATTTCCATCGTCGGTTTCAATGCCGTCGCCCCATTCCACATAGCTTGGATCCTCATATGCGCCGGATGTACTTATCACGCCGGGTGTTATTGATATGGCACGTTTTAAATCGTAATAATAATTGTGTATCCGTGCATCAACAGGAAGAATGAGCACGAGATCTTTTTTGTATCCCAAATCGGTGCTTCTGATAAATGCCATTTGATTGACGATTACGGTGGTGACGCCGATCAGGAAAATGGATATCACAAACTGAAAAACGATCAGTGATTTGCGAATGAAGCCCCCGGATGAACTAACACGAAAACCCGATTTTAGCAGGTTGATGAGCTTGGAATGACTCAGGATAAACGCGGGATAAGCTCCTGCCAGGAATCCAACGAGCAAACCCAGCACAAGCAGGAAAATAAGAGGAATGGGTTGAAATAGCATGCCCACGGTAAACTGCTTGCCGGAAATAGAATTGAACATGGGCAGTAGAAGTATCGTTGCCAGCAGTGCAATGAAAATAGAAAGAAAACTCACCAGAAAGGATTCGCCCAAAAACTGGGAAAACAATTGCTTTTGTGCGGCACCAAACACTTTTCGGATACTGATTTCCGTTCCCCGGCCGGCAGATTGTGCAGTGGCGAGATTGGTATAGTTAACACATGCGATGATTAATATTAGAATCGCGATGGCTGATAAAATGTAAACGTAGGCAATATTGCCCTTGGGTTCCAAACCCTCCAGCTGGGAATACAAATGAACGCGTAACAGGGGTTCAATATGAAGAGTCATATAATCGGTACCGGTCAGTTGCAATTCGCCCTTGCTCACGTCCTTCATGTACGCTGTTATTTTGCGTTGAAGTGGTTCCAGCTGGCTTGGGTCTTTAACCAACAGGTATGTGGTGTAATTAGCGGTCCACCATATCTCTTCATCCATACCCGATATTGTTGGCAGGGACACCAGCAAATCGTATTGTATTTGTGATGCCAAAGGAGGCCCTTCCACGATTCCTGTTACTTCCAGGTCCAGGAAGCCATTCATTTTAAGTGTCTTTCCAATAGGGTCTTCCGTTCCAAAATATTTTTTTGCTGTTTCCTCTGTCAATACCACTTTATTTCGGCCAGTCAATGCGGTTGCAGGATTACCCCTAAGCAATTTCAAAGAAAAAATTTTGAAAAAGCCTTCATCAGCATACAAAAGGTTTTTTTCATCGAAGGCTTTAATTCCATTTGAGATAGATCGTGGATATTTCTCCAGCCTGGTATATGCTTCCACTTCAGGGAAGGTCCGCATCAATTGGGGGCCTGCCTTATTGCCCGTCATGGGCACTTTGTTTACGGTACCGGAACTGCTGTACTCCATCGTAAGCCGGACGATCCTGGCCGCTTTTTCGTTGAATTTATCATAACTCAATTCATTCGCCACGAAAAGTCCGATCAGCAGGCAAGCCATGATGCCAATGGATAGGCCAACAATGTTGATGAGCGAGTAAAATCGCTTCTTCATCATGTTTCGCCAGGCGATTTTGAAATAGTTCCTGAACATAAGCAGCGGTTTAAAGTCTATTTAATTTCCTGAATAATACCGTTGAATGAAATTCCCTGCCGGTCGCGAAAGTTTGCCTGCAGGTTCGCATAGCCCAGGGAGCTGACGGATAGAACCATGTTCTGCAAAGAATTCATGGATTTTGGTTTCAAGCTAATGATCCAGCCATCTTTCTTGTCGGGTTTAATATCGTAGGCGAATTGAGTGGTTTTGAATTGAAGACCATTGTCGCTGGAACCAATGATGCCGGTATAGGCCTTGCCATAATAGGGCAAGTAAGATTCCAACGTATCGTTCTTCACTTTCACATCGTATTCGCTGGTGAGCAGCCTTACGCCTTCGCTCATGGGCAGCGCCGACTGGGCTACAAACATGAAGCGGTGCGAGTCGATGAGTTTTTGAATGGTTTCCGCCTGGGCTTTGTCTTTTTCGGCCTTGGAATTTTGTGCCTGCACGAATTGGGTGAACATCAGCAATGCAATCGTGATCAAGATTTTTGAATGGGAAACAATCTTTGTCATAACCTGTGTTTTGTGGTTATCTCTTAAAATTACTAAAAAGTTGATCAGTTGATCGGTTGATCGGTTGACCAGTAAAATCAACTTAATCAACCGGTCAACTGATCAACCGATCAACTGGTCAACAGGTCAACCGATCAACCAATCAACTCAATCAACTCAATCAACCTAATCAACCCAATCAACCAATTCAGTTATCAGAACCGATTAATAACCCTCAGCATTTCTTCCTTAATCTGGGCATTGGCCAGGTTGCCAAGGCTGCCGGTATGGGTGTGGTGAAGTTGCCTTGTATAATCGAACTTAAACTTGCCCTGTTCAATTTGATTGCCTATTAGCTGGTAAGCTTCACGAAAGGGCATGCCCTTATTCACCAGTTCGTTCACCGCTTCCACACTGAACAGGTACTTGTATTTTTCGTCGTCCAGGATATTGCCCTGGATCACAATGTGGTTTAGCATCAGTGCTGTCATTTCCAGACAGGCTTTTATTTGCACCAACGCCGGGAACAGAATTTCTTTGGTCAACTGAAGATCGCGGTGATAGCCGGAAGGCAGGTTGTTTAGCAACAGGGCCAGTTCGTTGGGAATGGACTGAATGCGGTTGCAATGCGCGCGTATCAGTTCAAACACATCAGGATTTTTTTTATGGGGCATGATGCTGCTGCCGGTAGTGAGTTCGGCAGGGAAGCTGATAAAACCAAAATTCTGGTTCATGTACAAAGTGGCGTCCATGGCCAGGCGCGACAGGGTGGAGGCCAGGCTGGCGAGCGCGAAACTCAAAGCCTTCTCTGTTCTTCCCCTGCTCATTTGGGCGTACACCGAATTAAAATTGAGTGTTGAAAATCCAAGCAGTTGCGTGGTTTGCTCACGATTAAGCGGAAAGGAAGAACCATACCCGGCGCCACTGCCAAGTGGATTCTTGTCTGCAATATGATGTGCCGCGGAAAGTAACTCCATATCGTCTACCAGGCTTTCGGCATAGGCGCCGAACCAAAGACCAAAGGAAGATGGCATCGCAATTTGCAGGTGCGTGTAACCGGGTAATAATTTATCGCGGAATTCTTCACTTTTTGCGATGAGCAGTTCAAACAGGGAGTTAATTTCATCCCGGAGCGATTCGGTTTCGGCTTTCAAAAATAACTTAATGTCCACCGCCACCTGGTCGTTTCTGCTCCTGCCGCTGTGAATTTTCTTTCCCGCGTCGCCGATCCTTTCGGTGAGCATGAACTCAATTTGCGAGTGGATGTCTTCTGCATCTTCGCTGATGGTGAACCTTCCCTGATCGATGTCGGTAAGAATGGAATTGAGCTCTTTGTGAATGCGGCCCATTTCCTCTTTGTCCAGCAAACCAACAGACGCCAGCATTTCGGTGTGAGCCAGCGATCCCAATACGTCGTAACGAGCCAGCAAAAGGTCGAAGTCGCGATCCCTGCCCACCGTAAACGTTTCGATGAGAGTGGAAATTTTGGTACTGTCTTTTTGCCAGATTTTCGACATGGATAAAATATGCTTTAAGAT
>Ga0105249_10005137_pt1 | contig 11290 bp, 8 predicted proteins | sample KBSS44metaG_FD_81522 | JGI IMG/M metagenome (GOLD analysis project Ga0105249, IMG submission 81522) | Switchgrass rhizosphere microbial communities from Kellogg Biological Station, Michigan, USA - KBS S4-4 metaG | ecosystem: Host-associated > Plants > Roots > Rhizosphere > Soil | place...
CCTTCGACTCTAAGCCCGGCGGCATTGCGATGTCCGCCGCCACCGAATCTCTCGGCAACACGAGCGACGTTGATGTCGCCTTTCGAACGAAGACTCACGCGAAATTGGTTTGCGCCGACCTCGCGCATGTACACGACCGCGAGCACCTCTCGCGCGGCGAGTGGAATGTTTACGAATCCGTTGTTGTCGCCATCGACGGCGGCTGCAGTCTGTCGCATGGCAAGAGTCTGTCGAAGAGTTGCGACTTGTCCTGACTCATCGCGCTTCACCGTCGAGAGAACCTGTCGCATCAACTCGATCCGTGACCACGGATAATTGTTGTAGACCGCTTCGGAAATGTCAGCAGGTTTCGCTCCGGCCTTGATCAGCTCGGACGCGACCTTCAGTGTGCGCTCTGTCGTATTGGAAAAATGGAAGGATCCGGTATCCGTCACGAGTGCCATGTAAACGCACTCGGCGATCTCGCGCGTCACGCGTCCGCCGATCGCCTTGCACAAGTTGTAGATCATTTCGCCGACAGCCGAAGCAGTCGAATCGATCCAGTTGATCGTGCCGAAATGTGCGCTCGTAGCGTGGTGATCGATGTTTACAGTGAATTGATCTTCGAGGCCTTTGATGCCCGGGCGTTCAAGGTCTGAACATTCGATGACGAAGATGGCATCATACTCGCCGTCGAGTTGCTCGACGTCTCGGATCGTGTCGGCCCCAGGCAGGTTGCGGTAGGAAGGCGGAATATCTCCGCGAACTATCACCTCGGCCGACTTTCCCAGCGATTGAAGCAGCCAGCAAAGCCCGAGGGATGAGCCTACCCCGTCGCCATCGGGTTTGATGTGCGTCGTGATACCAAACTTATTCTTGTTTTCAATTAACTCGACTACTTGACTTAACACTCTTTGTGAAGCGGATAGCGAATGATAAACAGTGAACAGTCGCTCTCAACCATTCACCACTCATCATTCACTACTCACTCGTTTCCTTCTCAATTATTTCGCCCTTACTCGTCAGCCCGGTAAGTATGGAGCTGACACGCGACGCGTTTTCTTCTGCCGTGTCGCGAACAAAATGAAGATGAGGTGCGAACCGCATACTGAGGTTCATGGCAACCTGCTGACGTACAAACAACGCCGCATGTTGGAGCGCCTTCAGCGCATTCTTGACCTCTTCTTCACTTCCGTCGACCAGTACGTAAACTTTCGCATCCCGCAAATCGTCGGTGACAGAAACTTCCGTTACCGTGACCATCTCGACACGCGGATCATCCAGCTCGAAACCTACAACTTCAGCGATCTCTTCTCGCAAAGTCTCGGCTAATCTTTCCGGTCGACGCATAACACTGATGAATCGTGAATAGTAAATAGTGGATCCCGCGAACCATAACCTATTCACGATTTACTATTTACTACTCACCTTTAAAGTTCTGTGGCCGCGATACTCTCGATCATGTAAGCCTCGATCTCGTCTCCGACCTTAATATCGTTGAAGTTGACCAGACTGATACCACACTCGTATCCCGACTTTACTTCGCTCGCGTCATCCTTGAAGCGCTTCAGCGTCGCAATGTCGCCTTCCCACGCGACAACGCTATCGCGAAGCAACCGCGCCTTGGCCTGACGGCGGATCACGCCATCGGTCACGCGGCAGCCGGCGATCGTTCCGATCTTCGAAACTTTGAAGGTTTCCTGGACCAGCGCCTTGCCGAGAATAACTTCTTTCTTTATCGCGTCGAGCATTCCGATCATCGCGGCCGTTATTTCTTCCTCGACCTTGTAGATGATGGAGTGGAGACGAATATCGACGTCTTCCTGTTTCGCGACATCCGCTGCACGAGCTTCAGGTCGCACGTTGAATCCGATGATCACAACCGCGGTCGAAAGATCGTCGGCCTGCGTCGCCGATGCGAGAAGCACGTCGGACTCTGCGATCGCACCGACGCCGGCGCGAATAACGCGAACCTTGACCTTCTCGGTCGAAAGCTTCTCGAGTGTCGATCGAAGAACCTCAACCGAACCCTGCACGTCGGCTTTGAGAATGACGAGCAGCTCTTTGACCTCGGCCTGACCGAGCGATTCGATACCACGCTTCGTTGTCTTGATCATCGCGGCCTGACGCGCGTGCATCTGACGTTGATTCGCAATGTCCTGCGCTCGCTCAATGTCGGCGACGACCTGAATCGCATCGCCGGCTTGCGGGACGCCTTGAAGTCCGAGAACCTCAACCGGTGTTGCCGGCGGAGCTTCGAGGATCGCAGCTCCCGTATCCGAGAACATCGCCCGAACCTTGCCATAGAACTGACCAGCGATGAACGGATCGCCCACGTGCATCGTTCCCTGTTGAACGAGGATGGTCGCAACTGATCCGCGGCCTCTGTCGAGTTTGGCTTCCAGTACGACTCCGGATGCACGACGTGTCGGACTTGCTTTCAAGTCGAGAATGTCTGCTTGCAGCAGAACGGTTTCGAGAAGGGTGTCCAAGCCTTCGTGCTTCTTCGCCGAGACCGGAACCATTTCAACATCACCGCCCCAATCGACGGGCTGCAATCCGAGACCAGCAAGGCCCTGCTTAACTTTGTCCGGATTCGCATCCGGCTTATCGATCTTGTTTATCGCGACGATGATCGGAACACCGGCAGCTTTCGAGTGCTCAACGGCTTCGATCGTCTGCGGCATCACACCGTCGTCGGCAGCAACCACGAGGATAACGACGTCCGTCGCCTTGGCTCCACGTGCACGCATCATCGTGAACGCTTCGTGACCCGGCGTGTCGAGAAATACGACGCGTCGCTGCTCACCCGGATTATCCGGGTTTGCGACGAACACGCTGTACGCACCGATATGCTGCGTGATTCCGCCGGCCTCACCTTCAGCGACAGTAGCCGAGCGAATCGCGTCGAGCAGCGAAGTCTTACCGTGATCGACGTGACCCATGACGGTCACGACGGGCGGACGAGATTCTTCGGTGTCATCCGCATCAGCGGCGATGAGCTCTTCGAACTCCTCTTCAACGACCATCTCTTCGAATGGAACGAAGCTGAGGTCGTATCCGAAATCCATTCCCATCTCGATCGCCATCTTCTCGGCGATCGGCTGGTTGAGAGTCGCGAACACACCCCGCTTGATCAAGAGCTGGACGATGTCGCGCGGCGTGATCCCGAGAGCTTCGGCAAACTCGCGAACCGTCGCACCTTCGACGAGACGAACCTGTTTAAATGCGTCGGCCTCACGCGCTCCACCAACCTGATCGAGCACACGTTCTTCGATCGTGCGAAGACGCGGTGCATCCTGATCACGCTCGGCAAAGCGTCCGCCGCGGGCATCGGCTTTTCCTTTTCGTCCGCCTGAGCGGCCCGGCCGTCGACGATTGTCCGCCGGCGGCGTGTAATTCATTTGAGGTGTCGAGGTCTCACCCGGAGTTCCTCTGAACTCGCCGCGTCGACGCGGATCACGGCCCGCTTCCACCGTTGCCGGATCAAGTTTTCCGGTTCGTGTCGGAGCTTCGCTAACGACGCGCTCACCAGGCTTCACGCCTTTCTGAAGCGCGTCGCGCGTCAACGTCAACTGCTTGATCTGAGTGCCGCCCGGTCGAAGGATTCGGCCCGGAGTCGCTTTGGGTTCGGCGACGTCCGCCGTCGGTGCCTCGACCTCGATCTCAATCGGTTCTTCGGCTTCCTCAGCGACTTCGACAACTTCAGGAACCTCTACAGGCTCAGCCGCGACCGGTGCTTCGACTTTCTTCCGCAGCGTCTTCCGCACGGGAGCCGGAGCTTCAGCCTCCACCGGAGACGGAGCTTCTATTACGGGTGCCGGAGGTTCTTCCGTTCTGACTTCGACGGGTTCCGCTTCCGGTGTTTCCGTGATCTCTTGCGGTAACTCTTCGGCGGCGGTTTCGGCGTCGGACTTCTTCGAAGCCTTGATGACTTTGATCGCACGCTTCGGAGCGACTTCCGTCTTCGGAAAGTACTTAAGACGCACCTTTTCGGCCAGCTCGAGACTTACCGAGTTGGACGGGACGCTGACGTCGGCACCTTCGCGGCGCAGATCTTCCATCACGCGTTTGGCGTCTTGCTTCAGATCTCTGGCGAGATCGTATATCCGGATTTTCTTACCAATCGGCATAAACTAGTTTCTGTCAAATTCCGGTTGACGGGGGAAGCCAAGCGAAAACTATTCTTCTTCTTTCTCGTCCGTTTCTGCTGAATCCGCCGTATCGGTTTCGTCAGTCGGCGTAGCATCTGTTTCGGCTACCTCCGGCTCGACGACTTCGCTTTCTGCAGACTCAGTTTCGGTCTCGGCGACCTCTGTCTCGGTCGAGACTTCCTCCGCGACATGTGTCGCTTCGTCGGTGGCAGTCACCGAAGCTTCGTCCGTTCCCGTTTCCGATGCGTCGGACTCGACTACCGAGCCTTCTACCGCGGACTCGTCAGCCGCTTCCGCTGAACCTTCCTCACCCGGCTCGATCTCCTGATTCCGCGCCTCAACGATTGCTTTGGCGGACGACAGGATAGACTCCGCTTGGTCGAGACTGACGTCGAGATATTCAACGAGGTCGTCCACCGTCATCGCGGCGAGTGCCTCAACATCTTCGACGCCCTTCTCAGCAAGAGTCTCCGCCTGATTCGGTGTCACGCCTTCAAGAACCGAAAGCGGAACGGCTTCGCCGGACGCCATCATCTTGCCCATCTGAAGAGCGATTTCCTTCTTGAGTTTCTCTTCGCTGACGATGTCGATATCCCAGCCGACGAGACGCGTCGCAAGCCGGACGTTCTGTCCTTTCTTGCCGATCGCGAGACTCAACTGATCTTCGGCGACGATGACTTCCATCTTGCGTTTGTTGATGTCGGTGATCCGAACCTGCGAGACCTTCGCCGGTGAGAGCGCATTCGCGGCAAACACCGAAGGCTCGTCCGACCATTCGATAATGTCGATCTTCTCGCCCCGCAGTTCCTTGATGATCGACTGAACGCGCGAACCCTTCATACCGACACATGCTCCGACCGGATCGACGTCCTTTTCATTCGAAGCGACGGCGATCTTTGCACGATCTCCCGGTTCGCGAACGGCCGACTTGATGACGACGGTGTCATCGTAGATCTCGGGCACTTCCATCTCGAATAAACGCTTGATCAGTTCAGAGGATGCTCGTGAAACTTTTATCTGTTGACCTTTCTGGTCCTTTGTTACGTCGACGATCGCGACGCGAATACGCTCGCCCTGATTCCACATCTCGCCACGCGACTGTTCGCGCTTCGGAACGATCGCTTCGAGATTGTTGCCGAGATCGATGATCATGTCGCCGCGTTCGAAACGCTTGACCGTGCCGTTGATGAGCTCGCCTTTGCGATCGACGTATTCTTCGTAAACTTTTTCGCGGATCGCCTCGCGGACTTTCTGGACGAGGATCTGTTTCGCCGTTTGAGCTGCGATCCTTCCCATTTCTTCCTGCGGAAGCGGGATCTGGAGCATATCTCCGATCTCGATCTCATCGCCTGCCAGCTCCTGCGCTTCGACGAGCGACAATTCGGCAGAATCGTTCTCGACTTCCTCAACAACGGTTTTCTGCAGTGAGATCTCTATCGCGCCTTCGTCATTGTTCCAGTCAACCTGGATGTTGTCACCAGTCTTGTCCTGGGTGCGAAACTGCTTGCGCGCCGCGGCTTTGACCGCGTCCTTCATGGCCTCTATGACCATGTCGCGATCAAGTCCTTGTTCACTGCACAGTGCTTCAATGCTTTGTCCAATCGATGATGTCATATTCCAAAACCGCGTGAGCCCTTGAATCGGCTAACGCTTCTTCTTGAATTCTTCCGCTAGATCAACTTTCAAATTCGCCTTCGCGACCTTGTCGAACGGAATGCGGACGGTTCCGTTCGTCTTGTCTTCAATCACTATTTCCGAGCCTTCGACAGAAGCGATCTTTCCCGTAAAATTCGCCTGCCCATCGATCGTTTCGGATGTCTTTACTTTTGCTTTCCTGCCGGTAAACTTCTCAAAATCCTGGACACTGAAGAGCGGCCTCTCAAGACCGGGCGACGAGACCTCCAGAACGTACGGTGTCGGAATGAAGTCGTCCGCATCGATCACGTCCTCGATCGCACGCGACACGATCGAACAATCTTCGAGCGTCACACCTTGGGGCTTATCAATGTAGATGCGAACGGTCATGTTCCGTTTGCTCCCCACGATCTCCGAGTGGACGAACTCTACTCCGTTATCTGCCGCGGCTTTTACGGCTATCTTGTCAATTCTGTCTGCTATCGGATCCCGCGCCATCGTTTTAAAACCAAAATAAAAAGTGGGCACGAGACCCACCCAACACGTCCTACGCATTGCAGGAAAGAGAGAGTATATAACAAAGAGAGAATTTAGTTCAAGCTATATGCGCGGTTCTGAGTCAAATGCGACTCTCGCCGCTCCGAGAATTCCAGCCGAATCACCAAGCAGGGCTCGGACAAGTCGAACCGTTTTCGCGGGCGGGCCGAAAGCCCGTTGGGCGATCTCTTCGCGGACCGGTTCGATGAAAAGATCCCAGCCTGCAGCAGCTCCGCCTCCGATCACGATCAGTTCGGGATTAAGGACGTCGACGAGTCCGGCGAGTGCGATGCCCAGATACATGCCCATCATCCGAAATGTCTCTATCCCTACTGTATCTCCTGCTTTCCCGGCATCGTAGACTCCTTTCGACGAGACTTCGCCTTTTCCCGCAAGTGAAGATGTCGGGTCGCTCTGCGATAGTTCGAGTGCGATCCGGGAAATCGCCGTCGCGGATGCGTATTGCTCTACGCAACCGCGACTGCCGCATCCGCATGGATAGCCTTCGCGCTCCACGTTTATATGTCCGATCTCGCCTGCGGTCCCATCTGTTCCCCGGTAGACGCGACCATCGAGAATAAGTCCGCCTCCGACTCCCGTGCCGAGAGTCACGAAGATCGAGTTGTCTACTTCGCGTGAAGATCCAAGCCAGTGCTCACCGATGGCCGCCGCCGTCGCGTCGTTTTCGAGAAAGACTTTTAGTCCCACTCGTTCAGATATCGCATCGGCCACAGAGAGTCCGTTTAGCTCAGGCAGGTTCGGCGAACTTAACGACTTCCCTTCGCGTGAGTTAACGAGCGTCGCCATCGCCAAACCGAAAGCAAGAGGACGGCCGCTAATGCCGCAATTCGCGATACACGACCCGGCGACGCGGCTTATCGCTTCGACGACATCCGAAGCGATCCTCGTCTGCGGGGTCGGCACGTTCTCCTGATGAACTACCGACCCGTCCGAGTCGACAGCCGCGATCCTCAGGTTCGTCCCGCCGACATCGCCTGCCAGCACATATTGGTTTGACATCTACTGTTGCTTTGGACGATCGGCTTCCGGAACATCGCGATAAACGTCTTCGAATTTGGCGTATCCGTCCTTGATCACAGTCTGCATAAGGTTGTCCTTATCGACCACCGTCACTTCAAGCAAAATCGCCGGAACTTCCTTTCCGCCGATGCGATCATTTGCGAACGGCGTCGTCGAAAGGGGCTCTTTCTTTGCAAGCTTTATGGCAGCTTCCACCGCCTGGTTCGCGAGCGGGATGATCGGTTTATAGACTGTCATCGACTGCTTACCTTTAGCTATGTTTTGCAGGGCTTCGAGTCCGGCATCCTGCCCAGTGACAAGCACCTTCCCCGCCAAACCTTTCTTGGAAAGCGCGGAGATCACTCCGCCGGCCATCCCATCGTTTGACACTACGAACGCCTGGATATTGTCACCTTCTTTTGTGAGGCTATTCTCCGCGAAGTTAAGGGCGAGGTCGTTCTTCCAATCGGGGATCATCTGATCCGCGACGATCTTGATGTCACCACGATCGATGGCTGGTTGAAGCACGGCAAGTTGCTCTTTCTTCATGATGTGAGCGTTGTTATCGGTTGACGAGCCGTACACCATCACGTAATTACCTTTCGGCACTTTCTGAAGCGCATATTCGGCGATCTTGCGGCCGATGACCGGTACCTGGTGCGAGATATAGAGATCGATCTTGTCTGAGTTGATCAACCGATCGTAACTGATCACGGGCACGCCCTGGGCCTTCGCTTTCTCGACCATCGCGGCAGCTTCGGTCGCTTCCTGTGGAGCGATCACGAGGACATCGACGCGCTGCGTAAGCAGATTGTCTACGTCATTTGCCTGGCGACTCGAGTTGTTGTCTGCAACGGTGATCACGCATTCGACATTCAGTGCTTTGCAGTGCGCTTCGAACGCGTCGCGATCACGCTGCCAACGCTCCTCCTTCACTGTCGCCATTGCGAACCCGATCTTCAGCTTTCGGTTCGGATCGGAAGCTACGTTGCCGTTCTGCGGTGCTGATCCCTGCTGCGTTTGCGGCCCTGCACAAGCGAATGTCATCGCCAGCAAGCCAAACAGTAATAGTGCGCGAAGTTTCATTGAGAATTCTCCTTTGTTCTGATTCGTAAGGTGTCACAATTAAAACAAAAAACTGTGGTCGCGGCAAAGCTCCTCGGCTGCTCCTTATGACCCAAACACGGCTTGGGAAAAAGCTCCGCCCTGAGATGAGACCGTCCTCACCGCCAGCGGTTTTAAATGATGGTTTTTGGGGTCCGTTCGGGTTGTGGAACAGGATTTCGATAAATTCAATAAAAATACCTTTGAAATGAAGTTTTCTTGTGATATAAGTATCTATCAAATCTTAGCTTAGAAGTTTTATAAGCACTGCAACGGGTTCTTTTCTCAGCTTTTACACTGTGAGGGTCGTTTTTATTGACATCAATTGTTGATTCGTGTAAAAGATTGAAAGGTTTGATTTTTTGAAATTATTGATTTTGGGCGATATAAGAGGAGAGATATGAATAGCAAACTGTGGATTCGCAAAGCACTTTCCATGTGCTTATCTGTTGCGGTTCTCGCAACGTACTCGATGGTTGCTTTGGCAGGCCCTGGAAAGGCTGCCGGTGAACTTGCCGTTTCCGGAAAGAATGTCAATGGTGAAGCCCCGTTTGTATTTGTTAACGGTGAGGTCTCGCGAAGCGGACGCTCGGTATTCTCAGGCAGCACGATCACAACTTCTGAAAGCACCACCGCCGTCGTAAATCTGAGCAAACTTGGAAGAATTGAACTTGCTCCGAACACGGCCTTAAACCTCACTTTTGATGAAAAGGGCATCTCCGGCGCCTTAACCTCCGGTACAGTCTCGGTCCTCGGTGCGGCTGAAAATGTCAATATCACCACTCCGAACGGTAAGACCGTTCAATTAGCTGCTGGTCAGTCAGTCTCGACATCTGGTCAGAAAGACGATAAAGACGATGACGACGATGATCATGGTGGAGCGGCATGGTGGATCTGGGGTGGCGTATTTGGCGCTGCTGCCGTTGTAATTCTTTGGACTGCCCTTAGCGACAGCGATATCAATGTCGGCGGCGGTGGTACTGTTGTTAGCCCTACTCGATAGAGGTTGCAACCTTTCCACGTACGCGAAGCTTATGCTTATCGCCTCGGAAAGGTTATTTCTTAAAAGGATTGTTACAGGAGGATATTAAATCAAATGCTCGGCAAAAATTGTTTTCGTAAAATTACTACTTCGTTAACTGCCGCTGCGGTGTTGTGTGTGTATTCCATGGTTGGACTCGCCGCAACAAAAGACCTCACAGGTGAGATCACGGTTACTGGACAAGTGTCCGTGAACGGCCAGAGTGCGGTTTCAAATTCGACAATTATTTCAGGCAGTACGGTCGTCACCGGACCGGATTCGAGTGCTGTTATCAGCCTTGGAAAAATTGGCAGAATCGAGGTGATGGCCGATTCGAACATTGTCCTGAACTTCTCGGATTCGAGCATCGTCGGTATCTTGTCCTCAGGAAAGACCCGCGTCTCGGATTCAGCCGGCGTTGCCACGACGATTACGACGAAAGACACGACGGTCATCGCTGATTCATCTCAGGCAAACAATTTCCTTGTCGAGGTTGAGTGCTCGCACACTCACGTTGATACTGCGTCTGGACTCGTAACCATGCGTGAAGGAACTTCTGATAAACAAGTCGCAGCCGGAACTACGGCGACGGCTGGCAATCTTGCACAGACCGGTTGCGCACCCTGCTTGCGTCCTAATTCAGCACCTCCGGTTCGTGTTGCCGGGTGGCCATGGCTTCTCCTTGCTGCGGCGGGCGTTGCTGGTGTAGCGATCCTCTTGGGCGGCAATAATGAAACGGTTCCAGGCGGAACGGTCATCATTGTTAGTCCTACTCGTTAGTCACGATCCTTAAAAGAGATTTCTTTTTCTAATCAGTGCGGGTCATGTTTTCAAAATATGGCCCGCACCATTTTGTTTGGTCTAGCGGTTTGAACAAGACCGCATTTCTTTGTAGTCTTTATCTTTTAATTTTGTAGTCTTATTTTTTATTTTTGACTTATGCATATTGCAGTTATTGGCACGGGGTACGTTGGTTTGGTTACCGGTGCTTGTTTTGCGGAATTCGGCGTTGATGTCACTTGCGTTGATGTCGATACAACTAAAATCGAAAAGCTTAATAACGGAGTCATTCCGATCTATGAACCGGGCCTCGACCAGATCGTCGAGAAGAATGTGAAGGCTGGCCGGCTGCATTTCACCACCGATGTCTCCGACGCAGTAAAAGGCGCTCAAGTAGTCTTCCTCGCTGTCGGCACACCTCCGAAGGATGACGGGTCGCCCGACATGTCTTACTACCAGCAGGCGGCGAAGGACGTTGCGGAAGCCATGAATGGCTACAAGGTCCTGGTCACAAAGTCTACAGTTCCTATCGGAACGGGAAAATGGCTGAGGGATTTCGTCACGACAAATCTCAAAACCCCGACGGAATTTGGCGTCGCTTCGAATCCGGAATTTCTGCGCGAGGGCGCAGCGATCGACGACTTCATGCGACCCGATCGCGTCGTTATAGGAAGTAATGAAGAGCGGGCCATCGAAGTAATGAAGGAGCTTTACCGTCCTCTTTATTTGATCGAGACTCCCATCGTCATCACCTCGCTCGAGGCCGCCGAGTTGATCAAATACGCGGCGAACGCATTTCTCGCGACGAAGATCACGTTCATTAACGAAATCGCCAACCTTTGCGATGCGATCGGATGTGACGTCCATGATGTCGCACGCGGGATGGGGATGGACAATCGCATCGGCCGGAAGTTCCTGCATCCTGGTCCCGGTTACGGCGGCTCATGTTTTCCGAAGGACACTCGAGCATTGACGACCGTCGCCGATCAGTTCGGCGTTGAGACTCGCATCGTCGACGCCGTGATCGAAGCGAACGAGCGTCAACGCGACGCGATGATTC
>Ga0105249_10005139_pt1 | contig 11290 bp, 3 predicted proteins | sample KBSS44metaG_FD_81522 | JGI IMG/M metagenome (GOLD analysis project Ga0105249, IMG submission 81522) | Switchgrass rhizosphere microbial communities from Kellogg Biological Station, Michigan, USA - KBS S4-4 metaG | ecosystem: Host-associated > Plants > Roots > Rhizosphere > Soil | place...
ATCGTCAGCGACGTCTACGCACCGCAGAAGCTGGTCATCGTCGATGCCCAGGGCCGGCTGCAGGGAAGCTATGTCTCACGCCTCAACCTGCTCGATCGCGAAGCCGGCATGTACGTCTTCGAGCATGTCGTGGTCGACTCTGAGACCGACGAAGTGCTCTACCGCAAGGAGCTGGCCCCGACCATCAACCGCAACCTGGCCGTGCCGACGACCTTCGATCCGAGCAGCTGGATCGATGCCTCCAATTACACCTTCACCGGGAGCGAAGTTGCAATCGCCGCGGCGGCAAGCGAGCCGGGCGGCGACGATACGTTGCTCCTCGAGGACATCACCGGCAATCCCGGAGTCACCGGCGACAAGACCATCGCGCTCACCGATCTCACCTTCGCCTTCGACATCGCCGGAGGCAATCCGATCGACCTCATCGTCACCATCGCCGGGACCTCGGATTCGGTTCGGATCAAGAACTTCCGCAACGCCGGCGCGGCGACCGTCAATGCCAGCCAGGCGATCGAGACGATTCAATTCTCCGACGGCAGCTCGGCCAATCTCGCCGGCCTGTTGTTCGACTCCGCCGGCAACTTCCTGTCCGCCAGCGCCGACACCCAAGCGGCGCCGGTCGACGATTTCATCATCAACGCGACCGCGACGACGCTGAGCGGCGGCTTCGGCAACGACACGCTGCTCGGCGGGAGCGGCAACAATACGCTGCAGGGCGGCGACGGCGACGACATGCTGGTCGGCGGGCTGGGATCCGACAGCCTGCAGGGCGGGCTCGGGTCCGACACGGTCAACTACGTCGGCTCCGACGGCGGGATCGGGGTCACGGTCAACCTCGGCACCGGCGCCGGCAGCGGCACCGGCACCGAAGCGGCCGGCGATACCTATTCGAGCATCGAGAATGTTGTGGGCTCGCAGTTCGCCGACACGCTGACCGGCAGCGACGTCGACAATGTGTTGAAGGGCAATCGCGGCAACGATGTGCTGAGTGGCGGCGGCGGCACCGGTAATCTGAAGGGGCTGGGCGCCGATGTGCTGATCGGCGACGACGGCGACGACACGCTGACCGGCGGAGTTCATGAGGACAATCTCGACGGGGGCGCCGGCAACGACATTCTCGAGGGCGGCGGCGACCGTGACGTGCTTGCCGGGGGCGACGGCAACGATATCCTGCGCGGCGATCAGACGACCAGCAGCGGAGTCGAGGGCGCCGACGAGATCGGCGGCAATCTGCTGCTCAACGAGAGCTTCGAGAATGCCCTCGACGGGTCCGCGACCGCCGGATGGAAGTCGTCGTCGACCCAGGCCGTGCAGTTCATCACGACCGGAGTCACGGGCTTGTCCGGGACGCGCGCGGTCCATCTCGAGGATTCGAGCGGCAACATCACGCTCAGCCAGGACATCGCGAATCTGAGCGCCGGCGAGAGCCTCTCGCTGCAATTCCTGCTCGGCGGCAAGGTCGCGGGTGCGACCAGCACGGTCGAACTGCTGTGGAACGGCGAGGTGATCGCGACCTACACCAACGCGACGACGACGCTGACCAACACGACGATCGCCATCCCCGTCGCCAAGGTCCTCGACGGTACCAACACCTTGTCGTTCCGCGGCGCTGGCACAGCCGACGGATCCGGCGGAGTCATCGACAATGTCCGGCTGACCCGCACCGGCGGCGCGGCCGACCAGCTGATGGGCGGTGCCGGCAGCGACCGGCTGCTCGGCGGCGGCGGCAATGATGTGCTGCTCGGCGGCGACGGTGACGACCGGTCGACGATCAACGTCGTCGCGGGCGCAACCGCGCAGACGTTCGTGGCCGGTCTTTACGGCGGCGCCGGCGACGACGTCCTCGATGGCGGGGCGGGCAACGACACGCTCGACGGCGGCGCGGGCAACGACAAATATTTGTTCGCGGCCGGCAGCGGCAGCGACGACGTCATCATCAACGGCGGTCAGGACGACATCGTCTATGACGGCATTGCGGCCAACCAATTGTGGCTGCGCCAGGTCGGGTCGGATCTCGAGATCACCGCGATCGGCCTCGGCTCGACGGTCCTGGTCAAGAACTGGTTCTCGGGAACCACCAACCAGGCGCGCCGCATCGTCACCACCGACACCTCGCTTGCGCGCAGCGACGTCCAGGCGCTGGTCAGTGCCATGGCGGCGGTCAGCAGCTCGGTGCCGTCGAGCTGGCCGGCCGCGCCGACCCAGGCGTTCACCGACGCCTACACCGCCGCGTGGCAGAGCAACGCCGGCTTTACCGATCGCGCGGTCTACATCGGGACCAGCGGCAACGACACGCTGACGGCCGATCCGCTGCTCGTCGGCGGAGTGAAATTCTATTCACTGGCGGGCACCGACACGCTCACCGGCTCGGCGAGCGACGACGAGTTCCACGTTGGCGTCGACAGCGGGTTCGATACCATCACCGGCGGCGCCGGCACCGACACGATCATCGCCGACGTCGACAACGCGACGATCGGTCTCACCTCGATCAATTCGGTCGAGGCGATCAACGGCAGCGGCAAGACCAACGTCGTGATCAACGTCAACACCGGAGCGACGATCGACTTCACCTATGTGACACTGACCGGGATCGCGAAGATCAACGGCAGCAGCGGCGTCGAGACGATCACCGGCAGCGCCGGCGACGATGTCATCATCGGTGCCGCCGGCAACGACGTCCTCAAGGGCGGGGACGGCAACGACACGATCCGCGGCGGAGGGAACAACGACAATCTCGACGGCGGCGCCGGCATCGACACCTACGACGCGTCGGACGTCACTGCGAACGGTACGATCACCATCAGCAGCACGGGGTCGACCCAACACACCGCCGGCAATGGCGGAACGGCGACCACCGACACGTTGGTCAACTTCGAGAATGTCATCGGCGGCAGCGGAGCGGACACGATCAATGGGTCCGACGTCGACAATATTCTGACCGGCGGCGGCGGCAGTGACGTCCTCAAAGGCGGCCTCGGCAACGACACTGCGAGCTACGCCACAATGACCACGGCGTTCGCAACCCCGACGGTCGATTCGGCGAGCGGCATTTCGATCAACGGTGTCCGCGCGGATCTAAAGGTCAACAGCTCGACCAACGGCACGACCGCACCGACGACCAAGGCCTCGCAGAGCGACGCCGCAGGCGACTGGTTCTATCAGATCGAAAATCTGACCGGATCGAACTTCAACGACCTGCTGACCGGCGACGATGGCGCCAACAAGCTGGCAGGCGGCGCCGGCAACGACGCGCTTTACGGTGGCCTCGGCAACGACGAACTCACCGGCGACGCGGGCAATGATTATTTGGACGGGCAGGGCGGGGACAATAGCGCCGTCTTCGCCGGCAAATATGCCGACTATGTGATCACCACTGGAGCGACGACGTCCATCACCGGTACCGGGGTCAGCGCGGTCGACGGCACCGACACCCTCAAGAACATCCACTGGGTCAGATTCTCCGACATTACGATCAGCCTCGGCATCGAAGCCAACAGCGCGCCGGTGCTCGGCGAGCCGACGATGCAGGACGGGGTGTGGGAAGACGGCACACCCGCCTCCTACCAGGTTCCGGCAACCGCCTTCATCGACCTCGATGCCGGCGACGCAATGCTTCTGTCGGCGACGCTCGCCGACGGCAGCGCTCTGCCGTCGTGGCTGACGTTCAACCCGGCGACGAGGACGTTCAGTGGCACGCCGCCGCTCGCCAGCGTCGGCTCGGTGCTCGAGATCAAGGTCACCGCGACCGACTCGAGCTTCTCGATATCCGACAATTTCCTCCTGACCATCACTCAGGCGAAGGGCGCAAACGTCAACGGCACGGCGGGCGCGGACGTGCTCGCCGGCACCTTCCGCGACGAGACGATGATCGGGCTCGCCGGCAACGACACGTTCACGGGCTCTGCCGGTGCCGACGTGATCGACGGCGGAGCGGACCTTGACCTGGTCGACTATTCCGCGTCCGCTGCGGCGGTCAGCGTGGACCTGACCTCGGGCATCGCGGGCGGCGGCGACGCCGCGGGCGACACGCTGATCTCGATCGAGCAGGCGACCGGCTCGGCCTTCGACGATTCGCTGCTGGGGACCGCCGGCAATGACGTGCTGCGCGGCAATGACGGCGCTGACCTGCTCGATGGACGAGCCGGCGACGACACGCTCTACGGCGGAGCCAGCGCCGACCAGCTCCTCGGCGGCGCCGGCAACGATGTGATCTACGCGCGCGCCGCGGCCGACGGCAGCCTCGAAGACCTGATCGACGGCGGCAGTGGAGTCGACGAGCTGCGAATGACCGACAGCCTTTATGGTGCGATCGTCAATCTCGCGTCGCCGAGCGGCAGTCCGGCCTCGATCGAGCATGTCGTCGGTTCAAACTTTGCCGACGCAATCACCGGCAACGATTATGCCAACAGCCTGGCGGGAGGGCTCGGCGACGATGCGGTCTCCGGCGGCCTCGGCAGCGACACGCTTTACGGCGGCGCCGGCAACGACACGCTCTACGGCAACGAGGGCAATGATACGCTGCGCGGCGAGGACGGCAATGACCGCCTCTCGGGCGACACCGGGAACGACATCTTCTATGGCGGCAACGGGATCGACACGCTCGACTATGGGGCTTCGGCCGCCGGTGTCACGGTAAACCTCACGACCTTCACGTTGAACGGCGGCGATGCCACCGGCGACATCTTCGGCGACGCCGTCGGCGACGGGACCATCGAGAATGTCGACGGCTCGGCCTTTGGCGATACGCTGACCGGTTCGGCGATCGCCAACCAGCTGTCCGGCGGCGCCGGCGACGACACTATCGACGGCAGTGGCGGCGACGATGTGCTCGACGGCGGCGCGGGCATCGATAGCATGTTCGGCGGCACCGGCAACGATACGGTCAAGGGCGGCGACGGCGCCGACACGCTGCGCGGCGACGCCGGCAACGACACGATCTACGGTGACGGCGCCGGTAGCGGCACCGGCGACGACATCATCTATGGCGGCGACGGCAACGACTGGATCGACGGCGAAGCGGGCAACGACACGATTGCCGGCGAGCTCGGCACGGACACCATCTTCGGCGGCGCCGGGAACGACACCATCCTGGCGCTGGTCGTGGGCGAGGACACCATCGACGGCGGATCGGGTACCGATACGGTAAGCTTCGCGGCCGCGGCCGCGGGAGTTACCGCGGACCTCACCAATGCGGGGCACAAGCTGACCAGCATCGAGGGGCTGATCGGCACCGCGTTTGGGGACAGCCTGACGGCCGGCGCGGGCAGCCAGACGCTCGACGGCGGCGCGGGCGACGACACGATCACGGGCGGCGCCGGGGCCGATACGCTGATCGGCGGGTCGGGGATCGACACGCTCAATTACAGCGGCTCGGCAGTCGGCTCTAATTTCCAGAGCGGCGCGATCGGGTCGTCGGTGGTCAACGGCGTGACCATCGTCAGCGCGGTCGACCGCACGCTGAACGGCGTCGACGTAAACCTGCTCGCTCAGACGGCGGCCAACGCCGACGCGGCCGGCGATACGATCTCCGGCTTCGAGAATCTCACTGGCTCGGCCTTCGCCGACCGGCTGCAGGGCAATTCTTCGAACAGTATCGTCCGCGGCGGTGCGGGCGACGACGTCATCTACGGTGGCGCCGGCGACGACACGCTCTACGGCGACGACGGCAACGACTTCGCCTTCGGCCAGGCGGGCAATGACAATCTCTACGGCGGAAACGGCGACGACCGTCTGTTCGGCGAAGGCGCCACCGACCATCTTTACGGCGAGGCGGGTAACGACGTGCTCGACGCCGGCGACGCCGGCGACGTACTCGACGGCGGCACCGGGAACGACATCCTGATCGGGGGGCTTGGCGCGGACCTGTATGTGATCGGCCGCACGTCGGGCAACGACACGATCTACAATTACGACGACGACAGCGCGCTCGACGCCGTGTCCTACGACGACATCAGTGTGACTTATCGGGACTTGTGGTTCACCAAGGTTGGCAAGGATCTCGTGGTCAAGATCCTGGGAACGACCACAGCAACCACGATCAAGGACTGGTTCATCAATTCGACGGCCGGCGACTGGATCGCGGCCGACAACTTCTACGTCGACATGTTCATCGCCAACACGCGGGTCAACCGGCAGGTCGACCTCGCCCGACTCCTTGGAGTGTCTTACGGAGTGGCCGAACCGGCGAGCTACAGCGCGCTGACCGCGGCTCAGCAGAACCAGATCGAAACGGCGTGGGGCAACAATGCGGTCCCGACCGTCGCCGCGGTTGCTGGCAATCCGACCACCGTCAATGAGGACGGGTCGATCAACCTCCGCTTCACCGTCGCGGACGCCGAGACCCCGGCGGCCGGGCTGTCGATCGTGGTGATCACTGACGGGGTGCTCCAGACTGTCCCGGGCTCGGACATCCGAGTGATCGACGCGTCGACACGCGAAGTAACGATCCGGCCGTCGGCGAATGCCAGTGGGACGGGAAATGTGCGGGTCCGCTCCTATGACGGAGCGCTCTATTCGAACGAGCTGGTCGTCCCGATCAGCGTCACTCCGGATCCGGACGGCGTTTCGCTGACGGTGCCCGCCAGCAAGTCCGGCATCGCCGGATCGGCGATCAGTCTCAACGGCATCGTCGCGAACCTGATCGACAACGACGGGTCGGAAGGTCTTTATTACATCTACGTCGACGGCTTGCCCGCCGGCGCGACGCTTAGCTCGGGCGGGTTCAGCTCGACCACCGCCTCGACCAATATTACCGGCTGGAACCTTTCGACCCTGACCGTCACGCCTCCTGCCGGCGCTACGAATTTCACCCTGACCGTGCGTGCGCGCTCGACGGAGCTCGCCACCGGCGCGGTCTCGTCCGTCGAAGCTTCGGGAACGATCGCGATCAGCCTCAACAGCGCGCCGACGGGCATCACCGTCAGCCCTGTCGCCTTCAACGAGAATGTCGCCGGAGCGCTGGTCGCCACGCTGGCCGGAGTCGATCCCGACGCCGGCAATACCTTCACCTACACGATCGTCGGCGGTGCGGATGCGGCGAAGTTCGTCATTTCCGGCGCCAATCTGTCGCTCGCTCCGGGCCAGTCGCTGAACTACGAGGCGGGACCGGCGGTCATCGATCTCAAGGTACCGACCAGGGCGGCCTGACCTACACGCGGGCCGGCGTCCAGATCACTGCGACCAACGTCAACGAGGCGCCGTCCGTCCCAACCGACGTCAACGCGACCGGCGGGTCCGGGTCGAGCGGGGTCGTTGCGACCATCGCGGAAGGGGCGACTGGCGCCGTCGGCATCACGCTCAGCGCCACCGACCCCGACGGGGCCACGCCGACCTATTCGCTGGTCACCAACCCCAACGGCTGGTTCAGCATCAATGCCAGCACCGGCGTTATCTCCGTCGCTGCCGGGCAAACCGTCAACTACGAGGCGACCACCAACGGCCAGGTCGCGATCACCGTCGCCGCTACCGACGGCACTCTGACGACCCAGAATGCGGCGATGATCATCAACGTCACCGACGTCAACGAGGCGCCGACCCTCGCCGCCACCGCTTCCGTCCACCTCAGCGAGACAGCGCCGCAAAATGCGGTGGTCATCGACATCGACGCCGGCGATCCGGACACGTCCGCGGCCTTCGGCACGGCGAGCCACCGCTACAGCATCCTCACCGGCACCGGCTCGACCTATTTCTCGATCGATCCGCTCACCGGGGTGATCAAGACCGCGACGTCGGGCGCACCGTTCGATTATGACGCGGGCGTTCGCAGCTATGTGCTGACCGTCCGCGTCATCGACAATAGCGGCACCGGGCTGAGCGCCGACCAGGCGCTGACCGTCACCATCGATCCGGTCCAGGAGAATCCGACCAATCCCGGCGCCTTCAGCGGCAGCATCAACGAGAATGCGACCGGTGTCGTCGCAAACATCGCCGGGTCGACCGATCCGGAGGGCGAAGCAATCACCTATGATTTCGCCGCGGGCGGCAACCCGGGCGGGCTGTTCAGCGTCACTCCGGGCGGCCAGCTCAGCCTTAACACCGCGATCGACTATGAAGGTCGCGCGTCGACGGCCTTCGCGGCTGGCTATGCCGACGTCCAGATCGTTGCGCGGACGGCGAGCGGCGGAGTGTCCGGCATCACCACCGGACGGATCACTTTGCTCAACGTCAACGAAGCGCCGTCAGCGCCGAGCGCGCCGCCGGCCGGAAGCATCACTGAGAACACCACCGGCCTCGTCGGGATCACCTTCTCCGGAGCGACCGACCCCGAAGGCGATGCGATCGTCTACCGTTTCGCGGGAGGCGCGACGACGTCGGGCAATTTCTCGATCATCAACAACAACCAGCTCAATGTCGTGACGGCCTTCAACTATGAAGCGCAGACCTCGGCCAGCGTCACGGTCTACGCTTATGCCAACGGCCAGCTCAGTGCGAGCGGAGTCCTGGCGACGGTCAACATCGGCAACCTCGACGACAATTTGCCGGTGATCAGCGGCATCACGATGCAGAACGGTTATACGACGACCATCGCCGAAAACAGCGCGGTGGCTGGAACGGTCATTGCCCAGGCGGCGGCGAGCGACGCCGACGGCGACGCGATCACCTATTCGCTGAGCGGGACCTACGCCAACGCCTTCTCGATCGATGCCGGCGGCAACATCCACGTGGTCTCCGGAATCGATTACGAGAGCCTCGGTGGAGCGACTGCCGCGGGTGTTCAGGCGCCGGTCTCCATCACGCTGACGGTCCGCGCCGCCCAGACCAACAACCCGAACAATTTCACAACGCAGAACTTGGTGTTCAGCGTCGCGGACATCATCGAGCTCCAGCTCGTCATGGACGCCGCTGTCGCATATCCGCGGAGTCCGACCGCGAACGATCCGGAAATCAGCCCACTGAACTGGAATCACACGTTCGATCTGCCGGGCAACTATCTCTACCAGGAATGCATGCGCTTCAATTTCCAGTCCGGTTATGACGCTCACTGGAAGACCATTGTCATCGATAACAACAACAATGGCGCCTACGACACCGGCGACACCATTCTTTATCAGGCGGGGACCGGAGTGTCGGCGGTCAGCACGGTGGGCTACCACTGGGAGGGCGATCCGTTTGTCGGCCAATATGTAAAGGAACTCCCGCCGGTCGTGCTCGACCTTGACGGCTCGGGTATTCGCCAAACCTTCAACACGGCGCAGTTCGACGTCGACGGCGACGGCGAGCAGGATTCGGTCGGCTGGATCTCGGGCGGGCAGGCCTTCCTGGCGCTCGACCGCAACGGCAACGGGACGATCGACGGCGGCTCGGAGATCTCGTTCATGGCTGACCTCGTCGGCGCCAACACCGACCTCGAGGGCCTCCGCGCCTACGACAGCAACGACGACGGCGTCCTCGATGCGCAGGATGCGCGGTTTGGCGAGTTCCTCGTGTGGCAGGATGCGGACGAAGACGGCGTCAGCGACGCCGGCGAGCTAAGGACCCTGGCCGACGCCGGAATCGCCAGCATCGACCTGGCCATCACCGCGGCGTCGCCGTCGGACGATGGCGGGCAGGCCATCCTTGGACTGTCGAGCTTCACGCGCACGGACGGCACCACGGGCGCGGTCGGTGATGTGGCACTCCGCTGGGATCATATCCAGCATGCGCCGCTCGACAGCGTCGAACCGGTTGCCGATCAGGCACTCCCGGACGATGCCATGTTCGCCATCGACCTCGACGGCAACGGCGTGATCGATCCCGGCAGCGAGGCGTTTGCGCTCGGCCAGGCGGTGCCGTTCGATTCCAACGGCGACGGCCGGATCACCGCCGCCGACGCGCGCTATTTCGACCTCCGCCTGTGGACCGACTCGAACCGCAACGGCAGCGCCGAGCTGCTCGAGCTGCGCGGGCTCGACGCCGCGGGCGTCGCTTCGATCGAATTGCCGCGCGAAGCTCCGGAAGTCGAACCGCCGGTGGTCCCGCCGGCGAGCGGCGGCTCGAATCCGGCCCTGCCGGAGGCGCCGACCGATCCGGCGCCGGCGCCCGCGACGGCCGGCGATGTTCCGCACCTCCAGGACGTCCGCCTCGGCCGGATGATCCAGGCGATGGCGGCGTTCGGTGTCGCTGAAGGAGGCCCGGACCTGCTTCGGCAGCAGCCGCATCACTTCTCGGGATTTGACTGGTACCACAGCTCGGCGGCTTGATCGTTGGCGCCGACGAGGGCATGCCGGGGACAGTACGGAACAGGACCTTGAGCGAAACTTCCCAACCCGCGACGGCGCCGCCGACCGTCAGCCACATGCTCGGCGAGATGACCTGGCTGCTGACCCAGTCGCCGCTTCACCGGGCGCTCAGCATTGGCGACCTCGAATGGCTGGTCATGCCGGCGCTGCTCTGCGAGCAATTCTACGTCTTTCGCGACGGCAGCAAGCCGGTCGGCCTGGCGCTGTGGGCGAAGTGCACGCCGGAGGGCGTGAAAAAGCTCGAAGGCGGGATGATCGAGCCGGAAAACCGCCTGACCCTGGACGAGTGGACCAAGGGCGATCAGATCTGGCTGGTCGACCTGATCGCGCCGTTCGCCACGGCGGACAACCGGCAGCGCGAGATCATGCTCGCCGACCTCATCGCGGGACCGCTCGCCGGCAAGGCGTTCAGCTTCCATGAAACGGACCCGCGGACCGGCGCGCGCACCGTCCGCGAGGTCGCCGCCGACGCCGGCGAAAAGCTCAAGGCCGCGATCGAAGCAGCCGTCAACGCCAATTCCTGACCAGCGGTCGCGGACCGCCGCCGCCGCCAATCCGCAGCTCGCGTTGGGCGCGGGGCCGACCTGACGGGGGGACTATTGTTCGCTCGCGTTGCGCTACGTTCCGTGCTGCAAGCGAGACTTAAGTCGGACACTTGAGAGCCGGCGGCGATGGTGACAGACTGACGATTGCATGTCCGACATCGACCCAGGCTCAAACGCGCTGACCGCCGCCCTCGCGTGGCTGCAGGGCACGTTGCTCGGCACCGTCGCCACGACCGTCGCCATCATCGCCATCGCCGCGGTCGGGTTCCTCATGCTGACCGGCCGGATCGACGTGCGCCGCGCGGCGCAGGTGGTGTTGGGGTGTTTCATCATCTTCGGCGCCTCGACCATCGCCGGGGGGATCATCGGCGCGCTGCAGGGCGGGGGCGGGGAGCCCGAAATTGCGCGCGCCGCACCGCCGCCGTCGCCGCCCGCGCTGCCGCCTGCCGCCGCGGTTCCGCAGGCCTCGCAAAGTCCCTACGATCCCTACGCCGGGGCGGCCGTTCCGCAGCGCTGAGCGATAGGATA
>Ga0105249_10005140_pt1 | contig 11289 bp, 8 predicted proteins | sample KBSS44metaG_FD_81522 | JGI IMG/M metagenome (GOLD analysis project Ga0105249, IMG submission 81522) | Switchgrass rhizosphere microbial communities from Kellogg Biological Station, Michigan, USA - KBS S4-4 metaG | ecosystem: Host-associated > Plants > Roots > Rhizosphere > Soil | place...
ACGGGAAAGAAGCATAGTAGTTTGTCATCCTGAGCGAAGCGAAGGATAAAAAATAATGATTGAAGCATTCATGAAAGTGAATGCTTTTTTTATGATTGTACTTAAGCTATTATCAAAAAACGCTTCCCTTCATACATCCCATATTCAATTTCTTTTGGCTTATAATTATTAAATTTGAAAGAGGCAACTATTCCATTTAAAATGAGACATGAATCCATTTTTTCAAAAGATAATAATAGACAGTGTTCTTCGCAATAAAGAACAACTTTCGGAAAAACCGAATTATTCTTCTTATGCATTTGCAAAAGCCTACCGTGAATTCAGAATCTCAGTTATTGCATTTCTAAGAGATATCCTTCTTATTTCATTAGGCATTTTTTCCGCCGCTTTTGGACTTAGAGGGTTTTTAATCCCCAACCATTTTATTGATGGCGGTGCAACAGGTATTGCTTTATTGATAAGCCAACTGACTGTGGCAAAGCTTGAAGTTATGCTTGTGCTAATAAATATCCCGTTCCTGCTTTTTGGGGTTGGGTGTTATCGGAAAAAACTTCGCTATAAAGGCAGCACTAGCGATCACAGGGCTTGCACTTGTATCAGCTTTTGTGGAATTTCCTCTTGTTACAGATGATAAATTGTTAGTCGCAGTATTTGGCGGTTTTTTTCTTGGTGCCGGCATCGGGCTTACTATCAGGGGCGGCGCTGTTATTGACGGCACTGAAGTAGTTGCACTTTATTTAAGTAAACGATTAGGAGCAACTGTTGGCGATATCATTACTATTATAAACATTATAATCTTTGGCATTGCAGCTTATCTTATTTCGATTGATATTGCTTTGTATGCCATGATCACACATCTCGCTGCTTCAAAAACTGTGGATTTTGTGATAGAAGGTATTGAAGAATATACCGGCGTCACCATTATTTCATCACACAATGAAGAAATAAAAGAAATGATCATTAATAAACTTGGCCGCGGCGTTACAGTTTATAGAGGCAAAGGTGGCTTTGGTAAACAAGGTCATACGGATGAAAAAAATATCATCTACACAGTTGTTACCCGTCTTGAAATAAGCCGCCTGAATATTGAAATTCAGAAAATAGATCCCAATGCTTTTGTGATAATGACTGCCATCAAGGATGTAAAAGGAGGTATGATCAAAAAAAGACGCTTGAAACATTAGGCAACCTACTCCTGAAATTAATTCACGTTTCTTTATATCTTTAGCCCAGCCTCCGAATGTCCGAATAACTCCTTCGGAGAGTCTTTCGACCAAACCCTGTTTATGTATCAAAACACCAAGCGCAAAGTTCATATATTGCTTCACCCTGAACTGGGCGAGTCAAAAGCCGATAAGTTTGTCAATGCTTTTATTATTAGCCTGATCGTCTTGAATGTATTAGCAGTAATACTGGAAACAGTGAAACCAATTCAGGAGAAGTATCATACTTTTTTCAGATACTTCGATAATATTTCGGTTGCGATCTTTACTGTTGAATATATTTTAAGAGTGTGGAGTTGCACACACGATCCGCGGTATAAGGGTAGCATAAAAGGCCGGATAAAATACATGTTAACTCCAGGAGCCCTTATTGATCTCTTTGCTTTTTTGCCTAATTATTTCCACGCATTCTTGAATTTTGATTTGCGCATTCTGAGGCTTCTTCGTTTTATGCGGTTTTTTAGATTGTTCAGGCTCACTGCGTATACCAAATCCGCACAAATGATCTTCAATGTTTTCAAATCTAGATTTAATGAACTGTTGTTAAGTTTTATAATGGTGCTCTTTTTGATAGTCATAGCATCTTGCCTGTTATTTTTTGCAGAACATAATGCACAACCAGATTCTTTTTCCAGTATACCTGCAACGATGTGGTGGGCAGTTGTTACGCTTACTACTACCGGCTATGGCGATATGTATCCAATTACTACTATTGGGAGAATTCTGGCTGGTACCATCATGTTAACCGGTGTTGCCCTTTTTGCTCTGCCTGCCGGCATCATTACTGTCGGCTTTCTTGAAGAATTCAGATACAACAAGAAATACAAAGGTCACAACTGTCCGCATTGCGGGATGCCTTTAGATGAGCAACATCATCATGACGATAATGAGATCAACGAGGCTACAAAACCAGTTTGATCATAAAAAAACCGTCTCGCTATAAACGAAACGGTTTACAGATTCAAAATAATTTATCAGAATGCTTTTGCAGGCGTTGCTGGTTTCAGGTTATATTTTTTATTGTACTTGTCGTTAAGCAATTTGTGTTTATCAGTAAGATCTATTTCTCTTCCTTGTATAAATGCATCTGTTACTTTACTCGTACGCATATCAAGCAGATCGCCATCACTGATCACAATGTTTGCATCTTTACCAACTTCTATGCTTCCTGTTTTATCCGCTACTCCCATAATTTTTGCAGCATTTAAAGTAATTGCCTGCAATGCTTCTTCTTTTGACAAACCATAAGTAGCAGCGGTGCCTGCATTATACAAAATATTTTTTCCACGGGTTTGTGCATCGTCATCTGAAATTGAAAAAACCACGCCGGCTTTTTGTAATGCAGCAGCTGATTTGTATGGTTGATCCACATCATCATCTTCGGCTGTAGGAAGACTATGCATTTGACTCAATACAACAGATACATTATGCTGTTTCAACAGGTCAGCTATTTGCCAGCTATCACTGCCGCCAACGATCACAACATCAAAATTGAATTGTTTAACAAAGTCAAGGGCGATCAGCATTTGTCTTACAGTATTTCCATGCACATAAAATTTCTGGCTTTTATCAAACAAACCTTTTACTGCTTCAAACTTCAGGTTGGTTTCTTTATGTGCACCCTCGGCAAAATATGCTTTTGCCTGTGTAAAGAAAGATTTCAATTCTTCAATTTTAGCCAAGCCTTCTTTTACAGGATCAGAAGTATTGCCTTGCTGTGGACCAAAACGACCACCGCCTCCACCGCCAAACCTGCTAAAGTCAGGACGAGGCATTAATGAAGGCATATATAAATGCATGCCTCCATCAGTTTTTACTGCTGCATCCTGGTAGTTCCATGCATCCAATTGCACAACTGAGGATGAGCCGGCAAGAAAACTTCCTTGCGGTACAATATTAGCCATCAATATTCCGCTCGAACGAAGCGTATTGATCACTTTTGAATCGGTGTTGTAAGCAACTATTGATCTAACATTCGGATTCATATCGCCAAGTTCTCGTACATCAGTAGATGCCCTTACGGCTGATATTTCAACCAAACCAAGATTACTTACGGGTAAAATGATACCGGGATAAACCTGTTTTCCTTTTGCATCAATAACTTTTGCCCCTGCAGGTACTGTGATATCGCTACCAACTTTTTCAATTTTACCATCCTTGATCTGGATAACTCCATTGTTGATAACAGTTCCGTTACCAACATGAATGTTAGCATTTGTAATAAACATCACGCCTTTTTGCGGTGGCGCCGGCAACATCGATTCCTGCGAAATTGCTGCCAGAAAAAAACCACCTAATACGATTGAAAAAAATATTTTTTTCATTATAAATATTTTATTGGTTATCGAGATTGTCAGCATCAATGGTGAGCAAGCCATGACTATGGCCATGATCGCTGCAATTAAATATAAGTTGATAGCTTGGCACAGCCGGAATAACCGGCGCACCACTTCTTTTTTCTCCATTCATTTTTTTAATAAGACGTGTTCTTTCTGCATCAACCCATTTTTGCATTTCCGCATCTTTTGCCCTGTCAAAATAAATTGTGCCATCAACAATTGTATACAATGATTTTGCATAAATGCTTAAAGGATCATCACTCCAAACCACCACATCTGCATCTTTACCAACTTTTAAACTACCAACTCTATTATCCACATGCAACATTTTTGCAGGATTTAATGTAACCATTTTGAAAGCTTCATCTTCACTAAGATCGCCATATTTAATTGTCTTGGCTGCTTCCTGGTTCAGGCGACGAGCCATTTCAGCATCATCAGAATTGATAGCGACATTCAAACCAACCTTATGCATGATCGCTGCATTGTAAGGTATTGCATCTTCCACTTCCATTTTATATGCCCACCAATCAGAGAAAGTAGATGCATTAGATCCGTGCTTCAGCATTTTATCGGCCACTTTATATCCTTCCAAAATATGTGTGAATGTGTTTACTTTAAACCCAACTTTATCAGCAACATCAATCAAGCCGGTAATTTCACTTTGAACATAAGAATGGCAAGTGATAAATCTTTTCTTATCTAAAATTTCTACAAGAGCATCCAATTCGAGATCACGACGAGGCATTACCAAACCTGTCAAAGGTTTTTTAGCTTTTACCAATTTATCTTTTTCAGTATTATAATCCTCCCATGCTTTTTTATAATCTTTTGCACGGGTAAATGCATCGATCAATACTTGTTCAACTCCCATTCTTGTATCAGGATAACGGGCATTGCCTTGCGTAGCTGCCGAACGTTTTACATTTTCTCCTAATGCAAATTTGATAAAGCCATCAGCTCCTTTAAATTTCAGATCCTCAGCATTAGCGCCCCAGCGAAGTTTTATCAATTGTGTTTGCCCACCGATGACGTTTGCAGAACCATGCAAAATATGAGATGTAGTAACACCACCACTAAGCTGGCGATATATATTTATATCATCAGGATTTAAATTATCTGTGATCCTAACTTCAGATGTTACACTTTGTGCACCTTCATTAATTGAAGCAGCAGCAATATGTGAGTGTTCATCAATGATACCCGGAGAAACATATTTGCCTGTACCATCGATAACTTTTGCACCAGCATCAGAAAGATTTTTTCCAATTGCAGCGATCTTTCCATCTTTTAATAGAATGTCACTATTCTGAAGAACACCTTCTTTTTCATTAGTCCAAATTGTTGCATTCTTAATTAGAATAGTTTCTTGTTTTGGCTGAGTTCCTTCTTCAAAACCAAAAGGCTCGAAAGGATATAAAACTTTGCCAATAGCAATCGGGTCTTTTTTCTTAATGCTATCGGGTTTTGCTTCGGCAGCTTTTTCTAAAACAGCAGTCCATGTCAATGAATTTCCCAATGAATCAGTTCCTGTACCATTCCATTCAGTTCCGCTGCTATAACCAGAAAGCCTTGTTGCACTTGCAGGCAATTGAGCAGCTTGTTGTCCGCCACCAAAACCGCCGCCGCCAAATCCTCCTCCCCCTCCACCACCGGGGCCACCGCTACCTCTCTGCCTCCGAACCATTGTGGCATAACTAAGCTTTACATTTTTCCCATCATAAGTAAACTTTGTACTCATGGTATCTTTTCCAAACATGCTCAGCGAACTGTTGGATTTTACATCAAGAGTATAATTTTCAACACCAGCAGGAGTATTAACTGTAAGTTTATAAGTACCGGCAATATTTGTCCAGGCATCTTCTTTTACAGAATATTTTTCCCCCTGTACCCAGTTTTGAATGATCACTGATTTTTCATTGAACAACGGGCCGTTGGTAATTATAAAATTGGCGATCTTTCCTTCATCAAGGCTTCCGACATTATCATAAATACCCAAAAGTGTTGCGGGAGTTTTTGTCAACGCCTCCATTGCCTTAGTTTCACTTAAACCATAATCAATTGCTTTGCGAAGATTTGTCCAAAATTGAGTTATGTTTCTAAGATCAGCAGTTGTAAGACAGAAATTAATTCCTGCTTTTTCAAAGTAAGCAGCGTTTGCAGGCGCCATTTCCCAATGTTTCATATCATTTAAAGAAACAAATCTTGCTTCACTGGGATCTTCAACATCCTGTGCTTGCGGGAAATTTAATGAAATGATAAATGAAGCGTTACTTGCTTTCATTTCTTTAATACGCTGGTACTCATTACCACCGCCCTTTAAAATATATTGGACACCAAACTCATCTCCTATCTTATCAGCACGAAGACAATTCCATTTATCATTTGCGTCAAATATTTGAGGCAAGCCCTGGTTATTATTCCATGCTTCCAAACTGATGTTCACTCCTTCTTCCACTGGTTTTTGTTTATACCATTGTGCATCAAGAAAAGATTGGCGAAGCAATGCAATGCTGCCCATCATTGAGCTAGGATAACTTTGTGTGGAAGTCCCTTTATTAAATGAATAATGAGCCGATGCTTTTTCTTTTAGCATCACCAAATTTTCTTTTGAATTGGCAAGTGTAACAATAGTGCCGGTACCACGGGCAATACCATCTCTTACATGACTAAGCACCGTACCGAAACCAGCTTCACGTAACGGTTTTGCTTTCGCATCATCAATAGCAAATACTTTAAATGCATCCGCTTCACTTTTTATAGCCTGGTTCCATCCATAGGCACCTTTAGCATTTGAAGTAAATTGTTGTGCACCAAAAAAGCCACCAGCCCCGCCTGCACCCTGACCTTGCTGAGTGGGAAGTGTTGTTCCATAATCGGCATAAATATCAATAAACGATGGGTAAATGAATTTTCCTTTGCAGTCAATTTCAATAGCGCCTGCAGGAACTTTTACCGAAGTACCGACGGAAATAATTTTTCCGTCTTTAATTACCATAGTAGCATTATTGAGGGTAGTTGCTACGTCCTTTACAATAGTTGCGTTTGTGAAAGCATAAGTGCCATGTCTTGGATCAACAACTCCGTTTTCGGGAAATGTTGCCTGCCCTGATAAATTAGATGCGACCGGGAATAATGCCAACACAAAAATCAACCTGTAGATAAACAGAGATTTTCTCATTGTGATTAGTTTTTTGGAATAAGATGTTTTTTCAAAAAAGAACTTGCGAATAGGGACGCCGAATTTATAACAAATGGAGGAAATCAAGCCGAAGACTTTATGAAAGGCATTCTGTTTACGAAAATCTGACATTGTCAGGGCTATAAACTTTGGTTACCTTTGAGCCCAATCAATTTTGCCATATGCCGGGCATCAAATCATTAATTACAATACCTGATTTTAGTTTGTCACCACGGATCGACCAGGTGGGTGTAGAAGAAAGGGCTTCCCGTTTTACAAAAAGAAGCATCAAGAAAGAAACCAAGATGAATGGGCTGAAGCTTGTGTTGAATATGATCGACCTTACAACACTTGAAGGAAAAGATACAGAGGGCAAAGTGAAACAACTTTGTTATAAAGCAATGCATCCGCATGATGCTTTGCCCGGTTTACCGACCGTAGCAGCAATTTGTGTTTATCCGTCTATGGTAAAAGTGGCAAAAAAAGCGTTGGGTGATTCAGGAATAAACGTTGCATCTGTTGCCACTGCGTTTCCAAGTGGGCAGGCACCAAAAGAAATAAAGATCCGCGACACAAAATATGCGGTTGAACAAGGCGCCGATGAAGTGGACATGGTTATCAGCCGCGGAAAGTTTCATTCTGGTGAATATAATTTTGTTTTTGATGAAATAGCAGCCATCAAAGAAGCCTGTGGTGATGCAAGATTAAAAGTTATTTTAGAAACCGGTGAGTTAGGCACCATGGATAAAGTTCGTCGCGCAAGTGATATTGCCATGCATGCCGGCGCTGACTTTATAAAAACATCTACCGGCAAAATTCAACCAGCAGCAACCATGCCGGTAACATTGGTAATGTTGGAAGCAATCAGGGACTATTATTATAAAACAGGAAGAATGGTAGGTATGAAACCGGCGGGAGGAATTTCAAAGTCAAAACTGGCCTTACATTATTTAGTAATGTTGAAAGAAACGTTGGGTGAAGACTGGATGAATAATCAGTGGTTCCGTTTTGGCGCAAGCAGTTTGGCAAATGATGTGTTGATGCAGATTATGAAAGAAAAAACAGGAGTTTACCAGGCGGCGAATTATTTTTCGGTAGATTAACCCCCTGTCACCTAAAGGGGAACTTAGATTGAAGATTTTTTTATGTTTTGAATTTTCTTTGCTCCGTAGGACAAAATATCAATAGCTCCGGGTTTTAACTCGGGGATTGAATGAAAGAATTTTTAAAGAACCTCTACGGGGTTCAACATTGTTGAATAGAATTACTGGAAGCACAAAAGTGCGACGCAACAGACGATGATAGAAGTAGAACAGTTGACATCATAAATAAAAAATTGCATGCCAAAGACAATTTCAAAAAAGAAAAGCAATACCATCAAACTGAAATTTGATACCTGGCAATATGCACCAGCGCCGGAAAGTAAAAGCGCTGCGAGTATCAAATCGCAATATGATCTTTTTATAAATGGCGAATGGGTAAAACCATCAGCCAATAAATATTTTGATACGATCAACCCGGCAACGGAAGAAAAGCTTAGCGAAGTAGCTGAAGCAAATGTTACTGATGTTGACAAGGCAGTTTCATCAGCAAGAAAAGCCTATGAAAAAGTTTGGAAAAAAATGCCAGCGAAAGAAAGAGCAAAATATATTTTCCGAATTGCAAGAATGGTACAGGAAAAAGCCAGAGAGTTAGCGATCATTGAAACATTAAATGGCGGCAAGGCAATTCGTGAAAGCCGCGACTTTGATATACCTACTGCAGCAAATCATTTTTTTTACTACGCAGGTTGGGCTGATAAATTAGAATATGCTTTTCCAAATCGCAAAACTGAATCACTTGGGGTAGCAGGACAGATCATTCCATGGAATTTTCCTTTATTAATGGCCGCATGGAAAATTGCACCTGCATTAGCAACAGGAAATACGGTTGTATTAAAACCTGCTGAAACAACTTCTTTAACTGCTTTAAAACTGGCTGAGATAATACAAGAATCGGATCTGCCGCCAGGCGTTGTAAATATTATTACAGGTGCCGGTGCAACCGGTGCTGCGATTGTTAATCATCCTGATATAAATAAAATTGCTTTTACTGGCTCAACAGATGTTGGAAAAATAATTCAACGAGCCATTGCAGGAACAAATAAAAAAGCAACACTGGAGTTGGGTGGTAAAGCTGCTAATATAATCTTTGAAGATGCCCCTATCGACCAGGCAGTTGAAGGCGTGATCAATGGAATTTATTTTAACCAGGGACATGTTTGTTGTGCAGGTTCCCGTTTATATGTTCAGGAATCTGTCGCCAAAGAAGTAATACGGAAATTAAAAGACAGAATTGAATCATTGATTGTTGGTGACCCGATGGATAAGAACACTGATATCGGCGCTATCAATTCAAAACAACAATTAGAAACAATTCATAAGTATATCAAGATCGGAACAGAAGAAGGAAGTGAAATGTATCAAAGCAGTTGTTCGTTGCCAGGCAAAGGCTTTTGGTGCAGGCCAACACTATTTACAAATGTTGCTCAAAGCAATCGAATTGCGCAAGAAGAAATTTTCGGACCTGTATTAGCAGTACTTACTTTCCGAACTGATGACGAAGTGATTGAAAAAGCAAATAACTCACCTTATGGTTTGAGTGCAGGTGTGTGGACAGATAAAGGTTCCAAGATCTTTAATATGACAAAGAGAATGAGAGCGGGTGTGATCTGGGCAAATACATTTAATAAGTTCGATCCAAGTTCTCCTTTTGGTGGGTACAAAGAAAGTGGTTATGGAAGAGAGGGTGGATTGCATGGGTTACTTCCTTATTTAAACCTTAACCCCCTGTCCCCCTAAAGGGGAGACTTAGATCGAAATAGTCTTTTGTTTTTGAAAAGAAATAGAAATCAAAATGAGTAAAACAGAAATTAAAAAATCTTCTTTGAGCATTAGTGAGAATGGTTTGGAGAAAAAAACTTCTTCAAAGCGATTGGAAGTATTGAAGACTTATAAAATTTATATCGGCGGGCAGTTCCCAAGAACTGAGTCTGGCAGATATTATGTTCCAACAAATGCTGCTGGTAAAAAATTGGCCAATGTTTGCTTGAGTTCAAGAAAAGATTTTCGGGATGCGGTTGTTGCGGCGAGGAGTGCATTTGGTAGTTGGAGCAACAGGGCTGCTTTTAACCGTGGACAAATTCTTTATCGCATGGCAGAAATGCTGGAAGGAAGAAAAGCACAATTCATTGAAGAGTTAATACAACAGGATTCATCAAAAGGAAAAGCAGAGAAGGAAGTAAATCTTGCTATTGATCGGTTAATATATTATGCAGGCTGGTGTGATAAGTATCAACAACTTTTCAGTGCAGTAAATCCCGTTGCCAGTTCTCATTTTAATTTTTCCGTTCCTGAACCGACAGGTGTAGTTTCCATAATTGCTCCGCAAAATGATTCATTGTTGGGACTGGTTTCTGTAATTGCTCCCGTCATTACCGGTGGAAATACTTGTGTTGTACTTGCATCTGAAACAAAACCTCTTTGCTCGGTTACTTTTGCTGAAGTGTTGAACTCATCTGACCTACCCGGGAGTGTTGTAAATATTTTAACAGGAAAAGTCTCTGAGTTGGCGACCTGGTTTGTTGATCACATGGACGTGAATGCAACCATTTTCTGTGAAAATGATTCTGAAATAAAAAAAATGATGCAGGAAAAAAGTGCGTTAAACCTGAAACGTATTTTCTTTTATGATAAAGTGAAATGGAATACTGACCAGGGTCAATCTCCTTATTTTATTCTGGATACTCAGGAAGTAAAAACCACCTGGCATCCCATCGAAAATATTGCGGGATCAGGCGGCGGATACTAAACCCTGACATTTATTTGGCTATATTTTTGCACAACGAATTTTATGAACAAGATTTTTTTAATTGCTGTCTTACTTTTTTCGCTCAATTCATTTTCCCAGGATACAACCTGGCATAAAACATCCGATACTTCTTCGGTCATAGTGCATAAAGATCCACGGATCGATCTGTTGGTTAAAAAACAAATACAGATCAATGAAGAAACTAGCCGTGAATCAAGACGTGTTGGCAAAGGTTACCGCCTGCTTGTGATCAATACCAGCAAAAGAGACGAAGCTGCTGCTGCTAAAACAACCGTGTACACTTTTTTCCCCGAATTAAAGTCTTACCTCCTTTACCAGGCGCCTTACTTTAAATTGAAAGTTGGAAATTTTAAGGATAGGAAAGAAGCAGAAGATTACCGGGAAAGATTACAGAAATATTTTCCTAAGGGTGTTTTTATCATGAATGATACAATAGAATTAAAATTAGATAAAGAAGCAGAGGCCGTCAGCCGTAACTAATCACTTAGATACCTCGACTATATTTTCCATAATAGAATGAGCTTTAAATTTAGTGTCTCGGTATGACAAAGTCAATCGTTATTTTTGCCGGATGATCGAGAAAATTAAAAAACTGGCAAAAGAATACTCTGCAGAATTTATTGCGATACGTCACCATCTTCATGCTAATCCTGAACTGAGCTACCAGGAATTTGAA
>Ga0105249_10005143_pt1 | contig 11289 bp, 7 predicted proteins | sample KBSS44metaG_FD_81522 | JGI IMG/M metagenome (GOLD analysis project Ga0105249, IMG submission 81522) | Switchgrass rhizosphere microbial communities from Kellogg Biological Station, Michigan, USA - KBS S4-4 metaG | ecosystem: Host-associated > Plants > Roots > Rhizosphere > Soil | place...
CACATGGCGATCGTCGTCGACGAATACGGCGGCGTCGCCGGCCTCGTCACGATCGAGGACGTGCTCGAGCAGATCGTCGGCGACATCGACGACGAGCACGACGACGACGACGACGAACAGACGATGATCCAGCCCGGTCCGAACGGCGAATTCCTGGTCAATGCGCTGACCCCGATCGCCGAGTTCAACGAACGCTTCGGCAGCGAGTTCAGCGACGAGGAATTCGACACCGTCGGCGGCATGGTGACCTCCGAGATCGGCCATCTGCCCGAAGTCGGCGAAGAAACCGCGTTCGGCGGCTTCCACTTCCAGATCACCAAGGCGGACGCACGGCGCGTGCTGCAGTTTGCGGTGCGGGTGCATGAGGCCTAGGGGCTGGGGTTCGGGATTCGGGATTCGGGATTCGGGAAAGCGGCGCTTTCCCCGCCTGATCGCCCTCGCGTGCCTGGCGCTGGCTTGCGCGTTTGGGAGCCTCAAGGGTGCAAACGCTCAGCTAACCGACAACGCCGCTTCTAACCGATCCCCAATCTCCAATCCCCAATCCCAGCTCTCAGTCAGCCTCCTGACCATCGGCCCCGGCGAAATCTTCTTCGAGCGCTTCGGCCACAACGCCATCGTCGTGCGCGATGCGGACAGCGGCGACGCGGTCGCTTACAACTACGGCATCTTCGATTTCGAGGAAGGCGATTTTCTGGCGAACTTCGCGCGCGGGCGCATGCGCTACCGCATCGCCGCCGACGAGCTGGGCGACGATCTGGCAATGTATCGCGCGGAAGGGCGCGAGATCGTCGAGCAGCGTCTGAACCTGAGCGCCGAGCAGGCGCAGGCGCTGGCGCAGTACCTGGAATGGAACGCGCGGCCGGAAAACGCGTTCTACCGCTACGACTACTTCACCGCGAACTGTTCCACGCGCGTGCGCGATGCTCTCGATCACGCGCTCGGCGGCATACTGCATGCGCAGAGCGAGGGCCGCTCGCGCGGCTACAGCTACCGCCTCGACGCGCTGCGGCTGATGGCGCCGGAACCGGCGCTGATGCTGCTGATCGACCTCGGCCTCGGTCCGTACGCCGACCAGCGTCAGGATTTCTGGCAGGAAAGCTTCGTGCCGGAGACGCTGCGCCACGTCGTCACCGAGGTCAATGTCGCGACGGCGAACGGTACCGCGCCGCTGGCCGACGCCGGGCGCGTGCTGAACAAGGGTGTCGTCGCCGAGCCGCCCGTGCTGCCGCCGGACCTGCGCTGGCCGTTCCTGATCCTCGGCATCGTGCTCGGCGCGCTGCTGCTCGGGCTCGGCCGCCGTCGCAGCGCCGCCACGCGCGTGCCGCTGGCGATCTTTGCGACCGTATTCGAGCTCTTCTGCGGCCTCGGCGGGCTCGTCCTGTTATTTCTCTGGTTCGGCAGCGACCACATCGCCGCGTGGCGCAACGAAAACCTGCTGCTGCTGAGTCCCTTGTGCCTGCTGCTGCTGCCGGCCTGGATCGCCTCGGCACGCAAGCGCTGGCGGCCGCGCCGCTGGAGCCGCGCGGTCGCCTGGCTGGTCGTGCTCGGCACCGCGTTCGCGCTGTTCTCGAAGATCCTGCCGTGGTTCGTGCAGGCGAACCTGGCGTGGATCGTGATGTTCCTGCCAGTGCACATCGCGCTCGCGCTGATCCTCGGCCGCGAAGCCGGGCGCTCCGCGAACACCCTCTGATCGAAGCCGCGCCCGGCGCGCACGGATTGCCGTTGTCACATCCGACACGGCATCATGGGCCGATGGGCCTACACGCTACCAATCTTCCGACCGATCCGACCTGCACGGATCCGATGGTCGTCAACTGCGTCGCCTACTCGGCCGACGGCCGCAAGCTGCGCGACATCACGATCGCCGAGATCAGCGACATCCTGGAGACGCCGGACCAGTGGGTCTGGGTCGGCCTGCGCGAACCGGACGAAGACCTGCTCGAAACGCTGCAGGAGGAATTCGGCCTGCACGAGCTCGCGGTCGAGGACGCGCACACCGCGCACCAGCGCGCGAAGATCGAGATGTACGGCGATTCGCTGTTCATCGTCGCGCACACCGCGCAGACCGTGAACGGCAAGATCGCCTTCGGCGAAACGCACATCTTCATGGGGCGCCGCTACATCGTCACCGTGCGCCACGGCGCGTCGCTCAGCTACGCGACGGCGCGCCGCGGCTGCGAACAGACGCCGGACCTGATGACGCTCGGGCCGAGCTACAGCCTCTACGCAGTGCTCGACTTCATCGTCGACAACTTCTTCCCGATCGTGCGCGAGTTCCGCGAAGAGCTGCAGGAACTCGAGGAAGCCGTGTTCAGCGACACCTTCGAGCGCGAGACGATCCGGCGCCTTTACGAATTGAAGAAAGAGCTGGTCACGCTGCGCCTGGCGATCGCACCGATCCAGGACATCCTCAACCAGCTGATCCGCCAGTATCCCGGGCTGATCCGCGACGAAGTGCGGCCGTACTTCCGCGACGTCTATGACCATGCCGCGCGCATCAACGAATCGACCGACACGATGCGCGAGATGCTGACGGCGGCGATCAGCGTGAACCTGGCCCTGGTCGGCGTCGCGCAGAACGAAGTGGTCAAGCGCCTCGCCGGCTGGGCCGCCCTGCTGGCCGCGCCGACCTTGCTGACGAGCTGGTACGGCATGAACTTCCACGGCATGCCCGAACTCGATACGCCGTGGGGTTATCCTTTGATGATCGCGAGCACCCTCGCCATCTGCGGCGTGCTCTATTGGGTGCTCAAGCGCGCGAAGTGGCTGTGAGGGGGGCGGTTTTCGCGCAGGTGAGAGTGTCTGCGCCCTGAGCCTGCCCCCAAGCCGCAGCGGCGATCGCCCGCCCTCACTCCGACGGCTTGACCACGGCCGCGCGCCGATCGGACGCCGCGCGCAACCGGTTGATCGACGCTAGCGCGTTGCGCCGCCACGCGTCGGACAGCCCGCGCTCGATGTAGCAGTACGACAGCGCGGCGACGCCGATCGAAGCGGCGATCGCCACGACCATCAGCACGGCGCGCGCATCGCTGCCTGCCGGCGCCACGTCGCCGAGCAGGCCGAACACGGCGCCGAGCACGAGCGGATGCCATAGATACAGCGAAAACGACATGTCGCCGAGACGGCACAGCGTGCCCGGAACCGGCAGCGCGATGCGCTGGCTCGCCAGGCCCATGACCAGCACCAGCGGAATCAGGCTGAGCCCCCACTGCAGCACGCCGTGATAGGGACGAAATGCGGTCAGGAACTGCGCGATCACCAACGCCGCGGCAACGGCGAGCAGCCCCTTCCACAGCCCGGGGCTGCGCGGCAGCGGCAGCGACGCATGACTCAGCCGTCCGATCGCGACGCCGGCACCGAACAGCAGCACCAGCGGATTCGTGGCGAGGTTCAAGTACTGGATCGGGTAGGCGTAGTGGCGATCGCAGGCGAACAGGTCGAGCCAGCCGTTCAAGTCCGCCAGCCCGCCCGTCAGCCACGGGACGACGACCACGGTGACGAAGATGATCGCGCTGAGCGCCACCCAGCGCCAACGCCGGAACAGGAGCGCCGAGCCGAAGATCGTATAGAAATAGACCTCGTAGTTGAGCGTCCAGCCGACGCCGAGCACCGGCGCTCCGTACAGCGGCGCGACGTCGGAGACGCCGCCGGCCGTCGGCATGAACAGCAGGGACCGCAGCGCCCAGTCGCGCTTGAACGGATCGGTGAGAAAGCCCGCGTCGAACTGCAGCAGCACGGCCGCCGTCAGCGCGATCGCCCACAGCGGCCAGATGCGCGTCGCACGCTTGGCGAAGAAAAGGGCTACGTAGCCCTTCGATCCGTCGCCGCCGCGCGTCGTATGCACCATGATGAAGCCGCTGATCAGGAAGAACAGGTCGACCCCGAGCGTCGCGCCCGGCTGGAAGAACTGCGCGATGGGTCCACCGCCGTTCGCCGCGAGGTAGCGGCTCGCGTGCCACAGCACCACCATCAGCGCGGCGATGCCGCGCAGCGCCTGGATCGGCTCGATCACCTTCTTGCTGGCCATGGCTCTCCCCGCCTTGTCGCTCCCTGTCCGCCCATCATACGGCGTGGCGGCCTCAGACCGCGAAAAGCCGGAGCCGCGCCATTCGACCAAAGGCTAATGCAGTGCGTCTTGACCGCCTATCGCCAGCGGCACAGGCTCGCGCATCTGGCAGCGCGTGGCAACGGAGGCGGTATGGATTCGGTGGCGGCAAAATTCGGCTGGCTGGTGGTGGCCGTGATCGGCGCGATATGCCTCGGCGTGATCGCCCTGCATCGCGGCGAAAGCATCAACGCGATCTGGCTGGTGGCCGCGGCGCTCTCGGTTTTCACGATCGGCTACCGCTTCTACGGGCGCATGATCGCGACCCAGGTGCTCAAGCTCGATCCGACGCGCGCGACGCCCGCGCAGCTGCGCAACGACGGCCTCGACTACGTACCAACCGACAAGTGGATCGTGTTCGGCCATCACTTCGCCGCGATCGCCGGTGCCGGCCCGCTTGTCGGCCCGGTGCTGGCCGCGCAGATGGGCTATCTGCCCGGCACGCTGTGGATCCTGTTCGGCGTCGTGTTCGCCGGCGCCGTGCAGGACTTCATGATCCTCGGCCTCTCGCTGCGCCGCGACGGCCGCTCGCTCGGCCACATGCTGCGCGCCGAACTCGGCAACGTCGCCGGCGTGATCTGCATGATCGGCGTGCTGGTCCTGATGATGATCGTGCTGGCGGTGCTCGCGCTGGTCGTCGTCAAGGCGCTCGCGATCAGCCCCTGGGGCACGTTCACGGTGGCCTGCACGATTCCGATCGCGATCCTGATGGGCGTGTACCTGCGCTACTTCCGCCCGGGACGCGTGCTCGAAGTGTCGATCATCGGCCTCGTCCTGCTGCTGCTCTCGATCTGGGGCGGCGGACACGTCGCCGCCGATCCGGCCTGGGCGCCGTACTTCACGTTCAGCGCCGCGCAGCTCGCCTGGCTGGTGATCGGCTACGGCTTCTTCGCCTCGGTGCTGCCGGTGTGGCTGCTGCTGGCGCCGCGCGACTACCTCAGCACGTTCCTCAAGATCGGCACGATCGCGCTGCTCGCGATCGCGATCCTGTTCGCCGCGCCGAACCTGCAGATGCCGGCGATCACGAAGTTTGTCGACGGCAGCGGCCCGGTGTTCGCGGGCAACCTGTTTCCGTTCCTGTTCATCACGATCGCCTGCGGCGCGGTCTCCGGCTGGCACTCGATCATCGCCTCGGGCACGACGCCGAAGCTGCTGGCGAACGAGCGCGAGGCGCTCATGGTCGGCTACGGCGGCATGCTGGTCGAAGCCTTCGTCGCGATCATGGCGCTGATTGCCGCGACCGCGCTGCACCCGGGCATCTACTTCGCGATGAACTCGCCGGCCGCCGCGATCGGCGCCGACGTGCAGTCGGCCGCCGCAGCGATCAGCCAGTGGGGTTTCGTGGTGACGCCGCAGGACCTGCTCGACACCGCCAAGAACATCGGCGAGACGACCATCCTCTCGCGCGCGGGCGGCGCGCCGACGCTGGCCGTCGGCATGGCGCAGCTGCTGCACAACATCATGCCGGGCGAAGGCATGATGGCGTTCTGGTACCACTACGCGATCCTGTTCGAAGCGCTGTTCATCCTGACCACGGTCGATGCCGGCACGCGCGTCGGCCGCTTCATGATCCAGGAACTCGTCGGCCTTGCCGTGCCCACCTTGCAGAAGACCGAATCGTGGATCGGCAACCTCGTCGCTACGGTCTTCTGCGTGGCGATCTGGGGCTACTTCCTCTACCAGGGCGCAGTCGATCCGCTCGGCGGCATCAACACGCTGTGGCCGCTGTTCGGCATCGCCAACCAGATGCTCGCCGCGATCGCGCTGATCCTCGCCTGCGTCGTCGTGGTCAAGCTCAAGCGCGAGCGGTATCTCTGGGTGCCTGCGGTGCCGGCCTGCTGGCTGGTCATCTGCACGCTGACGGCCGGCTGGCAGAAGCTGTTCGACCCGAGCCCGAAACTCGGCTTCCCGGCGGCGGCGAAGAAGTTCGCCGATGCGATCGCCGAAGGCAAGGTGACCGCGCCGGCGAAGTCGATCGACGAGATGCAGCGCATCGTCTTCAACAACTATCTCGACGCCGCGCTGACCGCCCTCTTCATGCTGCTGGTCGTCGCCGCGGTCGCCTTCGGCGTGCGCACGATGCTCGCGGCGCGCCGCGCGGCGCGCCCGACCGCGAACGAGGAACCCTACGTGGCCCTCGGAGCGTCGGCATGAACACGACCGCGAACGACCTGCGCACGTTCTGGCAGCGCGCGGTGCGCATCGGCCGCCAGATCATCGGCGTGCCCGACTACGAAAACTACCTTGCGCACCTGCGCGCGCATCATCCCGAGCGCGCGCTGCCGACCTACGCGGAGTTCTTCAACGAACGCCAGGAAGCGCGCTACAAGGGCGGTGGCGGGCGTTGCTGCTGAGGCGCGAACGGCAGCGCGGGCGCGACGTCCTCGCGCGCCGCACCGCGCATTGCGCGCGGTCCTGAGCCGGCGCGGTCGCATCCTGCCCGCGCCATGATCCTCTACCTGCTCGACCTCGCCGGTGTCGCCGTGTTCGCGATCAGCGGCGCGCTGGCGGCCGGCCGCAGCGGTCTGGATCTCCTCGGCGTCGTCGTCATCGCCGCCGTCACCGCGATCGGCGGCGGCACCCTGCGCGACCTGCTGCTCGACCGCCATCCGATCTTCTGGATCCGCGATCCGCGCTATCTGTACGTGATCGGCGCGGCCGCGCTGCTGACCGTGCTGTGCGCGCGGCTGTCGCCGATGCCGCACGGCGACCTCCTGCTGATCGCCGACGCGCTCGGCCTCGCGCTGTTCGCGCTGACCGGCGCGGAACTCGCCGAGGAGGCGAAGCTGCCGGCCATCATCGTCGTGCTGACGGGAACGATCACCGGCGTCGCCGGCGGCATCGTGCGCGACGTGCTGACCGCGCAGGTGCCGCTGATCCTGCGCCACGACATCTACGCGAGCGCCGCGATCGCCGGCATCGTCTCGTATCTGGTGCTGCACAAGCTCGGCACGCCGCGACGCTGGGCGTTCGCGCTCGGCCTCGTCACGGTCGCGGGACTGCGCCTCGCGGCCATCGCGTGGGGGCTCCAGCTGCCGGTCTTCAGCCTGCCGCCGCAGGCGGGTTGACGGCGTCTTCCGGCAGCGGCGTTCCCGCCTGCCAACGGCAAGCCATCAGCCTTTCGAGCAGGTCGGCCACGCGCGATTTCACGTCGGTGCCGTGCACCGGCAGCACCAGCGTGTCGCCGGCGCGCGCCCAGGCGATCGCGGTGCGCACGGCCTCGAACTCGTCGAGCTGAAGGACGACGCGACCGCCGTCGATGCCGTGTGCGAGCAAGGCTTCGCGCAAGATTGCCGGCACCGCACCGGCATCGCGGCCGCGCAGCATGCCGCCGATGTCCTTCAAGACGATGCGATCCGGCGCGAACTGCGCGGCGACCGCGGCGAGCTCGCGGATCTCGGCGTCTTCGCGATTGCCGGCCTGGCCGAGCACGAGGCCGAGACGAGCGCCGCCCAATCGCGTCGCGACCTCGAGCAGCCCGCGCAGGCCGTCGGGGTTGTGCGCATAGTCGACGAGCACCTCGACGCCGCCGACCGACCAGCGCTGCAGTCGGCCGGGATTGTCGACGCGCGCGGCACCGAAGCTCGCGAGGACCCGGCGCTGCGTATCCGCGCCGACGCCGAGCGCGTGCGCCGCGAGCGCTGCCGCCGCGATGTTGGCGATGTTGTAGCGCGCCGAGCCGCCGAACGTGAGCGGCATCGCCTCGACGACGCCGAGGTCGTGCTCGACCGCATCGGCATGCAGCCGCAGGCGGCCGTCGCGCATGCCGCAGGTCGCGCCACCGCGCTCGCGCTGCGCGACCAGCAGCGGCGCGTCGGCATCGAAGGCGAACCATGCGACGCGACGCTCCAGCGCGGGCACGTGGCGCGCGAGCGAGGCATCGTCCGCGTTCGCGACCAGCACGCCGCGTGGGCCGAGCGTGCGCGCGACGGCAAGTTTCACGGCAACCAGATCATCGAGATCGTGCACGCCGTACTCGCCGAAGTGGTCGTCGCTGACGTTCGTGACGATGGCGACGTCGGCGTGCTGCACGGCGATGCCGCGGCGCAGGATGCCGCCGCGCGCAGTTTCCAGGATCGCTGCGTCGACACCCTGCTCGCGCAACGCGACGCGCGCGCCGGCCGGCCCGGAATAGTCGCCGGCCGCGAGCGCCGTGGCGCCGACGAACACCCCGTCGGTGCAGGTATATGCGGCGCGCCAGCCGTGCGCGCGCGCGAGCGCGGCGAGCAGCCGCGTCGTCGTCGTCTTGCCGTTCGAGCCGGTCACCAGCGCGATCGGCGCGTCGTGCAGGCCGCTCCAGTCGACCTCGTGCAGTGCGGGCAAGGACGCCAGCGGCCACGTGCGCGAACCGGCGCCGACACCGAACGAGAGCGTCTCGTCGTCGATCAGCACGGTGAGGCCGCGCGACTGCGCCGCCATCGCCAGCGCGACCAGATCCGGCTGCCGTTCGCCGCGCGCGAACGCACTCAGCGTGTGCAGCGCCTGTGCATCGTCCCAGGCGGCCGGGTGCCCGGGCGCGTGGAACGAACTCGATGCCTTTGCGATCGGCCCGTCCCCGCTCGACAAATGAAACAACGTGGACAGCAGCGCCCACTCGTTGACTTCGGTGGCCGAGAGCAATTGATCGAGCGGCGCTGCGAGCGCGAGCGAAGCGCCGCTCGCGTGCCTGCGCACGACCGGCGCGCCGTCCGGCCAGCCGAGCGCGGCACGCATGCGCTGCACGCGCGCGCGCCATGCGTCGAGCACGGCTTCGTCGATGTCGACGCCGACGGTTTCGAGTACCGCGCCGACATCGGCGAAGTAGAGGTTGTAACCGGTGAGGCGGCGCGAATCGTCGAACGGCAGTGAAACGGGCGGAGCGCTCAGTCTTCGCCCTCCCGCGACAGATGGATGCCGCGTTCGTCGCGCACGACGCCGCCGAGCGCGGCGAAGCTCGCTTCGTCGAACACCGGTTCGGCGGCAGCCGCCGATACCGCGACGGGCGCCGCGGCGGCCGGCGTTTCCGGCGCGCCCTCGGGGCGGAACTTGATGATCTGCTTCCACGAACGCACCAGCGCATCGGCGAACACCAGCAGCAGGTCGCCGCTGCGCCCCATCTGCAGCGCGGCGTCGATCGCTTCCTGTTCGTCGGGAATGATCGATACGGCTTCCTTCGGCACGCCGGCCGCGAACAGCGCCTTCGACATGATCGCCGGCACTTCGTCGCCGTCGCGGCCGCGCAGCGCATCGTCGCGGCGGCAGATATAGTGGTCGAAGCGCCCGGCGACCGCATCGGCGATAGCCACGAGGTCTTCGTCGCGGCGGTCGCCGGGACCGGCCAGCACGACGATGCGCCGGCCCGTCACGTCCAGGCGCTGCGCGAGGTCGGCCATCACCGACACGGCGTGCGCGTTGTGGCCGTAGTCGAATAACACCTTGAACGGATGCTCGCCGTACACGTTCATGCGGCCCGGCGCCTGGAAGAACGTGGTGTCGAACGTGCGCAGGCCCTGGCGGATCGCATCGAGCTTGATGCCGAGCGCAAACGCGGTCGCCGCGGCGAACATTGCGTTCTGCACGTTGTGCAGCGCGCGGCCTTCGAGCGTGGCCGGGATCAGATGCGTCCACAGCAGCGGAATGTGACTGCCTTTGTCGTACAGCGTGATCATCGATCCGTTGACGCCGGCTTCGAGCGCGCATGCACGCCCGCCCGCGCGCACGTGCTCGCGCACCAGCGCGTGCGACGGATTCATCGTCACGTAGCAGATGACCTTCGCGTCGGTGTAGCCGGACATCTTCAGCACGTTCGGATCGTCGGCATTGAGTACCGCGCAATCCTGCGCGACTTCGATGACTATACGTTTGACCTCGGCGAGCTGGTCGAGCGTGTCGATGCCCTTCATGCCGAGATGATCGGACTGGATGTTCAGCACCGCGCCGACGTTGACCTCGCGCACGCCCATGCCGGCGCGCAGCAGGCCGCCGCGCGCGGTTTCGAGCACGGCGATGTCGATGTGCGGGTCGGACAGCACCATGCGCGCCGACACCGGCCCGGTCATGTCGCCTTCGACGGTGCGCTGGCCGTCGATGTAGACGCCGTCGGTGGTGGTGAGGCCCGGCGTGTAGCCGGCCATCTTGATGATGTGCGCGAGCATGCGCGCCGTCGTCGTCTTGCCGTTGGTGCCGGTGATCGCGGCGATCGGCACGCGCGAGGGCGTGCCGACCGGAAACAGCATGTCGATCACGGGACCGGCCGCATCACGCGGCGTGCCTTCGCTCGGCGCCACATGCATGCGGAACCCGGGTGCCGCGTTGACCTCGCAGATGCCGCCGCCGACGGTCTTGTAGCTTTCGGCGATGTTCGGCGAGAGGAAATCGACGCCGCCGACATCGAGCCCGATCGCGCGGATCGCGCGCACCGCCATGTCGCGGTTGTCCGGATGGATGATGTCGGTGACGTCGGTCGCGGTGCCGCCGGTCGACAGGTTCGCGGTCGAACGCAGGTAGACGATCTCGTCGGGCTTCGGCACCGAAGCGGCCGTGTAGCCGACGCGGTCCATCATCATGCTCGCCTGTGCGTCGAGTTCGATCCGCGTCAGAACCTTCTCGTGGCCGACGCCACGGCGAGGATCCTGGTTCACGACCTCGACGAGTTCGGCGATCGTATGCGTGCCGTCGCCGACGACGTGACCCGGCGTGCGCTTGGTCGCCGCGACGAGTTCGCCGTTGACCACGAGCAGGCGATGATCGTCGCCGCTGACGAAGTTCTCGACGATGACCGAGCGCGAATGCTCGCGCGCCGCGGCGAAGCCGGCGACGACTTCCTCATCGTTCATCAGGCGGATCGAGATGCCGCGCCCGTGGTTGCCGTTGTACGGCTTGGTCACGACCGGAAAACCGAGCCGGCGCGCCGCGCGCAGCGCACCCTCTTCGGTTTGCACGAGTTCCTGCTTAGGTACCGGCAGGCCGAGCGAGGCGAGGATCTTGTTGGTTTCTTCCTTGTCGCTGGCCAGCTCCACCGCGATGTGCGGCGTGCGGCCTGTCACCGTCGCCTGGATGCGCTGCTGGTACTTGCCGTGGCCGAGCTGCACCAGCGATTGCTCGTTGAGGCGCAGCCAGGGAATGCCGCGTTCATCGGCGGCGCGCACCAGCGACGCCGTCGACGGACCGAGTGCGCGCCGCTGCGCGTAGCGGATGAATTCGTC
>Ga0105249_10005151_pt1 | contig 11280 bp, 7 predicted proteins | sample KBSS44metaG_FD_81522 | JGI IMG/M metagenome (GOLD analysis project Ga0105249, IMG submission 81522) | Switchgrass rhizosphere microbial communities from Kellogg Biological Station, Michigan, USA - KBS S4-4 metaG | ecosystem: Host-associated > Plants > Roots > Rhizosphere > Soil | place...
CGCCGCCTGGACCGCGGCCGGCGCGCCCGGAGACGGCGCGCCCGGCGACGGCGTGCCCGGCGACGGCGTGCCGTCCTTCTACACCGACGGCACCCTTTTCCACGGGCCGCTGCTGCAGGGAGTCCGGCGGGTCCTCCTGCAGGGAGACGACCAGCTGGTCGTCGAGTGCGAGCTGGCCGGCGCGGACGTCGCCAGGGGCGCCTTCGGCACCGAACTGCACGACCCAGTCCTCATGGACCTGCTGTTGCAGGCCCCGGTCATCCTCGGCCGGCAGCTGTTCGGCCTGGCCAGCCTGCCGCTCGCGGTCGGGCGGGTCGAGTACCTGGCCCCCCTGCCGGCCGGCGCGCCGTTCGCCGTCGTCGTGGACGGCGTCCAGGTCAGGGACACCGGCCTGACCGGCCAGGTCACCGCGGTCGGGCGCGACGGTCGGGTTCTCGTCCGGCTGCACGACGTCGCGATCATCGGCACCCCGGACATGGCGACGAAGTTCCGCGAGGGCGCCGCGAGCTGGCGCCAGGAGGTGACGGCATGACGGTCACCACGCCCCCGCCAGCGCAGCCCGTCCTCGACGACGAGCTCGGCTTCGACGGCGACCCCTTCGACGGCCTGCGGGCGGTAACCCCCGGCCAAGCCGGTCCGCCGGCCTCGGCCTCGGTTCGGGTCCCGGCCCCGGTTGCGCCCCCGGCCTCGGCCGGGTGGCCAACCGCCGGGCCCGGTCCGGCCGCGCCGGCTCGCCCGGCCCCGGACACTGCCGGAGGGCTGGCGGCGCCAACCGAGGCGTCGCCCGCGAGCCCGGCGGCCGGTGGCGCGAGCGCGGCTGCCGTGCCGGCCGGTGACGTCGCCGCGCTGGTCGGCGAGATCCGCGACGTCGTGGCCGCCGCGCACGACGCGGCGCTGCGCGCGCAGGACGCGCTGGCCCGGCTCCTGCTCGCCGGTCCGAGCGGGTCACGCCCGCCGCAGGCACCGGCCGCCGGGTGGCAGGGCACCGCAGCCGTCGCCCCGGTGGGCTCGACGCCGGCCGGACCGACCCCGACCCCCGCCGAGGTGACGGCCGCGCCGACCCACCCGATCGCCACGGAGGCTGCCTTCAAACCGCTCGCCCGCTACGCCCGCGGCGAGCTGGGTGCCGCCGACCTGGCCGCGCTGCGCCGCGGCCAGGTGGCGGAGGTCTTCGGCCCCGCCTATGACCAGGAGGGCGTCAATCCGCGGATCCGTCTCGACGACCTGGACGCCGGGCCGCTGCTGACCTGGGTCGCCGACCTGCGGACCCGGGGCGGCAGCCACGACCGGGGCGAGCTTCGCGCCGGGCTCGCCGGGGCGCCCGGCCAGCCGCCGGCCGGCGTGGCGCTGGCCGCCGCGACGCAGGCGGCCCAGGTGTTCGCCATGTACGTCGGCCTGCACCTGTGCCTCGCGGACGCGGGCTTCGTGGCGGGCCGGCCGGCCGAGGAGCCCGACGGCAGCCCCCGTGTCGGCGACCCGCCGCCCGAGCCTGCCGTGTCGGTGCTCGGCGCGTGGGACGCCACCGGGGGCGAGCTGCTGCTCGACGTCACCGACATCGACCTGGTGCCGCGGCCGTGGCTCGCGGCGCGCGCGCGGATCTACGTGGCCGGCCGGCTCGTCGCCGAGGTGACCGACGTGGCGCTGACCGTGCGGGAGCGGCCGGGCGCGCCGGTCGGCCCGGCGGTCGGCGGCGTCGTCACCGCGTTCCTCGGCCGGCGCAACGCGGCCGGCGAGCGGGCGCTGCTCAGCGAGTTCCACGCCGCCCACTGCTCCCGCGGCGACCAGGGCGTGGCGCTCGGACCGGAGTTCGCCGGCTACCGCGGCCGGCGCGCGACCCGGCTGCCCGGCGGCGGGCTGCGCCTCGTCGACCGGGTGATGGCGATCGACGGGCGGCGCGGCGAGCTGCGCGGCGGCGCCAGCCACATCACCGAGTACGACGCCCCCGCCGACTCCTGGTACTTCGCGGACACGGCGAACGCGTCGATGCCGAACGTCGTCTACATGGAGACCTCGCTGCAGGCCGCCCTCATGCTCGGCTACTACCTCGGCGCGACGCTGAGCGAGCCGGACGAGGACTACAGCCTGCGCAACCTGGGCGGCAGCGCGACCGTGCTGCGCGAGGTCGAGCTGCGCGACGCCACGATCCGTCAGCACTCGACGCTGCGCTCGACGACCCCGATGCCGGGCGCGACGCTGCAGGACTTCACCTACCGGCTCGCCGTCGACGGTGAGCCCTTCTACGAGGGGGAGTCCAGCTTCGGCTACTTCAACGCGACGGCGCTCGCCCGCCAGACCGGCCTGGACGGCGGCCGGCTGGCGCCGACCTGGCTGGACGCGCAGGACGGCGAGCGGCCCGAGGCCCGGGTCGTCGACGTGGCCGCCCGCCGGGCCGACCCGTCGGCGCCGCTGTGCGCCCGCGGCCAGCTGGCGCTGCTCGACGACCTGGAGGTGGTCGACGGCGGCGGCCTGTACGGGCTCGGCTACCTGCGCGCGTCGCGGCCCATCGACCCGCAGGAGTGGTTCTTCGCCCGGCACTTCTACCTCGACCCGGTCATCCCCGGCTCGCTCGGCGTGGAGAGCGTCATCCAGGCGATCCAGGAATGGGTCGTCGACGCGGGTCACCTCGCCGGCTTCACCCGGCCCGGCTTCGTCCTGCCGGTCGGCGTGACGCTGCACTGGAAGTACCGGGGCCAGTTCCTGCCGTCCGACGAGCTGAGCACCCTGGAGGTCCACATCAAGGACGTCTCCCGCCGGCCCGGCCGCCTGCGCGTCACCGCCGACGCGAGCGTCTGGAAGCCGACGATGCGTATCTACGGCCTGACCGACGTCGCCGTCGAGCTGCGTGATGAGGGGGCCCCGCCATGGCTGCCCTGACCGTCGGCACGGCGCCGCTCGCCCGCCGGGCCACCGAGATCTACCGGGTGCTCGCCGAGCTGGAGGCGCCCTGCTACGTCGTGCGGGACGCGGCCGGCCTGGGGCTGACGACCGACGAGCGGGCCGCCGCGGGCGCCGACCAGGTGCTCGCCGCGGTCGGGCCGTTGCCACCCGACCGGCTCGGCGCCCCCGCGTTCCGGCGCGACCACGGCGTCAGCCAGGCATACATGGCCGGCGCGATGGCCAACGGCATCGCCTCGGTCGACCTGGTGGTCGCGCTCGCCGAGGCCGGTTTCCTCGCCTCCTTCGGCGCGGCCGGCGTCGTCGCCCGTCGCCTCGACGAGGCCCTTGCCGCGATCCGCCGGCGCGTGGCGGACCGGCCGTTCGGCTGCAACCTGATCCACAGCCCGTCCGAGCCCGCGATGGAACGGGACGTCGTCGACGCCTGCCTGCGCCACGGCGTGCGCTGCGTCGAGGCGTCCGCCTTCCTGGACCTCACCCCGCAGGTGGTGCGCTACCGCGCCAGCGGGCTGCGGCGCGGCCCGGACGGGCGGCCGGTGCCCACCCACCGCCTGGTCGCGAAGGTGTCCCGCGCCGAGGTCGCCGAGCTGTTCCTGCGGCCGGCGCCGGCGGCGCTGCTGCGCCCGCTGGTCGAGCAGGGGGCGATCACCGCCGAGCAGGCGCAGCTCGCCGCCCTCGTGCCGATGGCCGACGACATCACCGCCGAGGCCGACTCGGGCGGCCACACCGACCGCCGGCCGCTGCCGGTGCTGCTGCCGGAGCTGATCGCCGCGCGGGACCGGCTGCGCGCCGACGCCGGTGGCCCGCTGGTCCGCGTCGGCGCGGCCGGCGGCCTGGGCACCCCTCGGGCGCTCGCCGCCGCGTTCACGCTCGGAGCCGATTACGTGGTGACCGGCTCGGTCAACCAGGCCTCGGTGGAGGCCGCGCAGTCCGCCGCCGGCAAGGCGCTGCTCGCGGCCGCGGGCGTCGCCGACTGCGTGCAGGCCCCGTCGGCGGACATGTTCGAGATCGGCGCCGACGTGCAGGTCCTCGGCCGGGGCACGATGTTCGCCTCGAAGGCCCGCCGGCTCTACGAGCTCTACCGCCGCTACGACGGGATCGAGCAGATCCCGGCCGACGAACGGGACAGCCTCGAGAAACGGGTCTTCCGACGGCCGCTCGACGACATCTGGCGCGAAACGGTCGACTACTTCACCGCCCGCGACCCGGAGCAGATCGCCCGCGCGCAGGAGAGCCCGAAACGGCGCATGGCGCTGATCTTCCGCTGGTACCTGGGGCTGTCGTCGGCCTGGAGCACCAGCGGCGACCCGGACCGGTTCGCCGACTACCAGATCTGGTGCGGGCCCGCGATGGGCGCCTTCAACACCTGGGTCCGAGACAGCCCGCTCGAGCCGCTGGCGAACCGGCGGGTCGCGCTGATCGCGAGCGAGCTGATGCGCGGCGCCGCGTTCACCAGCCGCGCCGCGGCGCTCACGCAGGCCGGCGTCCGGCTGCCCGCGCCGGCCACGTCCTACTCGCCACGGCCCGACCTCGACGTGAAGGAACCGAACAGATGACACAGCTCGCGACCCGGCGGCGCCCCGAGCGGACGTCGTCCTGGCTCGTCTGCGACGGCTGCCGCCGCATGGTCTACGGCCCCCGGTTCGCCCGCGGCGGCCACGTCTGTCCGGAGTGCGGCCGGCACGCCCGGCTGTCCGCGACCGACCGGCTCGCCAGCCTGCTGGACGAGGGCTCCGCCCGGGTGCTCGACACGCCCGTGACCCACCCCGACCCGCTCGGGTTCGTCGACACCCGCCCGTACCCGGACCGGCTGCGCGCCGCGCGGGCCTCGACGGGCCTGGGGGAGGCCGTCGTCGTCGCCCAGGGGCGGATCGAGGGCTGCCCGGTCGTGACCGCGGTGATGGACTTCGAGTTCCTCGGCGGCAGCCTCGGCTCGGCGGTCGGTGAGGCGATCACCCAGGCCTGCGAGATCGCCCTGCACGAGCGGACCCCGCTGCTGCTGGTGACGGCCTCCGGCGGCGCGCGCATGCAGGAGGGCGCGCTGTCGCTGATGCAGATGGCCAAGACCGCCCAGGCGCTCGGCCAGCTCGACGAGGCCGGCATCCTGACGGTCTCGCTGATCACCGACCCGACGTTCGGCGGGGTCGCCGCGTCGTTCGCGACCCTCACGGACGTCATCGTCGCCGAGCCGGGGGCACGGCTCGGGTTCGCCGGCGCCCGGGTCATCGAGCAGACGATCCGCCAGAAGCTGCCGGCGGGCTTCCAGACCGCCGAGTTCCTGCTGGAGCACGGCGTCGTCGACCTGATCTGCCCACGCCCCCAGCTGCGCGGCACGCTCGCGCGGCTGCTCGGGGTCGCGACCCGACGCCCGGCGCACGCACCGGAGCCGACCGGGGCCGCGCCCGACGACACGGACAGCGTGATCCGCGACCCGGGCGAGCTGCCCGAGCGGCACCCCTGGGAGGCGGTCCGGCTCGCCCGCCGGCTGGGCCGGCCGAGCACGCTCGAGTACGCCGACTGGCTGCTGGACGACTGGACCGAGCTGCGCGGCGACCGGGCGTCCGCCGACTGCCCGGCGATCGTGTCCGGGCTCGGGCGGCTCGCCGGGATGCCGGTCGCCCTGATCGGCACCCAGAAGGGCCGCACCGCCGCGGAGCTGGCCGCCCGCTCCTACGGCATGCCGTCGCCCGCCGGCTACCGCAAGGCTGCTCGGGTGATGCGGCTCGCCGCGAAGCTCGGCCTGCCGGTCATCACGCTGATCGACACTGCGGGGGCCCATCCGGGGATCGACGCGGAACGTAACGGCCAGGCCGTCGCGATCGCGGAGAACCTGCGCCTCATGGCCGGCCTGCCGGTTCCGGTCGTCGCGGTCGTCACCGGCGAGGGCGGCAGCGGCGGCGCGCTCGCCCTCGCGGTGGCCGACCGGGTGCTCATGCTCGGCAACGCCATCTACTCGGTGATCAGCCCCGAAGGCTGCGCCGCGATCCTGTGGAAGGACCCGGCCGCCGGCCCCACCGCCGCGGCCGCGCTGCGGGTCGACGCCCGCGCGCTGCTGACGTCGGGGATCGTCGACGGCGTAGTCCCCGAACCGGACGGCGGGGCGGACGCCGACCCGCAGCGGGCGGCAGAGACGTTGCGCGCGGCGCTGACGGACACGCTGGTCCGGCTGGCGCCCCTCGACCCCGCCACGCTGGTGACCGCGCGGCGGGCCAGGTTCCGCCGCTTCGGCGCGCCGGCCGCGGCTCCGGTCGTGCCCGCGTCGCGCGCCCCGCAGCGCGACGCGCACACCGCCGGGCGGGCGTCATGACCGCCGTCACAACGACCGGCGCGGCCGGTCCGGCGAACGGCGGTGGCGGCCTGGCGAACGGCACGGTCGGCAACGGCGCCGCGCCGGGCGCCGAGACGCCGGCGGCCACGCCCAGCCGGGACGTCGCCGGCGTGCTGGCGGTCCTGCGCGCGGAGGCGCTGGCGGCCGCCGCGCAGGCGCAGCGTCCGGTGAGCCGGGTGCGCGTGGCCGCCGCGGACGTCTCCATCGAGATCGGCTGGTCCGAGGAGCCCGTCGTGGCGGAGCGGCCCGCGCGGACCGTCGAGCCGGCGCCGGCCTCGGCGGCGCCCGCCCAGCCCGAGGGCTCCGACGCCGCGGCGCCGCCCGGGCACGTCGTGCGGGCACACACCGTCGGCGTGTTCTACCACGCGCCGGAGCCGGGCGCGGAGCCATTCACCCGGCCCGGCGACGTCGTCACCGCAGGTCAGCAGGTCGGGATCATCGAGGCGATGAAGCTGATGATCCCGGTCGAGGCCGACCGGGGCGGCCGGGTGCTGGAGCTGTTCGTGCCGGACGCGACCCCGGTCGAGCACGGCCAGGCCCTGCTCAGCCTGGACCCCAGCGGCGGCAGCCTGTGATCAAGAAGGTGCTCATCGCGAACCGGGGTGAGATCGCGCTGCGGGTCGCCAGGACCTGCCGGGAGCTGGGCATCGCGACGGTGGCCGTGCACTCCGCGGCCGACCGCGACTCGGCCGTCGTCGCGTTCGCTGACGAGTCCGTCCAGGTCGGGCCCGCGCCGGCCCGCGACAGCTACCTGCACATCCCGGCCATCATCGAGGCCGCCCGGACGCGCGGCGCCGACGCGGTGCACCCGGGGTACGGGTTCCTGTCTGAGAACCCCGACTTCGCCGAGGTCTGCGCGGACGAGGGCCTGACCTTCATCGGCCCCCCTGCCGACGTGATGGCCCGGCTCGGCGACAAGGCCGTCGCCCGCCGGATCATGGCGGAGGCGGGACTTCCGCTGCTGCCCGGCAGCCAGGACGCGCTCGGCCCTGCCGAGGCGCTGGCGGTCGCCGACGAGATCGGCTACCCGGTCATCGTGAAGGCCGCCGCCGGGGGCGGTGGGCGCGGGATGACCGTGGTGCACGACCCGGCGGACTTCGACCGCGCCTACCGGCAGACCCGCGCCACCGCGCAGGCCGTCTTCGGTGACGGGCGCCTCTACGTGGAGCGCTACCTGTCCTCGGCGCGCCACGTCGAGGTGCAGGTCCTCGCCGACGCCCACGGCGCGGCGGTCCACCTGGGCGCCCGGGACTGCTCGCTGCAGCGCCGCCACCAGAAGCTGGTGGAGGAGACCCCGGCGCCGGGACTCGGCCCGGAGGTCATCGAGCCGCTGTGCGCCGCCGCGGTGCGCGGCGCGCTCGCCGCCGGCTACGTGGGGGCCGGGACGTTCGAGTTCATCGTCGGCCCGGACCAGCGTCCCTACTTCATGGAGGTCAACTGCCGGCTGCAGGTCGAGCACCCGGTGACCGAGATGGTCACCGGCCTCGACCTCGTCGCCGAGCAGATCCGCGTCGCCGCCGGCGAGCCGCTCGGCTTCTCGCAGGAGGACGTCGTCAGCCGCGGCGTCGCCGTCGAGTGCCGGATCAACGCCGAGGACCCGGCCAGGGGGTTCGCCCCGGCTGCCGGGCAGCTCACCGAGTTCACCGCGCCCGCCGGGCCGTTCGTCCGGGTCGACACCCACGCGGCGCCCGGCTACCGGATTCCCGCCTACTACGACTCGCTGATCGCGAAGGTGGTCGTGTGGGCGCCCGACCGGCCGCGGGCGCTGGCCCGGATGGCCCGCGCGCTCGACGAGCTGCGGGTGGCCGGGCCGGGTGTGGTGACCACGGCGGACTTCCTGCGCCACCTGGTCGGCCACCCCCGGTTCGTGGCGGCCTCGCACGACACCCGCCTCGCCGAGGCGGTCGTCGCGTCCTGGGCCGGCTGACCGGCCCCGCCGTCGCCTCGGCTCCACGGCCGGGCGAGGCGACGTCGCGCGGCGCGGTGGGCCGTCGGTGCGCCGCCGTCCCAGGCAGGCGCGAGCCGTGGGGGGGCGGCGTGCGCCTGAGGACGGCAGACGGCCGGAGGAAGGCGGGACGGATGACATACGACGCGATCGTGGTCGGCGCCCGGTGCGGCGGCGCGCCGCTCGCCATGCTGCTGGCGCGCCGCGGCCACCGGGTGCTGCTCGTCGACCGGGCGGCTCGGCTGACCGACCCGGTGTCGACCCACTACCTGCCCCATGCCGGGTTCGCCGGCTCGCGGACTGGGGACTGCTCGACGCGCTGCGTGCCAGCGGCGTCCCGCCGATCGGCCCGATGACGGTGAGCTGGCAGGACAGCGTCATCCGCGGCGCGGTGGAGGCCGTGGACGGAATCGACTGCGCCTACGCGCCCCGGCGCACCGTGCTCGACGCGCTGCTGGTCGAGGCCGCGGCCGCCGCCGGCGCCGAGGTACGCCTCGGCTACGCCGGCAAGTCCAAAGGCGGCAAGACCCGCAAAGGGTCGAAATGGCTACGGCTCTACCTGCACGAAGCCGCCCGCGCCGCCTCCCGGACCAAGGGCACCTACCTGTCCGCCCAGTACAGCCGGATCAAGGCCCGCCGCGGTCCAGCCAAGGCCCGCGTCGCGGTCGAGCACTCCATCCTCGTCGCCCTCTTCCACATGCTCGACCGCGACGAGCCCTACCACGACCTCGGCGCCGACTACTTCACCCACCGCCGCGACCCCGCCCGCCACGCCCAACGGCTGGCCGCCCAGCTCGACGCCCTCGGCTACGACACCGTCATCACCAGAAGACCCGACAACCAGGCCACCGCCGCCTGACCCAGCGCGCTCACCCGCTGCAAGACTCCCGGCCCTGCGCGCTCGCCCGGTCGCGGCTCACGCCACGCCGATCAGTCACCTGTTTTCCCTCTAGTGCCTCAGAACGGCCCGCCGGACACCCATCATCCAGGTCAGCGCACTACAAGATCGCCAACTCCAAGACGGTGACCGAACTCTGGTTGACGGAGTATTCATGACTTGGCGGGGGTGTCGTCGCTTGCTGCCGGTACTCGTACTCGCGGTCGCCATTTTCGGATGCTCGGCGGCTGATCGTGGTGACCGACAGTCCGCAGGCTGTTGAAGAGAATGTTCCAGTAGTAGTCCAGACTCAATCGGAAATCGGCGATGAGATGAGCCCGATCCGGGCCGTCTGGCCTGCTCAAATCGCCGGCCGGCGTGTCGGGCAAGTATTGATCTCCCGCTCTGATATCGATTGAGGCGCAGCGCCTCGGTGATCCAGTCGTCGGGAAATTCCATGTCGGTACCGAAGGCCCGCCGGACTGAATACCCGCCGAGTAGGAGGCGTCACCGGAGCCCCATGAACGTCAGATGCCACCGAGGTGTCGGGAAGGGAGGGTATGGCGGTGCATGGCACTGTCCAGTCGAGCTGGTCCGCCAGCCTAGACGGGTCACAGGAGAGAGGCCTGTCGACGCCCTGACCGGCCGCACCGTGACGAAATGATGGGAGAGTGCTCCAACGGGCGATGCACATCGACCGTTCGAGGCATTCTCCTGGCTCAATGCACCCGCCGGTCAGCTTTCGCGCACTTCGAACATGGGCGGATTCTCCCACACCGAATCCTGTCGACCATGACCGTCCACCGCGGCGCTGTCGTTTCGGTGCGCAGGCCGACCTTGCCCCGGGTGGCGCGGGCGGGTAGGCGGTGGTCGCGTCCCGGTGCTTCACCGCGACCCAGCACTACAGCGAGTGGATCTCCAGCTGGCCATATCCGCCGTTCATGCAAGAAAGTGGAGACAGCAACCGTGAACCGTAAATCTCTGAACCGGGCTGTTGTCAGAGCCGCCTTCCTGGCCTCGGCGACAAGCGGTTTGCTCGGCCCCATGGGGGTCGGCCAGGCGGTCGTCGCCAACGCTGCCCCGGTCGTACAGGAAAGCCCCGGAGTGCCGGGCCCGAACGGGGCGGTCGGCCTCGCCTTCGAGTCAATGGATATCCAACTCTTTGCCGACGGTGCGCAGGGGCCGCAGGGACCGCAAGGACCGCAGGGTGCGCAGGGAGTGTCGGGAGCGCGCGGCTTCCAGGGCTTCACGGGTGCGACGGGCGCTCAGGGCGGCCAGGGTGCGCAGGGTGCGCAGGGCACTGTGGGCGCCCGCGGCTTCCAGGGCTTCACGGGTGCGACGGGCGCTCAGGGCGGCCAGGGTGCGCAGGGTGCGCAGGGCACTGTGGGGGCCCGCGGCTTCCAGGGCTTCCAGGGCACGCAGGGCTTCCAGGGCACGCAGGGCACGCGGGGCTTCCAGGGCTTCCAGGGCCTCACGGGCACGCAGGGCACGCGGGGCTTCCAGGGCTTCCAGGGCTTCACGGGTGGACCGGGCCCCCAAGGCACGCAGGGCGCGACCGGCGTGCAGGGAAGCACAGGCGCGCAGGGCACTCAGGGGACCCAGGGGACCCAGGGGACGACGGGCTCGCAGGGCCTGCAGGGTACGCAGGGTGTGGCCGGTGCGCAGGGCTTCCAGGGCGATACGGGCCTGCAGGGTACGCAGGGTCTCTCGGGTCCGCAGGGCACGCCGGGTGCGACTGGTGCGCAGGGCTTCCAGGGTGACCCGGGTGCGACCGGTGCGCAGGGTACACAGGGTACGCAGGGTACGCAGGGTGTGGCCGGTGCGCAGGGCTTCCAGGGCGACGTGGGCGCGACCGGTGCGCAGGGCACGCCTGGTACCCAGGGCACGCCGGGTGCGACTGGTGCGCAGGGCTTCCAGGGTGACCCGGGTATCCCAGGTACGCAGGGCCCGGAGGGCGTGCAGGGCCCGGAGGGTACGCCCGGTGCGCAGGGCGCCCAGGGAGATCCGGGTATTGCGGGTCCGCAGGGTGATGCAGGTTCCCAGGGCACGCCGGGTGCGACCGGTGCGCAGGGAGCGCAGGGCGACCCGGGCTCGACAGGTGCGCAGGGTGCGCAGGGCGTGCTGGGCGCGACCGGTGCGCAGGGCGCCCAGGGCGCGACCGGTGTGCAGGGCGCCCAGGGCGCGACCGGTGTGCAGGGCGCCCAGGGCGACACGGGTGCGCAGGGTGTCCAGGGC
>Ga0105249_10005155_pt1 | contig 11276 bp, 9 predicted proteins | sample KBSS44metaG_FD_81522 | JGI IMG/M metagenome (GOLD analysis project Ga0105249, IMG submission 81522) | Switchgrass rhizosphere microbial communities from Kellogg Biological Station, Michigan, USA - KBS S4-4 metaG | ecosystem: Host-associated > Plants > Roots > Rhizosphere > Soil | place...
CCATCAATGTGTTCCAGGGCGAACGCGAGATGGCGGCCGACAACAAGTCGCTGGGCCGCTTCGACCTGCAAGGCATTCCCCCGGCGCCGCGCGGCGTGCCGCAAATCGAAGTCACTTTCGACATCGACGCCAACGGCATTGTCAGCGTCACCGCCAAGGACAAGGCCACCGGCAAGGAGCAGCAGATCCGCATCCAGGCCAGCGGCGGCCTGTCGGAAGCCGACATCCAGAAGATGGTCAAGGACGCCGAAGCCCATGCCGGGGAAGACAAGAAGCGGCGCGAACTGATCGAAGCCCGCAACCAGGCCGATGCCCTGGTCCATTCCACCGAAAAGGCGATGGGCGAGCATGGCGACAAGGTGGGCGCGGACGAAAAGACCGCCATCGAAGCCGCGGTTGCGTCGCTGAAAGACGCAGTCAAAAGCGACGACGTCGACGCCATCAAGGAAAAGACCAATACCCTGGCCCAGGCTTCGATGAAGCTGGGTGAGGCCATGTACAAGGCGCAGCAGGCGTCCGGCGCCGCTGCCGATGCCGCCGCTGACGGCGCCGGCAACAAGCCCGACGAAAACGTTGTCGATGCCGACTTCGAGGAAGTCGACGACAACAAAAAAGGCGCTGCGTAGAGCACAGGCCCGCCTCCTCCTTCGTGCGAAGCACGAAAAGGGGGAGGTGGCCGTAGCATCGCGACGCGCAACGCGCGGAGCAAAGATGCGAAGGCCGGAGGGGTTCAGAGGTAAAGTCGGGGCATGAAGCGCTGTTATTACGAGACTCTGGAATGCCAGAAGGGCGCGACGGCTGACGTCTTGAAATCCGCCTATCGCAAGCTGGCGATGCGCTTTCATCCCGACAAAAATCCCGGCGACCACACCGCCGAAGTCAAATTCAAGGAAATCAACGAAGCCTATGACGTCCTGAAGGACGATCAGCGGCGCGCGGCCTATGACCGCTTCGGCCATGCGGCGTTCGAAAACGGCATGGGCGCGCGCGCCGGCAATCCGTTCGGCGACTTCTCAAGCTTCGGCGATGTCTTCGAAGATATCTTCGGCCAGATGATGGGCGGCATGGGCCGTGGCAAGCGCCAAAACCGCGGCCAGGACCTTCGCTACAATCTCACCATCACTTTGGAAGAGGCCTTCACCGGCCGCGCCGCCGAAATCAAGGTCCCCACCCAGATCGCCTGCGAAGCCTGTTCCGGCTCGGGCGCCGAGCCGGGCCACAGTCCTGAGACCTGCCCCACTTGCGCCGGCCACGGCAAGGTGCGCGCCACCCAGGGCTTCTTTACCATCGAGCGAACCTGTTCGTCCTGTCGCGGCAGCGGCAAGATCATCCGCAATCCCTGCAAGGCCTGCCGCGGCGCCGGCCTGGTGCAGAAGGAGCGCATGCTGAATGTGGACGTGCCGCCCGGCGTGGAAGAAGGCACCCGAATCCGGCTGTCCGGCGAAGGCGCGGCTGGCGTCAATGGCGGCCCGTCGGGCGATCTCTATATTTTCCTGTCCGTCGCCGAGCATTCCATCTTCCAGCGCGACGGCCATGACCTGCATTGCCGTGCGCCCGTATCCTTTGTGACCGCGGCAATGGGCGGCAGCATTGAGGTACCCACGCTCGATGGTGGCCGCGCCAAGGTGGCAATCCCGGAGGGTGCCCAGCCCGGGCGGCAATTCCGCCTGCGGGGCAAGGGCATGCCGGTCTTGCGCAGTGCCCAGAGAGGTGACCTTTATGTGGAGCTGGCGGTGGAGACCCCGGTCAGGCTCACCAAGCGGCAGAAGGAATTGCTGCGCGAATTCGAGGCCGAAAGCCAGGCCGGCACCCAGCCCGAAGCCGAGGGCTTTCTTGCGCGTTTGAAAGAATTCTGGAAGGCCTGTGAGAAGTAACCGCTTTCGCCGAGCGGTTTTTTTGGCTTAGTCTCTTCATCCGTCAATCAGGGCAAGGCCCACCGTGAGCAACACCCTTGCCGACAATCTGCGCTTCCTGCGCGCCCTGATCGCCCGCCCCAAGAATATTGGCGCGCTGATGCCGTCGAGCCCCGCCTTGGCCGAAGCCATTGCCCGCCAGATCGATCCGCAGGCGGCCTCTGTGCTGGAAATCGGACCCGGTACCGGCGTGGTCAGCGAGGCCATATTGGCGCGCGGCATCCCGGCGGAAGGTCTGACCCTGGTGGAATATGACGAAGACATGGCCCGGCATCTGGCGGCGCGATTTCCTCGCATCCATGTCATCCAGGGCGATGCCTTCGAATTGGATCGTCTGTTGGGATCGCGCTACAGCGCGCCCTTTGCCGCCATCGTCTCCGGCATCCCGCTGCTCAACCATAGCGTGGCGCGCCGCCAGGCCTATGTCGCGGGCTTGGCCAGCCGGCTGATGCCGGGCGCGCCCCTGATCCAGTTTTCCTATGGCGCCCAGGCCCCGGTGACGGCGCCACCCGGCTATACCGTGACCCGCACCGCCACCGTGCTGGCCAACATCCCCCCCGCCAAGGTCTGGGTGTATCGGAAGAGCTAGGGCGCCTTTTTGGTCGCTCCGGCTCGCGCCGACGCTCCTTTGCTGCACTCCATGCTGCAGCAAAAGGTGCAGCATGGGTAGTTTATGCTGCACCTCATGCTGCGCGGTAAGTAGCTGATTTTACTAGAAAATATCCAAGTCAGGCTCCTCGACTCCGCCCCTGGGGCAGCGGCGCGGGCAAACAGCCTTCGCAAGAGCAACAAAGCTGCCTTGCGGGCGGGCTGGGGCGACAAAAGGGTGCTTTGGCCCTATGAAATCCGCATGCTGACCGACGAAGAACTGAGCCGCTATGCCCGCCATCTGGTACTGCGCGAAGTAGGCGGGGTGGGGCAGGCCAAGATCCGCAACGCCCGGGTGCTGATCGTGGGAGCCGGCGGGCTGGGCAATCCGGCCGCGCTCTATCTGGCGGCGGCGGGTATCGGCAAGCTGGGGCTGGTGGACGACGACGTTGTCAGCCTGTCCAACCTGCAACGCCAGATTCTGTTCCGCACCGCCGATATCGGCCGTCCCAAAGTCGAGGCGGGGGCGGAAGCCCTGAACGCCCTGAACCCAGGCGTCCAGGTCCAGGCCCATGCCGTGCGGCTGACCCCCGCCAATGTGATTGGGTTGATCTCGGGCTATGACATCATCGCCGACGGGTCGGACAATTTCGCCACCCGCTTCCTGCTCAATGACGCCTGTTTCTTTGCCCGCAAGGTGCTGGTGTCGGCCGCGGTGACCGAATTCGAGGGCCAGCTTGCGACCTATAAGGGGCATGAGCCAGGCCTGCCCTGCTATCGCTGCCTTTTTGCCGAGCCGCCGCCGCCCGGCACTGTGCCCAACTGCTCCGAGACAGGGGTTTTGGGTGCCGCAGCCGGGGTCATGGGATCGCTGCAAGGCCTGGAAGTGCTCAAGGAGGCGGCCGGATTGGGCACCGGCCTGGCAGGGAAAATCCTCACCTACAAGGCGCTTACCGCGGAGTTCCGCACCGCCCGCCTGCCCAAGGACCCAGATTGCCCTTTGTGCCGAGCCCACCCCACGATCCGCGATCTTTCGGGCCATCCCGGCGCTATTTAGACCTCGGCCTGTAGGGTTAACTCCCTTTAAAGCAGCCCGCGGCAACATGGCGGGATGGGACGCGAAATCCATTACGAAATCTTCCGGCGGGTAGGCGCACGGGGCGGCTGGACCCTGCACGAGGTGGCGTCCTCCCGCGACGTCGCCCTCAAGATGGCCAAGGACCTGATGACGTCCGAGCAGGCGACGGGCGTCAAGGTGGTCAAAGAAACCTACAACGACGACACCGGCGACTATCTCACCTTGAAAATCTTCGAGGACGGCCACAACCAGATGAAGCTGGCCCCGGCGCAGGAAGACGCGCCCAGTGCGCTTCCCTGCTTCAAGCCCGAGGACCTCTATTCCTATCACGCGCGCGCCACCATGCACCGCCTGCTCAGGGACTTCCTGACGCGCAATACCATCACCATCACCGAACTGATCCACCGCGCCGACATGCTGGAAAAGTTCGAAGCCACCGGCACGGCCTATCAGCACGCCATCCAGAAAGTGGCGGTGGCGCAGGCGGCCTCCACCACCGTCTCGGTGCAGCAGATCATCAAAAGCCTGAACGAGCTGACCACCAAGGCGATCAACCGCGTCTACAGCGATCAGCGCAAGGGCCTGTTTCCCGATCCTCATCCGCATCAGTTCGCCGAACTGGCCAAGAGCCTGTGGGGCCAGGGCAACGCGGCTTATGTCTTCAATGGCGCGCTCGCCCGGCATCTCAAAAGCGCCAGCGGCTGGGATGAAAAGGTCCTGATGCTGATCACCATCATGGAAAATGCGCCTGCCGAGGATGATGGCCCGCGCAAGCTGATCCTGTCGTCGGTGGATGCGATCCTGGCGGAAATCCTCAATGGCGCGGCCGCCCTGCACGACCTGATGGGGCCGTCCGAAAATCTCGGCCAGGCGCTGAACAAGCTGGTCACCCTGTTCCTGGGCAAGGAGCAGGAAGCCGGCAGCCGGAGCCAGGGCCTGGCGGCGCTCACCCAGCATTTCGCCGCCGACACATTGCCCGAGGCCCGCACGGCGATAGCAAATCGCATCATATCGGAATTCAAGAGCAGCAAGCGGTTGTGCCCTGAATTCATGGTGGAAGAGCTCAAGACCTTGCGCTCCATCGCCAACCGCATCGTGATGGGCGTCGGCAAGTATCTCAGCCATGAAGACCTGATCACCGCCTTCACCCTGCGCTCCAAGCGGTTGGTGGTGCAGGAAGCGCTGGGCGAATACATCACCGAGGCGGGTCCGCATGAGAAGATCGAGCGCCTGCTGTTTGTCGAGGACAATATCATCGGCGCGGAGAACAAGCGCCAGCTGGCCGCTTATGTGATGCCGATCCTGAACTCGGCGGCATTCGAGAGTCTTTTCCAGAATCCCCGCGTGCCGCTGATGCAACGCCTGCAGCGGCTGGCGCAGCTTCAGGCGCGTGTGCGCCGCTGCGGCTTCGTCGACGTGACCCGCGAGGCGATCGCCCAGCGCATGGACCAGCTTGCGGTCCAGATGGAAGCGCGCACCCGGATGTTTGACTCTATTGAGGCTCGCCCCATCTCGGCGGCGGAGAAAACCCAGACTTTGCTCAAGCTCCTGACGGGCGGCTTTCTCACCGAAGGCGCGCTGTCGGCCAGGGCGCGCGATTTGATCCTGGGGCATGTCTCCAAGCCCGGTTTCCTTACCGAGTATACCGCCGCGCTCGCGCAGGAAGCGGCCGCCAAGAAGAGCGAAGCGCCCGACAATGAAAAGGCGATGGCCGACCTGATGGAAATTCTGAACAAGGCCGGCATCACAGCCGAAACCGGGCTCAAATCGATCGCGGCTTAGAATCCGTTTTTCCTTCCAGCAACGCTGGGGAAGCCTCCTGGGACAACGGCGACGCCACGGGCAAGGTCAAATGAAACACGGTTCCGCCGGCGGGATTCGGTTCCGCCCATAGCCGGCCGTTATGGGCCGTGATGATCTTGTGGCAAATCGACAACCCGATCCCCATTCCGGTTTTTTTGGTGGAGATAAAGGGCTGAAACAGCCTGGTCTTGATCTCGTCGGAAAGACCGGGGCCGCTGTCGGCCACGCTAATCTGCACAAAATCATCTCGCGCCGCCAAACTGATGGCGATCTCCCTGCGCGGCTGTCCCGCGACGGCTTCGACCGCATTGCGGAGCAGATTCAAGAGGACTTGCTGCGCCTGAATCCGGTCGACCAGGACGGCGACATCCGCCAACTCGCCCGGCAGCTTGATACGCACTCCGTCGGTGCGAGTCCCCACCAGCAGCAACTCCACCGCCTCCTTGAGCAGCGGAGAAATCATTTCCGGGCGCGGCTCGCTTTCCGCCGATCCGGAAAATCCCCGCAAGCGGTCGATAATATGGCCGCCGCGGACGGCTTGTTCACCCGTCCGTTCCAATGCGCCCCGCAGCGTCGCCCTGGAATGCTCGTCATCACGCTCCACAAGTCTCTTCGCCGCAGCCATGTAATTGGAAATCGCCGTCAGGGGCTGATTCAACTCATGGACGATCGCCGCCGCCATCTGGCCCATCGCGCTCAGGCGCGAAGCATGCGCAAGCTCCGCCTGCAGATCGTGCAGCTGCGTCTCGGCAGCCTTCTGCTCGGTGATGTCCCGAAGGGTGAAGCCGATACTGCCCGCGCTCGCAACCGCCTCGCCTTCCACCCGCACGGTTCGATGCTCGCCATCCGGACGCTGGATCCGGTATTCGATCGGACCCGGCTCGGCTCCCGCCAAAAGCGAGGCAAGCCATTCGCCGTGCTGCTCACGGTCACCCGCATCGATAAGCGTGAAAATATCATACGGATGGGGCGATCCTTCCGGTAACCCGCATATGCGGTAAAGCTGGCGTGACCAGATCTGTTCGCGCGTCTTCAGGTTCCATTCCCAGCTTCCAATGCCGGCGGTCTGCTGGGCGCGGTCGAGCCGTTCCACCGCTTCGCGATGGGCAGCCGTCCGCTCGGCCACCCGCGTCTCCAGCTCGTCATTGGCCTGCCTGAGGCGGGCCGCCGTGTCATGCCAGCCGCGAAGCGCCATTTCAAAGGGCGAAAGCGCCTCGGCAAGAAATTCCGCGGCCCGCTGGAATCGCGCCGCCTGCTCTTCAGGCCGCCATTGCGCGGCCATGACGCCAAGAACTTCATGATGAAGCATCGTCATATCGAGCACGCCGAACCCGTCATGCATCGCCTTGCGGCCGAATTCGTAGGCATGGTGAAGGCCCTGTTCGCCGGCGCCGCCAAGATGGCCTTGCAGCGCGGCCGCGTAGAATTCTTCCAGGCTTTGCCTCAACGGGATCACGGCGTGACACCCATCCAGCGGGCAACCAGCACAAGCGCGTCGTCGGTGTCTTTGCCAAAATTCTTCAGTATCTCGCCTGCCGCCTCCTGCGGGCTGCGGCCCCGCAGCACCTCATAGCCAAAGCCGTCCTTGATCCCGTCGGTTGCAAACACCAAGGTGTCGCCCACCGAGAGCGGATGCGTCGTCACTCTCAGGGCCGGCAATTGATAGCCGACGACGCCGCTGCGCGCCGGCGCGATTTCGCGCGACGGCGGCAACCCACGGCTTGTATAAAACAGCGAGCCTTCCACGTTCCCGACGGCGGTCCAGCTCATCAAACTGTCGGCGACGCTTATGGAAGCGAGACTGAGAACAGCGCCCCGCGTCTTGCGCAACGCCTGATGGCACCGTGTGACAAGCGGAATGACCCCCTCGTCCGCGTGGTCCTGCAACACCGCGCCAGCGATACGGGCGGCGGCGGCGGCTTCCGGGCCGTGGCCCAGGCCATCGATTGCGGCGATGAGGACGCCGCCCGCGAAGGGCGAAACGATATGCAAATCGCCACATTCGCGTTCGCCGGACAGGGCACGCCAGCTGACGCCCCAATCGATAAGGGGAGGGCAAACAGCAAAGCCCGGCGCCGGCATTATCGTGTCCACTTCCTCATGGTGATAACGGTCCCCTTGCCCACCTGGGATATGATTTCGAACTCGTCCATCAGACGCCGGGCGCCGGGAAGGCCGAGACCGAGGCTTTTTCCCGTGGAAAATCCATCCCGCATCGCCTGTTCAATGTCGGGAATGCCGGGACCGTGATCTTCGGCGACGATCAGGACGCCCCGCTTGCCGGCTTTTTCGATCAGGCTGAGCGAGACTTCGCCCCGTTGCGCGAAGACGATGATATTGCGTGCGATTTCCGAGATCGCGGTCGCGATGAGGGTCAGGTCGCTGCCGCGAAAACCGGCTTCAGCGGCAAGGTCACGCCCTTTCTGCCGCGCAGCGATGATGTCTCCGTCGCGCTGGATCGGTACGCGCGCCTCAGCCGACACCGTGGTCGTCCTCCCGCGAGGGCGTGGCCACCATGTCAAACCCTTCTTCCAGGTCGAGCGCCGTCAATATCCCGTCCAGCGTCAAGCCCAACTCGACCATCGCAAACGCCACATCTGGCTGGATGCCGGCAATCACCGTCGTGGCACCGCGCATTTTCAGGGTGTGGGCGAGGTTGCGCAGCATCCGGGTGGCAAAGGAATCCATGACGTCCAGCGCGCTGACATCAATAACGACGCCGCCTGAACGGAAGCGGCCGACCTTGTCGGCAAGGTCGTCCTGAAGCTGGACCAAGTCCTGGTCCGTCACCGCCGTCTGGATGGACGCGATCAGAACGCCGCCTTGTTTCAGGATCGGAACCGGCATGGTCGGCTCCCCTTAAAGGCGCGCCCGTTGCGCTGCGGGCTCGGAACCCCCAACGATCTTATATCCGAGTATGCGCTCGGCTTCTTCAATCCCGCCCTGCAGATCGCCGACCGTGTTGATCTTGCTGAGATCGACGCCCAGGGCGACCAGGGATTGGGCCACCTCGGCCGACAGCCCGGTGACGATCACCTGTGTACCCATCAGCCGGGCAGCCGTGACGGTCTGGATAAGGTGATTTGCGACCTTGGAATCCACGGCAGCCACGCCGGTGATGTCCATCACCACCACCTTGGCCCGGCTGGCACGGATCGAGTGCAGCAGATTATCAGTGAGCTGCTTGGCGCGCATGGAATCGAGCAGGCCGATGATCGGCAGCATCAGCAGCCTGTCGCGGATTTGAAGGGCCGGGGTTGAGAGCTCCAGGATGGCTTTTTCCTGAGTCCGGATGATGCGCTCGCGCTCGGCGACCAGGACATCGACGATGATTCCGATGTCCATGAAGCCGATCTTGTTGACGGACGCGAAATGCTGGAGTGCCGCCTGGGCGTCACGCGCAAACATCTCCGCGATCTTGCGGCCGATCGACTGCATCAGTTGATGGAAAGCGCCCAGGAAGACGCGGCTGTCGAGTCCCGCCCTGCTGTAGAGCGCGCCAAGCAGGACGCGCTGTTCGATATAGGCTTTGCCATAGTCGCCGCTGACCATCGCCAGCAGGTGCTCATGCTTGAGGCGCTTGACCTCGCGCAACATGTCGGGATTGCGGAAAAGCGCCGCCGCCTCCTCGAATTGCGAAAGATAATTGAAAAATGCCGCGGCATGTTCGTCGGCGTGACGCTCGATCATCTCCTTGATCGCGGCGATGCGGCTGGTGTCTTCCGGCTTGAAATCGACGAATCGCTTGCGCCGGTCGATATCGTAATCGATCACCCCTTGAAGGGTCACCTGATCGCTTGCCATTTCGTTCCCCTATTTTGGATCATTCGCAGAAATCAACATGGCGGGATTTTTGTCAGTAGACGGTATGTCGCGCAGAAGTTCAAGATTGCGGCGGGAATGGCGTCTTGGCGTTTTTCCTTAAGGAGCGCATGGCCGCGCCTGGATTAATCGATAATGCATTTGGTACGGAATCACGTGAGATAATTGTCTCTAACGCACCACCCATCGAACCGTTGCCTCTGGTCACATTTTTCGTCCAGAAAGATGCCGACCGCCTGTCATAAATTCGAGCCCCACTTGGCGGTATTTATTGCCGCCATGCCGCATTTACGCCTGTGGCAGCCGAATTTCGCGCATTCTCCCTGTTGAGAAGAGCGCGAGGGCGCAAGGATCAGTGCGCCGCATCCCAGTTGTCGGCGGCGCGCGCGTCCACAACCAACGGTACTGATATTTCAACCGCCGGCAGCGAAGCCTTCTCCATCACCTGTTTGATCAGCTTGGCGGCCTTGGTGACGTCTTTTTCGGGCGCCTCGAAGATCAGCTCGTCATGCACCTGCAGCAGCATCGTCGCCTTGACTTTGGCGTCTTCCAGCGCCTGCGGCAACCTTACCATGGCGCGGCGGATGATGTCGGCGGCCGAGCCCTGGATGGGTGCATTGATGGCGGCGCGCTCGGCCCCGCCGCGGAAGCCCGGCACCTTGGAATTGATTTCGCGGATATGGATGCGCCGCCCGAACAGGGTCTCGACAAAACCGTGCGTTCGCGCGAACTGCTTGGTGTCTTCCATATAGTCGCGGATGCCCGGAAAGCGGGCGAAGTATTTCTTGATGTAATCGGATGCTTCGCTCTGCGGGATGCCGAGCTGGTTGGCGAGGCCGAAACCGGAAATGCCATAGACGATGCCGAAATTGATCGCCTTGGCCCGGCGGCGTACTTCCGCCGGCATGTCCTTGATCGGCACGCCGAAGATCTCCGACGCCGTCATGGCGTGAATGTCCAGATTGTCGGCAAAGGCCTTTTTCAGTTCCGGGATATTGGCGATGTGCGCCAGCAACCGCAGCTCGATCTGGCTGTAGTCGGCGCTGATCAGCTTGTTGCCGCGTGCCGCGACAAAGGCGCGCCGGATTTGACGCCCTTCCTCGGTGCGCACCGGGATGTTCTGAAGGTTGGGATCGGTCGAGGCCAGCCGCCCGGTCGAGGTCGAGGCCATCGCATAAGAGGTATGGACCCGCCCCGTCTTGGCGTTGATATAAGCGGGCAGCGCATCGGTATAGGTGCCGCGCAGCTTGGCCAGGCCCCGCCAATCCAGGACCTTTTTCGCAACCGGGATGCCTTGCGACGCCACATCTTCCAGCACATCGCTGTCGGTGGACCAGGCGCCGGTCTTGGTGCGGCGCCCGCCTTCCAGCTTCATGCGGTCGAACAGGATTTCGCCCAGTTGTTTGGGCGAGCCGATGTTGAATTCAGAGCCCGCCAGCTTGTGGATCTGCTTTTCAAGCACGCTCTGCTGCTTGGCGAAATCATTGGACAGTTTGCGCAACAATTCGGGGTCAATGCTCACCCCCGCCCGCTCCATGTCGGCCAGCACCATCACCAAGGGCCGTTCCAAGGTCTCGTACACGCAGCGTTTGCTTTTCTCCCGCAACTGCGGCTTGAGCAGCAAATAGAGCCGCAAGGTCACATCGGCGTCTTCGGCGGAATATTTGGTCGCTTCCTTGACCGGCACACAGTCAAAGGTGAGCTTGTCCTTGCCCTTGCCGGTCACTTCGCTGAACGCAATGGGCGTGTGGGACAGATGGAGCTCCGACAACTCGTCCATGCCGTGGCCGTGCAGGCCGCCTTCCAGCACATAGGACATCAGCATGGTGTCGTCGATGGGATCGAGCCGGATGCCCCGCTGCAGGAACACAAGCGCGTCGTATTTCAGGTTCTGGCCCACTTTCAGGATGGAATCGTCTTCCAGCAGCGGCTTCAGGCGGTCCAGCACATCGGCTTCGCGCATTTGCACGATTTTCTCCGCACCATCCTGGGCTTGCGACAGGTCCAGCGAGAGCCCATCGCCCCTGCGATGGCCGCACGGGATGTAACAAGCCTCGCCCGGCGAAACCGCC